>JADMIO011609119.1_pt1 | contig 12176 bp, 14 predicted proteins | sample 8958161 | NCBI WGS metagenome assembly JADMIO01 (sample SAMN16585339, study PRJNA669376) | soil metagenome | isolation source: Crop rotation soil | place: USA: Cullars Rotation, Alabama | collected 2011 | reverse complement strand
GAGAATGAAGATGGCCACTGCCGCGATGAGCCAGGTTCGTTCAGAAATGTCGAACGTAGTTGGCAGCTTCGGATCAGTCTGTCCAGTAGACTGACGATTCCTAACGTTTGATTTTGTAGAGCTGGTACCCACCAACGTCTCCAACCTTTTCAAAGCGTGCGAAGAACGGTTCGTTAACTTGAGTTACAAGTCGCTCCAGAGGACCAACGACGGCGTACTCGATACCATAATCCTTCAATAATTGCTCAGCGCCCGGCGCACCTGAGTAGATCCGTTTGATATCGCTTTCACGTTGCGTAAATTCCAGGCCGTGTGTCCAAATGTGACCTGGATATCCCATCAACGATTTGCGTCCGGTGAGAAAGATCGGAGTGTTGTGCACCGGCGCATGCAAAATCAGGGAGCGAGGCTGAGTTTTCGTTTTGACCAGTTCAGCAAATCGAGTTCCGGCCATGTCAAAAATCCCATACTTGACGGAACGCAGCGCGATGCCTGCTACATCAAGTCCACCCGCAAGTGTCACACAAACAAACAGAACGATCGCAGTGACGCGACGGACAGCATTATCTTTCCAAAGTCTCGCCAGCAACAACGCAACGATTGGGGCGGAAGCAACCCACCAGTAGAAAAGCACCTTGATGTTATCCCAAATCCACGGCGCCATCTTCAGAAAGTTTGGAACAATAAAGCACAGAGTGAACGGGAGGTAGAAAAGCAAAATGCGGCGATTAATCAGATACTCCTTACCGCGATAAAGCAACGCCGCAAAAATTAACGGAATAAAGATGCCGGTGTTCTTAAACCAAAACCAGATTGGATTATCCTTACCATGATCCCAGCCGATTTCCCACGCGAAGAAGCTACTGGCACGCACGGCTGAATGCGACGTGGACCACCAGAGTTGCGGGATTGCAATCACCGAGGCGACCAGGAAGAACACAAACCATTCGCGCCACTTACCCTGGACCACTCCAATCAAAGCAAGGCATGCACCCATCATCATAACGACAACGAATGTGTGAGCATGCGCCAAAGGAATTAAACCGGCAACGATTCCAGCACCGATCATTCGTCGGACGGCTGGCTGCTGTAAAAACGAAACTTGTTCGACAGCTTCGACTTTCTTAGTTCGCTTTTCCTTCTTCTGGTTCTCAGCAGGTGCTGTCGCGGGTGCTGGATTAGTCACCAACCACCATTGAGTAAAAACTATAACTGCCAATGGCAGGCCCATCAGGAAACCGCGCTGGGGAATCAGTAAGGCAGAAATCGCATTTCCCCAACGCCAGGTGGTCTCCGGAATCACGGTGAATGAGGGTGGCAAATTCGAAAGTACACCCACTAGGCCGCCTTCATTGGAATTCGCTTTATCCAGGAGAAGCACGAAACCAAATCCGCCATTTAGCAACACGAGTACCGGCGTAATGATTGCGGCCAATCTGTCACGCAGCATCACCAGCGCCCACCGGTGCAGTAGTCCAACGAATGACATCGCCAAAATGAAGTTCTCGATAAACATCGACTCCCGGAGGTCAGAACCTGTTTGTACAAAAATCGCGGAGACGAAGTCGGACAAGAACGGATAGGTGAATCTAATCCCGGCATAAGTTGGATCTTCCGGAGGGAAGTTATTTCCGAACGCAAAACTGGTGACGACGCTGAGATGAAAAGGAAGATCACCGAAGTTGTTGAGTAGACCGGTGCTGATACCTTCGGCATCCTGCATCATTGCTTTGCTAAACACCTTCCAAAGCACAAGGGCAGTCGCTAGATAGAAAACGATGTATCCGACACTCCAAAGGTCTGGCTGTACAGTCAGTCGCTTTATTGATTTTGAAATGTTGGATAGATCTCTTTCAAGATTCGCGCGGCAATCAGTCTTAGCAAGTAGGAGTACGGGTGTTGAGCAAACCAGTGCACTTAGAAAGACAGTCGTCGCAGTCAACCCCAGGAATGAAGCGAAGACGAAACCTGTAAGGGCCAACGCCGTGAGACCGATGCACGCCCCAGCGCAGAGTCTTGCCTGCAAGGGTGCGTCATCGTCGTAGTAGTAAGTTGCAACTGTCCCGCTAAAAACTACGAGGAAGGCAAGAGCTAATGAAGCCATCATTCAAATGATTAACTTTGCGATTTGGTCGAGCGCTCAAAGGTAAAGCAAGTTGCGGTTAAGTACCATCGCGGATTATACGTCAATCCGATCTTCTGGCGAGGATTTCGCCCTTTTGCATCCTTCAAAGTAATGCGTTAGTTTCTGTAACAGAGGCAAACAAATGTTGAGAGCAGGTATTGTTGGCTTGCCGAATGTGGGCAAGTCTACGTTATTCAATGCACTAACCGCGCAGAGTGCGGCGCTGGCTGCAAACTATCCATTCGCTACGATTGAGCCTAATGTCGGCGTGGTGTCAGTACCCGATGAGCGGTTGGAACCACTTGCGCGATTAGTGAAGACCGAGGTAATCGTCCCGGCCACAGTAGAGTTCCTGGATATTGCGGGTTTGGTTAGAGGTGCATCAAAGGGTGAAGGCTTAGGCAATCAGTTTCTGGCAAACATTCGTGAGACTGACACCGTGGTCCAGGTCGTTCGCTGTTTTCATGATGAAGGTGTGATCCATGTCGAGGGTGGCGTCGACCCGGCGCGCGACATCGACACCATTCAGGTCGAATTAGCGCTATCTGATTTAGCCACAGTTGAGCGGCGTCGAGAAAAAGCTCAGAAGAGTTTGAAGAGTGGCGATAAGACGGCAAAGGCTGAAATCGAAATACTCGACAAGATCCAACCGGCCCTCGAAGCCGGCCACTACGCACGCACAGTTGACTTAACAGCCGATGAGCGAGCGATCGCCCGCAGCTTTTTCCTGCTCACAACAAAACCAACCATCTTTGCTGCCAACGTTGATGAAGCAACGCTCGCGGATCCGGATAAGAACGATATGGTGAAGGTGGTTCAGGACATCGCGGCGAAAGAATCAGCCGAATGCGTTGTGATCTGTGCCCAACTCGAAGCCGAACTCGTTGCTCTTCCGCCCGAGGAAAGAGTTGACTATCTGCAGCACCTGGGTGTGACTACTAGTGGCGTCGATCGACTAATCAAGAGTGCTTATCACTTACTTGGCTTGATGTCGTTTCTAACGGCGGGCGAAAAGGAAGTACGAGCGTGGACGATTCCGCAGGGAACGCGTGCACAAAATGCAGCAGGCACGATTCACTCGGACATTGAGCGAGGATTTATTCGGGCTGAGATTGTGAGTTACGACAGTCTACTGAGTGCGGGATCTTATGCTGAGGCGAGAGACAAAGGACTGTTGAGACTTGAAGGAAAAGACTACATCATGCAGGAAGGTGATGTGGTTAACTTCCGGTTTAATGTGTGACCGGCCCCAGTGTTTTTGATTATTCCTTAGAGCGACGTTTACGCTCCTCGCTCATCTGACTAAAAGCCTCACGATTTTGGTTTTGTTTTTCTCTTAGAATTGCCATCTTCTCATCGATCTCGCGGATGCTCTCTCGCAGGCGTGTTCGACCGCGTCGCCTGATCTGACTATTAATGTAAGGATTCGCTCGATGCGATCGAGTCTTTTGTCGTTATTCATAAGTCATCTGCCTTCCGAGTGAGGATGAGTATTTCGTAGACGAATGACCTTACAACCCATTCTAAGGGTCAACTACGAGTCGCGAGTTGTAGGTTTTGGTGAGGCGGTCGAGATGGGGCAAGCGAAATGAGTTAGTCGATTGCCCCTTTTGTATAGTTAACGTAGCAGGGCACGAATGCCAACCAACACCAGGTATCCGATGGCGACTACAACCGCGAGTTTGATCAACGCGATTGCCAACCAGATCAAAACTCCTATGATGCCAAACGTGATGCCGATCAGTTTCAAAGCTAACGGCGCCACTGCGATAAATACCACGATACCGAGGAATACAATTCCGACGGTTCTTAAAATGTCCTTTGCTTCTTTCATCACTTATTCTCCGCTCTCTCAAGCCCCCAAATTTATCGGCCTTATCGTCCGCAGCGAGGTATACGAACAGACCATTGGGAGCGTTCCATCGAAGATTTTGCACATATTGCCCAATAAAATGGCTTTTAGTAAAGCCCAACTCGCGTTTGAGGATGGAGTCGCGTGTATTACTTTTTTCGGCCATAATTATACATACTTTTAGAAACTATGAACCGCTGGGAATCAAGAAGTTTATTTGGCAGCAACGACGTGGCTAGTGAGCCGACAGTTGGCGCGCCATTAGCTGAACGCATGCGTCCGCGTTCATTATCAGAGTTCGTGGGCCAGAGTCACCTGGTTGGTGAGGGAAGACTCTTGCGCCGTCTGCTTGAAGGTAGTGGTAATTTCCCTTCGCTCATCCTGTGGGGGGCACCCGGGACCGGCAAGACCACTCTCGCTCGACTGCTTGCTGAGAACAGTGCGATGCGCTTTGTCCCGCTCTCAGCAGTTTTCTCCGGTGTCAAAGATCTTCGCGAAGCAATACAGGAAGCTCGCAAAGAGGCTAACTACGGGAAGCGCACTCTTCTCTTCATCGATGAAATACATCGCTTCAATAAGGCGCAACAGGATGCATTGCTGCCGGCAGTCGAAAATGGAACTGTCACCTTAATCGGAGCGACCACCGAGAATCCGTCGTTTGAAGTGAACGGCGCACTCCTGTCGCGTTGTAGAGTGGTAGCACTCAACCAACTTTCGGAAGAAGAGCTAAAAGCGATCTTGGAGAACGCCCTTGCTGACGATGAACGAGGGCTCGCCAAACTACGTCCCGTAGTGTCAGAGCTACTTCTGGACAGACTTGCACAATCATCAGGCGGTGATGCCCGTGTTGCTCTCACGGCACTCGATGCAGCTGTTGAAGCAACTGAACCAGAAGATGGCCTTCGCAAAGTGGCCGAAGACACTATTGTCGAGGCACTGGGTCGAGCACATTACGCCTACGACAAGGGCGGCGAAGAACATTACAACCTTGCCTCCGCTCTTATTAAGTCGCTAAGAAACTCCGACGTAGACGCATCGCTTTATTGGCTGGCACGAATGATCGACGGCGGCGCCGATCCTATTTTCATCGCCCGCAGACTCTGTATTCTAGCTTCGGAAGATATCGGACTCGCTGATCCTCAGGCTATGGTCCAGGCAGCTGCAGCAGCCGAGATCGTGCAGCTCATCGGTTTGCCCGAGGGTCTTTTTCCTTTGTCCCAAGCAACGATCTACCTGGCACAGGCGCCGAAATCGAATGCGATCAAGAGTGCGTACTTTGCTGCTTCAGCCGATGCGGCACAAACCTCACATGAGCCCGTGCCACTTCATCTGCGAAATGCGCCCACTCCACTGATGAAGCACTTTGGGTACGGTAAAGACTATCGATATGTGCACGACGATCCGGCCGCAGCTGAAGAGATGGAGTGTTTACCGGAAAAACTTAGAGGCCACAAATATTTCGATCCTGATAAAACGTTGAACGAAGGGTGAGCGATTAGTCTAGATGAGTACACGGAAGACTGAAAAGGAACTCGCTTTCTTACACGATCTGTTTATTGCCCCGGACTGGGGTGAACGATTTGCCGAATTAATTGATCAACACATAACGCTACCAAAAGAAGGAAAGGTGCTTTATGTCGGTGCTGGGACTGGCGGCCACGCAATGGCGCTTCACGAGCGTTCCGGCGACAAAGTTGAATTCGTCTGCCTTGATGAAAATCCACAGTGTCTTGAACTAGCAAAAGCCAAAGCAAGTGCGACAAGAGACGCAGCAGAGTTTCGACACGCAAGGTTAAATGATCTTGGCCTACCAAATAACGAGTTTGATGTCGTTATCGGCAATGCCTCGTTGATAACACGAGCTCTCGCGGCGCAGATGTTTTCAGAAATGGTGAGAGTTGCTGCACCGGGAGGGCAGGTCGCGATTACGTTGCCTACAGCTTCGAGCTTCGGTGAGTTCTTCTCAATCTATTGGGAAGCAATGCACAACTCTGGACTCATCGATCACGAATCAGACGTTGAGCAACTGATCCTGGATCTTCCGGCAATTTCGGATCTGGAAAAGGCGGCCGAAGAAGAAGGCCTCACAGACATTGAATCGTGGACGACTCTTGAAGAGTTCGATTTCGAATCAGGTGAACAGTTTCTCAACTCTCCACTCGTAGCAGAGTTTCTGATGCAAAACTGGCTTTCGACTGTCCCTGAAGGCTCGAGAGAAAAACTGATGAAGGAGTTAACCAGTCTGATTAATGAAGAGAGGCACGAAGCAGAATTTGCACTCTCCGTGAAAGCGACTCTACTAGCAGGTCGAAAATCCCATACTCATTAGTTAGCTTCGCTATTTATCGATCTCTTTGCGCGCCTCTTTGTCGCCTTCATCAAGGCCCTCTTTAAATGCACGCTTGCTTTGGCCGAGAGCCTTGGCTAGTTGCGGCAAACGGGTCGCCCCAAACAGCAAGAAGATCACGATCGCAATTACAATGAGTTCCGGAGTTCCCAACCCTCCGATAGCAAACATTGTCTGACTCATATTTTCCTCACTTCCAGGTAAGCTCTATCGCGGGACGTTACGCGCCGTTGTCTGACTCGTAGAACAGGTACTTTCTCCAAGTTTCGTCAGCACGTCCAAGGTAACGCATGATTTGTCGATTAACGTGCAATGAAAAACCTCGTGGTCTGCGCGACAAGTGCATTCCGGATTCTTCGGGAGTTCGACTCCCTTTCTTATGATTGCAGCGCTTGCAACAGGCCACCAGATTATCCCACGCCGACTCCCCGCCGCGCGAGCGAGGAAGGACGTGGTCAAGAGTTAATTCGGAAGGTGGATACTGTCTTCCGCAGTACTGGCAGGTTGAATGATCGCGTAGAAGAATGTTCTTTCGTGACAACGACCGTCGCTCGAAAGGTATATGAATGTACTCAGTCAATCGGATTACGGAAGGCGCATGAATCGAGAGCCTCTGTGAATGAAGCATGTGTCCATTGTGCTCTTCAACCTTCGCCACTCCCTTGAAAATCATGACTACTGCGCGCCGTTCGGTGCACACATTTATAGGCTCGAACGAAGTATTTAGGACTAAAACCCTGCCATTCATACTGTGCCTGATATTACGCGAGCCTCAAAGAGAGTGTCAAAATTATGTTTCATTGGCCTTAACTTTGGATGCGAGAAGCGTTGTTTAGACTTACTGCGGGCGCGCGATAGTCAGAATAAAAACTGATTTGGCACCTGCAGCGCGTAGTACAGCGGCGCAACTCGAAGCCGTCGCGCCGGTGGTAAGTACGTCATCCACCAATAGAATCTCTTCTCCTTCAAGACGTCGGGGAACGTGAACATCAAACGCGTTGGCAACAGTGTCTAACCTTCCCTTCGCATCAAGTCCGGCCCTGTATTTCTCTGAGGCTAACGACCGGGTTAGGCAATCTTCCGATACCTGTAAACTAAGTCGACGCGAAATCATTCGCGCAATCTCGGCCGCTTGATTAAAGCCGCGACGACGTTCGCGTTCAGGATGAAGAGGTACCGGAATAATCATAGTCGCGCTGTTCAGCGGGCTGCGCTGTGCGGTCGAGACCAATAGTGAAACTATCTGAGCCGAAACATGCGGCTGTCGTTTTAGCAGCAGAACTGACGCTCGTAACGCTCCCTCGTACAAACCACAGGCTCGAGCAGCGGTGAACTCCAACTCGTCACACTTGTTGCACTGAATCAACTCCCTCTCAACTGTTCGCAGCGCTTTCCGAGCGGGCGCCCCGCACTTCCAACACATCGGCTCATCGTGGCTGAAGACTCGACTGGCTTGCCAGCATTTGTCGCAGGCTGGCGCATGGGATCGACTCTCGACGCTCATTCCACAGATCGCACACGGCAACGGATAGATAAGATTGAGAACAGAATCGTAGACCCGACCGCTAATGGGCGTGAGGAACATTTGAAAGGTCTCTTTATGAAGTAAGGCCCCCTGAGAATCTCAGGAGGCCTTAGCTTTAGTCAACTCAAATTGGGAACTCGTTATTCCTCGTCGTCGCCCAATAATCCTCGTTCTTGTAAGTCCTGACAACGAACGCAGTGACGCGCCCACGGTACAGCGTCGAGTCGTCTCTCAGGCAGCGCCTCGCCACAATGTACACACTTGCCATAACCGGTTGTTTCAATTCTCTCCAACGCTTCATCGATCAGATTCAGCAGTTGTCGATCATTGTCAGACATGGATACCAACAACTCTTTTGTGTATGCGTTGGCAGCCATATCGGCCGGATCCTGCGTAGCCTCGGCATCTCGTTCACGACTGTATAGTTCCGCAGCCTGCACTTGACCCACTAACCCTTCACGACGGTCCAGCAACTTGTCGCGGAAAACTTTTGTTCGCCTCTTATCCATTATTAGTCTTAGTCCTCCACCCCACTTGATACGTTAACGGAGTCGTTATTTCTGATACGGCAAACCGTGAATAATCGTGTACGCGCGATACAGTTGTTCAAACAATAGAACGCGCGCCATTTCATGAGTGAGCGTCAACCGCGACAAAGACCAACGCTTGTTAACCTTTGTCAAAAAAGCTGGCGACAGCCCTCTCGGCCCACCAATAACAAACGCGACTTCCTTGATACCACCCAACTCCCAACTCTTAACTTCATCAGCCAACTGTTGGGACGTCCACTCTGTCCCTTCAGGATCTAACAGAACCGTCATGGCACCAGGGCGGAGCGCGTCTGAGATGCGCTTCGTATCCTTATCGATGCCCGACCTATCGTTACTCCCGGTCTCTCTCAGTTCCGTCACTTCACAACGAACGAAGTGGGACAGACGTTCCGAGTAATCGTCAACCAGTGCGCGCAACCTCGAATCCCGTGTCTTGCCAGTCCAAATGATTCGAAATCGCATTAACCAACCCGTTTAATCGAGCAACTTATACCTGGCAATCTTCTCGTACAAATTTTTGCGGCTGATTCCGAGTATTCGTGCACATTCGCTCTTATTGCCACCAGTAGCGACTAAAGTCTCGGCAACATAACGGGCCTCCATCTGGGCCAGCGTTAACGGCTTGTTGCTATTGCGCGCGTTCTTCAAAGAGATCTTCAAACTCGGGGGCAGATGCTCGACATCCAGGCGTTTACCGCTCGCAACAATCACCGCCCGTTCGACAACGTTGGCCAACTCACGAGCATTACCCGGAAACTGGTACGCCCGAAGAGCAGTCAGCGCGGCGTTCGAAACACTGCTAACCTTGCGACCATGCTTCTTCGAGTAGTGGTCCACAAAATGACTTACCAGTTGTGAAAGATCTTCTTCACGTTCACGCAGAGGCGGCACGTGGATATGAATTACGTTCAGCCGAAAGTAAAGATCTGATCGAAAACTTTTTCGCGCAACTGCTTCATCGAGATCGACGTTGGTGAGTGCGATCAACCTTGCATTGAGCTTGATCGTAGCCCGACCACCCAGTCGTTCAAACTCGCGCTCCTCGATCACTCGCAAGAGCTTGGCCTGAGCATCAACTGACAGGTGTGCGATTTCATCAAGAACTACCGTTCCCTTGTTTGCCCCTTCGAGTCGGCCGGGTTTAGCTTCGGTAGCTCCGGTGAACGCACCACGCTCGTAACCAAACAACTCGGCTTCCAGCAAAGCCCCCGGCAAAGAAGCACAATCGATCTTTACGAACGGTTGCTGTGCGCGTGTGGAGCTGGAATGGATGAAGGAAGCCAGGGCATCTTTTCCCGCACCAGACTCACCCGTAATCAGAACATTCGAAGTCGTTGCACTTACTCGCTCTGCGAGACTGACCACCTCGCGCATTGCGTTCGAGCGAGCAAAAAGTTCGATCACGATTCTCTTCTCAAAGAACTGTCAGCAAAAAGACCGGCCGGCAATTCAACTCGCTTCGACTCTCTCCAGAGTCGCTCGAGGTCGTAAAACTGGCGGGCCTTCTGTTCGAAGACGTGGACGATGAAGTCACCATAATCCAACAGGATCCACTCGGCAGTTTTGTATCCTTCGACTCGAGCTGCGGCTGATCCGGAGCGCTTCAGAGTTTCATAAACCTCATCGGAAATAGCCTGAACCTGACGCTCATTTGCTCCCGTGGTAATTACAAAGAAATCGGTGAACGTCGCAACCTCACGCAAATCCAACACGACGACATCAAACGCCTTCTTTTCAGCAGCTGCATTTAGAGCTGTAAGAACACGTTCATCAAGCTGGTCAGTCCCCGTGACCGCTTGCGCCTGCGAGCGAGCGACTGGCTGAGGATTTAACACTTGTTCCTTGGCGGTAGAATTAGGCTTCATTCGATTCTCGATATAGTGCGTACTTCTGTATGTAGTCGGCGACTGGCTCTAACACTAGTTTGGTCAACTGTTCCACTTGGCCTTCGTTTGCTAAGGCTCGGATTCTAGTGGCAGAGACGTCGCGCATTACGATGTCTGTCAAATAGATTCTCGTCGAGTGCACGTCGATCTCGACTTTTCTTTTCGATCGAAGATCAACAGTTCGATCTTTCAATTCCACTGGGCCAGCAACGTCATAACCTGGTCTTGTTACAACAACATGATTGACCATGGTCAACACTCGTTCCCATTCCCGCCACGTCGTAATCTCGGACCAGGAGTCAGCCCCCATTATGAAAAACAGGTCAACCGAATCCGCATAGGCTGAAACGAAGTGTTCCAGCGTGTTCACTGTGTAGCGACGATCCGGAGCATCAAGCTCAAACGTTGATATCGCTAGCTTCGGTTCGTGCTGCGTTGCCAACGCAAGCATGGCGTATCGATGAATCGGCGCACTAACTGTCTGGCCAACTTTGTGTGGCGCGACCTGTGCCGGAACAAACAGTACTTTCTCAATCTCAAACAGCTCACTTACTTCGCGCGCAACCTCCACATGTCCCAAATGAACCGGATCAAAAGTGCCGCCATACAAGGCGATCCGCGGTTTCGCGCACATCGTTACAAAGCCAACTCGACCGTCTCTGATTTCTTAGCTTCGCTCAACTCATCCAACTTCAGCGCAATGGCATTTACCAGTTCACGAACTCCTTCGCGTGTCGCTGAGGAAATTGCAAAGAACGGTTTACCATCCTTCTGCACTTGAGACCTTAATGATTCCAACCTCTCAGTCTCGTCAAGTGCATCCAGTTTTGTAGCTACTACCAACTGCGGACGTTCAGCCAGTTCAGGGTTATAAGAAGCCAGCTCGCGATTCACCGTCAGGTAGTCATCCACTGTTTCGCGACCAGACATCGAAGAAACATCAACCAGATGGAGCAACAACTTGGTGCGCTCGACATGTCGCAGAAATCTATCGCCCAAACCTGCGCCTGTGTGTGCACCTTCTATCAAACCTGGAATGTCGGCGATCACAAAAGTCTTAAAGTCTCCCAGATCGACTACCCCTAGATTCGGTTCCAGTGTCGTGAACGGGTAATCTGCAATTTTTGGTCGTGCAGCTGAAACTGTTGAGATGAAGGTCGACTTCCCGGCGTTTGGAAAACCAACTAACCCAACATCCGCCAGCAACTTGAGCTCAAGTTGCAGATCTCGCACCTCGCCTTTCCCACCTTCCTGGTGGTATCGCGGTGCGCGATTGGTTGAAGTAGCAAAGTGAGCATTGCCAAACCCGCCACGTCCACCTTTTGCTGCTAGCCAACGAGCACCATCGTGATCCAGGTCGGCAAGTAACTCTTCCGTCTCACTATCAAATATCTGTGTTCCAACAGGTACTGCAACGATTCGGTCGTCACCTGTATGACCGGATCGATTTGAACCTTCGCCATGAAGGCCACGGTCAGCAACGTGTCGCGGGTTGTAACGCATGTGAAGCAGCGTATTCAACGAAGAATCCGCCACAATAAATACATCACCACCGCGACCACCATCCCCACCCGAAGGACCACCGCGGGGAACGAACTTCTCACGTCGGAAAGCAGTAACTCCGTTTCCTCCGTTGCCACCCTGGACGTGAATCTTTGCGCGATCAATAAACATCTAAATCAAAACGACGCCCGGTCGCACGATGTTGTGCTAGCTCAGGCGTCGCTCATTTCCAGGGTCTTGGCTTTTACGCAGCAGTTTGCTCCAACGGGTAGACGCTGATGAATTTTCCTGAGCGACCTTTGTCTTCAAACTTCACGACGCCTTCGATTAGCGCGAAGAGCGTGTCGTCTTTACCTCGACCGACGTTATTACCCGGCTTCCAACGAG
>JADMIO011054816.1_pt1 | contig 12176 bp, 15 predicted proteins | sample 8958161 | NCBI WGS metagenome assembly JADMIO01 (sample SAMN16585339, study PRJNA669376) | soil metagenome | isolation source: Crop rotation soil | place: USA: Cullars Rotation, Alabama | collected 2011 | reverse complement strand
CGACTTCAAGTCACGTGAATTCCAAGCTTCGGATCCCACTGTGCTGGAAAGGGGAACTTATTTCTTGCCGGGATCATTTTTATTATATCACTTGTATTCAAAAGAGGAATCGAAATTCAGTCTGAAAACGAATTAACTGTATAACCATGCCGATTATCGTAAACCTTGACGTCATGATGGCCAAAAGAAAAATGTCGCTGAATGAACTTTCAGAAAAAGTGGATCTCACGCTTGCAAATCTTTCTATACTCAAAACAGGTAAAGCTAAGGCAGTACGGTTTAGCACACTGGAAGCCATTTGCAAAGTATTGGATTGCCAACCCGGAGACCTGTTGGAATATTCCAAAGAATAATATCCAAAAAAAATGGATGGCAAGTGGTTATAATGCTTTCAATTAAACCAAACCGCATAGCCTTTCCTGCGTAGGTCCAAGGCAAGCTTTTCTTCCATTTTTAAGGCATCTTCCCGGCTCATGGCTTTCAGATTCAAATGTGTGTAAAGGCTGGGGCGCAAATAGCTGCCGTATTTTTCAACAAGGTTAGCTGATAATTTGTGCCCCTTCTTATTTATATAGCCTGTTTTGTGTTGTTTGAAACGTTCTGCAGGCGTTTTACTTGTCATGCCTACATACAGGCATTCAAGCACTCCATTAAATTGTGGATTGGCTGCCCGGAATTTTGCATTTTCGGTGAACACCCGCTTTGATAATTCAATAACGTAAACCTGGTATTTCGCCACAGACAGTTTTTTTTGTAATGCAAAGAAACGAATATCATTGTGCCATTTCATTTGAGCGTGTCAATCAAATAATCTCGTCACCCACATTTAGCATGCCCTTGAATCCGGGGTTTGCTAATTTTATATTCGATTTCAAAAATGTTTTATGAATGACAAATTACAAAAAAGAAAGCTTGGCATATCTGGCCTTGAAGTTTCTGCGCTTGGATTGGGATGTATGGGATTAAGCTTTGGATTAGGTCCGGCTACCGGAAAAAAGGAAGCAATTGCTTTGATCCGGTCAGCTGTTGAAAGAGGGATCACTTTTTTTGACACGGCCGAAGTGTACGGCCCGTTTACAAATGAAGCACTTCTTGGTGAAGCACTTGAACCCTTTCATGGAGAAGTTGTGATCGCAACAAAATTTGGATGGAAGCCGAATGCGGATGGAAGCGGTACATGGAACGAATTGAACAGTCAGCCTGAACATATTAAGGCTGTTGCAGAAGCATCGCTAAAGCGTTTGAAAGTTGATGCCATTGACCTGTTTTACCAGCATCGTGTTGATTTGAATGTACCAATTGAAGATGTTGCCGGTGCAGTGCAGGGCCTCATCAAAGAAGGGAAAGTAAAACACTTTGGACTCTCTGAAGCCGCTGCCGCTACTATACGCAGGGCGCACCAGGTGCAACCGGTAACTGCTGTTCAAAGTGAGTATTCGCTGTGGTGGCGACAGCCCGAAGAAGAACTGATCCCTGTTCTAGAGGAATTGGGAATTGGATTCGTGCCCTTCAGTCCACTCGGTAAAGGATTCTTAACAGGTAAGATCGATGAAAATACAACATTCGATAAATCTGATTTTAGGAATACCGTTCCAAGATTTTCTCCGGAATCACGAAAAGCAAATCAGTCAATGATCGATTTGCTTGCAATCATTTCGAAACAAAAAAATGCTACTCCTGCCCAGGTAGCGCTTGCCTGGTTGCTTGCGCAAAAGCCCTGGATCGTACCTATTCCCGGAACTACTAAATTGAATCGCCTGGAGGAAAATATCGGGTCAATGAATATAGAATTTACGGAAGCTGAACTGAACGGGATCGATGAAGCCTCTTCAAAGATCGTGGTTCAGGGTGATCGTTACCCGGCACATTTGCAAAAGCTCGTTAACCGCTGAGGGAAGGAATTTATTTTGTTGTTTTGGCTCCTATCTTCTCCCCAAGCTTTTCAAATTCTACATCATTGGGTTCCCATAATTCAATTTTATTTCCTTCTAAGTCCATGATGTGAACAAATTTGCCGTATTCAACTGTTTCGATTTTATCTGTAATTGTTACACCGGCTTTTTGCAACTCGCCGATAAGGCCTTCTAAGTCTGCAACCCTGTAATTGATCATAAAGTCTTTTGTGGAGGGCTCAAAATATTTTGTCTTTTCAGTAAAGGGGCTCCATTGGGAAAATCCTTTTTTGGTCGTATCGGCTCCCTGCCTCCATTCAAAAACTGCCCCGTAATCGTTAGTGTTCAGGCCAAGATTGGTTTCATACCAGGCTCGTAATTTTTTGGGGTCTTTGCATTTAAAAAAAATGCCCCCGATGCCGGTTACTTTTTTTATTGATGGTGGATGGCTTGTAGATTTTGTTATTATTGAATTAAAGGCAAATCCAAGTGCGAATGTCAAAACAAACGCAGGAATTATCAATGTTGTTTTTTTCATTATCGTTATTTTGATTTTACAAGTAGAATAATCTTGTTCTGTTATACTAGCTGTTAATACTTAATGATGTATTGATAATTTGCTTTAGCACTTTCAGATCAATATCATCTAATTTATTTATGTAGAGGCAGCCGCCGCCAAGCTTATGTTTTCCCAGCTTCTTAAGCGCTCCGGCATTTTCCTGGATACCTGTGATAAGGTACACGGTGAGGTTCGTGGCACGTGGAGAAAAACCTGTTTTCATCCAGTCAACTTCCCTTCCACTGGTGGGGCTTTTATATCTTTTATTTCCAAAACCGATGATGGAGTTACTCCACAATACCGGGTCTTCCCCGGATGCCTTTTTAAACATTTCCAAAAGAACAAAACTGTCTTTACGCTTTTGTTCGCTTTTAATGTTATTGATAAAGTCTTCCACGCTTGCTGCGGTCGGTTTGGTTTTTATTACCGCCAGCTTTGATTTTTTTTCAGCCATTGAAATTATATTTGATGACGGGGCCTTTATTATTCAGTAGTAAATATATTTTATTTCTGTTCAAGTTGATGTTGCTGGTGTAGGGATCTATCTCCAACCTTCTTTTCTTTTAAGATACGGTCAGGGCTTTACCTTCTTTAGAAATAACCTCGCTGTTGCAAGTTCCGGCCTGCTTGCATCCGCTGAATTAGCTACGCTTGTTAATTGCTGAAAATAGTATGTTGTCTTTTCATTATTATTCATTCTTTCACTGGCTGATGCTGCACCAAATAAACCATTGAACCGGTTAGGATGTTTTTTCAGATCCAGCTCATATGCCACTAAAGCCGCTGCGGGTTTATTTAGTAAGAGTAACATATCAGCTAACAATTCCTGGGCGGGCAGTACTTCACCAGGTGTAACAGGGCTTTTTTCGGTTTTATCTTCCATTGCAGCAGCAATCGACATTTGGTTCAATGCTTCATTCGTTTTCTTCTCTGCAAAAAGTATCCATGCTTCCCCAGTCTTTATCTGGATCATCACCTGGTTGGCCTTATAAAGGTCTTTTTGAGCTGCCAGCGTATCATGGATCTTATAAAGATCTTTTAATGTTGTTCTGGCCAATTCCATGTTACCGGTACGGGCAGATCCTATGAGATGGGTAAAGTGGATGATCGCTTTTTGCCAGGGGAATTTCTGCCAGGGGAAATTACCGGGATGTACTTCCATGTTTGCTGCATCTTTCCACATTTTATTTTCTAAAAAATAGCGGGCGGGGATCGCCGCAAAAGCATATGCATCTTTGAAATTAACAGGATAGACTTCACGGATACTTTTGAGATCATCGTATTGCTTTTTTGCCAGGCCGTTCTCTCCCTTTTGTAAATACGCATAAACAAGATAATCCATACCGTGCAGCTCTTCATCCCAATGCCCTTTTATTCCGGCGCTTTCGGCATAGCACTTAGCAGATGAGATGGAAATAAGATTGGATCGAATACATTCATCCCATAATCCAAGCCTGGTGAAAATATGTGAAGGCATATGTTGGGCGTGAGCGGATGAAGGGGCAATGGCGGCATATTTTCGGGCTGCAGGTAATGCCATGGCTGCGAGTTCAGGATAATCGTAGCTATGAATGATATAATGTACAATACCCGGATGATCGGGTTCATTTGGGTACAACCCCGATAATATTGCTCCCGCCTTTCTTTGATTGGCGTAGGTTTTATCAGAAGGGTCTGCACATCCATCAAGTGCCAAAGCATAAAATATTGCAGCTTCTTTGTCACCCGGATATTTTTTATAAATTTTCTCCATCGCTGTTTCAAAGTTTAGCGAACGGGCCCGGTGGTCTGTTTTATTCCAATCTTTATAGAATAATGCGATTGCATTGATATAGTCTGTTTCTCTTTTCGTCTTTTGTTCCAACGATTGAGCGACAAGGATAGCCTTATTTCCTTTTTCTAATGCTGCGGGTGTTGGTGGAGATGGCCATACCTGGTGGTAATTGCTCATCGCAACACCCCAATATGCCATTGCACATTGAGGGTCCTGATCAATAACTTTGGAGAAAACTTTTTCAGCCTCATCATATTCAAATGAATGAAGCAGGGCAATCGCCAGGTTAAAATCTTTTCTGACCTTTTCGCTGCATGACATTTCAAATTGAACTGTGCCAAATTGTTTGGAAGGAGGGCCGCAGGAAATTATTTCTCCCTTTTTAAGATCTATTGCATTTATTATTTCATCGGAGGGGATTTTATTTCTCCGGCCGCAGGATAATAATATTGATACAATTGAAATGGCGAATATGGCGTAACCTGTATCTAATAATTTTTTCATATTGAGGATATTTAAAATTATTAATAAGGGTCCTGGTAGGGGATGTCAATGTTCTCATAGAACTTTATGAACTAAAATTATGCATTTTAGTTTTTTCCTGCGATGCGAAGGCCTGCTTTAGGCTTCTGATTGTCTTATGTTTTTTGATCTAACAAACATTACTCCAACAATGATCAGCCATACAAGCCATAATGTGCTGCCTGCAAAACCCGCGATGCCCCAGACCGGAAAGCCCGGAATAACTGTAGCAAAGAGATCTGCCTGTGCAAAAAAATAAATGACCGATGAAGCGATACCCAACACATTGATCCAATTGGGAAAAGTTTTGAACCTGATAAAGGCAATTGATATCATGATCGTCCAGGTAATGGTAAACAGCTGTCCGAGATGCTCACCTAATAATACACCTCCGAACTGGTGAATTGTTTGAAAAGAATTGATAGCTATTTCTTTAATGATTGGGTCAGTTGCTTTGGTATAGTTGCTGGCAATTACAGGAACGACAAATACCCATCTCAATAAACCAATTATTTGAACTATGCCTGAGATAATACCCAGTGTTGTTGCCCATTTTATAAAACTGATCTTATTTTCAAATAGCTGACCAATTTTTATATAAGCAATCAATAAAGGCAATCCCAGTATAGCGAAAGCCCACCAGGTAAAAATGAGGCCGTTGCCGCCATTATGGAATTTGGTTAAAATCACACCGGTATCCTGGCGAAGGATATCTGGGTATTCAAAAGTCATTGTGAGTATGGTATAAGGTATAAATACGCCAATAGCTCCAATTATCAAGAGCCATCCAATTTTTTTTTCTGATTTCATAAATCGATTTATGTTGAATGAATATTTTCTCTAAATATATTTCGTATCATTATCACAACCTCTAAATTCCCTATGCAGCAAACCAAAACCTGAGTTTTTTTTTTAAAAACTTTCTTTCATTGCATTTTTAATAATGGTTTCGAATTCCTTAAGCTGTTCAGCGTTTGCGGGCAAACCTAATAGCATATGAATTTGCCCGGGAAAACATTTGTCCCAAACTTTTACGCCATAGCTTCTCAATTTAGCGGCATACAAAATGCCATCATCTCTTAGTGGGTCAAATTCGGCATTAATGATTACTGCGGGAGGGAGGCCTTTTAAATCTTTAGTCAGAATTGGTGATACTTCCGGGTTGTTGTATTCGTGGGGAGCATAATTTTCTACGGTGAAATAGCAGGCCGCCTTGGTTTGAAAATAGCCTTTGGCATTTTCCTGGTATGAAACTGAGGTTTCCATATTTTGCGGACTTAAATCAATCGGGAGGCCATTCATTACCTGAAGCTTTATTTTATTGCTGATACCCTCTTTTTTTGCTTTCTGCGACAACACTGCTACTAAATTTGCGCCTGCACTATTTCCCATAAGAACTATACGGCTTGTGTCGCCACCAAATTCGGTACCATGCGCTGCGATCCATTTAAATGCATTGTAACTGTCATTTACCGCCGCAGGATATTTGTACGCTGGTGCAACCCTGTAATCAACGGCAAAAACAATTGCTGAATAAGTTTTTGCATCCTGCCAAAGGGAGTGTTCCAATCCCGGTATCAAAGCTGCAATAAAACCGCCTCCATGATAGTTGATTATGATGGGAAGATTTTGAGCATGTGCCGGATTGAAGATCAATACAGGAATACTGTCTGCAGTGATTCTGATACGTTTTACATCTTCTTTTGGATAAGGTATCAAGGGTGGGCCTGCAGATTTAATTTGGGCAATGGGTATATTACGAAGTTGTTCAAGCGACAAGTCTGTATTACCAATTATTTGCAGGAATGCGGCCACTCTTGGATCTAATTGACGTGTTCCGCAAGATTGGGCATACAGATTTTGTCCAGCATAAAGAAGCTGCATGCTTAAAAAAATAAGAAGCACCGGATTCCTCATTCTAATCTGTAATTATTTATAACCAAAAAAAGATTCTATAAAAATGTCAGCCTACGAAAGGCATTGCCGCAGCCTGAATTTTGATGTTGTCCCTGCCGGATATTACTTATCATTAAAGAACGTCAATTTTATTGTTACTGCCAACAGTGGAGCAAATACCTGAGGGGCCGATTATTTTTTCTTTGATTTCCCGGGCCTTTTTTTTTCAGAAACTGATTTTACAATGGTCTTTCCATGCATGATTTGTTTTTGATCCTTAACTTTTGAAAGCGTATTTGCATACGCTTCGGCTATTAACTTTTTGATATAAGTTTTGGGGAAATTCTTTTTGTCAGTTACAAGAATATAGCGGTATTGGTTGCCTTGTCCCAAAAGGATCTTATCGGGGTCTGAGATCTCACTGCCCCAATAAAACCCGAAATGAATATTTTTGCTTGAACGTCCAACGGCAATGGAGCAAATGGTATGTCCAACTTTGTCGGTATGCGACCACCCAAAAGCTACAGCATTATAATTATCGTAAATTAACTCATTTGCTTTGGGGCATAAGTTCCAGGCGAAATCCCTTAGCCACATCACCAGCTCTGTTATATCCTTATCGAACGGCTTAAGAAACTTTAAAAGATCTTTTGTTTCTTCTTTACTCATGTTCCTGTTTTAAGGGCCAACTGCTTTCTGCAGGAATTGGTTCATTCTTTAATTGAAATTTGTGGTAACCTGAAAGCTGCAACGGCATTTAATAATACAGATTTATTTTTTTTCAAAGAAGACAGGAACAGATCTATATTATTACCATACGCCCTTTCACTTGCGCCAAAAAGCATTACGCCTTTTTGCCCGTTTTTTCCTGAGAAGGCTTTATAACGATAAACATTCCTTTCAACAATATTGACCTTTTTCCCATCTGAAGCATTTTCGCTTATTATAAAATCTAGTATTATTTCCCCGTTTTTTTGAAAGATATCATAATTAATTATTGGATTTGTTGCTTTGAGCTGTTGCAGCTCGCTCATTTTTGCTTTCGCAAGGCTTTCAGGTGTTGCATCACTTATGAGCAGCTCAACAGAAACCATTTTACTGTACTTTTCAATGTTGTCCCCTGGTGTAATATACTCTTGCTTATAATAATTTGAAGATGGGTGCGAAGTCCAGGCCAAAGTGAACATGTTTTTGTTCAGGGTAATTGGCCCGGGGACATTTAAATATTCAGTAATAACTTTATTGGCCTGTCCATTAGAAAAAGCACAAGCAAAAAGTCCAAGTAATACAATTAAGGATTTTAGTCTGAAAGCCATGTTATTTGGGTTTAACTGTGTTTGAATATGTCTCGTGGCAAATATTGCCGTTGGTTTGAGAAATTGCTATTATTTTCCAGGCTGTAGCTTAAAGAACGTAAATATTATTGATAACAGCAAGGCCATTCGCCTTTTGAGACAGATTGCCAGGCATTCGCAGCCTCACTGTTGCTGTGCGGGTTTAAGCGTTATTTTTTTTCGTGTCAATTTTCTTTTTCTGTAAAAGATAAATGCTGCTACCAATAGAATGCAAATGAGAAGCCCAGCGCTCCACTTTATTATTTCTATTTTTTGGCTTAGGTACATATTGTCAATTAAAGTGTTTGGCTTTAAGTAAACTACGTCATCCTGATAGTCAATAATAACATTAAATCTTTTTAAAACATCGTTGCCCACAATATTAAAAGCTGTTCCCGAATTACCTGCTTCCGCGTCAATGCTTATATTTTTTAGTTCGGTACCGCCAATCAGCAATTTGGGAAGTACAAGGTGGTCAATTCTGATCTTATTGGGCCCACTTCCTTTTATATTATCTGAACCATTTCTTTTCAAATAACTAAAAAAATTCCGGCTGGCTGTAAAATCGTGGCTCACAAAAAGTGTACTCGAAGAACCGGTATCAAAATCAAACCAACCGGTAGTTTTGGATTTCCCATTGTCTAAGGTCAGTTCAATAAATGAAAGTCCGCCTTTAAATTGCAAGGGATGCTTTGTATAACCGGTTATATTCGGAAGCTTCGAATGGATGACCATAATCTTTTTCTCATAGTCTATCTCAACAATTTTGCCGTCAAAAACATTATAGCCAATAACCCCATCCGCATTTGGTTTTCCCTGGTACTTGACTAAAATATTTACGCTATCCCATTTTAAACCCGAAATTTCGAGCCGGTTGTTATTGCTAACCTTATCGTTTGATACTCCACCAAGACCAAAGCCTTTTATTTCGCCGTCGATCTTGATATTTAATTTTTTCGAGATAGCATCGGAAGATAAAACAAAACCATTTGCTCCGGTATCGAAAATAAGATCTAAAGCTTCTGAATTATTTATTTTGCCTTTGACCTTTATACTATTGTTCCACCCGACTGTAAAAGGGATGCTGTCTGTTTGCCCTGCATGATTGCTGTATTTACTTGTGTATTTTAATTTTGCAGGAGTTATTGTTGAAAGTTGAGTGTAAGCTGTATCTTTTCCATTTAACAGGATGATGAAGTTGTAATTTTTTTGAGGCTCTACGTCAAAAGAAATAGAATCAATGTCGGTAATGAAAGTTACTTTTTTGCGTCCTTTGAACCGTTCTACGTGATAGATATCAGGTTTTACTTCAGGAAAAATGTTCCAATTGCCTTTTTGAAAATCATCTCCGTCCCTGATGTCAGCTACTTTGGAATTGGATCTTATTATGGGTAAGCCTTGAGAAAAACCGGGGTTTCCCAGGAATAAAAAAATGATAAACAGGCTGATTAATTTGTGCATAGTGCAGAAGTGATATGCTTAATCAATAGGTTCCCACAGCTGTATTTTATTTCCTTCTATGTCTAAAATATGCACAAACTTACCATAGTCATAGGTTTCAATTTTATCCAGGATGGTTACGTTCTCTTTTTTTAATTCTTCCACCAATGCTTCTAAATTCTCTACTCTATAGTTTATCATGAAATCTTTTGTTGATGGCTCAAAATATTTCGTTTTATCTGCGAAAGGATTCCATTGGGTAAGCCCTTTCTTCGTGCTATCTTCAATTTGGAGCCATTCGAAGCTTGTTCCGTATTGGCTGGTATCAAATCCAAGGTGTGTTTTATACCATTCGTTGATTGCTTTTGGATCTTTGCATTTAAAGAAAATGCCTCCTATGCCCGTTACTTTTTTCATTTTGTATATTTTTCAGTTGTATTTTTTATTCACTTCGCTACAACCGGTATTTTAATTACGGTTGTTATGGATGTGGCTATTAAAGAAACGAAAATTTGTTGTGACCACAAAGCCAATCAGCTTCTGTCACCCTGACTACAATAGATAGGGGAGTAATGCTGGGGTAGGAACCTCGGCCGGGCTACGGAATATTAGTTTTATAATAATGCTGAATTATTTTTCAAGAATGTTTTTCAACATGGACAAACTAGTGTCCATATCTTTTGAAAAATTTTTTTCTGCAAGGGGTATCATAATGTTCAAAGGGTATTTCAATTTGCCTCCATTGATCAGGTTCACTTTAGTCTGATGATCGGATAAAGATTCTGTTTCCATGATCACATAGGCAGAAATCCGCATTGGCTTTACAAAACGAATTTCTGTTTCAATCCTTTTCCCTTCAATAATATTCTTAATTTCCTTTTGCCCTTCCCCAGCGCTTTTATTCCCCCTCCAGGAATAGATATATCCAACAGTCCCGTCTATACCTATAAATTCTTCTTTTCTATTTTTGTCTTCCCTTGCCCATTTATTGAACTTATCCTGGTTTTTAAGCAGTTTTAAAAAGTCAAATACTTTTTGCCGCGGAGCATTAATAACAATTTCTCGATTGACGTAATGCTCTTTCTTCATAAAAAGCGCAATGATTAACATCAAGGCAATGATACTGGTTATAATAAGTAGAATGATAATTAAGATACTCATCTTTTGTTTTATACCGTTTCCGTTTTTGATTGTAAGTTCAAAATACGTAAAATTAATTGAACGTTATTTTATGAGCACGGGCAACTCATAAAAGTGAGGGATCCGGATGTGTATCGGGGCTTGCCAGCGTTGAACTGAAATGACCATACTTACGCCCCAACCGTACCGGTCTTTACTTTTCCAGCCCGTTTATAATTGGCAATGATAACCCCGGTAGATGTAACTGTAGTATCAATCAAAGTAAAAGCTGCCGGAATTATGCCTTTGTCAAACAGTTTTTTCCCTTTCCCAAGGGTCAACGGGTAAATTTTCAGCCAGAGTTCATCAACTAAATCGTTTTTAAACAGAAGCTGCGTGAGTTTACTGCTGCCCCAAACTTTGATGTCGGGACCTTTTGAAATTTTGAGTTTTTTTATTCCAGCCAGGTTTTTAATGAAAACTGAATTGTTCCAATCAGATTTTTTCATTGTTTTGGACATGACATATTTTGTGACCTCATTGATACCGGGCCAATAGTCTGCATGCCCTGGCCAATAGGATTCAAAAATCTCAAATGTTTTTCTGCCTAAGAGAAGATCTGCTGGCTCCATCTGTTTTTTCATGACCTTACCAAAAACTTCGTCAGCATAAGGGGCGGACCAGCCACCATATTTGAAACTACCTGATCTATCTTCATTTGGGCCACCAGGTGCCTGCATTACTCCATCTAATGTAATAAATGAGGAAACAATTATTTTTCTCATGTTGTTTGCTTTTAAGTTTTACTTTAAAATTTCCAAAACTTGTTTTATAGGATACCAAAGTTCGCCAACGAAGATTGGAGTATTGCGGTGTAAATGTGACAATCTTGATGGCTGAATACGACAGTTGGATAGTGCATTCACGTACTCATTGTTGTAGCATGAACAGTACAAAATTATAACTGCATATTACCAGTTCCTAGCTTTCATTAAGAAGCATCCATGAGGTTCCGAATTTATCACGTAGCATAGCAAACCGGTTTGCAAAGAATGTTTTTTCCATCTTCATAAAGATTTCTCCATCGCGGGAAAGCAGCTCATAGACTTGTTCTGCTTTTTCCGCTGTATCAAATCTAAGGGTGAGGTAAGCGCTTCGCATAGGTTCGGCATTAGGAATGTCGGCACCCCTGACAATAGTGCCCCCGATTTCCATTATTGCATGAAGAATTGGTTTTTTCCAATCCTTGGGAAAATTAGGAGGTGGCTGTTGGTGAGCAATCATCATCGTTATTTTGCCGGCAAGATGCAACTCATAAAACTTAAATGCTTCTTCGCAATGTCCAGGGTAGTTGACATAAATGTCAAGTTTTATGGAGTCATCGGTATTCATAATCCTGTTTTATAAAAGAAAAGATAAGCGATACCCGGCTGCTTTGAGGTATTCGCTTTGATCAAACTTTAACTGCTACTACAACAACATTTTCCCTGTTTACTGCTTGTCCGTTTTGGTCAAAATCTGACTCTTGGTTTTCGAATATATCCTGGATGAAAAATCCATTATCTGACAGCAGCTTTTCTGTGTCTTGTTTTGAAAATTGAGTGAAGCCGTATTTAGTAAATGGGTATTTTTCCATTTGA
>JADMIO010703476.1_pt1 | contig 12176 bp, 10 predicted proteins | sample 8958161 | NCBI WGS metagenome assembly JADMIO01 (sample SAMN16585339, study PRJNA669376) | soil metagenome | isolation source: Crop rotation soil | place: USA: Cullars Rotation, Alabama | collected 2011 | reverse complement strand
ATCCGAGCCGGACTGCTATAGCGGAGCTCCGATCCACGCGCTTGCATCTGCAGCAGCCCGCCACTAGGGTCCCGCGCGTTTTTTCCCCGGAGCCCCCTATGGCCTTCCTTGCCGACTCGCTCGCCCGCATCAAGCCGTCCGCGACCATCGCCGTCACCAACAAGGCGCGCGAGCTGAAAGCGGCCGGACGCGACGTGATCGGCCTCGGCGCCGGCGAACCCGATTTCGATACGCCGGAGAACATCAAGGAAGCCGCGATCAAGGCGATCCGCGACGGCAAGACCAAGTATACGGCGGTCGACGGCATCCCCGAGCTCAAGGCGGCCATCGTCGAGAAGTTCAAGCGCGAGAACCGCATCGAGTACAAGCCGTCGGAGATCAGCGTCGGCACCGGCGGCAAGCAGGTCCTCTTCAACGCGCTGATGGCGACGCTCAATCCCGGCGACGAGGTCGTCATTCCGGCCCCCTATTGGGTAAGCTATCCCGAGATCGTCGCGCTCGCCGGCGCGACCCCGGTCGAGGTCCCGACGACGATCGAGTCGCGCTACAAGCTGGAGCCGGAGGCGCTCGACAGGGCGATCACGCAAAAGACGAAGTGGGTTATCTTCAACTCGCCCTCCAACCCGTCGGGCGCGGCCTATACCCGCGACGAGCTCCGCGCGCTTGCCGACGTCCTCCTCAAGCACCCCGACGTCTGGGTGCTGACCGACGATATGTACGAGCACCTGGTCTATGACGATTTTGTCTTCTCGACCTTCGTCGAGATCGAGCCGTCGCTGATCAAGCGCACGCTGACGCTGAACGGCGTCTCCAAGGCCTACGCCATGACCGGCTGGCGCATCGGCTATGCCGGCGGCCCGAAGGAACTGATCCAGGCGATGTCGACGCTGCAGTCGCAATCGACCTCCAACCCGTCCTCGATCTCGCAATGGGCGGCAGTCGAAGCGCTCACCGGCCCCCAGGACTTCATCCCGAGGAACGCCGAGATCTTCCGCCAGCGGCGCGACCTGGTCGTGTCGATGCTGAACCAGGCGAAGGGGATTACCTGCCCGCGTCCGGAAGGCGCGTTCTACGTCTTCCCGTCCTGCGCCGGCACCGTCGGCAAGACGTCGGCCGGCGGCCGCAGAATCGAGAACGACGAAGACTTCGTCGATGCCCTCCTGGAGGAAGAGGGGGTCGCCGTCGTGCAGGGCTCGGCTTTCGGGATGGCGCCGTTCTTCCGCATCTCCTACGCGACTTCGACCAAGGCGCTCGAGGAAGCCTGTGCGCGGATTCAGCGCTACTGCGCCGGGATGCGATAGACGCGCTCTGCCTGGAACAAGGTTGAGCAAGAGCCCTTTGCGTTAGTCGCGGTCGGCGCGATGGACGGACGTGAAGGCCGTGGCGAGAGAGGCGTCGTCAATTCATGACGAATGCGATGGGCGGGATGGGATCAGATCCAAGGCGTGCTTAGCTGCAAGAGTTCGCGAAATCGCAGTGACGCCGCTGCGTTGCGACGCAGGAGGGCGATCGCGTTTTCCAGGATCAGCCCGGGAAGCGGTATGCTCGGGTCGGTGCCGGTGAGGCGCGTCACCGCGCTCGAATAGATGGCGGCACCGAAGACGAGCGCGGTCAGCTCGTTCGGGAAACCGAGGGCGAGCTCGAGGCGGCGATCATGCGGTTCCTTGGGCCGCGTCATGAGCGAGTAGCTCACCGCCGTGTGCGACGCGAGGCTCTCGATGAGGTTCGCAACGATCGCGATGAAATGGCGGTAGTCGCGGTTGCCGCCGACCGCTGCGCTCCAGGCGATCCAGGATTGATAGGCGGCGTGGAGTTCCGGAATGGCGTAGTGGACTTTTAGCGTGAAGCGGTCGGCAATTGCGGCGGCGACGGCGTCAAACTGGACCTCGAACAGCGCCTGATCGGCAAGGGCCGCGAGCCCGCCGAAGACCTCGGCCGGTTTCGCAGCCGCAGCGCTAGCCATCCGTCTCACCCAGGATGCGGAGCGCGACCTCCCTGAGTGCCGCGAGCTGGTTGTCGAGGGAGGCACTTCCGGAGCCACGGAAGACGCGCTCGTCGATAGCCGCAAGCTCGGCTCGCACAGCCTCGCCGTTTGCCGCCGTCGCGCCGGGCAGCTCGGGTGGCGGGGAGCGATCGCCAGGTGTCATGGCCGCCTGCCTCGATCCGATTCGAGCAACGAAGGGCGAGCTTACACCCGGGTGGCGAGAAGTTCGAACCAGGCTGCCCGGCGATGCAGCTTTTCGGGCTCAGCCGGCAATCGAGAGCTTGGGCGGCTCCGCCTGGCGGCGGAGCGAGGAGTTGCGAAAGTCTGCGAGAATGATGCGGCCGAGCTCGGAAGCGGGGGCCGGCCGGCCGAAGAAAAAGCCCTGCACCTCATCGCAGTCCATCATGTGCACGAAGCCGACCTGGCGCGAGTTTTCGACGCCTTCGACGGTGACGCGCATGTGCAGCGATCGGCCGAGCGCGACGATGGTGCGGATGATCTTCTCGGCATTGGCGTCGTTGGCATCGAGGGCATGCATGAACGAGCCGTCGATCTTGATCTTGTCGAAGGGGAATTGCCAAAGATAGTTCAGGCTCGAATAGCCGGTGCCGAAATCGTCCATGACGATCGCGACCCCGATCGCCTTCAGTGCGGCGAGCTGGCCGAGGATCGCCTCCGTATCATAGAGAAGGAGACTCTCGGTGATCTCGAGCTCGAGACGATGCGCGGCAATGCCGGTCTGCTTCAAGACGCGCGAGACTGTGCCGCCGACGTCGCCGGCGGTGAACTGTGCCGCCGACAAGTTGACCGACACCATGAGGTGCTCGGGCCAGGTGAGGGCGGTGGTGCAGGCCTTTTCGAGCACCCAGGCGCCGATCTTGTTGATGAGGCCCATCGTCTCGGCGATCGGAATGAAGGCGGTCGGCGGAATGAAGCCGCCGTCCTTCGTCGGCAGCCTGAGCAGGGCTTCGAACCCGATGAGCTCGCCGCCGGCATTCTTGAACTGCGGCTGGTAGTGCAGGATGAACCCGTCGGTCTCGAGCGCCGCCTTGATGGCGCGCTCGTATTTGAGGCGCGTGTCGAGGGCGGTATCGAGTTCCGCCGAGAACAGCCGCATATGCTGCGGTCCTTCGTCCTTGGCCTTGTCGAGCGCGAGATCGGCGCTCTTGAGCAGCCGCCCGGCATCGTTGCCATGGTTCGGTGCGATCGCCACGCCAAGCCCGCAGGTGACGCGCACCTCTTCGCCATTCATACGGAAGGGCGTCCCTACCTCGCCGAGAATGCGCTCGGCCAGCGCGGTCACCTCGGCGACACGACCTGGGTTGACCTGCACCACCGCAAATTCATCCGATCCGAGGCGGCCGACGATGTCGTCCGGTCCGACCGTCGTGCGCAGGCGGTCGGCGACGCCTTTGATCACGGCGTCGCCGGCCTCGTGACCGAGCGTATCGTTGACGTCCTTGAAGCGATCGAGGTCGATCGAGTGGACCGCCAGGAGGCCGTGGCGCTCGTCGAGGCCGGCGAGCGTGCGGCTCAGCCGTTTGGTGAGATGGCCGCGGTTGGCGAGCCCGGTCAGGGCATCGTAATTGGCGAGAAATTGGATATGGGCATCGGCCTGCTGCTTCTCGCGCCCGCGCATGAAGAGCGCGAGAGCGGGAATCCCGAAAGCGAAGCTGGTGAGGAGGCCGAGCGCAATTGTCGCGAGGAGAAAGGTGTGCTGGAAGACGGCCCGCTTTTCGGTCTGATCGATGTAGGTTTCGACGATCGCGCGAACCTTGCCGTCGGCGATCACGGGAAAATAGGCCTCTGAAAAGAAGGGCGGCCGGCTTGGCGGCGAGCCTTCCTGGGCGCTGATCAGCGGCTGGCCGTTCGCCACGGCCGCGGCCGCTTCGAGGTTGTGCGCGGAAAGGTCCTCTTCGTCGGTGGCACCTTCCGGCAGATCGTCGGAGACGAAGCGCGGGGTGCCGTTGGAATCGTAAATCCTGAAAAGGAAGACCTGGCCAAGCTTCTTCACCTGGTCGAAATATGCCCGGTCGGCAGCGGAGGGTGGGGCGCCGGCGACGATTGAGTCAAGGTCGCTGATGGAGTGGGCGATGCTCTCCGACCAGATGCGCCCGGTCGCGATCGCGTCGCCGTAAAGGAGCCGATCGGTCGCGGCGCGCTCGATCAGCACCGCCCCGCCGACAACGGCAACGATGCCGGCAAGGAATGCGACCGGATACCAGCGTGAGAAAACCATTGAACGCAAAGCCCAGGCTTGGCCTTACTCAATGTTGCGGCAGATTCGTTGAATAACCTTGAATAGTTCATTGACGATTTGGAAACGATTGTAGGGCGGGCACCGCCACAGCGTGCCCACGCGTGGCTGGCTGCGGGCGGCCCATGCTGCGTGGGCACGCCGTCGCCTTTCCCGGGGCAAGCTTTTGCCCCCGCTTACAGCCAGCCTCGGCGCTTGAAGTAGAGGAACGGCAGCACGGCCGAAATTACCATGAGAACAATGGCATAGGGGTAACCCCAAGCCCAGTTGAGTTCGGGTATCAACTTGAAGTTCATGCCGTAGGCGGTGCCGATCAGCGTCGGTGGGAAGAAGACCGTGGTCGCCACGGTCAGGATGCGGATCACCTCGTTCTGTTGTACCGAGATCAGACCGAGGGTTGCATCGAGCAGGAAAGTAATTTTGTTGGAAAGAAAGCTGACTTGATCCTCGAGCGATCGGACGTCGCGGCCGGCGAGCTTGAGGCGGGCGCGGCTCGGACCCTTGGCAAACGAACTCGGCAGGGCAAGGCCGGCGAACTGGAGTAGGCGCTCGAGTGAGGCAAGGCTCTCCCGTGCCTTGGCGGCGAGATCACCTTGAAACCCGATCTCTTCGATCATCACCTCGAGCCGTTTGGCGCGCTGGCGGGAATCCTTTCGCTCGGCAAAGACCTCGCGGTTGATGCGATCGACGTCGGCGCTGATCCGTTCGAGGACGTCCGCCGTGCGGTCGACGATCGCTTCGATGAGGCCAAGAAAGACCTGGGCCGTGTTGTGGCAGCCGCTTCCCGCCTTGGTGGCTCGGGAGAGGAATTGCCGGAAGGCACGCAGATCCTCGTAGCGGAGCGTGACCACACGGTCGCCGGCCACGACGATAGTGAAAGGGGTCAGAATCGGTTTGGCGATATCGATGCCGGTGAGCAGGCTCGCTGTCATGTAGACGGCGCCGTCCTCGGTGTAGAAGCGGCTCGAGAACTCGATCTCCTGCGTCTCTTCGCGGGTGGGCAGGCTGGCGCCGAGAAAGGCTTCGGTGGCGCGGTCCTCTTCCGGGCTCGGTTGGAATACGTCGACCCAGTTCGTCCCCTCCGGAATGCGGCCGTCCTCGCCGAGCGGCAGTACCTCCGGCCCGTTTTCGGCGAGACGATAGGCGATGAGCATGCAGGGCACCTCCGCGCCAGCACATGCCACCTGTAGCAATGATAGATCAAGCGGTTATGAACGGGGCGCGAGTGATTGCGATCCGGGTGCAGCGCGCCAGGGTGTCGCGGTCAAATACAGCTTCGACATATTCGGGCGCTTGGCCTATTTTCGCCGAACCGGTTGGCGGATAGAGCCGCGCGATCGAAGCTGTCGGTTTCGATCAATTTCGGCAATTTGAGAGGTGACCAACATGTCGATGAAGTCTTGGATCATGTCGGCCGTCGTTGCGACCAGCGTCGGGGTCGTCGGCTCCGTGGTTCCGGCGGCAGCGGCGGTCAAGGTGGGGGTGCTCACCTGCCGCGTCGCCCCCGGCGTCGGGCTGCTGGTCGGCTCGTCCAAGCGGGTCTCTTGCGACTTCTCCCCGACCGGCTACAAGGCCGAGCATTATAGCGGCCGCATCAACAAGCTCGGTGTCGATGTCGGCTTCACCACCGGCGGCGTGATCGTCTGGGGCGTCTTCGCACCGCATGCCGGCTATTCCCGCAACGCGCTCGCCGGCCACTATGGCGGCGCGACGGCCGAAGCGACATTCGTCGCCGGGCTCGGCGCCAATGCGCTGGTTGGAGGCTCCGGCCGGTCCTTCGCTCTGCAGCCGTTCAGCGTCACGGGCCAGACCGGCCTCGGCATTGCGGCAGGCATCGCCGGCCTCGACCTCTACGCTTCGCGCTAGCGACGAAACCAGCCGGACAATATCGACCGACCGCAACTTCCTCGCTTGCTCCGGCAGCCTCCCACACCGCCTTGATTGCGCGGTTCGCGCAGTGGATGCCTGCGTACCAGATTTTCTGGGTATGCCCTCGTCTCCGCGCAGGTTTGTTACCGCAGCGATGTAGCCATCTGCTATCTATAATCTGGGGACGGGTGCGTGTCGTAGCCAATTGAGGCCCGAACTGCCTTCGAACTGCCGCAGTTGGCAAGTCGCATCTTGGTAGGGGAAAGAGGGATTCGGAAACGGCTGGCAGGGTACGAAGACGGGTAGCGCTCGCTTGCCCTTGCTGATGCCTCATCGCGCTGGTGGTTGACCTCGCGTTGGTGAGGGAGCCAAAATCAACAATTGCTCGTGGTTCAATGCGGGATCACAAATTTGGTTGCGCGGCGGGCGTCGGCCCGCCGATCCCGAGTTAGCCTCAATTTCTGCTCTGAAATTGGATAGCTTATGGCAAAGGATAGGGGACGATGGAAACGGCCACACCGATTCACCTACAGCACCTGATCGATCAACGCGACCGGTTTGTCGCGGAGGTGGAGGCTTTGCGTAACAAGATCGCCGGATTGGAAATCGCAATAAAGCTCATTTCGGACGGGCCGGAGCAGGCTGCCCCTCCGCTTGCTGGGAAGGTGCGCGTATCGGAGACGATTCTCAGTCTCCTCCGGGAATCAGGCGAAACCGGCCTGAAACCGAAGGCTGCGGTTGAACTCGCTGCGGGGCGCGGCACCAGCCTCAAGCGTGGTTCGGTTTACGCACTACTTAACAGGATGGAACGAGCCGGTACTGTCGTCCACGAAGATGGCCGCTACAAGCTCAGAGAGTTTGCGCGTCGTCGTGAAGGTGCGGCTCTCATTCTTACGGCGGAGCAGCCTCGCCTAATCAATCAGCACTAAGCTGAAGTACCCGATAAACCGGTATCGAAGCCCCTCATATTAGGCCATTTCGGCTGTACCGGTAAGGCTGAGCGCTGGCCGCAATGCGAAGCCTGGAGGTTGTTTTCGGCTGCTCTCGCCCGCGGCAATCGTCTGCGGGACCAGCAGGAGCTGCCTGATGGCCGGACAGGCTCGCGCTCTTCCACGATCGCGCGCTGTGACGCTGCTCACACTCCGATGGTGACCGAAGTCACTGCCGAAGCGATCGGATAGGAGCAGGTTTTTCCCTAGGCAAGCAGCACTTCTAGCCACGCGGCCAAGGGGAGTACGAACCATGTTGAAGCACATTCCTCACCGGCGCTGCACCGATCGCTTTATCAGCGCCGTCAATTCAAAGGGCCGTCACCGCGCACCGGCCCCGCTCCTGCCTTCCCATGCACAGAGACCGGGCATGAGTAAAGTGGGCATCCAGCGCGATCTTGAAGCGATATGGCGGCAGCTTGAGGACTGCGAACGCACGTTGAAACGGGGAGACGCCGCAGGGGCAAGGCGCGAGCTCGACGATGCGGTTTGGAAACTGAACGATATTGAGCGCAGGGCGACGGGCTCGGCATCCCACCACGTGGGTTGCAAAGGACGATGAGGAACCGAAGGCGATCCGAGATCTGAATTTAGACATCGGACCACCCGCAGCCCTGTCGCGGCATCAATTCGTCTCTTTCGCCATGCATGGAAGTGGGAAAGGAAATAGGGCCGCTTCCCAAGCACTCCCGCCAATGACCGGGCCGGATAATCGTTCGCCAATTCTTCCGCGCCGACCCCACGTTTCTATCTCGGGCGGGTTGCCGGTTGCCCTTCCGACTATTGGCCGCTACTGGCGCTTTTGGTGGTCCTCGAAAGTTGGAGCGGCCGTTGACGAGAAGCCTGTTTTCGTCGGCCTTGCCAGCCGGGCTGTTCCCTGAGACGATTAACGAAATTTCCCGCGGGTCGGCGGGGAGGAGTGCGCCACAACAATCAACCAAACATGGGAGGCTAAGCCATGGCAAACGGCAGAGTCGCCGGGCCCCGGTGCATCGCACTGGTCGGTCCTTTCGCCAGCGGAAAGACAACCCTGCTTGAGGCAATCCTGGCACGGACCGGAGCAATCACGCGCCAGGGCACGATCGCTGAAAGGAACACCGTCGGCGATGCGTCGCCGGAAGCACGCGTGCATCAGATGAGCGTCGAGGTGAACATCGCCGAGACGGACTTCATGGGCGACCGGATCACCTTCTTCGATTGCCCCGGTTCGATCGAATTCGCGTATGAGGCCGAGGGCGTGCTCCCCGCCGTCGATCTCGCCATCGTCGTTGCCGAACCCGACGAGAAGAAGATCCCCGCGCTGCAGGTCATCCTGAAGACGCTCGAGGACAAGAACATCCCGCGCATCCTGTTCCTCAACAAGGTCGACAAGGCCGAGGGCAGCATTCGCGATACGCTGACGACGCTGCAGCAGGCGAGCGCCGCTCCGCTCATCCTCCGCCACATCCCGATCACCCAAAATGGCGTCGTCACCGGCTTCATTGATCTCGCGCTCGAACGCGCCTTCGTCTACCGCGAGCATGCGCCGAGCGAAGTCATTGACATGGCCGACGAGGCCCGCGCGCAGAAAGCGGAAGCGCGCTTCGCCATGCTCGAGAAGCTCGCCGACTACGACGACGGCCTCATGGAGCAGCTCCTCGAGGACATCGAGCCGGAGCGCGAGAAGGTCTTTACCGACCTCGTCGTCGAGATGCGTTCCGGCCTGATCTGTCCGGTCTTGATCGGCTCGGCTGAGCGTGGCAACGGCGTCGGCCGGCTCCTCAAGGCGATCCGCCATGAAGCACCGAGCATCGCCGACACCCGCGAGCGCCTCAAGGTGCCCGCCGGCAACGATGCCATCGTCCAGGTGATGAAGACCCTCCACACCACGCATGGCGGCAAGCTATCGGTCGCGCGGGTTCTCTCCGGCTCGATTGGTGACGGTGCCGAGCTCATCGGCCCGGATCGGCCGGTCGGCCGTGTCTCCGGCGTCTTCCGGCTCCTCGGCCAAACGTCGACCAAGCGCGATCCGGCGCAGACCGGCGAGACCGTCGGCCTCGGCAAGCTCGACGGTGCGAAGACCGGGATGACGCTCGCCACCGGCAAGGCCTCCCCGGTGCAGCTGGTCGAGTTGCCGCCGGCGGGCGCGGTCATCGGCACGGCGGTCGCCTCGGCGGAACGCAAGGACGACGTCAAGCTTTCCTCTTCCCTTGCCAAGGCGATGGAGGAGGATCCCTCCCTCCATGTCAGCCACGTCCAGGACACCGGCGAAACGGTCATGGAAGGGCAGGGCGAGATGCACCTCCGCGTGGCGCAGGAGCGCCTCACGGGAAAATACGGCATCACCCTCAGGACGCACGAGCCGGCGATCCCGTACAAGGAGACCATCAAGGGCGTCACCTCGGTGCGTGGGCGGCACAAGAAACAGTCCGGCGGCCATGGCCAGTTCGGCGACGTCGTCCTCGAGATCAGGCCGCTGCCGCGCGGGTCGGGCTTCCAGTTCACCGAGGTGATCACCGGCGGTGTCGTGCCGCGGAACTACATCCCCTCGGTCGAGGAGGGCGTGACCGAGTATCTCGCGCGCGGGCCGCTGGGCTTTCCGGTGGTCGACATCTCGGTCAAGCTCACCGACGGCTCGTACCATTCCGTCGATTCCTCCGACATGGCCTTCCGCACCGCCGCGCAGATCGGCATGCGCGAGGGCATGGTCCAGTGCAAGCCGGTCCTGCTCGAGCCGGTCCTCAAGGTCGAGATCGCCGTCCCGTCGGACGCGACGGCCCGCGTCAACGGCATCGTCTCGCAGCGGCGCGGGCAACTCCTCGGCTTCGACGCACGGCCGGGCTGGAAGGGCTGGGACGTCGTCGAGGCGATGATCCCGCAAGCCGAGATCCGCGACCTTATCATCGAGCTGCGCTCGGCGACCGCGGGCGTCGGCACCTTCAAGGCGAGCTTCGACCACCTCGCTGAATTGACCGGACGTCTGGCGGACCAGGCGATCGAGCGGGCGGGAGCCAAGGCGGCGTAGCAGCCGCGACCGCAGGCTGGGCAGCACTGCAGTGTTGTCCAGCCTCATCTGCTATTTTCTCAATCAGATGTTCTGAGCGTTGGAGCTTCTGCGACGAAGCGCCTGACGGGCCGGGTCCGCGTCCTTTGAGACTGGAGAAAAAGGTCGACGGCCGCGCGGCCGATCAGGGGTGGGGGCGCAAATTGATCCTCACACTGCCCGGCCACCTCGCGCCGCACGGGCTTTCAATCGGTACGGCCAATCACTATCTCTCGGCGGGAAAACGCCCTCAACCCGGGCTGTTGCGGGGTGCGCCAGGATTGGGAAAGGAATTTCCGGGGATGAGTGCGACAAGGGCGGCCCGCGCCTTGCAAGTGTCATCGGCGGGCTCTTAAAATCCGCAGCTTTTCCAAAGGATTCTCTGGCATGCATGCCAAGGTCATCATCGTCGGTTCCGGCCCGGCCGGCTATACCGCCGCCATCTACGCCGCCCGCGCCATGCTCGAGCCCGTGATGATCTCCGGTGTCCAGGCCGGCGGGCAGCTGATCGACACGACCGACGTCGAGAATTATCCCGGCTTTGCCGACGTTATCCAGGGCCCGTGGCTCATGGAGCAGATGCGGCTCCAGGCGGAGCATTTCGGGACGCGGATCGTGACCGACCACATCGTCTCGGTCGATTTCACGCGGCGGCCGTTCCGCCTCTTCGGCGACTCCGGCACGACCTATACCGCCGAGACGGTGATCCTCGCGACCGGCGCCGTGGCCAAGTGGCTGAACACGCCCTCGGAGCAGCGGTTCCGCGGCTTCGGCGTCTCGGCTTGCGCCACTTGCGACGGCTTCTTCTACCGCAACCGCGAGGTCGTCGTGGTCGGCGGCGGCAACACCGCCGTCGAGGACGCGCTCTTCCTCACGCATTTCGCCAACAAGGTGACGCTCGTTCACCGGCGTGACGATCTCCGGGCCGAGAAGATCCTGCAGGCCCGCCTCTTCGCCAACCACAAGGTGTCCGTGGTCTGGGACAGCGTCGTCGAGGAAATCCTCGGGAGCGGAGAACCGCTTGCCGCGGCCGTTGGCGCGCCGCCTTTTTCGGCGGCCGGCGGCCTCGCCAACCCGCTCTCCGTCACCGGTGTCCGCATACGCAACCTCAAGGCCGGCGCGATCAGCGAAATTCCTGCCGATGGCGTGTTCATTGCGATCGGCCATGCTCCTTCGGTGGCGCTCGTCGGCAACCAGCTCCGCATGAAGCCGTCGGGCTATATCTGGACCGAGCCGAACTCGACCGCGACCAGCATTCCCGGCGTGTTCGCCGCCGGCGACGTGACCGACGAGATCTATCGGCAGGCGGTAACTGCGGCGGGCATGGGCTGCATGGCGGCGCTCGAAGCGGAGAAGTTCCTCGCCCATGGCCAGGTGACGGCGGAAGCAGCGGAATAGGGCGAAAAAACCGCCCATGGATTGGGATAAGCTCCGGATATTCCAGGCCGCCGCCCAGGCCGGGTCGTTCACCCATGCCGGCGAGGCCCTCAACATGAGCCAGTCGGCGGTCTCCCGACAAGTGAGCGCGCTCGAGCAGGATCTCGGCGTCGCCCTCTTTCACCGTCATGCCCGCGGTCTCATCCTGACCGAGCAAGGCGAGCACCTGTTTCGTGCCGCCAACGAGGTCCTCATCAAGCTGGAGGGGGTGCGTTCGCGGCTGACAGACGCAAGCGAGAAGCCGACCGGCACGCTCCGCATCACCACCACGGTCGGTCTCGGCTCGACCTGGCTCACCGACCGCATCCATGAATTCCTCGATCTCCACCCCGGCATCAATCTCCAGCTCATCCTCGACGACGGGGAGCTCGATCTCGCCATGCGAGAGGCGGATGTGGCGATCCGCCTGCGCCAGCCGGTACAGCCGGATCTCATCCAGCGCCGGCTTTTCACCGTCCACATGCATATCTACGGTCACGCCGGCTACGTGCAGAAATACGGTCGCCCGTTGACGCTCGAGGATGTCGACAACCACCGGATCGTCAGTTACGGCGTCCCCATTCCGACCTATCTCCGCGACGTGAACTGGCTGGAAGCGGCGGGCCGTACGGCCGACGA
>JADMIO011121770.1_pt1 | contig 12177 bp, 5 predicted proteins | sample 8958161 | NCBI WGS metagenome assembly JADMIO01 (sample SAMN16585339, study PRJNA669376) | soil metagenome | isolation source: Crop rotation soil | place: USA: Cullars Rotation, Alabama | collected 2011 | reverse complement strand
CCACCGCCAATGCCATCAATGCCTGGTTCATCCAGGATTATGGCCTTTACCAGGAAACCACCCAGGAGACGCGCTTCAACGGGCGCGCGGCGCTGCAATGGCGTCCCGCCGAAAATCTCCTGATCACTGTCGACGACAATTATTCCCGCGACGCGCTTCACGCGCTGCAATATGGCTATAGCGTCTGGTTCAATGCCGGCAGCCTGACCAACATCGCCCAGAGCGCCAACGGCACCATCACCAGCTTCATCCAGCCCAACACGCCCACCGACTTTCAGTCCCAGGTTAATGGCCAACTGCTGCAGAACAATGACAGCGGCATCAATGTCAAATGGGATGTGGATGACCGGCTCAGCATCACCGCGGACTATGACCACTCACAGGCCTGGCTCAATCCGGGCGGCAAGTTATCGAGCATCGATGCGGATGTTGGCTATGGCCCCTCGACCACGGGAGGAACCAACGGCACCAATCTGGGCATCACCTTGCCGGGCGGTCACAACCTGCCCTATCCCACCGGCTTCGGCCCGGGCGGCAATGCGGCGGCCTTCATCAACAATGGCCTGATCGGCAGCCATGTCCTTCCCATGGTGAGCCCGCAGCGCTTCGACCGCATCCAACAGGCCAAGCTGGAAGCAGTGTGGATAGAGAGCGATCACCTGAAAATCGCGGCGGGCTATCAATATGTCGGCGATCACGACAATGCCCATACCAGAGACGATTTCAGCAACAATCAATGGCAGGCTTTTGCCGGTTATGGCCCGGCTTCCAACAATAATGCCACCCATGGCGCCGCCCTGCCGCAAAATCTTTTTACCAGCTCTTTCAGCACCGCCGATTTCATCAACGGCTTTGCCGACAATGACCGGCTGCCCTCCAGAGTGCTGGTGTTCGACGCATATTCGGTGCTGAACTATCTCCAGAGCCTTGGCAACCCGCAGGTCACAACCGTTCCCGGCTTCAATCCGGGTTGCTGCATTCCCGCCTATGCCGGAACCTATGTCCTCTCCGATGTGGCGGGCGCCTATTCCCAGGTCATAGAGAACAGCCATGCCGGCTATCTCACCATTTCGAGCAGCACCGCGATCGCGGGCATGCCGCTTCGTATCCATGCCGGGTTGCGTGGCGAGTTCACCAATGTCACCACCATCGGTATCGGCACCCTCCCCACCGCCTTGACGGTGCAACCTTCCGACCATACCGCTTTTCTGGTCACGCCCAGTCCCGCGACCATCATGAACGGGCGCAATGATTATCAGTATCTTTTGCCCAATCTCGACCTGGCCTTGAGCGTTACCGACGATCTGCAGGTGCGCCTGGATGCATCACGCACCTTGACCAGGCCGCCCTTGACTCAAATCACCCCGGTTTTGATGGTGAATACCGGCCAACGTGTGGGGTCGCTGGTGGCCAATGGCGGCAATCCCGATCTGATGCCCTATCTGTCGGACAATCTGGATCTCAGCGCGGAGTGGTATTATCAGCCCAACTCCTACATGTCGGTGGACGTGTTCAACAAAAACGTCACCGATTTCATCGTGGCCGGGTCCAACCAGCAGACCATCAATGGCGTGATCGATCCCACCACCGGCCAGCCGGCCATCTTCACCGTTTCCGTCAATGTCAACGGTCCTGTCGCCAATGTCTATGGCGCGGAATTCGCTATTCAGCATGTGTTCGGGGATTCAGGCTTCGGCTTCCAGGCGAATGCCACGCTGGTCGGCACCAACAAGCCCTATAATCCGCGCGATCTTTCCATCAGCGGCTTTGCCGTGACCGGTCTGGCCGATTCCGCCAATCTAGTGGCATTTTATGACAAGGACGGTTTCCAGGCCCGCATCGCCGCCAACTGGCGCGACGCCTATCTCGACCATTTCGGCCAGCAACAGAACAATTCCATGTTCGGCTCAGAGCCTACTTTTGTGAACGCCACCACCCAGGTCGACTTCAGCACCAGCTATTATTTTACTCCGCGACTCAGCGTTTATTTCTCAGGCCTGAATCTCAACGGCACCACCTACAGCACTCATGGCCGCTTCTCGGAGCAGTTGCTGGATATGGTGGATTACGGCCGCCGCTTCACGCTCGGCATTCATTTCAGATACTGATCTGAACCGGGCGGTTTTATTTCGCCGCCAGCGTCTCCTGCACATCGTCGAAATGCGGCCGGTCCAGGGTCTTCAGGAAATAGTCCGCCGTGGGCATGCCCACAATGGCTCTTTCCATATTGGGATAGGCCCCTTCGGAAGTGCCGGGTGTGACGTCTTGCGGGATGCGGGTGGTAGTCGCTTTGATCATATTGCCCACGATCCTCAGATAGGCCTCGCGCCGCTTCTCTTCCAGGGTCAGCACTGTGATCTCGGCCGGCTTTTTGGAATCCACCACATAGGCCGACGCCGCCGTAATGCGATAGGCGGTTGATATCCCCATATTCTGGCCCGTTCTTGCGTCGAGCATGCCGTCTGCATTGCGTTTCAGCGCATAATAAAGGGCCACGCCGTCTTCATGCTCGCGCACACCCTGCTGGCCGCCATCCTGGGCAAAGGTATTCTGGGCATAGATATCGCGCCAATTGCGATAACCGCCGATCAAACCCTTGGCATTCCCGTCCGCGCCGATCACCAGCCGGATCCGGCCTTGATGAAATTCGGCGTCGCCGGCATGGTCATAGAACCAGGCGATGCGCGGGGCGTGAAGTTCCGTCACCTGCTCGGTTTCAACCACGCCGTTGGCCACCTTGGCCTTCATCCTGGTGTATTGCTCGGTCTTGACGATGCGATAGGAGAAGTCGGTCGCGATATTGCCGCGCGCATCCTTGACGATCTTGTCCGGCGAATAGCCGATCTCCAGGGTGGCATCCTTGTCATTCATGGGATCCTGGTTGCCGGAAATCCGGATCACCATGGTGTAGAGGCCTTCCTGCATCTTGTCGTTGGAGCGCATGTCCAGCGTGGCATTACCGTTGCCACGCCAAGGCGCGTCGCACCCCCAGGCGCGATAGAGCGCATTGTCGATGCCCTTTTCGCCATCGGGACTGACGAAGTCATGAGCTCCAATCTTGCCATCCAGATTGAAGCCGTCACCGATCCGGCTGACCACCTCCGGCTGGCCGGGATCGTGCGCAGCGAAAGGGTTGATATAGGTCTCGATTCCCCGGCGCCAGCCGCGATAGGACATGGCGCGGTCCCATATCATGAAGCGGGCCTGGTCCGGCGTTTTGCCTTGCTCCAGCCCCGGCAGGGTCGAGACAGTTTCGATCTCTTCCGGACTGCGCCAGGATTGGAACTTCAAGGCCCTGCGGATCTGCGCGCTATTGGAGAAATGTACAGTGCTGCCATGAATGCAATCCGATCCGGGCTCGATCTCTCCCGGACGCGCATAGCCGGTGCGGCCGCCATAACGGAAAGCATATTCATAGGTGCCCACCACAAAGCTGCGCACCCAGGGCGCGGCCGCAGCCGGCTGCGAAAGGCAAGCCACGACGGCCGTGGCGGACGAAAAAGCCAGAAGGCGCTTGTGCAGCATCATGCCAGAAGCTCGGTATAGGCGCTCTTGGTTTCCATCGAGCCGCCGCCCCAGCTGTCAACCGAAAGCCCCATCGCTTTTTGAACCGTCAGGCCCACGCGCGACACCGGGCTGCCGTCGGCAACAATGTGATGGCCCGTCTTCATCCGGCCGCTGGCGCCGCCGGCGAGCAGCACAGGAATGCCATCCAAGGCATGGATCTTGGCGAAGGCGACATCGGTGAAGCCATAGACCAGGCTGTGATCCAGCAGCGTGCCGTCGCCTTCCGGTATGGCGTCCAGCTCCGTCAGGAAGGCGGCAAACAGCTCCATGCTGTAAACATTGTAGCGGGCCACGCGCGGCTGGTAGGCCAGGATCGGGTCCAGCGGCTCCTCATGCGTGGACTGGTGATAGCCCAGCGGATCGCCCGGCACGAACATCTGCGAACCGGGTTCGGAGATGCTCATGTTGAACACCCGCGTCTGGTCGGTGGCCAGCGCCAATGCTCCCAGCCGCGACATCAAAGGCAGAACTATGCGCATGTTGGGCAAGGCGCTGTTGACCACCATCTCATCCGGCGCCGTGGGGATGGTGACCTTGGCTTCGATGTCTGGGCGCTTGAGCTCGGCGGCAATCTGCTGTTCGGCTTCGCGCACCGAAGTGAAATACTGATCCAGGCGGGCCTTGTCGGACGCACCCAGATGTTGCGTGACGCGATTGCGGTCTTCCGACACCACCGAAAGCACGCTCTGCTGCAGCATGATCTGCGGATCCGGCTTCCAATCGTTGCGGGAAGGGTCCTGGAAACCCGGCCCGAACAGGCGGGTATAAAGTGACAGCGGCGAAGCCTCGGCGGGCAGGTTGTTGGCGCCGCCAAGGCTGGAATAACTCTGCTTGGGATCGCCGGCGCAGGCGGCCGCCACCGACTTGAAACGCGCGCCGCGGCTGATGACATCGGCGATCGTCTGGTCGATGGTCTTGGAATCGAACAGCCCGGTCTTGCTGGGCGAAATCCCGGTGGCGGAAGCGCCCACGCCCGACCAGTGCTGGAAATTGGGATTGTCGTCGATCATGACGCGCGACCCGCTGAACACGTTCATCTTCTTCTTGAATGCCTCCAGCGGCTTGAGCTGCTCCGTGGTCTCATAATTCAGGCCGGCGGTCTTGGGCACCCACAGCGACTTGGTCAGACCCAGCCCATAGAAAAAGGTATTGAACCGGGTGGGAACGCGCTCGCCTGTCGCCGCCAAGGCCTGGCCCTTGCCGTCCAGAAAGCAATCCAGGAAAGGCAGCGCCATCATAGCCGCGGCGCCCTGGCATGTGCCCCGGAGCAGGAACCTTCGATCGAGCTTCATCACACTCTCCTTCGCGGTCTATTGGGAAGCCAGCTTGGCTCCTTTGACGGCGGGTGGCGTTGCACGAAAAAAATCCTCGCTTTCCGCCATGCTCCTGAGCAGGCTGCGCATGCGGTATCCGGAATCACTGAACGCCTTGTTGGCCGCCTTGAACTCCTGGGGCTCGACATCCTGGCTATCCACGCCCTTGGCATAGGAATAAAGCTTGCGCGCCACGCAAGCCGGATATCTCGGATTGTCGTGCAGGAAGCGGCCCAGCCCCTGGGCGCCCACAAAGCTCTTGCCCTGAATGGTGGCTGACACGTCAATGGCCTGGCCGTTTTCCGTGCTGCGGCGGCGGCCGATGGTGTCGAAGCCCTCCAGGCTCAGCCCGATCGGATCGCTATGGGTATGGCATGAGGCGCAGACGCTGTTGCTGGCATGCGCCATAAGCCGTTCGCGCACCGTTTTCAGCGGGCCGTCGGTATTGTTGACGATGGAGAAATCCACATTGTTGGGGGGCGTGGGCGTGGGCTCGCAGAGAAAAATATCCATCAAGGCAACGCCACGCTCGGTGGGTGAGCTGCGGCCGGGATGGGAGAACATGGCGAGCATGCTGATCTGGGTGACGATCCCGCTGCGGCCCTGCTCGGGCGCGAAGTCCAGCGGCACCCAATCCCCGTCGAAATTGAACGGCACGCCATAGATCGCCGCGAGGTTGCGGTTGATATAGGTCTTTGGCGTGGTCATCAGCTCGCGCATATCACCATTGTCATGCAGCGAAAGGCCGATGGTGGTTCGCAATGTCTCTTCCCGGGCTGCAGATGCCAGTTGCACGCTCCATTTGGGATAGAGCAAGGCGTCCTTGGAGACATTATCAAAGGTGTCGAGCTGCAGCATGTCGGAGAAGAAAGCGCGCATGCCGGTGTCCAGCCGTGGCGAAGCCATCAAGCGGTCGACCTGGCTAGCAAGGCCTGCCGGGGTGTTGAGTTCATCACTTTGCGCCGCCTTCAACAGTTCGGCGTCGGGCGTGGTGTCCCACATCAGATAGCTGAGCCTGGCGGCGCGGCTGTAAGCGTCGAGCGTATAGTCCTTGGTCTGCGCGGGAACCGCAACTTCCACGCGGAACAGGAAGTTTGAAGACTGCAACAGGCTCGCCAAACCATAGCGCAGGCCCGCATAGAAATCGCCGGACGCCTTGGTCATGTCGCGCGCCAGTTTCACCCGGCTTTGCAGCTCATCGCCGGTCAGGGGCCGGCGAAACAGCATCAGCCCATAGTGACCGAAGAATTGGGCGGCGCAGGCGTCGTCGGCCTGGACGGGCGATGCAGGTTTGCAGGAAACAAGACGGCCACGCGCTTTTTCAGACGTGGCCTGGACGGCAATGCTGTCGGCCATCTTGGAATAGGAGTCGAAACCCACCGGCGTGACGGAAAGAATTGCCGCGCTTGCCTCGATCAGGCCGCCAATTCGCTTGCCCGGCTCAAAGACTCCTTGCACCACAATGTCCTTGCCGAAAATGTCGGCAATCGAATTGCGATATTCCTGTTCCGTCAGCCGGCGCATACTGACGACTTCGCCGGCGCCTGCAGCCATTGCGGGGATTACCAGAATTGCGATGGCCAAAATTGCAGACGAAACCCTTGTATGCATGCGCTCTCCCACAACCACGCGCTGACATTCGCAAAACGGCCAGACCGACTCCGCCAAGCTATCACAACCGGGCCATTTTCCTGCCTTTACGGGCCCGGCCGAAATACCGAATAGCGTGACGGCCTATGCATTTCCCCTGTGCGTTTTTGCAAAGGCATTGCAGCATTAGATTTCAGGCCGCGTGCGGTGGCCATAACCCGCTGATCATCATGGATTAATTACCGCACCTTCCGCCTATCGTCTCAACCGTACAAACATCTGCTTTCACCTCAAAAAGTTACCGCCGTGCGCCGCCGTCACGCCAAGTCGACCGCGATCACTTCATGCACCGTGATGCGCGGCACCTCGACCACCAACCGTCCCGCTTCGTTGCGCGTGCTTGCCGGCGTCCCCGCCTCCAGCAGCCGCACCGCCTTCGCCGTGCGGCCGGACGGCAGCTCCAGGCTGACGCTGTAGGGACCCATCGGCAGGATCTCGCGCATATAGCCCTTCATCGCCATGGGATTGGTAAGATTGACCAGATGCGCGGTCACCGAATCCTTCTGACGCCAATAGCTGACATCGACCATGCCGGGTCCTTTGACCGTCATGGGCTGATCGGCGCCGGCCGCCCAGTGCACGGCATTGCGCAACAGCGCCAGATGATCCTGGTTGGAGGTCTCCCAAAAACAGCGGTCCAGGTCGAAGGGGAAATAGACCACCCTGCCCTTGCCCACATTGCGCAAATAGACCATCGGCGTATCGGTTTGCCGGACATTGGTGAAGACCCGCTCCATCGGCAGATCGGGATAGCTGGGCACCAGGGTAAGCGGCGCTGAAACCACGCCATGCGGCCTTACATGCACCAGCTTGGTTCCCGCCATGATGCGCGGCGCATCGTCAAAGCCTGCGGTCAACGGATGCCGTCCATGCACCGTGAGATAGGAGTTCTGCACCCGCTGATCGGTCTTGCCGGCATAGTCACAGCCGAACAGTTCAGCCAGCGCAAAATTGGCGCGCGGCTTGCCCCATTCGTCATAAAGCGAGGTTTCATGGGTGGCGACGATCGCGCCGCCTTTCTCTACATATTCACGAAGTTGCGCGCATTGCTTATCCGATAGCGCCGCGACATTGGGCAATACCAGAACCTGATAGCGGCCGACATAGTCGGGCTCGAGCTGGCGTTCGTCGGCCAGGTTGAAGGGAATGCGCGATTCCACGAGTCCCTGATAAAATCCGCGCGCATAGTCGCCGTTTCCGGCGCGCGGTTGCGCGGCTTCCGGCACCACTTCGCGATTTCCCGCGGCTTGCGGCGCGGGCGGCAAATAGTAAGTGAGGGTCTGGTCTGACTGCACCATCGCCACGCGGGCCAAATTTCCGGTGTGGCGGAAATAATTTTCGTGTCTGGCGTGCCAGGCATAGGCCTGCTCCACCACCGGGACCCAGCGCTTGTCGAACACTTCCGCCTTGAATTTGGTCATCCAGGGACGGAAGCCATGCGCCAGCCCGTCATGGATATAGGTCGCAAGCTCGGCGCTGGACTGGCAGGAATCCTCGAAACGATAGGGCGTGGAAGTTTCGCCCACCGCGAAGATGCCGCTCACCGGACGGTCCTGCATGGTGCAATAGGCTTCCTTGGCGCTCTGGCCATTGCGCCAGGCGGGATCCTGACCATTGCGGCCCTGGCGGTCGGAAAACACCGCGCGAATGGTGGAGCGCAGCCGCACCGGGTCCAGCCGACCCCAGGTCCCTGGCGTGAAGAAGGCGTTGGGATTGACGCCCGTCACCACATCGCCCCACAGCTTGAGCTGGGCGTAGCGCTTTTCATCCACCCACACATTATAGGCTTTGACTTCCGGCGCCTGCGGATTGGCCAGCGACAGCGGCACGTCAAAACCGCTGGCAGCCTTGAACTCGCTTTTGCACACGCCGCAATAACAGATGCCGGCGCTGCCCGCCCAGCGATTGCCGAAGATGCCGTCCACCGGATAGGTGCTGGTGATTTCTTTCAGGATTTTCGGCATCCAGTCAAAGGTGATGCCGCCATTGGGACAGGTCAGAAAAAGATCCGGCGCGGTGGGATGCTTTTTGGGGTTGCCGTCGGGGCTGCGCGCCACCCATTCGGGATGTGCGGCCAAGGCATCGGCGCGCATGGCATGCGGATCGACCCGGCCCAGCACACGAATGCCCATCTTCTTGCAGGCCTTGGTGAGGTCACCGAACATGTCGCTCTTGCCCAGATAGGGGCTGCGGGCGTGGAACGGCACTTTGGTGGGATAGAAAGCGGTGACGCCGCCGGCGCTCAGACACACGCCTTGGGTGCTGGTGCGCTTCAACAACCCCATCCAGAAGTCCGGATCGTAACGCCCCGGATCATCTTCGGTGGCGCAGATCTGCACCCAGCGCATCGGCTCCCATTCCCAGCCTTTTCCCGGTGCGGGCGCGGGTGCCGCTGCCGTGCGCGGAGAAAAAGCCAGCAGACCGGCGACGGCGCCGGCAGATTGAACCAGCGTGCGCCTGTCGATGCCGCCGGAGCTTTCATTTTCCATCGGGCACTCCTTTTTCACGTCAGGGCCACGACTTCATGGCTGGCGATGGAGGGAATGACGAATTCGACCCAGCCATTCGACACACTGGCCCGGGCAGGCTGGCCTGCGACCAGAAGCTTCACATTCTGGCCTGACACGCCCCTGTTCAGCTTGACCCGGACCTTGAAGGGGCCGACCGGAACGAATTCGTCCAGCGGCGCGCGAAAGGTCGCATAGGTCAGGTTGGCGACATGCAGCACCATGCGGCCGGACTGTTGATAGAGATTGCAGTCCATATAGCCAGGCCCTTCCATCGCCAGGGGCAGGTCATCCTTGGCCGCCCACCGCACCGCGTTGGAAAGCAGGACGCCATGGTCGGGATTGTTGCCGGTGGCATATTGCCGGTCGAAATCGGCGGGAATGAACACCACGCGCGCGCCATTCGGCAGGGTCCGGACCATCAGGGCCTGGATGTCGGTCTTGGGCGTACGCCACCAGGCATTTTCGGCCTGCAGAACAGGCGCGATCGGAATGAAGGTCAACAGCACCTCGGTGCCCGCATCGGTGTTGAGCTTGGGAACAACGCCGCCAAAATAAATCGCATCGGTCTTGTCGAAGCTCTTGAATATGGGGTGGCGCACAGCACCCGGCGCCACCGGCGGTTCCTCGCCCTTGGGATGCGGGCTATAGGCCACAGCGGCGCGCAATTCGGGCGTCAGGCGCACATAGGTGTTGATGCCCAGCGGACGCTCGCCTTCGCCCGCGCTGTTAAAGCCCAGGCCTGGATCCGCCTCGAACGGGTTCGAGCGGCCGTTGATCGGGGCGCGATAGCCGGTATTGGGCCGCGTGCCCGCGATCCAATGAGCGCCGAACAGATCGGCCAGGGCATAATCCGGACGCGCATCGCCAAACTGGTCATGCAGGCTGGTATCGCCGGTGGCGACCAGATTGCCGCCACGCGCCACGAAGCGCTTCACCGCCGCCACCTGCGCATCCGTCATGGCGGCAAGGTTGGGCAACACCAGGGTGCCTACCTTCGACGCATCACGCTCAATATGTTCGGCATTGATGACGATGAAAGGAATGCGATAACGGGTGAAGGTGTTGATCCAGCCGCGCCAGGGCGCCTCCACATTTCCGGAAACGTCGTCGCGGCCGTAAAAAACATTGTTTTCTTCCGAATAGACGATACCGATGGTCGCGACCGGCGTGCGGTCATAGAGATATTGCTCGTTCTCGGCATGCCATTTGAACACCGGCAGCGCGGTTTCGTACCGGCGCTTGTCGTGATGATGGGCGCTGATGGTGTGCCACCAGGGCGAGATCGAGCCGGCGATACCCTCGAACATCCACATCTGGCTTTCCGGCGGCGCCTTGGTGGTCATGCGCGGGCCGTAAAGCGCTTGCGAGGCGGTGACGATCTTGTCCCAGCCCATCACGCCATGGGTGAGCTTGCCGTCCTCGGTGAATTGCTGGAAACCGCTGGCGTCGGAACGGTTCTGGTGATCCTGGAAGGAAACCGGCGAGCGCTCCAGGATGCGCAGCGTGTTGCGCTCGGTGACGACGCCGCGGGTCATGCCCACCCAATAGCAATCGGGACCGCCCGCCGTGCGGGTGACCTTGTTCTGGAAATCCCACAAGGCGATCACCTGGTCCGCGTTCCACTTCACCCAATCGCGATAGATCGGGTCCTGCCAGTTCACCGCCTTGGGCAGATCGTGGCCGCTTCTGTCCTTGAACAGCTTGGTGCAGACCTGGCAATAACAGAGCTGATAATTGAGGCCGCCGCCGCCGTTCACGGCGAAGCCCGCCGGCTTGTAGCGGGCGACAATCTCCTTCATCTGCGCCGGCACCCACTCATAGAGATAGCCGCCATTCATGCAGGCGCGGTTGGTGCGCTTGCCGTTCACGTCCTGGCACATCCATTCCGGATGCATCTTGATGGTCTCGTCAGTGGGCGCGTTGGTCATGCGCGCGACATAGACGATGCCTTCTTCGCGGCACATCTTGACCAATTCACCCAACAGATCGCGATTGCCCAGGGTGAGCCCCTTGTGCGACCCCGGAATCTTGGAATCGTAATAGTTCACCACCCCGCCGGAATTGATGATCGTTCCCTGGGTATCGGTGTCCTTCAGATACCGGCGCCAGAAGCCGACATCCATATTGCCGTCGTCTTCGGTGATGTTGATCTGGCCCCAGCGCCTGACCCGGCGATACCAGGGCGCCGCGGCGGCTTGCGCGGATGCGGACTGCGATTGGCCCACCGCAGATGCGGCGGCGGCGGCGCTCAAAACTACAAATTCGCGCCTGGTCGTTTTCATGTGTCCCCTGTGTTCTTTGTCTTATTATTTTTATCGGACCGGTTGCGACGGGTCCGGCCGGCCGCGTCATTTATGTCGTGCCGCGGCCGCCCTCTCCCACCGAATTGTTCAATCCCAAGTATAGCGCACACCGACGCCGAACACCCGGCCCAGATCATATTCCGGATAGAGGGAGGAACTATCGCCCAGCGCCTTCAAGGTCGCGTTGTTGGCGATCATCGGCGGATCGGTGTTCAACAGGTTGTTGATCTTGCCATAAATTTGGAGTTTGTCAGTCACCTGATACTGGACGGACAGATCGAACACCGACCGGCCATCGAAGTGGTATGGGAAGATGTCCGCCGGCCCCTTGAGGAGGGGCGAATAGCGTCCAGGCCCGGTATAAGCCCACAACAGACGCGTGGTGAGCGGCCCATCCGTGTAAACAAAGGACATCACGGTACGCCAGTTCGGCAGCGAGTTGCCGCCGGTCAGGTAGCCCGCATTTTCCTGGGTGACATTGTTGGCGGTGGTGGTGATGTGCTCCGCGTAAGAAGCAAGGCCGCCGATTGAGAACGAGCCTTCCAGCTCATCCCAGACGTCGTGCAGGTCGAAGGCATAGCTGGTCTCGAAATCCACGCCGCTGACATTCAAGGTCTGGGCGTTGAACTGCGAGGACTGCACCACCGTGATGACACCGGCGGCATTGCGGGTCACGCCGGCGCAGAATACCGCGCTGCCCGCGGCGCAATTGTCTATCACATTCTGCACGCTGAAAGTGGTCAGCGCGTTGCCCATTTCGATCTTGTAATAGTCGATCGAGGTGACGAAGCCGGGGATGAAGCGCGGCGACAGCACCACACCGGCGGTGAAGGT
>JADMIO010991098.1_pt1 | contig 12177 bp, 12 predicted proteins | sample 8958161 | NCBI WGS metagenome assembly JADMIO01 (sample SAMN16585339, study PRJNA669376) | soil metagenome | isolation source: Crop rotation soil | place: USA: Cullars Rotation, Alabama | collected 2011 | reverse complement strand
GCGACAACTTGTCCACGTGGAATTCTAAGCTTAGGATCCCAATGTGCTGGAAAGCTCCCGATGATTCGCGAGTGGTCGGTGCGGACTGACACTGGCGATCGCGCCGAGCTCGAGGAGCTGCCCGAGGACCTGCCGTTCTGGAACGAGGTATCGGCCAAGGCTGACACCTGCGTCGGAGCGGAGTGTCCTCGCTATGACGACTGCTTCGTCACGCGGATGCGCCAGCGCGCCGCGGCGTCCGACGTGGTGATCGTCAATCACCACCTGCTGTGCGCCGACGCCGCGGTGCGTCAGAACGCGTACGGTGAAGTCATTCCGGCCTGCGCGAACGCCATCATCGACGAGGCGCACCAGCTCGAGGACGTCGCGACGCAGTACTTCGGCTACAGCGTGAGCAGCTATCGCCTCGAGGATCTCGCACGAGATCTCGAGCGTGCCGGCGGAGACTCCGCCGGGTCGAACATCGCCAGAGCCGTCGAGCGCCTTCGAGAGCACGCGCGGGTCTTCTTCGCGGACCTGGCGCAGGCGCACGGCCGGGCTCTCGAGGGCAGCCGCTCACGATCAGCGTCGACACGAACAGAAGAACGGGTCCGCGCGACGGCGGCCTCGCTCGCGCCCGTGGCCGATGCGGCCGCGGCCCTGATCGGGGCGATCGATCTCGTGGAATCCGCCTTGCTGCACGGTCGCGCGCCCTCCTCGCCGGGCCAGCAGGATCCCGACGATGCGGAAGAGATCGCCGCGCTGGCCAGGCGGACCACCGAGGTCCGCGACGAGATTCGTCTCCTCCTGCGGGCGGCCGACCCTGAGTTCGTGTACTTCGTGGAGTTCCGCGGGCGCGGCGTGTTCCTGCGGGCGGCGCCGGTGGATGTGTCGACCATCGTTCGCGAGCTGCTGCTGGATCGGATGCGAACGACGGTGCTGACCTCCGCCACGCTGACCGTCGAGGGCGACTTCGAGTACATCCGCCGGCGGCTCGGCGTGCGAACGGCCGCGACGCTCAGCCTGGCCTCGGAATTCGACTTCACGCGGCAGGCGATCGTCTATCTGCCGCCGCGCATGCCGGACCCGCGCTCGCCGGAGTTCTCCATGGCCGCCGGCCGTGAAATCGTGGAGATCCTGCGGCGCACACAGGGCCGCGCCTTCGTCCTGTTCACCAGCTATCGAACGCTGCGCGAAGCACTCGGGATCGCGGAGATGGCGCTCGACTACCCGATGTTCGTGCAGGGCACGGCGCCGCGGACCGAGCTGCTCAAGCGGTTTCGGCAGACGCCCCACGCCGTGCTCTTCGCCACGTCGAGCTTCTGGCAGGGCGTCGACGTGGTCGGCGAGCAACTCAGCTGCGTCATCATCGACAAGCTGCCGTTCGCCTCGCCGGCCGACCCCATCACGGCGGCCCGCGTCGACGTCATCCGTGAACGCGGCGGCGACCCCTTCGGCGAGTACCAGATACCTCTGGCCGTGCTGACGCTTCAGCAGGGCCTCGGCCGCCTGATCCGGCATCGCCAGGACCGGGGCGTCATGGCGATCCTGGACCCGCGAATGAGGACCAAGGGCTATGGGAAGAAGTTCGTGGCCTCGCTGCCCCCCGCGCCGATTGTCCACGACGTGCGCGAAATCCTTTTGTTTTTCGAAGGATCGGAAAAGAGGGTAGACTCTTAGAGAGCGAATTTCGCTCTTCTTTACTGGTTCAGGAGGAACGTTCATGGTTCGCCGCAATCTTGGCCGCCATCTGTGGCTTACGTTGTCGGCAGTGCTCTTCTCGGCGCTGCCTCTGTTCGCACAAGGCGGGTCCATGACGGGTGTCGTCAAGGATCAGCAGGGCAAGCCGGTCGTCGACGCGAAAGTCACGATCGATCTGCCGAGCGCCGGCCGCAAGTACGAAGTCAAGACCGACAAGAACGGGGAGTACATGCAGCTTGGCCTGACCGGCGGCCAGTACACCCTGACCGTCGAAAAGGAAGGCATCGGCAAGGTGCAGCGTCCGGCCCAGGTCCGGGCCGGGGCACGCGCCACCTACGACGTCGTGCTCGCGCCGGGCTCGGGCGTGGATCCGAAAGATCCGAAGATGGCCGCGATCACGAAGACGTTCGAAGAAGGCGTCAACTTGAGCAAGGCGGGCAGCCAGGACGAGGCCATCGCCAAGTTCAACGAGGTCATCGTCCTCAACCCGAAGTGCGCCGATTGCTTCTACAACATCGGGTACTCCGAGGCGCAGAAGAAGGATTACGACAAGGCCGAAGAAGCGTACAAGAAGGCGATCGAGCTGAAGCCTGACTACGTCGACGCGTACAACGGCCTGGCCGGCATCTACAACGCCCAGCGGAAGTTCGACCTCGCGGCCGATGCGAGCAAGAAGGCGTCTGAAATCGGCGCGCCCGCCGGCGGCGGCGGCGCCGCCAATCCGGACTCGATGTTCAACGAGGGCGTCATCCTCTGGAACGCCGGAAAGATTGCCGACGCCAAGGCCAAGTTCCAGGCCGTGCTCGCGGCAAAGCCCGATCACGCCGAAGCGCACTACCAGCTGGGCATGGCGCTCGTGAACGAGGGCAACCTCGCCGGGGCGGCCGAGGAGTTCGATCAGTACCTGAAGCTCGCGCCCAACGGCCCGAACGCGCCGCAAGCCAAAGCTCTCGTGGGGCAGCTGAAGAAGTAGCCTCGCTTGATCGATTCAGCCGCGCTCCGCGCCCGGCTGGCTGACGTCCGCGAACGTATCGCGCGGGCCGCCGGCCGGGCACGACGCGACCCCGCCTCCATCCGCCTCATCGCCGTTTCCAAGACCTTCACCGCCGACTACGTTCGCGCCGTCGCCGACTGCGGCCAGGTCGACTTCGGCGAGAACAAGGTCCAGGAAGCGCTCCAGAAGATGGATCAGACCACCGATCTCCCGATCCGGTGGCATCTTGTCGGACACCTGCAATCGAACAAGGCACGCAAGGCCGCCGGGCGGTTCGACGCCGTGCACTCAATCGACAGCCTCCAACTCGCCGAGCGTCTGGAGGAGGCCGCTGGGGAGGTGCATCGGTCCCTCCCGCTGCTCGTCCAGGTGGATCTGGCCGGCGAGACGACGAAGCACGGCCTGCCGCCGGAGCAGCTTCGGGAGGTGTTCGAAGGCGGCCAGCGGTTCCGGTCGGCGCGCCTGACCGGGCTGATGCTGCTGCCCCCGGCGGCCGCCGATCCGGAGCAGGCGCGTCCCTTTTTCCAGCGCCTGGCGCACTTGCGCGAAGCGCTGATCGCATCGGGCATCGCCGGGGCGATGGTCGAGGACTTGTCGATGGGCATGAGCCACGACTTCGAGACCGCGGTCGAAGAGGGGGCCACGCTCGTGCGCGTCGGCACGGCGATATTCGGGGAGCGGCCGGCCCGTTGACGCCCCCTGTCCGGCGGACGCCTTCGTGCCGATATACCGGACCATGAATGTCAGTCCTCTCGATCTGAGACAGCAGCGCTTCCGCACGACATTCCGGGGCTTCGACCGGGTCGAAGTCACGGCGTTCCTTGCCGCCGTCGCCGACGACTACGAGCAGGCCCTGCGGGAGACCGACCGCCTCCGGCAGGACGCCGCCCGTCTCGACGCCGCGCTGGCGGAGCACCGCGCGCACGAAGCCAACCTGAAAGCCACGCTCATGACCGCCCAGCGGCTGGCCGACGACATCCGGGGCCAGGCGGAGCTCGAGGCCAAGCGCATCATGCGGGAAGCCGAGAGCCGCTCCGATCTGCTGCTCGAGAAGACGCAGGCGCGCCTCGAGGACGTCCAGCGGGAGATCGACGGGCTGAAGATGAAGCGCAAAGACGTCGAGACGACCATCGAAGCGACGATTCAGAGCCTGAGAAACACCCTCGAATTCGTCCGCGATCAGGAGACGCACGATCACGACGAACGGCTCCTGCTGCACCGGCCGCGCCACGAACAGGCCTCCGTCGGAAGCCAGTCGTCCGTTCAGGCCCATACGGCCGGGGCCGAGCGCGAGCCCGTCGCGGCCGCGCGATAACAGAAGCAGCCCGCGGACCGCGGCCGCCAGGCCGCGGTCATCTCACCGTGATCCGCCCCGCTCCCCCCGGCGCCGAACTGAACATCCGTGTCATCCCCCGCGCCAGGAAGACCGAGGTCGCGGGTTTTCGAGGCGATGCGCTCGTCGTCAGGATTGCGGCTCCGCCGGTGGAGGGAGCCGCAAACGACGCGCTGGTGGCGTTTCTTGCCGACGCGCTCGACGTTCCGCGCCGGTCGATCCGGCTGCTCTCGGGCGAGCGCGGCCGCCGCAAGCGGGTGGCGGTCGACGGCCTCAGCCTGGAGGCGGTGCTCGAGCGGCTGAACGTCAGCGCCGCGGAGGCGGAAAGGCGAAGGTCGGACGCTCGGTCGTGATCGTGTCGAGATGGATCGTGAACGGCCAGTCGTAGGTATATCCCGGCAGCAGATCGATCGAGCGCGTGTAGTAGCCGTCGACGATCGTGTGGTCCTGCTCGCTCTTGATCGACATCGTGCTGTAGTCGACCGGGATGTCGTAGTCCGACGCGAGGTCGAACACTCGCTGCAGGATTTCGTCGTTCGTCTTCTTGCCGCGGAAGCGTGCGGCTTCCTGCACCGAGTCCTTGAACCGGAAGTCGATCACGTAGGCCGAGCCGACGCGCCAGGCCGCGTTGGCGATGAGCGCCGCGATCGCGAGCTTGACGAGTGCCCTCAACGAATCTGATGGAGGACCCGATCCCAGCGGGTCCTGGTGAAGAAGTGCATGAAGACCGACCCCAGCCCTCTGATCGTGGCGCCGGCGCCCTCGTCCTCGTAATCCTCGCGGCCCGATTCATACGACCAGTAGATGACGAGCGCCTTTCCCTTGACGTAGTCGCGCGGCAGAAATCCCCAGTAGCGGCTGTCCTGCGAATTGTCGCGATTGTCGCCCATCACGAAATACTGATTCTGGGGCACCGTCACGGGCCCGTACTGCTCCCGCACGTCGAACGACGTCACCTCGCGGAACTCCGAGCCGGCGCCCGGCGGCGCCAGAAAGTGCACGAACGGCTCGTCGAGCGGCTTGCCGTTGATGTACACCTTCTTCTGCTTCAGCTCCACCGTGTCGCCCGGCAGGCCGATGACGCGCTTGATGAAATCTCGCTCCGGATCCTCCGGGTACTTGAACACGATCACATCGTCGCGGCGAATCTCCTTCACCGGGAGGAGGGCCCGTTCGAGGGGCGACGCCGTCGGGCCGAAGACGAACTTGTTGACGAGGAGGTGATCCCCGATGAGGAGGTTGTTCTCCATCGAGCCGGTCGGGATCTTGAACGCCTGAACGACGAACGTGCGGATGAAGAGCGCCAGGATCACCGCGATGACGATCGACTCGAAGTACTCGCGCGCGGTGGACTTCTTGAACGCCTTGGCCATGAACCTTCGAATTCCTAATTCCTAATTGTAAATTTCACGTCTCGTCCGTCGTTCCCATCTTCAGGACGGCGAGAAAGGCTTCCTGCGGAATCTCCACGCGGCCCACGCGCTTCATCCGCTTCTTGCCTTCCTTCTGCTTCTCGAGCAGCTTGCGCTTTCGCGAGATGTCGCCGCCGTAGCACTTGGCGAGCACGTTCTTGCGCAGCGCCTTCACGCTCTCGCGCGCGACGATTCGGCTGCCGATCGCCGCCTGGATGGCGACCTCGAACATCTGCCGGGGGATCAGCTCGCGCATCTTCGACGCGAGCGCCCGGCCGCGCTCGTACGCCGTATCGCGGTGCACGATGATCGACAGCGCGTCCACCGGATCGCCGTTCACCAGGATGTCCAGCTTCACGAGCGGGGACGGCCAGTAGCCCGTCACATGATAGTCGAGCGAGGCGTATCCGCGTGACACGGTTTTGAGCCGATCATAGAAGTCGAGGACCACCTCGTTGAACGGCAGCTCGTAGGCTATCAGCACGCGGTCCGAGGCGAGGTATTCGAGCGACTTCTGCACCCCCCGCTTGTCCTGGCACAGCTGGAGAATCGCCCCGACGAATTCCGCCGGCGTGAGGATCATGGCGGTGATGACCGGCTCCTCGATCACCCTGATCCGCCCCGCGTCGGGAAGCTTCGCGGGGCTGTCGATCTCCTGGACCTCGTCGTCGGTCGTCGTCACCCGGTACAGCACGCCCGGGGCCGTCGTCACGAGGTCCATGTTGAACTCGCGCTCGAGCCGCTCCTGGACGATATCCATGTGCAGCAGGCCGAGAAACCCGCAGCGGAAGCCGAACCCGAGCGCGGCGGACGTCTCCGGCTCGTAGAAGAACGACGCGTCGTTCAGGCGGAGCTTCTCCAGCGCGTCACGGAGCTCCGGGTACTGGTGGCCCTCGACCGGATAGAGGCCGGCGAACACCATCGGCTTCAGCTCCTTGAACCCGGGGAAGGGCTCCGGCGTGGGCCTGGCGGCCTCCGTGATCGTGTCGCCTATCTTGGCGTCGCTGATCTTCTTGATGTTGGCGACGAGAAACCCGACTTCGCCGACGCTCAACTCGCCGACTTCGACCGCCTTCGGGGTGAAGACGCCGACCTGCAGCGACTCGTAGTCCTGCCCCTCCGCCATCAGGCGCAGCTTCATGCCGGGGCGGAGCGTTCCGTCGATGACGCGCACGACGATCACGACGCCGCGATAGGCGTCGTACCACGAGTCGAAGATCAGGGCCTTCAACGGCGCCGCCGGGTCGCCGGCGGGGGGCGGCAGGCGATGAACGATGGCTTCGAGGATCTCGGGCACGCCGGTGCCCTGCTTCGCGCTGGCGAGCAGCGCACCGGAGCCCTCGAGGCCGATGATGTCCTCGATCTGCCGGCGGGCCTCGTCAGGCTGGGCGCCCGGAAGGTCGATCTTGTTGATGACCGGGATGATCTCCAGATTGTTCTCGACGGCGAGGTAGGCGTTCGCGAGCGTCTGCGCCTCGACGCCTTGCGACGCGTCGACGAGCAGGAGCGCCCCCTCGCACGCCGCAAGCGAGCGGGTCACTTCGTAGGAAAAGTCGACGTGGCCGGGCGTGTCGATCAGGTTGAGGATGTATTCATCGCCGTCGTCGGCGCGGTAGGAGAGGCGGACCGGGTGCGCCTTGATCGTGATGCCCCGCTCGCGCTCGAGATCCATCGAGTCGAGGACCTGGGCCTCCATCTCGCGGGCCTGGAGCGCGCCCGTCAACTCGAGAAATCGGTCGGCGAGCGTCGATTTCCCGTGATCGATGTGCGCGATGATCGAGAAATTACGGATGCGGGAGGCTTCCATGCCACAAATTGCAGATTGCTAATCGCCAATGGCTGATTGCGCTGGATCACACCTGAAATCAGCCATCAGCGCGCCGCAACGAGCACTGCGGATTACCGGCTCTCCACCGGAACATAGCGCTGCGGATATTCCGGCCCGATGTATTCGGCGCGCGGCCGGATCAGCCGGTTGTTCGCGTACTGCTCGAGCACGTGGGCCGTCCATCCGGACACCCGGCTGACCGCGAAGATCGGCGTGAACAGATCGATCGGGATGCCGAGCGCGTAGTAGGTCGAGGCCGAGTAGAAGTCGACGTTCGGGTTCAGCTTCTTCTCCGCCTTGACGAGCGCCTCGATCCGCTGGGACATGTCGAACCAGATCGGCTGCCCGGAGCGCTGGCACAGATCGCGTGACATCTGCCGCAGGTGCGTCGCACGCGGATCCTCGGTGTGGTAGACGCGGTGGCCGAACCCGGGGATCTTCTCCTTCCGGGCCAGCTTGGCGCGGACCACGTCCTCGGCCCGCTCGAGCGGCGCGTCAGGGCCGATCTCGAGCAGGAGCTTCATCACGTCGGCGTTCGCGCCGCCGTGAAGCGGCCCCTTCAGCGCGCCAATCGCCGCCACGATGGTCGAATGCATGTCGGTCAGCGTCGCGGCCGCCACGCGCGCCGCGAAGGTCGACGCATTGAGCTCGTGATCGGCATGGAGCGTCAACGCGACGTCGAAGGCGCGCGTCGCCAGCCCGCTGGGACGCTCGCCTGTCAGCATGTAGAGGAAATTCGCGGCGTGGCCCAGGACCGGGTCCGGCTGTATCGGCCCTCCGCCGGTGCTGAGCCGCCCCATCGTCGCCACGATCGACCCGAGCTGCGCCGTCAGTCGAACGGCCTTCCGGTAGTTCGCGCCCGGCGAATTGTCGCTCGCATCCGGGTCATAGTGCCCCAGCGCCGACGTCATCGTCCGGAGCATGTCCATCCCGTTGCCCGCGGGCAGCTGATTCATCAGACGCAGGATGGGCTCCGGCAGCGTCCGGGCCGCCGCCAGCTGCGACTGCAGGTCCCCGAGCTCCGCGCGCGTCGGAAGCCGCCGATGCCAGAGCAGATAGCACACCTCTTCGAAGGTGGCGTGCGTCGCCAGATCGTGAATGTCGTACCCGCAGTAGGCGAGCACGCCGCGATCGCCGTCGAGATAGCAGATCGCGGAGGACGTGGCGACGGTATCTTCGAGGCCGGCCTTGGGTCGCGCAACGGTGGTCATGGCTAAATCATACTCCGACGTTTGTGGGCGCTTCCGCCCGCCGGCGAAGGGCGCCTCGATGGATCCCGCGATTGTCGGGGAACGTCCGGGGACTTAGTGAATTCGAGGGGCCGAGTCGCCCGCCGCAGGAACGCTCGCGAGCGGCGACAGCCCCTGCGGCCCCATCTGCGCGTACCGCAGGAACAGTTGCCCCCACGCCGTCCCCTCGCACCAGCGCTCGAAAGCCCGGCGATCGAGCAGCGGCCAGCGGTACAGATCGTGGTACGCCTCGCTCGCCAGGATGAAGCCGTTCACGAGCGGCGTGTGGAAGAACAGGTTCTGGAACCGCTTGAGCGGCCCGAACCAGATCAAGTCTCCCCCGCCGAGCCGAACGAGGTTCTTTCCGACGTGGAAGTGCCAGTTCTCCTTCGCGGCGTCCTGATCGCCCACGATCTCGATCTCCCGCGGGTCGCCGACGCCCAGCCGATCCTCGTGAGCCAGCCGGATATAGTCGAGCGACATCGGATCGAAGCCCATCATCTTCGCGGCGACGGCGTCGATGGCCGTCTGATCGGCCGATGCCAGCATCACGTTCTTCACGGCCGGGTACATCGTGCGGGGGCCCGGGCCGTTGCCCGCGGTGGTGCCGTCCATGATCGCGAACAGCCCCGAGTGGATTTCCTTCTGAATCGCGAGCAGATCGACGAGCGTCTCGTGAATCCACGAATGCGTGTAGTGACGGCGCGTGTTCAGCAGCCCGCCGAACGCGTTCTTCATCGCGCCGGTCGTGGTCGTATAGATGTGGCACTTCGTCGTCGGCAAATGGACGATGTTCTTGCCGAAGAAGAAATCCGGCACGTGGATGCCCTCGGGGAAGATTCGATTGAGGACGCGCATCCGCGCCGACGGCCGGTAGTGCACCCATTTCATGTCCTCGTCCTTGAAGTTGTAGCGGACGGGGACGGAATAGCGCTTGAAGATCGGGATGTAGTGGTTCAGATCCTCGCCCTTGAAGGCGTTGGTGACGACCGTCTTGTTCTGGACGCACACCTGATCGGAGAAGCCGCGCTTCGCCAGCGCGAGGATGGTTCCCTCGAGCTGCCACGGCGTCGTGTTCGCCGCGGGAAACGGAAAGTGCCAGGAGATGTTGTCCTTGAGGATCGTCGTCTTGCCCGGCGCGAGCGCGTCGGACACGCCGGCGAGGTCCACGAGGCGATCGATGTCGGAAAGAATGCTGTCGGGGCTGACCCTGAGGACCGCGACCTTAGCTTTCATGAACCCTGTCGGCCGGACTCAGCCCGGCCGTGACGACGTGCGAATCGCCTGCGTACTGCTGGATGATCGAGAGCAGTCCGGTATAGAGGAACCCGATCTGAAAAAGAATCAAAAACGGCAGCGTCCCGTAGATCTGGTTCGCAAGCGCGTAGAACACCGTCCAGGTGAAGTACAGCCCCAGCATCAGCTCGATCAGCGGCTGGATCGCCACCGACTGCCGGTACTTCTTGCCGACCCACTCGTCGCCATCCCCTTCGATGCGGTACTTCGGCGTGCGGGTGAACTCACTCGCCTTGTTGAACAGCGCTTCGAATACGGCGCGGGTGTTGTTGATCGACAACCCGATGCCAATCGACATCAGGAACGGCAGGTACTTGATCCGGGTGCGCCAGTCGCGATGGATCTCGCGCTGACAAATCATGTAGAAGTTGCAGACCGAAAACGTCGCCGCGAAGAACAGCGGCACGTCGATCAGGAGCATCTCGTACCAGCCCATGTTGTAGCGGATCACCATGGACGGGAACATCAGCACCGAGAGCACCACCATCAGCGGGTAGTTGAAATTGGCCGTGAGGTGGAAAAACGCTTCGGCCTTGACCCCCAGCGGGACGTCAGCCCGGAGGATTTGCGGCAGCAGCTTGCGACAGGTCTGAATCGACCCCTTGGCCCACCGGTGCTGCTGCGACTTGAAGCCGTTCATTTCGACCGGCACTTCGGCGGGCGCGATCACGTCCGACAGGAACACGAAGCGCCAGCCGCGCAACTGCGCGCGGTAGCTGAGGTCGAGATCCTCGGTCAGCGTATCGTGCTGCCAGCCGCCCGCATCGTCGATCGCGGCGCGGCGCCAGACGCCCGCGGTGCCGTTGAAGTTGAAGAACCGGCCGCTGCGGTTGCGGGCGCCGTGCTCGAGGACGAAGTGGCCGTCGAGCAGGATGGCCTGGATCTTGGTGAGCAGCGAATAGTCCTGGTTGATGTGCCCCCACCGCGCCTGCACCATCCCGATCTCCGGGCTGAGGAAATGCGGCATGACGCGCGTCAGGAAGTCGGACGGCGGGATGAAGTCGGCGTCGAAGATGCCGACGAACTCCCCCCGCGCATGCTTGAGGCCCGCCTCGAGCGCGCCCGCCTTGAAGCCTGACCGGTCCTTACGGTGGTAATACTTGATGTCGATGCCGCACGCCGCGAACCGCCGCACCGCCGCGGAGGCGATGCCCTGCGTTTCATCCGTCGAGTCGTCGAGTACCTGAATCTCGAACTTGTCGCGCGGGTACTCAATCCGGCAGACCGCGTCGATGAGGCGATCGGCTACGTACATCTCGTTGTACAGGGGCAACTGGATGGTCACCACCGGCAGCGGGTCGAGCGGCGTTGCCGCCTGCGGCCCGTTGGACCGGTTCTTCATGTACAGGTAGACGAGGTAGTAGCGATGCCAACCGTAAATCGCGAGGATGATGAGAACGAAAAAATACGCGGTCAGCGTCAGCGTTTCAGCGAAGGTCATTGTCTAAGCGGGCAATCACTTATATTACTGTTGGGTCGTAATGGCGTCAAACAAACAGCTTCGTGATCTGGTCGAGCAAGTCGCGCGCGGCGAGCTCGACGTCGCGACCGCCCATAGCCGGCTGCTCGACGCGTTCCGCGCCCAGCCGTTCGAGGATTTGGGGTTCGCCCGCGTCGATCATCATCGCGCCATCCGTCAGGGGTTCCCTGAAGTCGTTCTCGGCCTAGGCAAAACCCCTGCCCAGACCGCGGCCATCGCCGCCGAGATCGCCGCCCGGGGATCCACGCTGCTCGTTACTCGCGCGAGCCCCGCGGCGTTCGACGCCGTTCGGGAACGGCTGCCAGACGCGACGTATTATCCCGATGCGTCAATTATCACGCTCAGTCAGGAAGACGTCGCGCGCGGCCACGGCACGATTGTCATCGCGGCCGCCGGGACCTCCGACATGCCGGTCGCCGAGGAGGCCGCGCGTACAGCCGAGTTGATGGGCAACGACGTCTGCCGGCTCTACGATGTCGGGGTCGCCGGCATTCATCGCCTGCTCGGCGAGCGCGAGCGGCTCGCGTCGGCGCGGGTCATCATCGCAGTCGCCGGGATGGAGGGCGCGCTCCCGAGCGTCATCTCCGGGCTGGTCTCCGTTCCCGTCATCGCTGTCCCGACGAGCATCGGCTACGGCGCCAGCTTCAACGGCCTTGCCGCCCTGCTCGGCATGTTGAACAGCTGCGCGTCCGGCGTATCCGTCGTGAACATCGACAACGGTTTCGGCGCCGCGAACATCGCCAGTCTCATCAACCACTTATAGCGCTTCCTGCCCCGCGCCTGGCAGTGCTCTGGCGCACGTTTTCGCACCAGGCACCCGGCGTCCCGGTACGTTACAATCAGGGGTTCCCCGCCTTCCCGGTGCGGTCCGACGTCCGAACCCATTCACTTATGCAGCCAGGCGCCCTGCGGGCCCTCGAATTCG
>JADMIO011070378.1_pt1 | contig 12180 bp, 10 predicted proteins | sample 8958161 | NCBI WGS metagenome assembly JADMIO01 (sample SAMN16585339, study PRJNA669376) | soil metagenome | isolation source: Crop rotation soil | place: USA: Cullars Rotation, Alabama | collected 2011 | reverse complement strand
GCGCGAGCCGTACTACGGCTGCGAGTGGTGCATCCCCCGGGGCGACGACCTCGAGCCCGGGAAATGGACGCTGCTCCGCGAGCTGCCGGGACCGTCGCCGACGTCGTGGCGAGCGGAGCCCGTCCGCATCTGGGAAGGCGTTCCCTAGCCGGCTACGCGAACCCGAGCTCGCGGTCCTGCGCTTCCGGATCGGCGTTCTCGAACTGGAGGATGCCGAGCCGATCGAACGACTCGCGCACGCGTGGCCCGAGGAGACCGAGGCGCTTCAGGTTCGGAACGATGCGCATGAACAGCGACTGCCGGAACATCTGCGACGGCGCCGAGCTCAGCACGACCTGCTTCACTTCCTCGCGCTTCCAACCCATCACGTCGGCGAGCTGGTCGCCGAGGAGTCGGTTCCGCATCAGCTCGCAGGCATAGATGACGAAGTCCTCACGATCGCGCAGCTCGTTCGCCGGCATCTCGCGATAGTAGTCGGCGAGCGAGATCACGCCGAAGGCGACGTGGCGCGATTCGTCCTTCATCACGTAGCGGATCAGGTCCTTCAGCAGCGGCTCGGTGGTGAGCGCATGCAGGCTGCCGAAGGCGGCCATGGCCAAGCCCTCGATGATGATCTGCATGCCGAGGTACTTGAAGTCCCAGCGCGCGTCCGTGATCGTCGCGTCGAGCAGCTCCTTCAGGTTCTCGTTCACCGGCCACTGCCAGGCGAGCTTCTCGATCAGGTAGCGGCTGAAGACCTCGACGTGGCGCGCCTCGTCCATGGTCTGCGTGCCGGCGTAGAACTTCGCGTCGATCCACGGCACCGCACCGACGAGCTGCGAGGCGACGATCAGCGCCCCCTGCTCGCCGTGGAGAAACTGCGAGAGCTGGAGCGCGATCTGGGCGTGGCGGAGGCGATCCTTCTCGCGTTCCGTCAGGCGCTCGTACGGCGGGTAGCCCATGAGCGGATTCACCATCGGGGGCAGGATGCCCCGTTCGGGGTCGACGTCGGTGTCCCAGGCCAGCTGGGTCGTGCCGTTCCACTGGTCGCGCTTCGCCTTCTCGTAGAGGTCGCGCAGACCTTCCTTCACGCTGCCGTAGCGCCACGCATAGCTGGTGTCGAACGACGTGAGGATCGTCTCGAGCTCGACGTCGAGCTCGTCGAGTTGGTTCACGGCGGCGCCTGGGATCGTCATCTCTCCTTTGTAGAACGGGTGCCGAGTTTGTTCCAGCAGGGACGCGATGCCAGAGTGCTGCCCACTCGACGTGACCCGCACCGACCTCGCGATCGTCCTCCTCTCCGCCCTGCTCCACGCCGGCTGGAACGCGGTCGCGAAGCGCAGCCGCGAGCCGATCGCGTTCAGCATCCTCATGCTGGCGGTGAACGTCGTCGCCGGCCTGGCCATCGTACCCTTCGTCGAGTTCCGCGACGTGCCGCCGGCCGTGTGGCTGCTCACCGCCGCGACCGGCGTCACGCACGCGCTCTACTTCCTCTGGCTCGGGATGGCGTACGAGCGCGGCGACCTCTCCGTCGTCTACCCGATCTCGCGCTCGGCACCGGCGTTCGTCACGATCGCGGCGATCCCGCTGCTCGGCGAGGTCCCGTCGATCGGCGGCGCGCTCGGCATCGCCGTGGTCGTGCTCGGGATGTGGCTGGTGCAGACCGACGGGCGGATCCGGCTGGAGGCATTCCAGGCACCCGGGACGTTCCACGCGTACCTCACGTTGGCGGCGACGGTCGGCTACTCGCTGCTCGACAAGCGCGCGATGGCGCTCCTCTCGACGGTTCCCTGGCACGGTGCCGCGCCGCGAGCCGTCGTCTTCTACTGGCTCCTGTGCGTCGCGACGGTGCCCCTCTTCTGGCCCCTCGGACTCCGCTCGCTGCGTCCCGGTGCGCTCGCGGCGGTGGCCCGCGCGGACGGTCGACGCATCCTCGGCGCGACCGCCGTCGGATTCGTTAGCTACGTGCTGATCCTCCAGGCGTTGCGGACCGCGCCGGTGAGCTACGTGGTCGCGGTCCGGCAGACGAGCGTGCTGTTCGCCGTCCTCCTCGGCACCGCGTGGCTGCGCGAGCGGCCGGGGCGACTGCGTCTGCTCGGCGCGGCCGCCACCGTCGCGGGCGTCGCGCTGATCGCGCTCCGGCCGTAGGATTGCTCGACTGTGGCGTCGCCCGCGTTAGACTCGGTTCGTGGTCGACGCGAGCCCGCCCCTGGAGCGCTGGTTCCACCGCACCTTCGGCGACGCCGACCCGACGCGTGTCGGCACGGGATGGATCTCGGGCGTGGCGAGCGTCTTCCTGGGCGCGCTCGCGGCGCTCGCCGTGCTCGCGTTCTGGTTTCCCGGCGTGCTCACGTCGAGCGAGTTCCGGCGCCTGTACCCGATTCCGCTGCTGCGCGCGCTGCTCGAGGGCACGATCGTGCTCGCCTTCGCCTGCGGCACCACGAGCCTCCTGCTCCGGCGACGGAAGGTGCTCGCGCTCACCGGCATCGCGCTCGCGCTGGCGGCGACGCTCGCCGGCGGCGGCACCGTGCCGATCGCGAGCGACTTCGATCAGCCCTTCACCCTCGGCGTCGACTGGTTCGTGCTGAACCTGCTGCTGCTGGCGCTGGTGTTCGTCCCGCTCGAGCGCGCGTTCGCGCGCCTGCCGGAGCAGACGACCTTCCGCTTCGGCTGGACGACCGACGGCGCGCACCTGATGGTGAGCCACCTCGCCGTACAGGTCCTCACCTTCCTCACGCTGCTTCCCGCGACGTCGCTCGCGAAGGTCTGGCAACCGGCGGCACTCCAGGCGGCGATTCGTGCGCAGCCGATCGTGCTGCAGCTGGTGGAGATCGTGCTGGTGGCCGACCTCACCCAGTACTGGGTCCATCGTGCCTTCCACTCCGTCTCGTGGCTGTGGCGCGTCCACGCCGTGCACCACTCGAGCCGCACGATGGACTGGCTCGCAGGCTCCCGGCTCCACGTCGTCGACGTGGTCGCAACGCGCAGCCTCGTGATGGTGCCGGTGTTCCTACTCGGCTTCGCGGAGACCGCGCTCTACGCGTACCTCGTCTTCGTGTCGTTCCACGCGGTGTTCATCCACGCCAACGTGCGCTTTCGCTTCGGCTGGCTCGATCGGGTGATCGCGACACCGCGCGCCCACCACTGGCATCACGCGATGGCGCCGATCGACCGGAACTTCGCGGTGCACCTGCCGATCCTCGATCGGCTGTTCGGCACCCAGCACCTGCCCGGAGACGAGTGGCCGGACGGATACGGCATCGCCGGGCATCCGGTGCCGGAAGGCTGGTGGGCGCAGCTCCTGCAGCCGCTCCGGGATCAGAACGGGTAGCCGACGCCCGAGAAGACCGCGCTGCCCTCGTAGCCGAAGCCCAGGTCCACATAGGCGACGATCTGCGGCCGCACGACGACCCGGAATCCCATGCCGTACGCGACGTGCAGGTCGGAGACCGGCGAGTCGCTGAGCTGATGGAACACCTGGCCGGCGTCGAAGAACGGCGCCAGCTCGAGCTCCGGGTTCACGCCGAACAGCCGGTGCGAGTAGACGGGCACCCGGAATTCGAGGCTGGCAGCCGAGCGATTGAAGTCGATGAAGCGATCGTCGCCGAAGGCCCGCAGCTCGCGCCCCCCGACCGCACTCTGCTCCCAGAAGGGCGTGTTGCCGCTGCCGCTCACGTAGTCGAGGAGCGCATGCACGGCGATCACGCCGTGCAGACGTCGGTACTGCACCGGAACGAAGTCCTTCCACTCGACGCCGAACTTGACGAACGAGGTCGCGCTGCCGAGCGTCTCGTCCGCCGCCTCGGTGTAGGCAGTGGCGAAGGCGCCGTGCGCGGGGATGTCCAGGTCGTCGCGGGAATCGTACGCCAGGGCTACGCGGTGCGACCAGTACACCGCCGACTCGTCGCCGCGCCCACGGACCTCCGGGTGCTCCGTGCGAATGAACGGCAGCGACGTCACCTGACCGTGGCTGATCGAGTATCGCCGGATACGCATGTCGTAGCCGAGGGCCAGGTGCGGGAGCAGCCAGACCCCAGGGCCCGCCTCCGCGACGGTGTCGTTGTCGGTGTAGTTCGATTCCCTCGAGTCGTGCGAGCTGTTGCCGAAACCGAAGAACCGCTCGGTCGAGTCCTGCTCGTGCATCACGCGGGCGGTGACGTAGGCCCGGCCCTCCCACAGGCCGCGGTCGGCGAACGTCGCGAGGTAGCGCTCGTCTTTGGTCGTCGACTTGCCCGCGACCAGCGACCAGCGCCGGGTCGGCGTCGGATACGAGAAGAGCCGGAAGCGGGGGAAGAAGCCACGCGTCTTGTTGTAGGAGAAGTCGGGCGCGAGCATGTAGCGGATCTCGTCCTGCTCGTTGGTGAACAGGACGACCGGGAGAAGACCCAGCGTCGTCCCTTCGTTCGGATCATTGATGATCTCGGGGATGGGAATGATGCTGCGGCCCGCGTGGGTCGTCGTCGCGGTGGCGAGGATGACCACCGCCGCGGCGTACCAGCGGCGAACCCGACACCCGGTCGCTGGCGGTCGCCTGGTCACTCCGGAGTTCCCATGGACCCTGCCCGTCGTCCCACGACGGCGGCCGACGCTCGCTCGATCTGCCACACGACCAGACCGGGGATGCCGAGGCTCAGCACCCGTACCCGCTTGGCGAGCGACATCGCCACCGACACCTCGGGCGTCAGCCCGAACAGGCCTCCCAACAACACGAAGCCCCCCTCCTGTACGCCGAGGGCGGCTGGAACCGGAAAGGCGACCGTGGAGATCGCCTCGCCGAGGCTCTCGATGACGAGCGCGGTCGTCAGCTCGACCGGGTGGCCCAGGAAGCGGAGCGCGAGCCAGGTCTCGCCGGCGCCGAGCACCCAGCTGAGGGCGTGCCAACATTCCGAGACGGCGATGGCGCGGGGATGGCCGTACAGCCGACCGATCCACGCGTCCATCGCGTCGGCGCCGGCCGACAGCGACGACCAGTCGGCCGAGCGGAAGGCCCGGCGCAGCAGGCTCGTCATCGCGCGGAAGAGTCCGCGGCGCTGCATCGCATAGAAGGCGGCGGCGGCTGCTGCCGACAGGACGAAGCCGCCGACGACGCTTCCGTCGAGCCCTGTACCGCGGACGCGCGCCATCAGCAGCGACAGTCCGAGCACCGTGAAGAGGAGCTGCGCGAACAGGTGCAGCGTGATGTCGACGACGACGCTCGCCCCCGCGAGCGGCCCGGCCACGCCCGACTGCGCGAGGCGACGCGCCCGCACGACGTTGCCGCCGACGTGCAGCGCCGGCAGCAGCTGGTTGATCGACTCGGCGATCCAGCGTGCCGACACCACCGTCCGCAACGCCGGGCGCGCGACCGGCGTCAGCACGCAGTACCACCCGAGGGCGCTCGCCACGATCGGGACGAGATGAAACAGCGACACCCACAGGAGACCAATGCCGGCGGAGGCCAGGGTGCGTGCGATCTCCCCGACACCGAGGGAGACGATGAGCGCCGTGAAGAGCGCCAGCCCTACGGCCAGCCCCGCAGACGCCACCGAGACGAGGCGCGACAAATCCACCCGCGCGGACACCGGCGCGTCAGCTCGCCACGGGGTGCCGGTAGCGGTCCCAGTACGCACGGTAGCGCTCCCGCTCGACCCCCGCGTCGAGCCCGAACTGACCGAGGGAGTAGACGTGCTGGCCATAGCGGTCCTTTGGGCTCGTCGCCAGGTACGTCCGCATGCGCGCCTCGACGTCGGCGGACAGCGGCAGGTCGAAGTGCCGGTAGATGCGGCGCACCACCGCGAGCGGATCCTCCATCAGCTGCGTGTACCAGACGTCGAGGAAGCGCTCCGGCGGGGCACAGCCGTCGTCGCGTGCCGCACAGCCGCGTCGAATGTCGTCGGCGAGCATCTGCGACACCTCGGGTCCGACCGCCAGTGGGTCGACCGCGCGGCTGAAGGTCCGACGGAGGACCACGTGCAGGCTCGCGATCGACGGCACGACCTCGAGCGGATCCCGATGCGTCAGGATGACGTCGGCATCGGGATAGACGGTGAACAGGGCGCGCAGACCCGGCAGGTGTGGTGGCGCCTTCAGGAGCCAGCGCTCGCCCGGATATCCCCACTGGAGGTGCTGAAGGAATCGACGGTGATGGCGATACGCGGGCTCGAGGTCCTGCTGCTCGAGCCAGGACTGGTACGAGGGGACGAACCAGTTCGACGAGAACTCGAAGCTGAGAAACGCGTGGCTCAGGATGACGACGCACTCCTCGGGAAGTCGCGCGCCCACGGGATGGATCTTCCGGAACTCGGGGTTCAGGCGAAAGAACCAGCGGATGTGTCGCGCCGCACGCTCGATGCGCGGATCGGTGTCGTACGTCGACCGATCCGGGGGCGGCGACGGAAAGCGCAGCTCCCAGTGCAGCGGGACACGGCTGGCGGGATCCTGCGCGAGCAGACCGTGCAGGAACGTGGACCCGCTGCGCGGCAGCCCCGTGATCACGAGCGGCCGCCGGATCTGCTCGTCGGCGATCGCCGGATTCTGCTTCCGATCGCGCTCGAGCTTGAGGCGGTTCATCAGCATGCCGGTGAGATCCTCGCGTGCCGCAATGCGGCCGACGAGGTTCAGCCGCGCCTCGCGCTCCAGCGACTCGAGGAGGCGCTCGAGCGGTTCGCGGAAGCTGGGATCTCCGAAATCCTCGAGCCCGGTCCGCCGGCGCGCGGTGGCGAGCATGCGGCTCGCGTCCAGCCCGAGCAGACGACGGCCGGGACGCGACAGCGTGCCGGCGCCGCGGCGGACGACCGCGAGCCAGCTTCGTCGTCCGACGGCGGGTCGCTGCATCGTCGGCTCCATCAGCGTTGGACCAGGAAGATGCCGACGCCGATCAGGAGCGATCCGACCCACTGGACGGAGCTGATCGGCTCCTGGAACAGCCATCGTGCCGCGACCACCTGCACGCCGACGATGCTCATGCCGGTCGTCAACGGAAAGGCGATGCTGAGCGGCATGTAACGCAGCAGACCGGTCAGCGCGAGGACGGTGACGAACCCCGCGAGGTTGCCCACCACCTGCCAGGTGAGAACGTCACTCCAGGAGGCGCTCCGTGCCGAGACGCGAAATGCTGCGTTGGCCACGATGCTGAAGATGACGTTCACCGCCACCAGCGCCGTCATGATGACCGGCGCATTCGCCACCGGCGGCAGCGTGACGTCTCCAAGACGATGTTCCGACATTGCCATCACCTCGAGGGCCGTACCCTGGACGTCCGAGCGGGAGACAGCTCGGGGAGGTCGTCCTCCGCAAGGTCGGCCACGTCGAGCGACGGATCCGCGACGGCCTGCGCGCCGCTGGCCTGCATCCCGATTGCGGCCGTCATCAGACAGATGAACGCGAGGCCGGTGAGAAACGGGATGGGGAGAAAGCGGAGCATCCCATCGGCGGGGGCAAGCGGCTGATGCGCAGCCGCGACGGCGACGCCCAGCACGACCAGCGACATCACCAGCGCTGCCGGCGTCAGCGAGGCGCGTCCGCCGACGCGAAGCTGCGCGACCGCCGCGAGGACGCAGAGGATGGTCAATCGTATGCCGAAGAGCGCGCTGTCGTTCGATACGGTGAACGACAGCGTGTGGGTCACGACCACGAGCGCGGCGAACGCCAGGGCATATGTCGGAGCGGTCACGAGGCTCCGTCGCCCGAGCCTCGAGCCCCAGCCGACCATCACGAGCGCGACGATGGTGACCGGAATCACCATCGGGATGTGGTCCACCCGTACTCGTCCCGACGAGCGCACCGTGGCGCGAGCGGCGGCCCGCTGCCGAGCCGCCGCGACGTCGCCGCGGACGAGGGGCCGGCCGGTCGCATGCGAGAGCGGCCCGATTCCGAGAAGGGTCGCGATCGTGGGACCGACGTCCCGCCCCCGCCCCCCCCGGTGCGTCCCCGGCGCGGCGCCGACACCCCAGACGACGATGGGGATCCGCACCGCGTCGCGTTCGGTGCCGCCGTGGCCTCCCGGGTCGACGTTACCGTGATCGGCCGTGACGATGAGCGTTTCGCGTGCCGGGTCGAGCGTGCGCGCGATGCGGCCGATCGAGTCGTCCGCCTGGGCGACTGCGGCGCGGTACTCGGGCGAAACCGTGCCATAGGCGTGTCCCACGTCGTCGACGTAGCCGATGTGCGCGAAGATGAGCTGGGCGGGCGGCAGGTGAAGCTCCGGGTCCTCGGTGCGTATGTCGTCGACCCAGGTCGCGTAGGCTCGGCCGAGGCCGGGGTCGGGGCCGGTCATCAGCACCGCGGTCCGGAGGCCGGCCGCTCGGGCGCGACGAAACACCGAGTCCAGCCGGACTTCCCCCGGATAGCTGTTGCTCAGGACGAGGGAGGCGGCAGGCTCGATGCCCGAGGCCTGCGCCACGAAGTTCGGCCCGCTGAAGCTCGGGAACTCCGACCGCGCGGACACGTCCTCGCCGGTCGCACGGAGGGCGTTCAGGGCCGTCATCCGGCGAGAGGCATCGAGCCGCAGGCCGTCCACCAACACCCAGACGACACGTGCCGCCACACCGTGTGCGCCGGGTGGATTCGACCTCCGTACCTGGAGGACGGGGGGCCGGCTGTCATTGAGGTCACTCTCGTAGCTGAACGCCGTGAACGCGACGCCGATCCCGAACGCGAGGGTGCACAGGCGTGAGAGAACCGGGTTCTCCGCTACGAAACGCATTCGACCTCCCCTCGAGTATGGGATCGAGGCGTCAATCCCAAGGTGCCAACCATCCCCGTCCCGATCCTACGATCCAAGCTAGTAACTGCCGCCCGCTGGACGGGGCTGCCCATATCGCGCCAGCGGCGGATAGCGCAGGGCCGGGCGTCGACGCAAACCCCCCAACCCGAGCCCATCATGACCCTCACGTGGGCGAGCGAGGGGGGACTGAACCCGCCCATCGCCATGGGGGAGGACCGCTACCCCAGGTAGCGTAGCAGCGTGTTGATCGTCTCTTTCTCGCCGCCGGCGGGCTTCGCCGGCAGCAGAGGACGGCACACGCCCGGCATCACCTGCACGTCGTAGATCTGATAGCCCTGCGGCCAGATCATCGACGCGACCTCGGCGCCGGTGCGCGTGTCGATCGCGACGACACCGCAGCGCGTGGCCTTGGGATCGAGGCCCGGGGCGTAGGGCTCGTAGAAGTCGATCACCTTCGAGAGGCCGACGAAGGCGTAGTCCCCGGCGAACGCGAGGCCGCGGGTGAAGCCTGGCAGCGTGGCGACGGCACGCCAACGATTCGCCGTGTCGGATCTCTCGTCCGTCACTTCGATCACGCCGACCTCGCCGTAGCCGCTGTTGCAGAGCCACAGCCCCCCGCCGTGCCGCTTCGCCGAGTGCGGGCAGGTGAGCCCGCGCGCCATCACGCCGCGGGTCGCGCCCGAGAACACGACGCCCTTCCCGCGCGGCCCGTAGCCCTCCTTCCACGGCTTCGCACCCGACGTCTGATCGGAGAAACCGGTGTAGACGGAGGTCTCGGGCGACGTGCCGCAGCCGATCGAGTTCAGCTGCAGGTAGTTCTGATCGAAGCTCGCGCGCCCGAGCCCGTCGACACACGCCGGCCACCACACCCGCGCCCAGCCTCCCGTCGGCACCAGCCGGGCCAGGAAATTGTGGCCGGTGCAGGTCACGTACGGATCGGGATCGTCGCCGAACAGCACCAGGTCGTGGATGTAGAGCGAGCCCGGCAGGAGCAGGCTCTTGTACGGCAGGTACAGGGCGCCGTCGGGTCGCACGAAGTCGGCCGGGACGATGTCTCGGTTGAAGTCCTCTTCGCGGATCCGCTTGAGCCAGAAGATCTGGTTCGGCGTGCGCGTGCTGGAGATGATCAGCTCGTCGCGCTGCTCGTCGTACCACAGGCCCGACGGATGCGGGACGTCGAGCATGCTCGACCACACGCCGCCGCCGCCCGCGCCGAGCAGGAAGAGCATGTGCTCGTACTCCCGCGACACCGCCAGCGAGCAGTCGAGCTGGTCGAGGAGGTCCCAGAACGGACCCGTGACCTCCATGTCGAGCACGCCCTCGCCTCTGGGCGCGGCCGCGCCTGCGAAGGCGACGTTGGCGACCTCGTTGGTGTACTGCTTTCGCATCACTCCATCCCGTACAGGCGCCGCGCGGCGCGGGTCTCGGCGAGCACGACGGCCCGCTCGTCGGCCGAGAGGCTGGCCTCGGCCTCGACCTCGTGGGCGGCCGACACGACCGGGACGCCGCCGAAAGGCCCCATGCGAGCGAGCGGCGTACGGTTCCACGTCGGCGTCTCGACGATCGGATCATAGGCGAGGCCGAGCCAGTCGCACAGACGACGGAGCGTCGCCGGGCGGGCGCCGATCAGCTCGTCGAGCCGCAGGGTCGTCACGCGCGCCGGGTACTTCTCCGCGAACGTGAATCCCAGCGTATTGATCAATGACCACTTCCGACAATAGACGACCGCGTCCATGTCGGGCACGCGCAGCCGGAAGTCGGCAAGGCCGCTCGTCGGCCGGCGGACGACGTGGATCATGCGCGCCGCGGGCATCTCGTGGACGATGCGATCGGCGTCGAGGACGATCGTCGGGCAGTGTCCCAGGTAGATGCGCTCGCGGCCGCTCGCCTCTCGATTGCGCCAGACATCGAACAACGACGCGACGTACGACGCGACGACGTCCTCGCGCGTGCGGCCGCGGAGGAGCCGCGTCGCAAAGGCGGCGCGCCACGCGTCCGTCGCGACGTGTGGATCGAACTCCCGGAACTTGCTGCCGGCGGGATCGGCGAGTCGGCCCTTCAGCTCGTCGTCGAGGAAGCGGTCGAAGAGACGATCGGCCGAGGCGGTGACGAGGTCGGCGGGCCAGTCGGGCCAGCGGTACTTGGCACGGAACCAGTCGGCGAAGCCGTCGTGCAGCGACTCGGTGCCGAGCTGGAGCTCGAACGGCCACACCCAGCACTCGGGGTGCCCGTCGAACAGCCGATGCAGGAATCCGCCGCCGCTGTCGTTCCAGGCCGAGATCAGGACCAGCGGGAACGGCGCGTCGCTCATGGCTCCCGGCCGACGCCGATGCGGAGCACCGTGACGTCGTCGGGCAGGTCGACGCCGCGGAGCGCGCCCCGCCCGTCGAGGACGACGCGGGTACGCATCGGCCGCGTGATCGCGCGCCAGTCGAGCGCCAGCAGCTCCGGCCACGCGGTCGCGATCACCGCCGCGTCGGCGCCGTCGAGCGCCGGCTCGGGCGCGGCGCTCACCGTGACGCCGTCGACGGCCCGGATCATCGGATCCCATCCACGCACGACGGCGCCCGCGTCGCGCAGCGCGCGGATCAGCGCCAGCGCCGGCGAGTCGCGCAGATCGTCGGTGCCCGGCTTGAAGGCGAGACCGAAGACGGCGACGGTCCGGTCGCGGAGCCCGCCGAGCGCGGCATCGAGGAGGGCGGTCACGCGCCCGGGCCGCGCGCGGTTGACGCTCACCACCGCGTCGAGGAAGGGCGTCGGCACCCGGCGCTCCGAGGCGAAGGTGCGCAGCGCGTCGACGTCCTTCGGCAGGCAGCTGCCCCCGAAGCCGATGCCGGCACGGAGGTACGTGAGGATGCCGGGCCCGCCCTTCCCGGCCGCCTGCCAGCGCCGGTCGAGGTGGACGCCCGACATGACGGTCTCCTCGTCGAGCCCGGGCACCGACTCGCACAGCGCCGCGATCTCGTTCGAGAACGAGACCAAGGTCGCGAGCAGCGCATTCGACGCGTACTTGATGAGCTCGGCGTTGTGCAGGCTGGTCACGAGCTTGGGGCAGTCGAAGCCACGGTACAGCTCGGCCAGCACCGCGGCCGCGCGCGCGTCGTTGGCGCCGACGACGATCCGATCCGGCTCGCGGAAGTCGTCGACCGCCGTGCCCTCGCGCAGGAACTCGGGGTTCATGCAGAGCCCGAACTCGCCGATCCGCATCCCCGACGCGGCCGCCACCGCTTTCCCGACGACGTGCTCGGTCGTGCCCGGGACGACCGTGCTCTTCACCGTGACAACGTGGTAGCCGCCGGCCTTGCGGATCGTGCGCCCGACGTCGCCGGCCGCGGCCGTGATCGCCGTCAGGTCGATCTGCTCGCCCTTCGGCGGCGTGCCGACGGCGAGGATCGAGAGCGCGCTGCCCGCCATCGCGTCCTCGATCCGGCTGGTGATCGCGCTTTCCAGCACAGTGGGATCCGAAGCTTGGAATTCACGTGACTTGAAGTCGCGGC
>JADMIO010849085.1_pt1 | contig 12180 bp, 13 predicted proteins | sample 8958161 | NCBI WGS metagenome assembly JADMIO01 (sample SAMN16585339, study PRJNA669376) | soil metagenome | isolation source: Crop rotation soil | place: USA: Cullars Rotation, Alabama | collected 2011 | reverse complement strand
CTTTCCTGTGCGGCATCAGCACCGCCACCACCGCTACCCAGAAGATCGCCCGCAGGATCATGCTCGCCTCTCGCGCCAGCATAACGCTACACGAGGGTTTTTGCTCCCTCCTGAAAAAGATCGCTAAACTTGCAGCGAATTCGCGTCAAATTTGCTGGGTACCGGACACGCAGACTCGGCCGCGCCTGATTCGGCGCCGCCGGAGGTGCGGCAATTTGATGAGAATTGGACTCAATTGAGATGCGACTGCCGACGGCGCGTGATCAGGCCGCCGGGAATTCGACCGTTGCGGTGAATCCGTCGCCAAGTGTGCTGGCGATGGAGAAAACACCGCCATGCAGCTCCGTGAGCGCCTTGGCCAGAGGCAAGCCGAGCCCCGCGCCTCGCGCGTGCTCGTTGGTGCCGCGGGCAGCCTGCTCGAAAGGCTCGAGAATGCGCACAAGGTCGTCCGGGGAGACGCCGGGCCCGTCGTCGGCAACGGTGATGAGCACAAAACCTTTCCTGCGCTGAGCAGACACGCAAACGGTCCCGCCGTTTTGCGTGAAGCTCACGGCATTGTCGATCAACTGTGCAATCACATTGCCGAACGCGTTCTCGTCGGCGTGGACCATGAGGTCGGGTTCGCATTCCCCCACCGCGAGCGTAATCGATTTCCGCTCCGCTTTGTCGCGTGCAGCATCCAACGCCATCCATAGCGCGCCACCCACGGTGACATTTGTCAGCTGCAACGGAAAACGCTGCGCCGCGATCTTGGTGAGATCAATAATCTGATTGATCAGCTTCAACAGGTTCTTGCCCGCGAGATGGATCAGCGCGGAATATTCGCCGATCTGCTCTTTGGAGAATTGCTCCGGCGACAGCTGCAAGAGGTCAGAAAAGCCGATGATGGCATTGAGCGGTGTCTTCAGTTCATGGCTCATGGTGCGCAACAATGCCGTTTTCGCGCCCTCCGCTTCCGCGGCAGTTTGATCGAGTCGGCGCATCAAATCGGCGAGATAGGATTGGTGCCGTTTCGCTTGCACCTGCGATTTGGCAAGCGCGCGCTTGGTACGCTCATGCGCCCGCGTCTGTTCGTTCAATGCGGACTCGATCTGACGCTGCTCGGTTGCATCGGTAAACACCGTGGCGCGGCCACCATCGCGGGTGGCGCGATCGCGCATCAGATAGGCGTCGCCAGCAGCCGTCACGACCATCATTGCTCCCGCCGGAGCGCGGTGCGCCTCCAGCCGCTGCGCAATCCAGGCTTCCGGATCGCCGGCAATCAGAAAACGGCCTCGCTGGACAGTGCTGCGCAAGAGGTCTTCAAAACTGGAATTCACGATGAAGTCAGTGCTGCCGTGGCCGTGGATTTCGCTGTAGGCCGCATTGCAGGCGACCAGCCTGTCGTGCCGGTCCCACACCGCGAAGGCATCCGCCGACAGCTCCACCAGGTCTTCCTGCCGCATGGTCGCGTGGCGCGCGGCGGTCACGTCCGTCCACAGCGCTATCCAGCCACCGCTCTTCGTGCGGCGCGCCTTGATCTCAATGATCCGCCCATCCGACAGCGGAATATCGCGCGGCTGAAATTCCCCATCGCGCAATTGCCCACGCCGCCGCGCCACGAACGATTCGATATCGGTGTCGAAATCAGCGATCTCGCCGCCACAAACTTCCAGCCGGACCATCTCCGCATAGGTGCAGCCGTAAAGCTGCTCACGCGGCGGCATCGAGCGGAACAGGTGGTTGAAATGCCGGTTGCAGTAGATAAGCCGCTCGGCCGAATCGAACAGCGTGACCGCCACCCGCAAAGCATCGAGGGCGCCGAGCAGTTCCGGCGAGGTGCCGGCATCCGCAGCTTCCGCCGCGGCAATCAGGGCGACAACCGCCAAGACACTCCCCACCCGTTGTTGTTTTCTTTCCGCCAGTCTTGGAGGCGATGAATTTCAAAATTCTTGCAAATTACACGAGTCGCCAGCGTTTCCGCGGGTCGCTGGTTAACAGGTGATGAATCGACCGCGAGAAAAATCTTTCGCAATCCACAATCGTGATGCGAGGGATTCAATTTTCGTTAAGCCTGCTGGGTCCAGCATCGGTTACCCAAGCCTTAAAAGCAGAGAAGGCGGTCGATGGCGGGACACGAACGGACAGCACGGGAATCAGCCGTTGAGCGGCAGAGATTCATGCGCGTACAGGCGGCGAAAGGGGCCGCCGGCGCGCTTCTGGCGGCAGGCTTTATTGCGCTGGCCGGACGCCCCGATCTGATCGAATCGATCGCCATCGCTGCGCTCTTGAGTCCCGCGCTTCTGGCGCTCCTTGCCTACTCCCGGATCTCGCTTTTCGCGCTGGAAACGGCTGCGCACGCGGCCTTCGCCGCCGTGGTCGGCTACCTCGTGTTGATCACCGGCGGCATGGCGTCGCCGCTTTTGATCTGGTTCGCGCTGGTGCCGGCCGAAGCCGCGCTATCCGGCGGCCAACGCTCTGCCTTGCGCGCTGCCATCGCAACGGTCATCGCTCTGTTGTCTGTGGGTGCGGCGCAGGCGCTGCATTTCTTGCCGATTTCGCAATTGCTGATGCCCGGCTGGCCCTTCTATCTGGCCTCGGCGCTCGCCGCGGTAATGCAGGCGGCCTTCGTGGCTGGTGCCGCGCAGGATCGTCAGCGCCGTGCCGATGAAGCGGCAGCGGAAGGTGCCGCCATGTACCGGTTCCTCGCCGAGAACGCGATGGACCTGATCACCCTGCACGGTTCCGACGGGCGTATTCGCTTCGCGAGCCCGTCTGCTGAGGCCTTGCTGAGTCGCGATCCCGAATCGCTGCTGGGCCTGGCTCCTGCCGCCCTCGCCCATCCGGACGATCTGAAACCCATGCAGCGCGCCTTCGTGGAAGCGAGTTATTTCGGCCGCGCGGCGGAAGCGGAAGTGCGGCTCAAGCGGGGCGACGGCAGCTACGTGTGGACGGAAATCCGCTGCCGCCCGGCAGAAGCCAAACATGGTGAAGAGGCAGAGATCGTTTCGGTCACCCGCGACATCTCCGAACGCAAGGCGCAGGAGCACGCGCTGATCGAAGCCCGCGATCTGGCGGAAAGCGCAAGCCGCGCCAAGTCGCATTTCCTCGCCAACATGAGTCACGAGCTGCGCACGCCGCTCAATGCCATCATCGGTTTCTCGGAGGTGATGACGCACGAAATGTTCGGCGCACTGGGGGGACCGCGTTATCTGGAGTACGCACGCCTCATCCACGAATCCGGCGGACACCTGCTGGAGCTCATCAACGGCATTCTCGACATGTCGAAGATCGAGGCGGGCAAGTTCGAATTGTCGGAGGAAATTTTCGAGCTGCCGGAGGTGGCCACGCAAGCAGTGCGTTTCGTCAAGCTGCAGGCGGACCGCAAGGGCGTGGTGCTGAGGACGGTGATCCCGCAGGATTGCGTGACGATGTTTGCCGACAAGCGGGCCATCAAGCAGATGCTGGTCAACCTCCTGAACAACGGCGTGAAGTTCACGCCGCGCGGCGGCGAGGTGAAGATGTGGGCGGTGCGGGACGGCACCGGCTTGCAGATCGCGGTGCGCGACACCGGTGTTGGCATCTCACCGGAAGACCTGAAGCGCCTCGGACGCCCCTTCGAGCAGGTGGACGGCGCGCTGGTGAAAAAGCAGGAGGGGACTGGCCTTGGGCTCGCGCTGGTGAAAGCCTTCGCGGCGATGCACGGCGGCGACATGGTGATTGAATCGCGGCTTGGCGAAGGCACGACGGTGCGGCTGCGCTTCCCCCACGCCGCGGTCAAAGTCGCTGCCACCGCGGTCGAAACCACGCAGCCGGTGCAACTGCGCGGCGCGGCGTAAGGCTCACAACAAGAGAGGTTGCCCTCGAAAGTCGGCGATTGCCCTAGCCTTGCGTTGTGCTAGGTTTCGGGAGTCGGGACATCATCTGCTTTCGGCAACCAGGGGGGTTCATTGAAAATACGGGTTTTGATTGCGGCTGCGACCGCAGTGCTGGCGTTTGCGCCCAGCGTCCAGGCCCAGCATGTTGGCGCGAAATACCAGTCGCGCGATCCACACACCTGCGCCTCGCGCGCGGCGCCGGCCAAAGGCGCGATTTCAGCCGCGCAGGCAAAGCAATACTTCATCTGCGACAGCGAAGGGGAGAGCGCCTCTTCCGTAAGCGCGAGCACCCTGCACCTCGTCACCGGCGTCAGTGTGCAGGTGGGCGCCGGACGGCCATTTATGATGGGCACGGATGATACCGGCGACAACACCAGCGATGGTATCGATCCGCACTACACGGTCTATCCGATCCGTGGCAGCTTCATCGATTGGGCGTGCAAGCCCGTCAACGAATTCAATCCTGCCGGAAAGAACTGTCTGCGTCAGGCCATGCCGCACGCCACGGGCATCTGCTTTATGAGCAGCTTCAAGGAATGGCATTGCCACATGCAGGACATCTCGCAACCGTCACAGAACAATCAGCCGCCGCCGAAGGGCGACTGATCGGGGCGATACTCCTGTTAGGCAGATGAGCGAAATTCCCCATCAAGCCTCGGCGGAGCATGGCGTGCCGGCGCATGAGCCGCGCAAGCGCGGCTTCACACGAATCATCGAGCCGCTGCTGACCAGCGTACCAAGTCTCATGGGCGCTCTGGTCGGGTCCCTCATCACCCTGTTCGGCGCTTCCCAGCAGAACGAACTGCAACGCGAGGACGACTTCCGCAAAGCACAGATCGCCCGTGTGGCCGCCATCTCCCAAGGTTATGACCGGCTGTACAAGGCCCTTGTGCCAATGCTGGGTGCGCTGGATGTGCGGCTGCCGGACATCTGCCACGACATGAAAGGAGCTGCCGGCATCGAGGCGCAATTCATCCAACTCGGTTCCCTGCACAGCGGTGTCTTCTCCGGCAAAGGCAAGGGCGGCGACTATGAAAAGGAGCTGGCAACGATTGCGGCCTCGTCATCGAAGCTGGCGCCCTTCGGTGCGCTGCTTCAGCGGTTCTACGGCAAATATGTCGACATGGTCAGCGAACTGGAGAAGGCCCAGAGGGAATTCCGCGGCGGCCTGGATACCATGCAGGGCGCAGTCCTGTTCGATGCCAACGTCTATTTTCCCGCCCGCATTCGTGCGGACGTGCCGAAAACGATCGCGGAATACGTAGCCGTTGAAAAAGGTGCGTTGCGGGCAGCGTTCCCCGCCACAGCTTGCGGCGTTTCGCCGAATAAGCTTGAGGATCGTCTGGGCGCGATCCATTTCCGGTCGTCGCGCACCATGATCCAGTTCGCGCAAAGCCTCGAACCCGAACTCGCCAACAAGGCATTCCAGCCATAGCCAAGTAGGGACCCATGCACCCGAGAATTCTGGTCGTGCTTCTTGCCGCGATGACATGCCTTGCCGGCTGCGGCGAATCTGGCGCTGCAGCAAGCAGCCCGCTCATTGGTGAATGGAAGCTGGTTCCGGGCTCCGATCCCACCTGCTCCATCGACCGCCTGACCTTCTCGCCCAAGACGTACACGGAGCACATCATCGCCATCGGGCCGCACCCGGCTTACGAGGAAACGCATGCGCTCTCCTACGATTGGGAAGCGCCGAACAAGGCGATTGTCACCGGGCAAGGCACCGGTGCCGGCTCCGAAGTCTGGATCATCCAGGACAAGGACCACGCCTACGCGACGGACAACGATACCTGTCGCTTCATGCGGGTAAGGTAGGCCACCGCCGCCAGCTAACCCTGTCTCATCGTTACTTGGCGAGGAACTTTCCTAAATATTTGACGTTTTCGAGTGCGGGGCCGGTGTCGCGCCTTAAAATCGGGCATTTCCGGTCGTTTCCGCTTGAGCCGAACTCATGAGTGAGCAAAGAGAACTGTTGCCCAAAGCCTCCTCCGGCATCCCCGGCCTGGACGACGTGCTGTGCGGCGGGTGGGCGCGCAATCGACTGCACCTGCTGGAAGGCAGCCCCGGCACCGGCAAGACCACCATCGCACTGCATTTCCTGCGGGCAGGCGCGGAGGCCGGCGAAGTCGGCATCTATGTCAGCCTGGCGGAGACTGAACGGGAGCTGCGCGACGGTGCCAGATCCTATGGCTGGGCCATCAGCGACAAGATCGAGATTTTTGAACTGGTGCCGCCGGAAAGCGCGCTCGACCCGGAGCAGTACCAGAGCCTGCTCTACTCATCGGATCTCGAGCTGGGCGAGACCATGCAGAGGATCTTCGCCGCGATCGAGCGGCTGAAGCCCAAGCGCGTGGTGATCGACAGCCTCTCGGAAATCCGGCTGCTGGCGCAAAGCTCGCTGCGTTATCGCCGGCAAATTCTGGCACTGAAGCACTACTTCGCCGAGCATCAGTCAACGGTAATTCTGCTCGACGACATGACAAGTGAAACCACTGATCGCGCGGTGCACTCGATTGCGCACAGCGTGGTGCATCTTGATCAGTTGGCGCCGGTTTATGGCGGGGAGCGCCGGCGCCTGCGCGTCATCAAATGCCGAGGACAAAGCTTCAAGAGCGGTTACCACGACTTCGTGATTAGGGGTGACGGCATCCATCTGTATCCGCGGCTTGTAGCGGCTGGACACCGCAGTGCGTTTACCGGCGATTTGGTTGGAAGCGGCATCCCCGAGTTGGACACTCTGCTGGGCGGCGGTATCGCCGCCGGCTCCAGCACGCTGATGATCGGGCCGGCAGGAACCGGCAAATCCATTCTAGTTCTGCATTATTTGGCGGCAGCGGTTGCCCGCGGGGAGCATGCCGCGCTTTTTGTGTTTGATGAAGAACTCGGACTGCTATTTGCGCGCGCCAAGCAGATGGGAATCGATCTTGCTGCGATGCATGAGGCCGGAAATTTATTCATCGAGCAGATGGATGCGGCCGAAATTTCACCGGGCGAATTCTCGCATCGCGTGCGCGCCTGCGTGGACCGGGGAGATATTCGCGTCATCGCCATCGACAGCCTCAACGGCTACCAGGCGGCGATGCCGGAGGAACAATATCTTATCCTCCACCTGCACGAGCTGCTGCAGTATCTCAACCGCAAAGGCGCGGCGAGCTTTGTCACTGTTGCGCAGCACGGCATGATCGGTGACATGAAACAGACCATTGATGTCACCTATCTTGCGGACAGCGTGATTATGCTGCGCTACTTCGAAGCCTTGGGCCGCGTCCGCCGCGCGATTTCGGTAATCAAAAAGCGCACTGGGGAGCACGAGGATACCATTCGCGAATATCGCATCCACTCCCGCGGCATCACCGTTGGACAACCATTGGAGCAGTTTCAGGGTGTGTTGCGCGGCGTGCCAACCTATGTCGGCGAAGGCGGCCCATTGCTCCGGAGCGGCACGTGAAAGAAGGCGCCAGAGCGCCAGAACGGACGTTGATCCTGGCACCACGCGGCCGCGACGCGCAGGTAGCTGCCGGCATCTTGCAGGACGCAAAGCTTCGTTCGCAGACCTGCCGCGACCTTATGGAACTTCTAGCGGAACTGCAGCGTGGAGCGGAAGCCGCGATCGTCACTGAAGAGGCGATGAAAGAGATCGGCTTTCGCGACGTTGCGGAGTGGGTTGCCGCTCAGCCCCCGTGGTCGGATTTTCCCTTCATTCTGCTGACCGGTCACGGCGGCGGGATCGAGCGCAATCCAGCCGCCGCCGAGCTGATGCAGATGCTCGGCAACGTCACGTTTCTCGAGAGGCCCTTTCATCCGACCACGCTGATCAGCGTGGTGCAGACCGCGCTCCGCGGGCGCCAGCGGCAATACGAATGCCAGCGGCTGAACGAGGAACTGGAATCGCGGGTGCATGAGCGGACGGAAGAACTCGCTGCAGCCAACCGCCAGCTGATGAATCAGATCGATGAGCGCGAGCGCGTGGAAGCGACGTTGCGCCAGATGCAGCGCCTGGAGGCGGTGGGCCAGCTCACCTCCGGCGTGGCGCACGACTTCAACAACCTGCTCACCGTCGTGCTCGGCAACATCCAGTTCCTGGAGCGCGACCTGAAGGCCGCCGGCATCGACGGCAAATCGCTGTTGCGCCTGTCGTACATGCGAACGGCCGCCGAACGCGGCGCCAAACTGACGGACCAGTTGTTGTCATTCTCCAGGCGGCAGCGCCTGCAGCCGAAAACACTCGACCTTCGTGGCGTGCTGGACGGCATGCGCGATCTTCTCCAGAGCACGATGGGCGGCAGCATCGAAATTGAGACCCGGCTCCATCCCGGTCTTTGGCCCGCCCTCGCCGATCCCACGCAACTCGAACTTGCCATTCTCAATCTGGCGATCAACGCGCGCGACGCCATGCCCGGGGGCGGCAAGCTGAAGGTCACGACCTCCAATGTCTCGCTGGCCGCGCCGCAATCCCCGGAGGATCCGCCGGCCGGCGACTATGTGGAGATTTGTGTCAGCGACAGCGGCACCGGCATGACGGAAGAGATTCAGCGTAAGGCCTTCGAACCGTTCTTCACGACCAAGGACGTAGGAAAAGGCTCCGGGCTTGGCTTGAGTCAAGTGCTGGGCTTCGCCAAGCAGTCGAGCGGCGGCGTCCGGGTCCGCTCGCAGCCGGGCCAAGGCACCAGTGTGCACATCTATTTGCCCCGCGCCGCGACAGCGGCAGTGGAAGCAAAGGAGGTCGCGCCCGCGAGCAGCGAGCGTCAGGCGTCCGCAGGCGGCACAGTCCTGCTGGTCGACGATGACCGCCCCGTACGCGAAGTGACCGCCGCGATGCTGCGCGACATGGGCTACTCCGTCCTGGAAGCCGGCAGCGGCGGCGCAGCCCTCGACATCGTCGAGCACGAGCGCAACATCGATCTGGTCGTGATGGATTTCGCCATGCCAGGCATGAACGGCGCGGAGCTTGCCCGGCAGACACAAACCCGCCGGCCCAACCTTCCAGTCCTCTTCGTCACCGGCTTTGCCGACCGCGCAGCCATCGCCGGCGTCGATCAGGATCACATTCTGGGCAAGCCGTTCACCCACAGGGATCTGGCGGCGAAGGTGAGGTGCGCTCTATCCGGCCATGCCCCGCAACGGGCGCGCGTCAGCGCGTAGCTATTTCGCGCGGACGACGATTTCCGCCGTCATGTTGGGGTGATAGCGGCAATAGTAGTGAACCGCTCCGGCCTTCTTCAGTACAGCGCGGCCGGATTTCCCGGCTGGCAGATCGACATTGAAGCTGCCGTCGCGCGCCGTCGCCGTGTGGGCTACGAAATCCTTGTTCGTCCATTCCACTGTATCGCCAACTTTCACCCATACTTTCGTTGGCGGAAAGGCGATGCCCTTGATGTCTAATTTCACGACGGCCGCCGCAGCCGGAGAGGCTGCGGCAAGCGTGACGACGAAAACAATAGGTAATGCCGTAAGGCCCACCCTCATTTCAGCGAAGCGGCCAGCGCCTTGGCATGCTCCTCATGGCCCTTGAATATCTTAAGGCCGGTTTGTAGCAGGCTCTTCAACTCCGCATTGTTGGCGGACGGAATGAGCGTCGATTCCAACGCCCCATTGACGCTGTGGTGGTACGCCACTTCGTGCTGGGCATAAGCCTTGTCAAACGCTGTGCCACTGAGGCCATCCAGTTTGGCGCGGTAGGCATCGGCGTCCTTCGTCAGGCCCTTGCTGGTATCATTGTCTTCCGGCGTGACGCCCAGCTTCTTGCAAAGCGCCAGCGCCTGATCGTTCACCGAGGTATGGTCCCGCACCATGTCTTCGGCGAAGGCGCGCACCTTCGCATCCTTGCTCTTCGCCAAAGCCTGTTGGGCAGCTTTGATGTCAAGCACGCCCGCCGTGTAGGCAATATGAGCAATTTGCGGATCGGTCGGCTTGGCGCCCTCCGCCTTCGCCACAACAGAAATTCCGCACACCAACACAGCTGCGCCCACAAAGGACATGAATTTGGTCATCGTTCCCTCCACTGGAGCCGTCAGGGCTGAATATGAAAGCCCATATGCATTTGTAAAGTAGGATAGAATTTGGCAGATAGGCTGCTGATCTGCCGTTTGTATCCAAATCCGTACTGAGGTGCTCCTTTGTCGAAGAACTGTCCTGTGTTTCTCACCCTCCAGCTGATCGCGCACAAATGGTCGGTCCGCATTCTTCGCAACTTGCTGAAGGCGGAGCGAAACACACTGCGTTTCGGGCAGTTGCAGAAGAGCCTGGAGGGCATCACGCAGCGCGAACTGACCAAGCACCTGCGCGAATTCGAGAAAGCCGGGATTGTGGAGCGCACGGTCTATCCGGAAGTTCCGCCGCGCGTGGAATACCGGCTGACAAAGATCGGGCACTCGCTGCTGAAGCCTGTCGAAGAGATTTCCCTGTGGGCGGAAAACAATGCCGCTTTCGTCCAGCGCAAGCGGCAGGAGTTCGAGGCCCGCGCTGCGAAAGCGCCTCGCGCCCGCGCTGCGTAGACGGACTGGTTCGGAATGTTCAAGGCGGAAGCACGATGGCTCTACAAGCAGATCGCGGCGCTGCCCTGCGAGCAGGTCTCGCCTGTGCTCAATATCGGCTCCAGCACGCGGCACTTTCGCGAAGTGGAGCAACCATGGACCTCGCAGGAATTGTTTGCACCGTTGCGCGCAAGCGGCATGCACGTCATTCACCTCGACTTCCGCGAGGGTGACGGGATCGACGTGCGCGCGGATATCCTGAGCGACGCCGATGTGCCGCAACTGAAATCGCTCGGTGCGAATTCCATCCTCTGCTGCAACCTTCTTGAGCATGTGAACGAGCCAAAGCGCGTTGCCGAGCGATGCCTGGAAATTGTGCAGCCTGGCGGGTTTGTGTTCGTCACCGTGCCATTCAGCTATCCCTATCATCGCGATCCCATCGACACGATGTATCGGCCCTGGCCGGACGAATTGGAGGTGCTGTTCGCGCCGGCGAAAATGCTGCGCGGAGAAATCCTCGATGTGGGCGAATCGTATCGCGACAAGGTGAAGCGGCGGCCGTGGATTCTACTGCGCCATGCGCTTCGCGCGCCCATACCTTTTATCGACAATGAGAAGTGGAAGCGCTCGATGGCCAAGCTCTACTGGCTGAAGCACAACTACGAGGTGACGGTGGCGGTCTTCCGTGCGCCGAAGGACTGACAGTGCAGCCGCGTATCAAGAGTGTGATTCAAGTGCAGGCAATTATCCGTCGCGCGGAGGTTGCCGGTGCACAGGCCTTTCTCGTGCGCAGGGGCCAGGAAGATGCCGGTGCGCTGTTTCTGAAAGTGTCGCGGCTCGATGGTACTTATACGATTCTCAATCAGGCGCGGCGTGGCGATGGCGAACTGATCTGGACCAAACCGCTCGGCGACAGCGCCGACGAAGCCGCCATTGGAAAGTATCTCGAGAAGCAGTTGCGCTTCGATCCGGACATCTGGATCCTGGAAATTGAGGATCGCGAGGGTCGCGCCTTTGTCGACGAACCCGTCGTATAATTACGCGCTATCGGCGCTGGTTGCTGCGGCGACAATCTCATCGCGGACCCGCTCAACTTGCTCTTCCGAGTGGCGCTCCAGGCCGACCAACTCGTTGCGTGCTTCCTGAGTCGCACGGATCAGCTCGTCGAGCTTCGCCTGCAGCGCAGCACCATCGCGGTTCTGGGTATTCTGAATCAGGAACACCATGAGGAAGGTAACGATGGTGGTGCCGGTGTTGATAATGAGCTGCCACGTATCGGAGTAGTGAAACAACGGGCCGGTCACCGCCCACGCAACAATGGTCAGGCAGCAGATCGCAAAGGTCACCGGTTTGCCGGTCAGCCGCGCTACCGCGTTCGACATCCGCGAGAAGAATGGGAGCCGCGCGGTTTCGTCCGCCGTTGTGGCGCTGGAACTGAGCAGCTTGTTGGGTGTGGCTGTCATGGAGCATTGGGAAAATATCCGATTCTTGGGGTGTCGTCACCGCAGCTTTGTGAATGCCAGTCTGGGGTAAAGCAGGACATGCGCGCAGATGTGGGGTTGTCTACGACACCTTGCGTTTTGGTAACCTTTGATTAACCAGTTTCGCGGCTCTGACGGAACACAGCTCTTGGCGCGCGGTTGGCTTGGTATGATCGCGTTAGCGCCACGGCATCGTCCCCTGCGCATCCTTTGCGTGGAAGAAGATGCGCTCCAGCGCAAACTCCTGCAGGCGTGTCTTGACGTGCTTCGGGCGGAGGTGCTGATCGCGACACGCGCCGCGCAAGCCGTCTGGCTGTTCCGCCGGCATCCCGTGGACTTGGTGCTAATGGACATCGATTGGCGGGAAAG
>JADMIO011435070.1_pt1 | contig 12182 bp, 8 predicted proteins | sample 8958161 | NCBI WGS metagenome assembly JADMIO01 (sample SAMN16585339, study PRJNA669376) | soil metagenome | isolation source: Crop rotation soil | place: USA: Cullars Rotation, Alabama | collected 2011 | reverse complement strand
TACACGACCGCCACGCTGCGACCCAACGTGAAAACGGAAGACGTCGAAGCGGCCATCTACGAAGAGATCGAGCGCTTGAAGAAAGAGCCCATCGCTGATTGGGAACTTCAGAAAGCGAAGAACACTACGCGCCGCAACTTCATCAACAGTCTGCAAAGCTCGCTCAGTCGCGCCGTCACGATCGGCCAGTACACGGTTTATTACAACGAACCGAACCTGATCAACACGCGACTCGACAAAGTTGCGGCCGTGACGATAGCGGACGTGCAACGCGTGGCGAACAAGTATTTGCTCGACACGAACCGCACGGTGGTGATCACCACGCCCATGAAAGCCAAGCCGGCTACCGGCGAGTAAGGAGTATCAGCAATGAGAATCATGAAGAACAGAAACATTGTCGCCGCACTGATTTTAGTTGCGCTCGTTTCGTCGTTGGCGTTCGCGCAAGGCGGTGCGCCGCAGCAGCAGCAAACGACGAAGGGCGCGGTCATCAAGGGCAAAGCGCCGGTGAGCCAGGAAGTTTTGAAGGTGAAACTTCCGCGGGCTGAAGAAGCTACGCTGAAAAACGGCTTGCAGATCGTGTTGCTCAGAAGCACGAAGGTGCCCACCTTCAACATGCAGATGGTCGTGCTGAGCGGTGGTCTCTCCGACCCGGCCGACTATCACGGTCTCGCGAGCTTCACGGCTTCGCTGTTGCGCGAAGGCACTGCGAAGCGTTCCAGCAAAGAGATCTCCGAACAGGTCGATGCGCTCGGCGCGACGTTGAATGCGAACGCCGGACTCTCGTCATTGACGAGCACGGTGAGCACTGCGGGCCTCGTGGAGAATTTCGATCAGACGCTCGACTTGTTTGCCGACGTCATTCGCAACCCGACGTTCCCGCAGGCGGAACTCGCCCGGTACAGAACCCGCACGCTTTCGCAGCTCCAATTCCAGCGCTCGATTCCGCAGTTTTTAGCGGCGGAGCAGTTTAGCCGCGCGATTTACGGAACGACCCATCCGGCTTCGTTTATCGTGCCGCCGAGCGAGTCGATCTCGAAGATCAGCAGCAAGGATTTGGCTGATTTTCACGCCAAGTACTACCGGCCCAACAACGCGATTCTCGCGATCGTCGGCGACGTCACGATGAAGGAGATCCTGCCGAAGATCGAGAAGGCGTTTGGCGACTGGGAGAAGGGCGATGTTCCGGCGACGACGATTCCGGCCGCCCCGGCACAGGGTGAGGCGCGCATTTACCTGATCGATCGTCCCGGCTCGGTCCAGACGGTGCTGCAACTCGGAACTCTCGGCATCGAGAGAACCAGTCCGGATTACTTTGCAGTGCTGCTCGCGGATCGCGTGCTCGGCGGTGGACCATCAGGACGCCTGTTCCTGAACCTGCGCGAAGACAAGGGCTACACTTACGGCGCGTACAGCAACTTCGGTGGTTCGAAGTTCCGGGGCACCTGGATTTCGAGTTCGGAAGTCAGAACTGACGTGACTGAAGGCGCGATGAAGGAGTTCATGTACGAGCTCAATCGTTTGCGCACGGAGAAGGTTCCGGCCAGCGAGTTGGAGAATGCGAAGCGCGCGATCATCGGCAGCTTTGCGCTCTCGCTCGAACAGCCGCAGGCGCTTTTGCAGAACATCATCACGCAAAAGCTTTACAACCTGCCCGCTGATTACTGGGACACGTATCCGCAGAAAGTCACGGCGATCACTGCCGACGACGTGCAGCGCGTAGCGCAGAAATACATCGACCTCGGTCACCTGCAAGTCGTGGCGGTTGGCGATGCATCGAAGGCGCGCGAAGTGCTCGAGAAGTATGGCAAGGTGGAAGTGTTTGACGCTGACGGTAAACCCGTGGGCAGATAAGCCACAGATAAACACAGACGAACACGGATCGGAGTCATTCAGCTCCGATCCGTGTTTTTATTTGTGTGTATCCGTGGTTAAGGTTTCGCCGCGACGAAGTCGACGTCTCTTTGATCGTCGATCAGCGCCGCGAGATTTTTGTCGACGGGCGTGAAGCTGTAACCCTCTTTGGACGGAATCAGACGATAACCTTTTTGCGACGGCGCCACTGTGAACGAGTATTTACCGTCATTGTTTGTCGTGGCCGCCATGACGCTGCCTGACGGGCTGACTAACACGACCGTAACGTTCGCGATGCCGTTGTTGCTGGCGTCGACGATACGACCGGTGATCTTGATCGTAGAACGCAGCCGCGAAGCCGCATTGCGCAACTCCTCGTCAGACACTTCCTTCGCCGGCTGAGAAGTTTCAGTTGGCTCGGTTTTCGGCGGAGATTCGGGCTCGGCTTTGGGACGGTCGGGTTCAGCTTTCGGCGCCTCCGGTTCGGTTTTCGCCGGTTCAGTTTTCGGCGCATCGACGGGGATCGACGTCTCAACCTTCGGAGGTTCGGCTTTCGCTGGTTCAGCAACCGGCGTATTGAGCCGCGCTTCAAACCCATCAAGCGAGCCGTTGAGCTTCCGATAAAGCTGCTCGATCTGCGAGCGGCGCACTGTGTCTTCCTCACCACCCTGGTAACTGCGGATGTAGTAATCGAGCGCCTGTTCTTTTTGTCCAGTCTGCTCGGACACGGCGCCGAGATGCCACAACGCACTGCGCCACGCGGGCGTCCCGTTGGGAAGAATGTCAGCCGCTTTCTTCAGGTGTTCGACCGCCTCCGAATACTTCTCCTGGTTGAACAGCGCCCAACCTTCGAGATCTTCAATGCGGCCCTTCAAAATGTTCGCGAGCACGTCGCGCGGAGCTTCGGAAACGTCGGGAACGTTGCCCGCTGCAATCGCGCGCGCACGCAGATTGCGGAACTCATCCGCCTGCACGGCGAGCGTCAACACGGGCGTGCTCAGCGCGTCGTCAGCAGACTTGCGCGCCGCGGCCACCAGTTCGAGCGTCGCCGGCAGGCCGACGTTGTTTCTGAGCAGACGACTCGCGGCGTACAACTGCCGAAACGCGCGCATTGCGTCACTGCCGGAAGCAAACTCCTGCGCAGCTTCGACTGCGGCGGTCTCGTTGATCTTCTCGCCGTCCGCGGGCGTGAGCGCGGTGTTGAAGGCGAGCAGCGCTTTCAACATCTTTGCGTTCTCAGGCGTGTCCGGTCCCGTCGCTTGAAAAATTCCCGCGCGACGTTCGGGCGCGAGCAGTTCGATAAAGTTCGCATCGCTCGCGGCGATGTGTCCCGCGAGTCGCGTGTTGATCTGTCCGTCCTTCACGGTAAACGACTCGCGCAACACGTCGACTGCTTCCTGATAAAGGCCCATCGTCGCGAGCACGTTCGCCAGCTCGTAATTCAGCGTCGGAAACTTTCCGTACTGCCGCGCATAACGCATCGCGCGCTCGGCGTCGAGCGGCTGCTGCGCCAGCAGAAACGCATGGGCCATCGCGATCTGCGCCCACGTGTACCGCGACTCGACGCCCACTGCCTGGCGCGCCAGACCGAACGCTTTGTTTTTATCGCCGTGGGTCGCGAACCAGTAAGCAGCGCCGGTCAACAAGGGAAGGTTTTGCGAGTCATCTTTCAGCGCGGCGTCGAGTTCCGTGTTGGCTTCGTCGGTGCGCGAGAGATCGAGCAGCGCGATTACTTTGCCGGCACGCGCGGCGCGGTCTTTCGGATCGGCCGCGAGCTCCTCGTTGTAAAGCGCGAGCGCCTGCTCGGGTTTGCCCGAGGCGCGATAGAGATCGGCGAGACTGACGCGCGACGCTTTTGCCGTCGGGTTGAGTTCGATGGTTTTTTTGTACTCAGCCGCAGCATCGTCGAGCCGCAAACTCATGTGCAGGCCAAGCGCGCGAATGCGATGCGCGTCAGCCAAATCCGGCGCGAGCTTGAGCGCGCTCTCCGCGAGACGCGCTGCTTCGTCGCCGCGCTCGATGCCGAGATAAAAACTCGCGATGGCGAGCAGTCGCTTCGGATCCGAGCCAAACTTGTTCTCGATGTTCTGCGCCGCTTTAAACGCCGCTTCGCGCTCGCCGCGCAGATAGAGATTCGCCGGAATCTGCGAGATCACGCCGTCAAACAGCTTGTCGGACGTGGTGTTGTCCGCTGTTTCAATCGCCTGAAGTAGTTGCTGGACGCCGCCGGCCGTGTCGTCGTTCTTCAATTTCTGATCGCCGAGTTGCGCGTAAGCGCTCACCAGGTACTCGGTCGCGGTCGGGCGTTGTTTCGACTCGGGGTGCGTGTCGAGAAACTCTTTCAACTTGACGATTCGTTCGGCGACCGGCAGGACCAGCGTCAGGGCGACAGTTTCTTCTTCATCTTCTTCGGTCTGCGGCGGTTTGAGCGCCGTGGTTTTCGCCGTTCGTTTGGAGATATTGGTCGTGCCTTTGGCGGAAATGTTTCGGCGCGGCGGCTTGTCGGTTTCGGTTTTCGGCGCTTCGGTGTTTTCGGTTTTTGATGTTTCCGCCGGAGTCGTGTCGGGTTTTGGACTTTCCGCCGGCGCCGCTTCGGGTTTCGTTGTTTCGTTTGGTTCTGATTTGGGAGTGTCAGTCGCCGGCGTTGGTTGCGGATCCTGGACCTTCGGCGCATCCGTGACCACTCGCGGACGAGTCTTGTCTACTTCACTCGCACTCACGAGCACGGTTTGCGGCGCGTCGCTCGCCGGCTTATCAACTGCGACTGCTGACGTGTCGAGATCCGCGGCATTGAAACCAATCTTCTCGGCCAGCGCGCTGACAAACACGTGCACGCCTTCGACGATCGCTTCCGTGAAGCGTCCTTCGCCCAATGGCCCACGCATGCGATAACTCATCTCGCCCAACACGCCGTCGGGCAACTGGCCCTGGGCCGCGCGACTAAACTGCGTAAACGAGCTCTTCGATGCCGCCGAAACAACCATCAGCAACGACTTCGTGCGACTGGTCTTCGCGGCGATGTTCCACTTCGTGGCGAGCCGTTGCGAGAAGATCGCGATGTCGTCGTTGCCGGTGTTATCGACCATCGCGACGTAAAGTTCGATCTTCGTTTTGTCTTTAAGATTCGCGAGCACGGTCTCGAGCCGGTTGCGCGTTTGCGGATCGATTACGCCAGCGACATCGTTGATGTGACTCGTTGGCGAGGGCAACTGGATCGACTGGGCCAGCGGCGTCACCGTTGTCAGGGCAAATAGACCAGCAGCCGCGAGCAGCGCCAATCCAAAGTTCAAGCGTCGATATGTTGGGAGCATCTCGATTTGTTTTCCGTGTTGAGTTTGGGGGACGATTCGGCGGCCATGATACCATCTCTTCGCGTCTTGCGCCTTTACCGAACACTTTCGAAAAGATGAGTGAACTGGACGAAGCCTGGGCAATCGCACTGGCGGAGGCTGAGCAACGTGCGCGTCTCGCCGGCCGCGGCGACGTGGCCGAATACCTCGCGCTGCGCAATTCCAACGATCTGCTGCGCACGGCCGGTATCGACTGGCTCGTGACGAGCTTCACGAACCTCGCGGGCGAGGCGAATCGCGCGGGCGCCAGTATTCAACTCACAAACACTGACGGCCACCGGTTTCGCACCGGCACTTCGACCATGGTCGGACGGCTCGTTTCCCTTACGTATGGCGTGCGGCAGTTGCTCGTCGAAGCAGGTTGGCCGCGCGTGCCGCGCGATGGAATTGTGCGTGGCGGCGGGCTCGCAGCGGCGCAGGTTCGTCACGTCGGCATTCGCCGCGCGGATGAAGAGTTGTTGTTGTCGCGAGCGGCGTCGGGTTCGCCGCAGTGGACTTCAGTGACGAAGCGCGCGCACGTCTTTCACGAGTCAGACATCCGTCGCCATCTCGCGATTCTTCTCGACCGCCATCGTTAACCATCGTCGCCTGATCTCGCCTAACGTTTTCCGTAACTCCTGCACCTTTTCGCGCTGACCTGCTGCGACTCCCGTAGTTTTCCTGGGCAAAAAGGCGCTCCTTCGTGCGGGACCGGCAAGGGCACACCTCTTGCCAATCCGGTTTCAGCGAAAACGCTGGCTGAGGAGCAACCCCAGGCCCGCAGTAACTTCTGAGGAGATTAAAAGATGAAGAAGCACACACTGGTTTTTTCAATTCTTGCGGCCGCGCTCCTGGCGCTCAGCTTGCCGGTTGCCGCGGCTGCTCAATGGGGAGGCCGGGATCGTTATCCAGACAATCGCAACAACGGCCGTTATGGGCGTTATGACGATCGCGAGGTGCGTGATTCAGCTCAGCGGCTCGATCGTTTGGCGAAGGATTTTGAGCGCGACATGGACCGGGCGTTAGATCGTAGTCGCGTCAACGGCACTAACCGCGAAGACCGCATCAACGACGAAGTGCATCAGTTTCGTCGCGCCGCGAGTGACTTTAAGTCTCGCGTCGGCAATGGTCGGGACTTGAATCGTAGTGCTGATGAAGCGCGCAGATTGTTGGATGAAGCGCAGCAAGTGAATCGTATGGCGCGGCCGCGCTGGTTTGATAGCCGCCTGGCGTCCGAGTGGTCGGCGATCGAGCAGGAGCTGCGGTTCATCAGCGACGCTTACGGCCTGCGCTACAACGGCGGCGGCTTTGGCGACTATCGTCGTGACGATGATTATCGCCGTAACGATCGCAACAACAATCGAAATAACAACGATTGGTGGCGAAGAATTCCATTCCCTCAGTAATTACTACCTAGACCGCATCTGCCTGTTGGACCTACCAGTTGGTTGACTACCTTTCAAAGGCCTCGGCGCTGCCGGGGCCTTTGCCTGTTTGGCCCTCTTTGTGCTTTTGTGTGCTACGCATGCCCGGCACTCTTTATCTCGTCGCGACGCCGATCGGAAACCTCGCCGATATCACTCACCGCGCGCTGCAAGTTTTGCGAGACGTCGCGCTCGTTGCGTGTGAAGACACGCGGCACACGCGCAAGTTGCTACAGCATTACGGCATCGAAACGAAGACCGTCAGTTACCACGAACACAACGAACAACAGCGCGCGCGTGAACTGATCGAACTGTTGCAGCAGGGCAGTGACGTGGCTGTTGTCTCCGACGCCGGTACGCCCGCGATCAGCGATCCCGGTTTTCGCCTCGTGCGTGCGGCGATTGAGAATGGGGTGACGATCGTGCCGGTGCCTGGGCCAAGTGCGCTGATCGCGGCGTTGGTTGCGGCGGGTTTGCCGACGGACGAATTCTTCTTCGGCGGGTTTTTACCGCCGCGTTCGAGTGCGCGACGCGCCCGTTTGAACGAGTTGCGCGCCGTGCCTGGAACGTTGATCTTTTACGAAGCGCCGCATCGACTGGCGGCGAGTTTGAGAGATGCGTACGAAGTCTTGGGCGAACGAGAAGCGGTCGTCGCGCGAGAGTTAACCAAGCTGCACGAAGAATTGCGGCGCGGGCGTTTGAGCGAACTCGCCGAACACTATTCGACCACCGAACCGCGTGGCGAGATCGTATTACTGATCGATCGGACCGTTCTCAACCAAACCTTGTCCACAGCTTCTTCGCAAGCTGCAAGTGTTTCAGCCCTCGTCGCACGTTTCGAAGCGGAAGGCCTCGATCGCCGCGCCGCGCTAAAGAAAGCGGCGCGTGAGCTTGGTCTCTCACGCGCCGAAGCCTACCGGCGCCTAACTCAGGAAAACCGCTGAAACGTTCCGCCAAATCCCCTCTCCTGGTTCTCCCGCCGGCGCGAGTCGGAAGGGAAGGAGACAGCGGATCTACTCGCTGCCGCTTAGCTGCGACGGCAGCGGCTTGTCGACTTTCAAGCGCGTCGGGCGGTTCGCGATTTCCCACAACGTCATGTAAATCGTCCGCGTCACTTTTTGCATCTTCTCGTAATCGATCTTGTCCGCCGTGTCGCCCGGACGATGATAGTCCTCGTGCACGCCGTCGAAGAAGAAGATGATCGGAATACCTTTGCGCGCGTAGTTGAAATGATCGCTGCGATAGAAGAAGCGGTTCGGATCGCTGGGCGCGTCGTAACGCGTGTCGAGCGTTAGGTTCAAGAACGATTTGTTGACCTCGTTCACGAGCTCACCAAGCTCGGTGCTCATCATCGTCGACCCGATGAGATAGATCGCATCCGGTCCGGTCAGCTCGGCATTGCGCGGATTCGTGTCGCCTTCTTTCTTACTGCGCCCGATCATGTCGATATTGATCTGCGCGGTGATGTGGTCCAACGGCACCGTCGGATACTCCGTGAAGTAGCGCGAACCCCACAACCCTTTCTCTTCACCGCAGTGCCACACGAACAGGATCGATCGCTTCGGCCGCGTCGGCGCTTTCGCCAGCGCTTCCGCCATCGCGAGCAGCGCCGTCGTGCCGGAGCCATCGTCATCAGCGCCGTTGCAGATCCGATCGTTGCCGGCGGGCGGACAACCGCTGCCCACGTGATCGTAATGCGCGCCTAACGCAACGTATTCCGACTTCAAAACCGGATCGCGACCTTCCCAAATCGCCACCACGTTCTGCGTCGGGATCGATTCGGTAGTGTTCGCCATGTTCAACGTAACCTTCTTGTCGTTGCTCATCGTAAACGGCGCCGGCAAGTTGGCCGCACTAGTAGCGCTGAGTATCGGACCAGCGGCTTCGCGCTCACCGGCGAACAACTGGTTCACGATGTCCGGTGAAACTACGACCGACGGCAACGAGGGCTGCTGCTGTTGTTGCGGCGCAAACTTCGCGACATACGTCGCACCGCGTTCCAGCACGCGAACGCGAATGCGCGGCCAGTTGGCGACATACTGCGTATCGGGAATGTAGATGAGACCGGCGACACCTTTCTGTCGCGCATATTCAATCGGCGCGATCGAGTCTTCGCCGATCTTGCCCAACTCCGCGCGCGAGATGCCGCGCGGCGACTGATTGGGCGTGCCGAAGATCACCGCAATCTTTCCTTTCGAGTCGATGTCTTTATAAGCATCGATATTCTTCGACTTGATCAACCAACCGCTGCCGGCGAACACGAGCGATCCACTCGCCGTTCCCGAACCACCGGCGGGAATGAAATCAGTGCCGGTGGTTAACGCCCGTCCGTTGAGTTCGACTTTTGTTTGATCGCTGTCAGCGCGATTGCGCCGCAGTTCGATATGTTGAAAAAAGCTGCCGTCATCGCCTGCCGGTTTGAAACCCCAGCGACTCAGATTCATCGCGAGAAACTTCGCTGTGGTGTCGAGTCCTCGCGACGGCGTGTCGCGTCCCTCCATTTCGTCGGAGGCGATGAACGTCAAATAATCTCTCAGTTGCGCAGCGACGATCGTGTCGCTGCCGCGTTGCGCGGCGGTTTTCGCAACCGCTGATTTCTTTTCGCTGGTGGCAGACGCACGTTGCGCATAAGTTGCGGGAAACGTGACGACGAGCAAGCTCGTCAGCACGAGCACGGATATGAATCTTCGCATTTACACTCCAGAAGAATTGCTTGTATTTAAGAGAACGCTGGGGAATTGCCTATGATGCGCGAACCCGCCGCAAGGTTACGCCTCTTGCACCGCTTGCACGAGCCGCGTCAGCGTGTCTTTCGCATCGCCGTAAAGCATGCCTGTGACGGGCTTAAAAAACAACGGGTTCTCGAGACCGGAAAAGCCTTTGCCCTGACCGCGCTTCAACACCACCACTGATTTCGATCGATCGACTTCGAGTATCGGCATGCCGGCGATCGGGCTTCCGGGATTATCGCGCGCGTCGGGATTCACGACGTCGTTGGCGCCGATCACAACGGCGACGTCGGTTGTCGGAAACTCGGGATTGATCTGTTCGAGCTCATAGAGCGACGAGTAGGGAACGTTGGCTTCCGCGAGCAGGACGTTCATATGGCCGGGCATGCGGCCGGCGACGGGATGAATGCCGTATTTGACGGTGACACCGCGCTTCTCGAGTACGTTAGCAAGCTCGCGCACAGCGTGTTGCGCCTGGGCGGTGGCGAGACCGTAACCGGGCACGAAGACGACTTTGTTGGCGTAAGCGAGTTGCGTCGCGATGTCTTCCATTGAGACTTCGCGCATCGTGCCTTGATGGTCCGTTCCGGCCGCGGTGCTCGCAGCGCTGCCAAACGCGCCGAAGAGCACGTTGGTCATCGAACGATTCATCGCGCGGCACATCAGGATCGAAAGTATGAAACCGGAGAAACCGTCGAGCGTGCCGGCGATGATCAGGACGTTGTTCGACAACACGAAGCCGGTGGCGGCGGAAGCGAGTCCGGCGTAAGAGTTCAGCAACGACATCACGACCGGCATGTCGGCCGAACCGATCGGCATCACCAGCAACAGTCCGAACACGAACGCGAGCCCGACCATCGTGAAGAACAACGGCAGCGAACCCGGCACGACGATCAGGTAAATAAAGATCACGACAGTCGCCGTGAGCAGGGCCATGTTGAAAATGTTCTGGCCCTTGTAAGTCATCGGCGTGCCGCGCACGAGGCCCTGGAGTTTGGCGAAAGCCAGCAAACTGCCGGTGGTTGTTAGCGAGCCGAGCATCACTTCGAAACCGAGTGCGCTCATCTCGATTTTGCCGAGCTGTCCGCCGTGTCTATAGAACTCGGAGATGCCGACGAGGGCCGCGGCGAAAGCGCCGAAGGCGTGCGAGAGTGCGGTGCGTTGCGGCATCGCGGTCATCGGTACCCAGAGCCCCATCGCGAGTCCGACGAGTGAACCGACGGTGAGGCCGGCGATGATCCACGTGTAAGTGATGATTTCGTGGTGGACCAGCGTGCCGATGATGGCCATCAACATGCCAAACTCGGCGAGGTGCATGCCGCGTTTGGCCGTTTCGGGATGGCTCATGCCCTTCAATCCGAGAATGAAGAGGATTGAAGCGAGCAGGTAACTGAGTTCGATGAAGTAAGTTTGCACTTTTGCTTGTTACGTTTCGAGTTTTGCCTGAGCGAGGCCCTACTCTTTTTTCGCGACGTCGCGGCGCTTGAACATCTTCAACATGCGATCGGTGATCACGAAACCGCCGACAACGTTGGTCGTCGAGCAAACTACGGCGACGAAACCGAGGATCGTGCTGACGGTGTTGTAATGCGCTCCGGCGGTGACGATCGAGCCGACGAGCGAGATGCCCGAGATCGCGTTGGTCGCCGACATCAGCGGCGTATGCAGCAGCGGCGGCACGCGCGAGATCACCTGATACCCGAGAAACGCCGCCAGCGCGAAAACATAAAGCGCCGAGATCAATGCACCTGGTGACATACTTTCTCCTTTGCGTACCGCCTGTTAACTCTGCGTGCCGTTCCTAACTCTGCGTGCTGTTCATCTCATTCTCACCGGGCTTCAGCCTGGTGTACCGGCTTAGCTGTTGGCGAGAAAGCGTGTCAACGGTTTCGTTAACCCGCCTGGCCCACCAACGCGGCGACGCGTGCGTTCACGACTTGGCGCTGGTGCGTGACGCACGATGGTCCAACCACGTCGTCCTTCATATCGACCTGAAGTTCGCCGTTTTTGACGAGCAACGCAAGAAACGCCGTGACGTTGCGGGAGTAGAGTTGACTCGCGTGCACCGGAACCGTCGCCGGCAAATTCGTCGGCGCGAGAACTGTGACGCCGTTGCGTTCAACTGTTTGGTCCGCCTGACTGACTGCACAATTCCCGCCCGTCGCGCCTGCGAGATCGATGATGATCGATCCGCGTTTCATCCCGTTCACCGCTTCCTCGGTTATCAACAACGGCGCGCGCCTGCCGGGCACTTGCGCCGTCGTGACGATGACATCCGCGGTCTTCGCGTGTTCGGCGATCAGCGCGCGTCCGCGATTCATCGCTTCATCAGAAAGTTCGACCGCATAGCCGCCAGCGTCTTCCGTCTTGATCCCACCGAGATCGACTTCGAGAAACGTTGCACCCAACGATTTGACCTGTTCCCCCGCGGCGGCGCGCACGTCGTAACCCTCGACGACCGCGCCCAAACGCCGCGCGGTCGCGATCGCTTGCAGTCCGGCAACACCGGCGCCGAGCACGAGCACGCGCGCGGGCGGCACCGTGCCAGCGGCGGTCATCAACAACGGAAACATCCGCGGAATGTGCGCCGCGCCGATCAGCACCGCTTTGTAACCGGCGACTGTCGCCATCGACGAAAGCGCGTCCATCGCCTGCGCGCGGGTGATGCGTGGAATCAGTTCGACCGAGAACGTCGTGATGTTGTGTTCGACTGCCGGGGCGAGCGCGCGGGGTTCGTCGAGTGGGCGCAGGAAACCGATCACGACCGCGCCGTTCGGCAAACGTGCGAAGTCTGCCGCCGGCGGACGATTCACGACCGCGAGCACGTCGGCCTTTTTGAGCAGCGC
>JADMIO010796654.1_pt1 | contig 12183 bp, 15 predicted proteins | sample 8958161 | NCBI WGS metagenome assembly JADMIO01 (sample SAMN16585339, study PRJNA669376) | soil metagenome | isolation source: Crop rotation soil | place: USA: Cullars Rotation, Alabama | collected 2011 | reverse complement strand
CTTTCCCAACCCTCCCAATATTTTAAGGAAAGGATTTTTGGTTCCGGAAAATTGTCTTTGAGCTTCCGTGTAATCATTAGTTGGGCCGTAATAAGAAACAAGGTCACCCAAAAACGACATCCACCCAGCTCCAAATAATATACAAACACCAATAAGCAGTAATATAAGTCCTAGTATACCTAGTAACATCGTGAAGTTATTTTATCAAAAAATCCAAAACTTTGAGGAATTGAGAGAATAGTTTAATTTATTGTGAACTTTTTTCCCTATTTTTCTAATCTATTAGCTTAGCTATTTCAACGAAGTAAAATGCAATACAAACTTTTCATATATCCTATAGATTTGATCGATATTCAAATTGGTGTTATAATACGGCTGCATGGTAGAACAAACTGATTTAGATACCAAACTTCATCTAGCTTTTGAACAGTGCAGTGTCAAACCAGAAGATAGATCAGACCTGTTAGCCTATTTAAACCTCCTAATGTTAAAAAATCCCGTCACCCGTCTTCACGGGCAACATTCAATTAGAGTGGGACTTAAAGGCAGAGAGATTGCAGATTTTATCGATCTTGACCAAAGAGCGTTACTTTTTGCCGGACTTACTCATGATTTAGGTAAATGCCAAGTTCCCCAGGAAGTATTAGGAAAATCTCAAGGTTGGACTGATGAAGATGCTCGGCTTATTCAAGCTCATGTTATGGATGGGTATAAACTATTAAGAAATAGATTTGATTTTACTGCGGACACTATGGTGTTGCACCATATCTTTCAGCCAAATGGTTATCCACAGGAGATACCCCCTCAACTCCATCCCTACTCTGAATTTTCCCAAGGTTTAATATTAGAACATGGCAGAATACTCGCCTTAGCAGATGTCTATGACGCGCTTCATAGAGAAAATGATAAATTTGGAGAGAAAAGAAGGCTTACTGACGGTGAAATTAGAGAACAGATGTTTGCCTTAAATCCCGATAGGGAAATTTTAGTTAACGATCTTTACAGAGCGGGAATATTTATCTAAAGCTGTAATACAAATTTACTTCTATAAATCTGCCTTGAATGGGTATGTGGTAAGACAATTTTTGCTCATTAATTAACTTTTGGAGAGTGGTAAAATTGATTTAATATAATTTTGCTATGAAACCAGCAAAACTTTCTTACCCTAACTTTGACAAGAAATTATCAAAGGAGATAATTGGTAAATCTGTAATTGTGGGTTATACCCATTTAAAAACCACTGGCAAGCTAGATCGCCAGGAGCAAAAATATGGAATAGTTTTCAAATCAAACGAAAAAGAAGGAGTCGGAATTCAGTTACATAATTCTAATGAGATAATTTGGTTACCTCCTGATCTTAGATCATGGAAGAAGGCCCAACCAGGAACTTACAGACTGCGTTCTACAGGAGAAAGTATCGTTAATCCAGATTATCTTACAACTTGGATCGTCAATGTTTATAACTAAAATAATTTCTATCATACGACCTAAAGCTTCGAAAAAATATTTTTGTCTTTGCTGTGGATATAAAACTCTGACAGAGCAACCACCAGGCACCTATGAAATTTGTCATATATGTGGATGGGAGGATGATTCCATGGATGGTGGCGCTAATCATGTCACTCTAAAGAAAGCCAAGCAGAACTTCAAAAAGCTAGGGGTTAGTGAAGAGCGAAGGGTCTCTCGCCCCTATATTAGAAAGCCAACTAACAAGGATGAACGCCATCCGGATTGGGAAAGTTTATATTATCCAAAAGAGTAATAAACTAATGCCAATCGATCTCTTTGATTCCATGTTCTTTTAAATATTCATTACACTTGCTAAAGTGATGGTTTCCAAAAAAGGTAGTGGCCGAATACGGTGATGGGTGTCCAGAAGTTAAAACTAAATTGTTTTCTTTATCGATAACAGCACCTTTAGCCTGTGCATATTTCCCCCATAACATATAAACAACGTGAGTTCTTTTGGCGTTGAGCGTTTGTATTACACCATCGGTAAAAGCTTCCCAACCAATTCCCGCATGAGAGGCCGGTTGATTAGCCAGCACCGTTAAAACACTGTTTAACATTAATACTCCCTGAGTTGCCCATCGGGTAAGATCACCCGATGCCTGAGGGGTAATTCCCAAGTCATCGTTTATCTCTTGAAAGATATTTTTAAGCGAGGGTGGTAGCGCTACCCCATCGTTTACCGAAAATGATAATCCGTTAGCTTGCCCCGATCCGTGATAAGGATCCTGACCGATGATGACAACTTTAACCGAATCTATGGGACACAGGTCAAAGGCTCGAAAAATATCTTTAGCTGGAGGATAAACCTTTTTGGTTTCATATTCTGACCTAACACTAGAAGTTAAAACTTCCCAATAAGGCTCTAAAAATTCGTTTTCTAAAGCTTTTTTCCAAGTAGGATCAATTTTGACATCACTCATCTTATCTCTGAGTATATCAGGAATGAAGTTAAAAGCTAAATTTTGGAGTTAGATTAAATTGTAGCTTGGCTTGCTTACCAATTGCTAACTTTACTAATAACTGCAAATAAAGTAATATAACCCAATGGATTTAGAAGCCAATAAAAAATTAGTACAAGATTTTGAAGAAGCGGCATGGAATGGACATGATGTTGAAAAGGCACTGACTTTTTTATCTCCCAACTATAAACAACACAATCCTTATTTTGCAGATGGTGTCGAGGGTTTTCGAGAAGGTCTTTCAGGACTAATTAAGGCAAACCCCAATTTAAGTATTGAGATAAAAAGAGTATTTGCCGAAAATGAATACGTAGTAATTCATAAATATGCAGTACTAGATGCAAAAGCAGACACCGGTAAAAAAGCCATTATGGATATTTACAAGATTGAAAATGGTAAAATTGCCGAACATTGGGATGTAATTGAAGATATCCCTGAAGAGCCCAAAAACTCTAATACAATGTTTTAATCTTCATGGCTGTAAAGAAAGACCCTTCTAGTACTAAACCCGTTACCACTATTGTTAAAAGAACCGTCAAACCCGGAAGAGAAGCTGACTATGAAAAATGGGTAGAAGATACCACCAAAGACCTAAAGAAATTTCCTGGTTATGTGGATATTACAATGATCCGACCCGCACCGAGCGCTAAAACCAAGGAATATGTTTTAATCATCCGCTTTGATACCTATAACCATGTTGAGGCTTGGGAAAGTTCACCTATACGAAATAAATGGATCGAAAAAGCCCAGGATTTTACAGAACAACTTAGTAATACTAAAGTCACTGGGTTGGAATATTGGTTTCCACTACCAGAAATTCCCAGAGCTTCGGTTCCACCTCGGATAAAGATGGCTACGGTAACTATTATAGCTATTTACCCCACCTCAATTGTGGTCAACATGTTATTTGGACTGTTACCACTAACCTTGCCACCCTTACTTAAAAGTTTAGTAATTACCATTATTTTAGTAACTCTAATGACATACTTAGTAATGCCGTTTGCCACCAGCCTTTTCCGCAGCTGGCTGTTTCCTAAAAATTGATCGCTAATTGACACCTATAAAACTCACTGTTAGAATGGGCCACAACTACCCAAACTCCAATGTATCAAGGTGAGGTATTCGAAAACATGTTTCCGGGATATGCCCAGGCTCAAGCTGTAGCAAAGGTGCCTGTGGAACCAATTAATGATCATCGCCTGGAGCGATTAAGAGAGAAAAAGGAACCTAGTTTAGGTGAAACCAATCCATTAGTATTCCCCCCAAATTTAACCGATGCTCAATCAGTAGACGCCATTACCTTTGTAATTAATGAAAAGATCCACGAATACCAAGGTGTAAAGCCATCACTTTTAGAAACCTTTATAGTACCTGTCGAAAAAGACACCATTAATCGTTTTGTCGCCAGATTTGAGGTTGATTACTTAGATGAAGAACAGGTTAGTATGCTGGAGAGTTTGGTTTCCGAAACCTATTCCTCGGCTGTTAGAACCAGGGTTGATGCTAGCGGCAAGATACTGCAGCCAACTGCTTATCATCCGTTGGAGCAATCTAAAGTTGTTAAAAGAGGCGCTAAAGGAGCTTTTGGTAGTGGTTTTATGGGCTGGTATATGGGCCCAGATATCAAACAAACCTCAGCTTTACATACCGGACTATTTGTTTATCGGGATATCGGTGATACCAAGGTGGCTGATTATCTGAGAAGTTTAAATCCTAAAGACTGGTTTTTTGATCGTAATTTGCAAACTCCCTTAAGAAAGCCATTAAAAAATCGCTATGTTATCGAAATTAGAGAAGAAAGGCTTTACCCCCCAGACCTAATCGCTTTAATTACTCAAACGTCTTCTATTATTGGAAAGGGAGAATCGATCGATAATCCGCATCTGATTTATGAGATCTATAACGATTTAAATAGACTGGGTTTAAGAAAAGCTCAAAAAGAAAACATTCACGGACTTGATGAGGCGATTAAGGAAATTGAAAGAACTTTAATACTACCTTTGGCTAATTTGGATCTATCGACCGGTCTAGATTTAAGACCCGGTTCGGTACTGATGGTTGGTGTTCCGGGAACCGGTAAAACTTTGGTTGCGGAATATTTGCTTCAAAAAGATGCTGGAGTATTTTTAGTTCCTCTGGTGCCTAAACAGCTGTCTGACGACTTGGCTAAAACTCCTCAGACCAGAACTATCTTACCTCGAGTTTCAGAGGTCTTTAGAAAAACGGGTATCCCAGTGATTTTGCATTTAGATGATGTTGAAAGTTTAGGAACTGATAACGCTCAGATTAATTCCACTTTGCTTAATTTAATGGCCGGAGTTAGAGAGCATGGTTTTTATGTAATCGCTTCCACCAACCATCCGGAATCTTTAAGCGACCAACTACTGCAACCAGAAAGGTTTGCGTCTCTTATTTATTTTGGCTTGCATGATCAAAAATCCCGTAAAGGCATTTTAAATATTCATGCCACCGCGCACACCCTCGAATATGGTAAAAAATTATTTAGTAGTGACGAACAAAGAGATTTAATTTTAGAAGCGCTTTCATCTGATGAGGCCACTCAAAGTTTTACACCAAGATTTTTAGCCGAGATCTGTACCCAAGCAAAAACGATTCTTTTACAAAGAATCTCTAGGAAAGCTAACCAAAAAGTTGGTTTAACAGAACTAGATTTACAGGAGACCTTTACGTTGGATGATTGGGCTCAGGCTTTAGAGATAGTTTCTAGGGAATATGACAAGAAAAAGATCCAAGATTGGGACAATAAAATTCAAGAATTTATTCTAAAACAAAAAAAGTCTATCGGTTTGACCCGTGAATTTAACAAAGACTCTAGGAACGCTTTTAGAGAGGTGTATGAGAGATTGTCTTCCGGTAATTAGGTTTATTTATAAATAAACTCTCTAGTCCAAGGCAAATTGTTGTTAGTGCCTTTAGTAAAAATAACCTGTGACAAGTGTAGGTTGCCATCGCGAAAGGCACTTTGCGAAGCTATTAACCAAAATTCCCACATCCGGTAAAATTCATCGCCGTACATTTCAATAATTTTTTGTTGATGTTTAGTATATCTTTTGAACCAATGACCAAGGGTTTTAGCGTAGTGAAGGCGCAGATTTTCGTAATCGATTAACTGAAAGTTATAATCTGGCAAGAAACCAATAATTTCTCGAATTGAGGGGATGTAACCGCCGGGGAAGATATATTTATTAACCCATGGTTCAGCCGGCAGCTCCCTAGATTGGGAGATAGTATGAAGAACCGACAGTCCCTGGTCTTTTAGTTTGTTATGGACAGTTTGAAAATATTTAGGATAGTTTTCTTTGCCGACGTGTTCAAACATACCAACGCTGATTATTCGATCAAACTGTTCATTGTAGCTTTCTAGATCGTGATAATGCATTAGCTTAATCTTCACCCGATTTTCTAAACCTTCTTTTTTAATTCTGGCGGTAGCAAATTTAAACTGTTCTTTGCTTACGGTTATGCCAGTAGCAAAAACACCATATTTTTTGGCAGCTTGGATAACCAAATTCCCCCAACCACATCCGATATCTAAAAGAGTCATTCCTTTTTGTAAATATAGTTTTTTCAAAAGATGTTCCACCTTTTGTTGTTGAGCCTTTTCTAAACTGTCTTGGGGATTTTTAAAATAGGCGCAGCTATAAGTTAAAGATTTATCCAGCCAAAGTTTGTAGAACTCATTACCTTTATCATAGTGGTACTGAACCTGTTTGGATTGTTTAACCTTATCGGCATGGATGGGGAGTCTAATATAATTTAAAAAGTAGTTATTAAGCAGTGAATTTTGATTAATAATTAAAAAAAGATTATCCAGCGAGCCTTGTATCTCAATTGATTTTTTCATGTAGGCCTCCCCAAAACCAATCGAAGGATGCAACAAAATCGATCTGACGACCTGGGGTTTTTTTATGACCAATGAAACTTGCGGTGTCCCTTGTCCAAACCGCACCTTTTCGCCGTCCCAAAAGCTCAGGTCCAGCTCCCCTGTTTTTATCTTACCCAATAAATTACTAACTACTAACTTTTCAAACATATCACCAGCTGTTTAATTATGCCGCGAAAAATGTAATAAAAGTGTTAGAAAAAATAAATAAACAATAAAGAATTTGTTATAATCCCTAAATCAGGTGCAAACAACTGATTTAGAACTCAACTAACTTTGAGAATGGTGTCTAGTCTCAGGTGAAATAACGTCGTGTGTCTCCTTTATGAATTATCGTAAGGCAATATTATTTCTGGTCGTGGTAGTTATTATGGTTCTGCTATTTAGTAGAGTAGCTAAAGCACCTACTAAGTCTCTACCCCAATCACCAACAGTCACACAAAAAACCCCGGAAGCTTCTTTTTCTGCAGGTTTAACCCTGGGTGTAGCCACCAAAACCACGGACTGTGTTTCGATAAATGGACTTCCAGATAAACAATGTACCCCTGGAGCAGTTGATCCGACGGTCACTCAAGATAATCTAGACCAAACGATCTGTATGAGTGGTTATACCAAAGGTGTGCGACCACCAGGAACTTACACTAATAAGTTAAAACTGGAACAAATAGGAGAATACAATTATTCTGATACCAATCTCAAAGATTATGAGGAAGATCATTTGATCTCCCTGGAGCTAGGTGGGGCTCCTTCGGACCCAGCCAATTTATGGCCCGAGTTAGGAGCTTCTCCAAATGAGAAAGATAAAATTGAAAATTTGTGTCATCAAAAGGTCTGCAGCGGTCAGATTAGTTTAAAAGATGCTCAAATACAGATAGCCACAGATTGGCATACTGCTTGTCAGTAATGCATAAAAAAAGCCGGGAGCATACACCCCCGGCCAATTGATAAAAAACTAGAGTATTTTATTCGTTAACTTTAACCTTCAGCTCTCCAATAAACGGGACTTTCCTTATTCGGATATACTGTGACATAACCAATGTCATTAGAAACCCTGTCCCTGTTATTTTCTGATACGTGAGATACATGGTATGTATTAGGAATCACCTCTGGGAACCTTGCCCGATAGGACCTGGATCCACACTGGCTACAATATTCACTGACAACACTGGCATAATAACTCTGTTCAGAAGGATTGTTCCGATCGGTTGTAAGTCTTATGGTTCGATTGTGATCAGATAAGTCACAGATAACCACAACTTGACCAAATTCCGATTCCATTTCTAACTCCCCCAAAAAGAATTCTTATCATCATCGTCGTCTTCATCGGGCCAATCATATCTCGTTTCAAGTCCGGCATGAACTGTTATAGTAGCAATATTTCTATTATCGAAGACGTTATTGAGTCTATATGTCCCTGCAGGCACTTTGGGAAAGATCGCAACATACCTATCAGATCCACATTGACTGCAAAAATCCCGATTAACACCTGCAAACAATTGGTGGAATTCGTTTGAATTGGTTGGGATATTTTGTAAGGAAAGGTTTTTGCCATGATCCCCTGGCTCTGCGTAAACAACTACCCGACCAAGATTCTCTTCCATGCTTCCTCCACTAATTTGTACTCTAGTTTTAAGGTGCTTTTTTTAGATCTCGTTCGTAAATCTGACCTAAAACAAACTTTAGTAATTATAATGTGCTATAGGATATAAGTCAAGGGATTTTAGGCGATAAGTGGAATTATTTCCGAGATATCATTAACCACAAAGTCTGGGTTAGTTTCTAAAATTCTCTGGCCATGGAAACCGTAAGTAACTCCGATTGTTTTAGTTCCCGCAGCCTTGCCAGCCAAAACATCGGCATCGGTGTCACCGATCATCACCGCATTCTCTGACTTAACTCCTAGAACATCTAACGCTTTGAATAATCCTTCTGGATTTGGCTTGGTTAACTTAACATCTTCTGGTGTGATGACAATATCAAAAAAGTGATAAATACCGGCCAGCTCTAAAGTTTGAGCGGAGGTTCGTAAAGAACGACTGGTGATAGTCGCCATCTTAACTCCCCGGCTTTTGAGACGCTTCAAAGTAGTGAGAGTATTAGGAAAAGGAATAGATAAATGCAGATTAATCTCCTGAAAGCTGCGGTGAGCTTCACAGAGAACTTGATGATCCAATCCCGGTGCAAAATCTTGGTAACACTCAGACAACGATTTTCCCATTGAGATAGCAATGATCTCTCGGGAGATTTCGGCAATACCGTGGACTCGCAGGGTGTTTTCGTACGCCTGGTAGATAAACTCCCGGGTGTCCAGCAACGTGCCGTCAACATCAAATAAAACAGCCTCGATATTTTTCATAAAGCGATTATAACACCATATTAAGTAAATCTTGGAACCTATTTAAAATCCCAAGCTCAAATGTCAAATGACAAATCAAAACTAAAAACTAAATACTAACCTATAGTTTTGACATTTGCATCAATTTATACTATAATATTAGTACTCGAGTAAAAGCAAAGTGGAGGGCAAAAGTTTTGTTTATAGGACTTAGTCTATCACATTGTGTTAAAGACATAGCCAAGGGCTTTGTATCGCTCGATGATGTATTCAAGATTTTTGCTAGTACTAAAGCGAGTACACCTAAGGAGATCGATGATTTGATCTCTGTGTACAAGCAATATTACTGGAATTTTGATCCGGTAAGTTGCGAACAGATAGCTAGAGAGCTATTTGAAACAGGTAGGGTTGATCAAGCTCGACTCTCTGGAGGTGAAGCTAATTACATAGGTAATGGCTGGTGGATTCATGATGGTCAGCTAATCTATGTTGACCGTGAATCTTCCGAGAAGTAACAAAAATCTAATTGGTTGCACATTTAAAAAAGGAGATTGCTAGATGCGTCAGTTAATCACGAGCCACAAATGGCAGTCCGAGTTAATCTTGGGCACAGTTTTGTGTATACTCATGTTTTGCTCGGCTTCTACTTATCAGTTACTGACAGGAGGGGAAATTGTTCCCCGCTATCTAAACAAAACAGTTACCGAGCAAGAAGTGGATTTCCGTAAGGCAATCCGTGAGATGACAGTCACCTGTCAAAAGGCAGGTGGTGTATGGGTTGGTGGAATTGGGTGTTCGGTAACGGACGCTCCAAAAGCCGACCTGAGCTGGTATGTACCTCCGATCCCAAATCCTTGGTGGAGTTCTTTGGAATTCGCCTCTGGTTTTGGATCAATCCTACTCCTTTGTGGAACTTTAGGGTTCTGGGCTGTAGGGTTGTCGGATTGGGAGGAGGCATATAGCGACCACAAAGTGGCACAGCAATTCTCAGCAAAACGCAACTAAAAACACAGGCGGTGGATCCTTCAGGGATCTGCCGCCTTTTTCATTTCTTTAAGATCTTAAAGCCAATATTACGACCATATTTACCCATCGCTAAACTGATCCAAACCATCGCCAGCTGTTCTATCAACTCGAACTTATCATTTCCACCCAAATCATAAACCTCTCCAAATCCAACGTCTTTGGCGAGCTGTTCGGCGATCTGTTTACCTTTTTCACTATCCCCCGCCATAAACATATCTGCCACTTGATCACCAAAATGAGGATCTTCCATATTGCCAGCACCGGTGGTATTAAAACATTTCACAACGTCAGTAGTATTAGTAAGATCTAAAATAGCATCAGCTGTGGTGTTATAACCTTCTGGTTTTGCAAAAACAGAGTTAGTTGCATCGATGACTACTTTGCCCGCAAGGTCTCCCAACGATTTAACTACTTCAACTCCAGCCTTACCAGGAGTAGCCAATAAAATTACTTCTGATCCTTTAACCGCTTCCTGTACCGAGTCTGCGGTAATATTTTGTTCTAAAAGATCCTTAATTTTCGGGTCACTGGGATTTCTAGAACCCAAAGTAACTCGGTGTCCGGCTTTGGCAAATTGTTTGGCCAGCGCTCCACCGACATTTCCGGAACCAATGACTGCAATATTCATCAAATTGATTATACCACCAGTTGACATCCCAACTGATTGCTGATAATAGTTAATGGTTAAGTTTTTAAGATGGCCAAGAAGACAGAGCAGCTCGAACTGGTGCCCGGTGTTCGAATCGAACCGATTAAAAGAAATAATCCCTACACTACTAATCCAACCAGCTTTTCTAAGATGGTTTCATACCTAGACTGTCCTCACTGTTCGCGACTTGCCAGGTCTAAAAGAGAAAAGATCGTGGATATGAACTCCCTTGTTGGTTTAGCAGAACACGATCTGGCTAATAAAATAATTATAAAACAATCTCGACATCCGGAAATGATAATCGGCATACCAGAACTACTTGGTTATATAAAGGAAGATTGGGTGAAGATGATTCATGAAGACAAGTCAAAAAAAGAGCTTCACAAAGCCTTTAAAACTCCGATTCTTAAAGATCAGATTTTAGATAAAATCATCCCTAGTGTGGCTCGCTATTTTATGGCGATTAATATTTTAGGTGCCCGGGCCACTTCACCGGAATCTCAAATTCGTTACTACCTTTTTTCTGAAGAGGATATTTTAAAAAATGAAAGGTCTGTTCCCTCATTTAAAGTCCCAATTGTTGGCCAAATCGACCATTTAATCTATCAAAATCATATCCCGGAAGTTTGGGATTTAAAGTCTAACGTCTCCAGCAAGGCGAAGGACTTTCCGATTCAACTAACCACTTATGCGTTGGGAGCACTGCTTAGAGACTTGCATCTAGCTTCTCGTACCGCCGAGGTCTGGGAGGGTTATCCTCTGCCAAAGATGTTTGTTTATGATATGAGTAGTTCACAAAGAATACAGGTAGTTTTAGATAACCCCAACGAATCGATAGCTAGTTTTCTAACGATGTTTCAATGGGGATATATAGCAGAAAGTTATAAGCACTATCCGCTGGTTTCTAGCCACCAACATCTCTCCAGAGCGGGATTAAATGGCCTGCTGCCTGGTTTTGAAAGTGCTTCGTTAAAAAAAGAGGATGCGAAGGTAAATATACTTGACCAGGCACTTTCCTTGGAAGAATGTTTTGATCTAGCCTGCAGTGCTAAAGAGAGATTTCTAAGCTCAGTCAGAGTGGTTAAGCATGAACCGATAGTGCCAGATCGAATTTTAAATCCTATACTAGAGAGATACATTATGTAATTTCTTGATATGGGAAGTGAGAATGTTTGAAATTGAAGTGGGAGTTCTTGAATTTTTGATCAAATTGTCAAAAAGTCAAGATTTCTCGTTCAAAAACCTCACATTTCTCACTTCAAAATGTCTAATTATGGTAGAAGAAGAGTGGATTTTTCCAAATGAAAGTTTTACAGACCCGCGGCGAGCGATCTGTGCTTCTCGTGGCTTTGATGATCTAAATTCTTTAAAATCCTTTTTATATCCAACCTTTGAAAGTTGTCAAAACTCACTGCGGATTCCCGGACTAGACTCCGCCAGGGACCGAATCTTAAAAGCGCTAAAAGACGGTGATAATATTCAAACTTTTGGAGACTTTGACTGTGACGGTGTTTGTGCCACCACCAATATTCAGCTGGCACTTCAAAGTTTGCAACCTACCTTTAACAGTGGAGTTAATAACCAATTTTATAGCTATATCCCCGACCGGATCGCTGAAGGGTACGGACTGTCGAGTAGCAGCCTTGATCTAGCAATTCAAAGATCAGTTGGTTTGGTATTAACAGTAGATAACGGCATTGTCGCCTTTTCTCAGGCAGATTATGCCAAAAAACTGGGACTCGATCTACTTATTACTGATCACCATATTCGCAAAGATACCCTGCCAGAGGCGGCAGCG
>JADMIO011064058.1_pt1 | contig 12185 bp, 7 predicted proteins | sample 8958161 | NCBI WGS metagenome assembly JADMIO01 (sample SAMN16585339, study PRJNA669376) | soil metagenome | isolation source: Crop rotation soil | place: USA: Cullars Rotation, Alabama | collected 2011 | reverse complement strand
GCCGCGACTTCAAGTCACGTGAATTCCAAGCTTCGGATCCCACTGTGCTGGAAATTGGGCATAGTTAAGCGCAGGCATCCACAAGGTCATGAATAGCAACCAGCTCAATGTGGCCCCACCAGCTGGCAGGACCAGACTCTTCCATATGGCTGAGCGGTGGCGACCGACGCGCCATTTCACCAGTCCCATCCAAGCGACCGTGGCAATGGCTGCGATGGCAAAGGTGAAGAAGGAAAAACTGGCCTCGAAGCCGGGGGCCAGGCGCGCCACGTTGGCTGCTGGTTGTGCAGGAACACCCGTTTGCATCGCAATCCAGACCACCCAAATCGTGAATGCGCAGCCTGAGAAGAACAGCAATGTGAACCAGTCAATCAGAGCTGAAACCTGCCGCTTCAGCGTGGGCAGGGCGAAGGCGGCAAGCGTGGCCAGCGCCGGCAGGGCGAGCAGCAAGGTACGATCAGAGGAGCCGGTTGTCAGTGTGGCCACCACGCATACCAAGACAAACCATGCCGGAAGCGCAATGTGCCGGCTGATGCGGCGGTTAAACAGCTGGTAGCGCCAGCGCCATAGGGTCCACAGGGTCAAGGGCCATGCTGGCCAGGTAAACCACACCAGCAACTGCACATAGCCGCTCCAGTCGCTCCACAGCGCGCGCGGTAGTTCGAGTTTCCAACGCAACAGGCCCAACGTAATAGCCAGTGCCGCACTGACCAGTGTGGTCAGTGCAATGGCGATACTTTCCCTGACGATGCGGCGATGACGTGCCGTGTCGGGGGTGTCTTCTGCGCGGTCAACATAGTGGAGCAGGCTGCTACCTAGGCCGAACAGTATCGCGAGGGTGGGTGCGCCTGATAGCGTCAAACCAATCAGCCCCAATGCTGCGGCGACTGCGGGTCCACGTCGGCGGTAGGGGAGCGCGCCCATGGCATAAAAGAAGAGCGATGCACATCCCAGCTGCGCCAAGGCCGGCGTCGCCTCGTGTGCGAGTTGTGCTAGCCCCAAGCAAGCGATGAAGGCCAGCAGTCCCCCATCGGCCATGGCGCGTGCATAGTCCGCTGGCAGGGCTTCTCCACCGAAGGCAAAGGGGACGGGCTGCGCCAGCGGATTGCGTGCGAGGTAGTAGGTGCCGTACCAGGTGGCCAGCATGGCGAGCCCCAGCAGTATCGCGAATGGAATTCGAACCGCAAAGTCTGCGCTGACCCCGGCGGGTGCCAGTTGTATCGCCCATGCGCCCAGCCAGTACGGCAATACCGCGGGGTTTTCGGGCGGGGTGCCCATCAATGTGGGGGCCAGCCAATTGGAACTGCCTTGCACCAGTTCGGCCATGAAGCCCAAGGCCGCCATGTCTTCGCTTTTCCAGGCGTCGCGTCCCAGGATACCTGGCAAGGCATAAGCAAAGCACAGCAGAAACAGGGCCCAGCGCGGGAGGCGTCTGGCCCCTGCCTGGGTGACGATGGCGGGATTGGGGTGGTTCACGGATTCAGTGCATAAAAAAAGCAGCGCGGAAATCCGGGCTGCTTTTTTGGTGACGGTTCAGGCCAAAACCTGAAGTCGGATTACTTGGCTGCTGGAACAGCAGTTTTGCCGAAACGGTTGCGGAAGCGCTCCACGCGTCCACCCATGTTGTCCACGGATTTTTGAGTTCCGGTGTAGAAGGGGTGCGATTCGCTGGTCGTATCAAGCTTGTACAGCGGCAGTTCGCGGCCGTCTTCCATCTTGATCATTTCCTTGGTGTTGGCGCAAGAACGTGTCACAAACTTGAAGTTGTTGGACATGTCCATGAAACACACTTCACGGTAATTGGGGTGAATGCCTTCTTTCATACTCTTCTCCATCAGTTGCGCCAGCCGCGCCGGCCAATCCAGCGTACTTTTCGCGTAAACCCAAGATTATAACCCAGTCAACGCGGATGCCGTTGACCCAGGGGCGCTATGTCGCTCAGTGCGCTACAAGCGTGGGGGCAATTTGCCGCAGGGCCGCCCCAAGGCAAATTAACCCCCTCGGGGGGCAGCGACCCGCGCAGCGGCGGAGCGTGGGGGCAATATTTCTAGCCACCCCGGCGCATCATGTCAAAGAACTCACCATTGGTCTTGGTGGCGCGCATTTGTTTGAGCACCATCTCCATGGCTTCCACTTCGTCCATGTTGTACAAGAACTGGCGCAGGATGCGGGTCTTTTGCAGGATTTCGGGCTGCAGCAGCAATTCTTCGCGGCGGGTGCCGCTGCGGTTGAGCTGGATGGACGGGAACACGCGCTTTTCGTACAGGCGGCGGTCCAGGTGGATTTCGGAGTTGCCGGTACCCTTGAATTCTTCAAAGATCACTTCGTCCATGCGGCTGCCGGTGTCGACCAAGGCCGTGGCGATGATGGTCAGCGAGCCGCCTTCTTCGACATTGCGTGCAGCACCCAGGAAGCGCTTAGGGCGCTGCAGGGCGTTGGAGTCCACACCACCGGTCAAGACCTTGCCGGAAGACGGGACGACGTTGTTGTAGGCACGGGCCAAACGGGTGATCGAGTCCAGCAGGATGACCACGTCTTTTTTCAATTCGACCAGGCGCTTGGCGCGCTCGATGACCATTTCGGCGACGTGCACGTGGCGTGCAGCGGGTTCGTCGAAGGTGGAGGCAATGACCTCTCCCTTGACGGTGCGCTGCATTTCGGTCACTTCTTCAGGGCGCTCGTCGATGAGCAAGACCATCAGGTAGCTGTCGGGATAGTTGGCGGAAATGGCGTGTGCAATGTGTTGCATCATCACCGTCTTACCGCTCTTGGGCTGCGCCACGATCAGTGCGCGCTGGCCTTTGCCGATGGGTGCGATGATGTCGATGACGCGGCCGGTGATGTTTTCTTCGCCCTTGATGTCTCGTTCCAGCCGCATCTGTTCCTTGGGGAACAGCGGCGTCAGATTCTCGAACATCACCTTGTGTTTGTTCTCTTCGGGGCCGCCGCCATTGACCTTGTCGAGCTTGTTCAGTGCAAAGTAGCGCTCGCCGTCTTTGGGCGTGCGCACTTCGCCTTCGATCATGTCGCCGGTGTGCAGATTGAACCGGCGCACCTGGCTGGGGCTGATGTAGATGTCGTCGGTGCTGGCCGTGTAGCTGGTGTCGGGGCTACGCAAGAAACCAAATCCGTCGGGCAGAATTTCCAGCACGCCATCGGCAATGATCTGCTCGCCAGTGCGAGCACGTTTCTTGATGATGGCAAACATCAACTCCTGCTTGCGCATACGGCCGGTGTTTTCAATCTCAAGCTCTTCGGCTTGCTTGAGGACTTCCGACACGTGCAGTGCCTTGAGTTCGTTTAAGTGCATGGAATGGGTCCCGTAGGGGAAATGACCGAAAGTTCGGAGTAATGAGAAGAAATACAGGGGAGAGGGGGAGGTGAGGCAAGACCTGTCACTGGCCTCGGTGTTCTTAGCCCGGGAAGCGGGACCAGCCCTTGTGGGTTGCTGGTAAACGGTTTGAATTATGACAGGAAATTGCCCCCACGCTCCACCGTTTCACGGGTCGCTGCCCCCCGAGGGGGCTAATTCCCCTTGGGGCGGCCCTGCGGGGAATTGTTTTTTCGGGGGTGGCGATGGGAAGATTACGCCAACTGCTGGTCAATGAAGGCAACCAACTGGGCCTTGCTCAAGGCGCCAACCTTGGTAGCCGCCAATTGGCCGTCTTTGAACAGCATCAGTGTGGGAATGCCACGGATGCCAAATTTCGCCGGGATTTCGCGGTTTTCGTCCACGTTCATCTTGGCAATATTGAGCTTGCCTTCATATGCGGTGGAGACTTCGTCCAGAATCGGGGCAATCATTTTGCAGGGGCCGCACCATTCGGCCCAATAGTCCACCAAAATCGGTTGTGCAGACTTCAGCACATCGTCTTCAAAGGTGGCATCGGTTACGTGTTTGATCAGGGCGCTGGCCATGGAGGTTCCTTTTGGAGTTTGCGATACATCTAAAGTGGCGGCCATTGTGACAGAAACCAAGATCTTTCCAGGTACCCACCGGCTATGACCGACATAGTAAAAATCGATCCTCCGGCCGCGATGGCGGCCGATCAGGCGGGGCAACACGCGTCCCTGCTGTTGTGGACGCGACCCGTTCAAGGACTTCTGGATCGCCTCCAGAGCGAGATCCGGCAACGCCGGGCGCATCCGGCGCGCACGCTGGTTTTGTTGCCCTATGCCCAATTGCGCCCTGTGGCGTTGCGCTTGTGGACCCAGCGCTTCTCCGACGGCTTTGCCCCGCAATTTGAGACCACCCAGAACTGGAGTACCAGCATGGGGTGGCCAAGACCAGGGGCGACCGACATTGCGTTCGATATGGCGCAGGACACGTTGACGGCGTCGGCATTGTTGCGCGCCGCGGGCCTGGGCGCCCAGCCAGAAGCCTTGGCGGGGCTGCTGGTGCAGGCTGCCCACCAACTGGGACCATTGGCTGCAGCTCGTGGCCCGCACGAACGCGGCAATTGGGTACTGGAAGCGCGCGGTAATGCGGTCATAGGCATGGAGGCGCCAGCGTTGGCGACGGAGGCCGCCATTGCGCGTATCGCGGTCGAATGGGCAGGCCAATCGGCCTATACCAGTGACATTTTGTTTGACACCGGTGTGCAGTCCGGAGTGGACTGTTTGCTGATGGTGCAGGGATTGACCGCGGACCCCATGCTGCCGGCCCTGCGGCAGTTTTGGGGTGAGCGCATGGTCGGTCTGACCTTGGCCGGCGGCGCGTTGACTACAACTGCCAATGGCACCGGCGTGATCGCCTGGCATGCCTGCCAGGATGCCGAAGATGAGGCGCAGCGCACGGCAGCGTGCGCGATCGCGCATATTGCGGCAGGGCGGTTCCCCTTGGCGCTGGTGTCCTCTGACCGCGCATTGACACGCCGGGTCCGCTCCATGCTGGAGAGCGCCGACGTACAAATCCGTGACGAGAATGGCTGGAAGTTGTCGACCAGCCTCGCAGGGGCACAAGTCATGGCATTGCTCAAGGCTGCGGTGTGGAACGCATCCAGCGACGCAGTGTTGGCTTGGCTCAAGGGTGCGCCGTCGTTTGCATCTGCCGTCTTGGAACTGGAGCCAGCCATCCGGCGCGACCAAAGCAGCACCTGGCGTGGCGTGGCCAGAGGGGCTGCTGTGCAAAAGCTGGCAGGCGGCGTGCAGATGCTTGCCGATGTCGAAGCCGTGCGTACGGGCCTGCAAACCAGCCGCACCTTGGCCTCGTGGCTGGATGCCCTGCGTGTCGCACTGCAGGCCGGTGGTATGTGGGAGCCACTGCAGGTGGACGATGCCGGCACTTCGGTACTGGCCGCACTGCGCTTGGCGGGGCCGGCGCTACATGCGTGGACGGGCTTGGCGCAGCAGGCGCTGTGGTCAGCGCGGCGCATGGAGCTTGCGGAATTCACCCAATGGGTGAGCCAGGCTCTCGAGGGCGCCAGCTTTTCGCCTCCCTATCCGCAGCATGAGCAACTGGTCATTTTGCCCATGAGCCAGATGCTGGGGCGCCCGTTTGCGGCCGTGGTGCTGGCGGGCTGCGACGAGGTGCGCCTGAACCCATCGCCCGAACCCCCCGGAGGCTGGACTGCCGCCCAGCGGGCCGCCCTCGGGTTGCCGTCACGCGATGACTTGCAGGCCGTCGCCCTGGCGGCTTGGCAGCATGCGCTGCAAACGCCGTTTTGCGATGTGCTGTGGCGCTGCAGCGACGACGCGGGTGAAACCCTGCTGTCCAGCGTCCTGGTGCAGCAGGTGCAATTGGCCAGCGGCAATCCGCCCGGGGCCGAAGATCCCCGGTTGAGCCGGGCGGTCGCGTCCGCACCAGTGGCTCCGCCACAACCTGTGGGGCAGCTGTTGCCGGTCAGCCATTTGTCGGCCAGCGCCTACGAAGACTTGCGCAACTGTCCGTACCGGTTTTTTGCGCTGCGTCAGCTTGGTCTGCAATCCGTGGACGAGCTGGATGTCAGTGTTGACAAGCGGGACTTTGGCCTGTGGCTGCATGAAGTGCTGAAGCGATTCCATGAAGCCTTGGCGCCACTCCATCAACCCGATGCGGACACGAAACTGCAACTGCTCAACGATGCCAGCGTGGCGACCACCGAGTCCATGGGTTTGGGTGAGGGCGAGTTTTTGCCATTTGCCGCAGCCTGGCCGACCGTGCGCGACGGCTACCTGCGTTGGCTGGCCCGCCACGAAGCCGGCGGTGCCACATTCAACAGCGCGGAAGTAGCGCAAACCCAGCGCATCGGACCCGTGAAGCTGATAGGCCGTATTGACCGCATAGACCACATGGCCGATGGATCGGTGTTGGTGCTGGATTACAAGACCGAGGCCGGCGCCAAAACGGCGACCCGCGTCAAGGACCCGTTGGAAGACACGCAGCTTGCCTTTTACGCCGCCTTGCTGCCCGAGGACACTTTGCAGGCCGCGTATGTCAACGTGGGAGAGAAGGATGCCACCAAGCCCTATCCCCAGCCGGACGTGGTGGAGGCGCGGGATGCCTTGATTGCCGGCATCTTGCTGGATATGGAGCGCATTGCCCAAGGCGTGGCCTTGCCAGCGCTTGGCGAAGGCGCTACCTGCGACTTTTGCCAGGCCCGTGGCCTGTGCCGCAAAGACTTCTGGAAAATCACATGACAACCGCGTACGACGATTCCGCGCAACCCCCGCTGGAAGCCTGGGCGGCAGAGCGATCTGCGCAGGTAAAGGAGGAGCCCGCGAAGCGGGCGGGGGACACGGAGCAGAACGCTCTGCCGCCCAGGCTCCTGGCTGCCTTTGAGCACAACGGCGCCACTGTCGAGCGCGCCCGCTTCTACGCCATAGCCTGCGACCCCCGCCGCAGCGTCGCGGTGGAAGCCTGCGCGGGGGCAGGCAAGACCTGGATGCTGGTGTCGCGCATCGTGCGTGCGCTGCTAGAAGGCAGCGCGCCGCACGAGATACTGGCGATCACCTTCACCAAAAAAGCGGCCGGCGAAATGCGCCAGCGGCTGCAGGAATGGCTGCTGCACTTTGCCCAACAGAGCGACGCAGAGCTGCGCCAGGAGTTGATCAACCGCGGCCTGTCCCAGGAACCCACGGCCGAGCAACTGCAAACCCTGCGCGGCTTGCACCAAGCTTTGTTGCTGACCGGGCGGCCGGTGCAGATACGCACTTTCCATAGCTGGTTCGCCGCTTTGCTGCGCAGCGCACCGCTGCAGGCCCTGGGTGATCTGGGTCTGCCCAGCCAATACGAGTTATTGGAAAACGACGCCAAGGCCGTGGCCCTAGTGTGGCCGCGTTTTCAGGCCGGCGTGGCGGCCGAGCCGGAGGCCCGGCAAGACTATCTGGATGCCGTCGCTACCCATGGCCGCCACCAGACGCAGAAGGCACTGGAAGCCGCGTTAAACAAGCGCGTGGAATTTGCGTTGGCAGATGAACACGGCATCGTGGATGCCTCGGTGTCGCACTTCACGCAGCAGTTCCCGCACTATGCCGGCGTGTCCACGCCACGGGCCTTGCTGGACAGCATGCGCGTGCGGGCCCTGCTGCTGGACGCCGCCCGGCTGCTGGGTGCGTCTACGCTCAAGACTTGCCTGGAGGCTGCCACCGCGCTGGAGCAGGCCGTCACCGCGGGTGACCTGGCCGCTGCCCAGGACGCGCTGCTCACGCAAAAGGGCACACCACGCAAGCTCAGCGACAAGCTCGTGGGCATTGAGACCGTGCGCCAGGCGCAGGACTGTCTGATCGAGATTGCCCAGGCCCAGGCCCAGCACGAGGCTTGGCTGCACCAGCAGCGCATGGCACGCCTGACGCGCCTGCTGGTCGTGGAATACGCGCAGCTCAAGCGCGAGCGTGGCTGGATCGATATGGGCGACCTGGAACGCTCCGCGCTGGCGTTGATGTCGGATGACGTGCTCAGCGGTTGGGTGCAAGAGCGGCTGGATGCCCGCGTGCGCCACCTGCTGATCGACGAATTCCAGGACACCAACCCGCTGCAGTGGCAGGCGCTGAGTGCCTGGCTGTCCAGCTATGCCGGTGCCGGCAATGCGCCCAGCGTGTTCCTGGTGGGTGACCCCAAGCAAAGCATTTACCGCTTTCGCCGGGCCGAACCGCAGGTGTTCAAGGCCGCGCAACGCTTTGTGGCCGATGGTTTGGGTGGCGACCTGCTGAGCTGTGACCACACGCGGCGCAACGCGCCCACCATCATTGGCCTGGTCAATGCCGTTATGGCAGAGGCCCAGGAGGCCCGCGAATTTGAAGGCTTTCGGGCGCACAGTACCGAGTCGCTGGAGGCGGGTGCCGTCTTCAAGCTGCCGCGTATCGCGCGGGTCGCAGAAGACGGTGCGGTGACAGACATGGCGGGGGAAGAGGAAGCCGATGGTGGGCTGCTTGAAGGCCTCACCGGTGGCTGGCGCGATTCCCTTACCATGCCGCGCCTGATTGCCGAAGAAACCCGCAAGACGCTGGAGTGCCGCCAGGCCGCCCGCTGGGTGGCCCAGCAACTGCAGACGGGAAGCCTCAAGCCGCAGGACATCATGGTGCTGGCCCGCAAGCGCGAGCGCCTCGGCCTGATGCAGGTCGAACTGGCCGCGCTGCATATTCCCGCGCAGCAGCCAGAGAAAAACGAGCTAGCCGACATGCCCGAGGTGCAGGACGTCGTGGGCCTGCTCGATGTCCTGGTGTCGCCGGCGCATGATTTGTCCCTCGCGAGGGCGCTGAAGTCGCCGCTGTTTGGTGTCAGCGACGACGACCTGGTGCAACTGGTGCTGTGCCAGCGTGCCCTGCAGGCAGCAGCCCGGTCGCAAGCGCAGGCCTCGTTGTTTGACGATGTCGACGCACCTGCGGCTGCGCCCGTCAAGCTCAGCTGGTTTCAGGTGCTGCAGCAAGGCGCTGGTCTGCCGCCAGCACTTGCGCCACTGGGTGCTGTGCTGGCGCTGTGGAAAAGCTGGGTCGATACCTTGCCGCCGCACGATGCACTCAGCGCCATCTTCCACCACGGTGACGTGTTGGCGCGTTTTGCCGCCGCTTCGCCAGCCAACCAGCGCGAAGCCGTGCTGGCCAATCTGCGCGCGCTGTTGTCGGCTGCGCTGCAGGTGGACGGCGGCCGTTACGTCACCGCTTATGCCCTGGTACGCGCCTTGCGCGCTGGCGGCATCCAGGCACCGGTGCGGGCCGATGCCCAGGCCGTGCGTCTGTTGACGGTGCACGGCGCCAAGGGGCTGGAGGCGTCGCTGGTCTTGTTGCTGGACACCGATGGTGAGGCGCTGAAGGCGCAGACCATGGGCGTGCTGGTGGATTGGCCCGGCGAGGCGGCCTACCCCCAGCGGTTCGTGTACCTAGCCAGCGAATCCAAACCCCCGGCCTGCGTGGTCGATGTGCTGGCCATTGAACAGGCGGCGCGGCGCCGTGAAGAGCTGAACGCGCTGTATGTGGCGCTGACCCGCACGCAGCGCACGCTGGTGCTGTCCAGCCTAGAGCCGCATATTGGCAACCCCGCCAGTTGGTGGCAGCGGCTGCAGGCCCATGCGGATGATGCGCCGTGGCAGGGAACGGGCGCTGCGGTGGCAAGCTCCGAAAGTGTCGAGGAGGGCAGTTTCACCCTGCCTGTTTTGCCAAATATGCCGCTAGCCCTCGTAAAACTTGCACATATAGCTACAGATTTTGTAGCAGCCGATGACCCTCAGGAAGTCGGCGATAGCTTGGACAGCCGCATCGGCCAAGCCATGCACCGCTTGCTGGAGCGTTATACGCCAGCACACGATGCCATCCACAAGGCCCCGGCATGGCCCGACGCGCTGCAAAGTGGCGTCGCACTGGAATTTGATCTGGATGCGGCCCAGTTCACTGCCGCCAAGGCCATGGCTACGCGCATTCTGCAGGGTGAGGGTGCCTGGGCCTGGGACACCGCCCAACTCGCGTGGCAGGGCAATGAGGTGGCCCTGGTGCACCAAGGGCGCCTGCTGCGCCTGGACCGCCTGGTGCAGCGCAAGGGGCGTGCAGACGATGAAGGACAATGGTGGGTGCTGGACTACAAATCCAGCGCCCAACCGCAGTTGCAGCCCGAGTTGTGCGCGCAGCTCCTGGAATACCAGGCTGCGGTTGCCAAGGCCCAAGCCGGACATTCGGTCCGCGCCGCTTTTTTGACTGCCTTTGGCACTTTGATTGAACTAAAAACCCCATGAATGCTGATACCCCTTCACCGTTGTCGTCCCTGCCTGTTGTTGTGATCGGGGGCGGCCCGGCGGGCCTGATGGCCGCCCAGGTGCTGAGCGATGCGGGCCTGCCCGTGCACCTGTATGACGCCATGCCCTCCATTGGCCGCAAGTTTTTACTGGCGGGCAAGGGCGGCCTGAATTTGACCCATTCCGAAGGCGCAGACACCTTCGCCGGCCGCTACGGCGCGCGCCGCGAGGCCATAGAGGGTCTGCTGCAAGACATGGACGCCACCGCCGTGCGCGCCTGGGCGCAGGGCCTGGGCATTGAAACGTTTATCGGCTCGTCCGGCCGCGTGTTCCCCAAGGACATGAAAGCCGCGCCCCTGCTGCGCGCTTGGTTGCAACGGTTGCGCAACCCAGATAGCCCCCATGCGGGTCACTCCGTGAACGGCGCTGCCCCCCAAGGGAGCGAGCCCGCTTTGGCGCGGCCCGGTAGCGGGCTGGCGCGGGGTGTGCAATTCCACATGCGCCACCGCTGGACTGGCTGGACCCAAGACGCTGCCACTCTGCAGTTCGACACACCACAAGGCCAGGTGGAGGTGCAAGCTTCGGCCGTTGTGCTGGCGCTGGGTGGCGGGAGCTGGGCCCGGTTGGGTTCCAACGGCGCTTGGGTGCCGCTGCTGGCTGCGCGCGGCGTGGCCGTGGCACCGCTGCTCCCTGCCAATTGCGGCTTTGATGTGCAGGCGGGCTGGAGCGAACATTTCTCCAGCCGCTTTGCCGGCCAAGCCTTCAAGACGGTGAAGATTGTGGTCCAGACCTCGCAGGGTGTGGAGTTTGCACGCAAAGGCGAATTTGTGGCCACCACCACGGGCGTGGAAGGGAGCCTGGTTTACGCCGCATCCAGCCTGCTACGCGACGAGATCATCCGCACCGGCAGTGCGACCTTCCACCTGGACCTGTTGCCGGACATGAGCGCCGAGAAGGTGCTGGCCGAGGTGCGCCATCCGCGCGGCACACGGTCATTGTCCAGCCACCTGAAAAGCCGTCTGCATATCGATGGCATCAAGGCCGGCATTCTGTATGAAGTGTTGTCCAAAGAGGCAATGGCGGACCCGGCCCAACTGGCCGCCGCCATCAAGGCCGTGCCGATTACGCTAACTGCGGCCCGGCCACTGGACGAGGCCATCAGCACCGCGGGTGGTGTGTTGTTTGAAGCGCTGACGCCCGGGCTGATGCTGGAATCGGTGCCCGGTGTGTTCTGCGCCGGAGAAATGTTGGATTGGGAAGCTCCCACCGGCGGTTATCTGCTGCAAGCCTGCTTTGCCAGCGGCAAGCGTGCGGGGCAGGGTGTGGTGGAGTACCTGCAAGCGAAATAGGGCGCTAGCCCTCGCCAATACTGCTATCTACGCTATAGATACAGTAGCAAGTAATACGAAATATGAGGTTGACGAGCCTTGACCCCGGCACTGGCTCCACAGTTAGGGCTGCTTGGTTCCCCACCTGACCCGGTTGGCCGCTTTACCATGCGGGAAGGCCCGTCAGCCTGAATTGTAGCCGCATGCCGATTGCCTTTTTCTTGCGGGGACAGAAATCCGCGTCGGGCCGCCCCAAGCGGATTTAGCCCCCTCGGGGGGTAGCGACCCGCGCAGCGGTGGAGCGTGGGGGCAATGCAAATCCGCGTCGGGCCGCCCCAAGCGGATTTAGCCCCCTCGGGGGTAATGCCAGTCAGTTAAGCGCAAAGGCCAGCTAATCCGGTAAAAGGGGAACATGTCCAACATGTTCCCCTTTTTTGCTTGATGAGCCTGCTACAAAGTGCCCTGCGCGAGACCCTACCCCGAGTACCCGATCGACTTGACGAACTCAGTGCACTGATAGACCCAGCCTGGATTGCGCAAGCACTGGCTGCCAGTGACAAAGCCTCCATGCGCAAACGCAAGCTACCGGCCGAACACGCAGTGTGGCTGGTTATCGGACTGGCGTTATTTCGTAATCGACCGCTGTGGCAGGTGGTACAACAACTGGAGTTGAGCCTGGATGGGCGCCCACTGCCCGTGCCTAGTGCCAGCGTGC
>JADMIO011081543.1_pt1 | contig 12186 bp, 8 predicted proteins | sample 8958161 | NCBI WGS metagenome assembly JADMIO01 (sample SAMN16585339, study PRJNA669376) | soil metagenome | isolation source: Crop rotation soil | place: USA: Cullars Rotation, Alabama | collected 2011 | reverse complement strand
CGCGACGTCCGTTTTCTCGCCGTTACGGCCGGTGATCTGCCCGGTCCAAACTCCGGCGAGGTCTCCCGCGAAGAGAGAGGAGCCGCAGAGCAGAAGGATCGCGAGCGGTCGCATGGTTATGTATGCATCAAGCCTGGCAGCGGACCGGTGCTGTCTGCGAAGCGCTCAACCGGCGTTCCCATCGCGTCGAGCATCGAAACGTACATGTTCGCCAGCGGACCGTCGTCGGAGCACACCAGATGCTGTCCGGTAATCATGCGGCCTCCGGCGTGGCCACCAAGCACCACCGGGAGCTTATGTGGACTGTGACTGTCGCCGTCGCTCAAAGCGGAAGCGAACATCACCATCGAATTGTCGAGCACGTTCGAATCGCCTTCCTTCATGCTCTTGAGTTTGCGCAGCAAGTAAGCGTATTGGTCGATGTGCCACTGATTGATGAGCTGGTACTGTCGCAGCTTGTCGGGATTCTTGGCGTGGTGCGAGGTGTCGTGATGGCCCATCGTGACGCCTTCGAGGAACCGGAAGCTTATCTCGCTGACCGAGTTCCCGAACATGAAGGTTGCGATTCTGGTGGTATCGCTCTGGAACCCGATCGCGATCATGTCGAGCATCAGCTTGACGTGCTCAGCGTGGTCGGTGGGTCGATCGGTGGGAATTGCTTTCGGATCGATGGCAGCGCGAGCCTTCCACGCAGTGCGGTTGACGCTGGTGGAACGCTGCACGCGCTCTTCGAGAGATCGCATCACGCCGAGGTATTCATCGAGACGCAAACGGTCTTCGGTCCCGACTTGCGAGCGCAGGCGCTTGGCATCACCCAACACACGATCGAGAAGAAGAGTGTCCATCTTGGCAGTGTTGGCCTGCGGTGCAGAGGACGCGCGGAAAAGGCGCTCGTACACCGAACGAGGATTGGTTTCCCGAGCAAGCGGCGTCGCAGGACTGCTCCAGGCGATGTGCGAACCGTAGATACGGGTATAACCCACCGCGGCGTCGATACCGATCGCGACCGGAGAGATGCCGAGTTCAAGCGACGGCAGCGGCGTCTGGTCACCGATGCGCTGTGCAGCGACCTGGTCCATCGAGATGCCATTCGCCAGATCGGCTCCAGGAGTCTTCTTAATGGTGGTGCAGGTAAGGATCGCGGCTTCCTTGACGTAGTGGCCGTCGCCGCCCTTGGTGTTAGCGTTCCAAAGGTTGCTGACCACGACGATGTCGTCTTTCAGGTCCTGAAGTGGAGTGAGCGTGGGTGAGAATTTGAAGTCCTGTCCGCTGCCTTCAGGACTCCATGCCGACGTGTTGACTCCGTTCGGCATGTAGAGGACGCCCAGGCGGACCGGGGCTTTCGAAGTGGTCGCCGCCATGGCTTCGAGCCAGGGAAGCGCCAGGGTGACGCCAGCCCCGCGCAAAAGCGCTCGGCGGGAAATGGATACTCTCACTTCTTCTCCTCCTTTTGCAACGGTTTAGCAGCCGATTGATACCGGAACGGCACACTCAAAACGATCGCTTCCACCAGGGTACGTGCGCTGTAGTTATTATCCTTCACTTGCGCCACGATGTTATCTACTGTACACGAATCCTTCAGAGTTAGACCTCTCCCGAGGGCGTAACCCAGGAGTTTATTAGTCAGGTTACGGATGAACAGGTCTTTCCGCTCGAAAAGCGCAGTTTTCAGCCCAGCCGGACCCTGAAAACGCTTCCCGTCCGGCATTTGACCTTGATTGTCGACCGTTTTGCCGCCATCTTCGTTCCGCCACCGGCCACTGGCGTCAAAGTTTTCGAGGGCGAAACCCAACGGATCGATCCGGGCGTGGCAACTTGCACAGGCTGGATTCGCCCGATGCTGCGTCAGCCGCTCACGTACCGAGGCTGGCGGCGTTCCCTCTTTTTGATCGGGCAGCGGCGGCACGTTGGGCGGCGGCGGTGGGGGCGGAGTTCCTAGAAGCGAATCCAATATCCAGGCGCCTCGCAGGACGGGGCTGGTGCGGTACGGATGCGAAGAAACCACCAATACGGACGCCATTCCGAGGAGTCCGCCGCGATGAGAAGTATCCGGGAGTTCCATCCACTTCGGTTGCTTATTGGGCGCCGGTCCAGGGCCTGCGGGCTGCTCCTGATAGAGCCGGGCGAGATCCTGCGTCATGATCGTGTAATTCGAATCGATCAGATTCAACAGCGACAGATCGCGCAACAATAGTTCACGGAAAAACAGGACGGGCTGATAGGCAATGTCGGCGCGAAGATCTTCGTTCAAGTAGTAGGCCGGGAAAAGCTGGGGGTCCGGCTTCTTGTTGACGCTTAATTCGCGCGTGCGCAGCCACTGTCCGACGAAGCGATCGGCGAAGACGATCGATTTCTCGCTGCGAAGCATGCGTGGGATGAGCTCTTTGAGCACATTCGGATCTTGGAGCTTGCCATCAGCAGCAAGATCGAAAAGCAACTCGTCGGGCATGCTTCCCCAGAGAAAGTAGGAGAGCCGTGAGGCCAGCGCGAACTGATCGACTGGTCGTACTTCCGGTGTCGTATTAGGCGGTTCGTAACGATACAAGAACAACGGAGAGACGAGCGCTCCACGGATCGCAAAAAAGATCGAGGCTTCGAATGGTTGGCCCTGTTTCCGCGCGGCCTGGTACAAATCCACGTAGGGAGCAACTTCGCTATCGCTGACAGGGCGTCGAAACGCTTTAGGCAGGAAATTCTGGAGGATCTCACGCGCAGCCTGATCTTCGGATTTTCCTGGGCCGGGCTTGGACACTAAAATCCTGGCCCGAGATTTGAATTCCTTCGACGCGAAGTCCATCGCCATCTTGGCTGCGTCCATGTACTTCTCGGAATGAAGCGGCGAGAGGAATAGCGTTTCAGCCGCGTTATCGAATCCTTCTCCGCCGGCGCCATCGGGCGGCAGCGCATGCCCGATATCGAGATGCATGTCGAGCAGATACTCGATGGTGGCCGTGTACTCTTCGCGATTCAGGCGGCGGATTGGGTAAGGTCCGGGGGTGATGCCGTCCGAGCAGGCTTCCGCACGTAAGGCTTCACCAGCCCACTGCGTGAACTGCACGCGAGCATCGACGCTCGGTGCGGGCGCGCCTTGCGGAGGCATCTCGCCGTTGTGAACGCGAGTGATCAGCCGGGTCCATTTTTGGCCTTCCGACTGAAGACTGGCCGCCGTGCTGACGCGATCGAGCCGGAATCCACCTGACGAGGCCGCGCCTCCATGGCAGGCTTGGCAGTACGTTTTCAGGAACGATTGTGCGTTCTCGAACGAATACCCGGGACCCTCTGCCCCGTAACACGCTGCGGTCGCAGCGATCAGAGCCAGAGGCATGAACCAATTGGAGTTAAACACTGAAGCTTTCGTCTATTTTACCATGTGGACCGGTCACTTCTTCGGTAAAGCGACAGTGATATTTCGATATCGTAAGTCGCCCGTATGATCACCCTGGAGATAAAACGGACCGGGCTGCCCCTCGTTGCTGTCGAGCGCGCCGCCTGTAATACCTTCAAGCTGGACACGGTCATGGATGGTCACCTTATTCTGCTGCACGGTGAGCTGCCGGCCGACCAGCGTTACATCGAAAGCCTGCCATTCCCCGGCGCGGGCGGGAACCTTGGCAATGGGTGCGAAGAAGCCATAGATGCCGCCCATCTGGCGGCTAAGCGGAGCGTCGTTATCCCCGCCAACCTGAATCTCATATCGGCCGCGCAGGTAGATACCGCTATTGCAGTGTTCGGGACAATTGACTTCTATGTGAAGCTTGAAGTCGTCGAAGGTTCGCTGAGTTCGGAGATTGGCTCCGCTCGCCTCATTGATCAATTCTCCGTTGCGCACAACCCAGTGGTTCTTTGAGGCGTCACCGAGGGGTTGCCAACCAGTGAGGTCCTTTCCGTTAAACAGGGCCTCGGGAGAGGACCATGCTGCCGGCATGGGCCGCTTGAGTTCCGGCGCCCGGACGGCGGCCAGCTTCGCCGTTTCCGTTTCGCCGGTTTTTTGGATGCCAGTGAGTTTATCGCCTGCGACGGTGAGATCCCACTGGACCGTCGGAGAAACAGAAACGATGAAGTGTGATCCATTGACTTTCGCGGTCGCCGGAAGCACGTGCCCACCGCGAGGCTGGACACGAACCTGCAATTCCCCGCCCTTCTCGACGACTTCCATCCACTGCGGATACGACTCACGTGGAGTGGTGACGTTGAAGTCCCATCTTCCAACGAATGGCTTCACCTGACCGTAGAGAGGAAGTAGGCAGAGTACGAAAGCCCAACACCTTTTCATTGGCGCCAGTATATCCGATTCGTTGTAATCTGTAAGGCGCCATGAAACTCAAACTACTTGCGTTTGGCCTGATATCCTTTGGCTCATTGCACGCACAGAATCATCTGGTCCCGACCGCGACTCAGCGGTACTTTGACGTGGTCAGACGGAACCTGGAAGCAAGCGCGGACGCGATGCCGGCCGAGAAGTACAGCTTCCGGCTGACAGACGGTCAGATGACGTTCGCGGAGTGGATCAATCACTCGACGCAAAGAAACTACAGCGACTGCGCAATCCTCAAGGGCGAACCGGTTTCCGAATTGGAGAAGAAAGCCGCCACGTTGAAGGAGAAGGCCGAAGTGAGCAAAGCGCTCAAGACTCATTCGCCTATTGCGCCGACGCATTGAAGGCGATGAATGATCAAAAGGCTGTTTCCTCAGATCAGGTAAGCAACGCATTTCTACATCTGGTAGTCCACAACAACGAGATTTACGGCAATGTTGTCGGGTATTTACGACTGAGTGGGATTGTTCCGCCATCTACTGCGGCTCGGACAGCCCCGCAGAGCAAGAAGAACTAGTTTTGCCATTTGTCAAAGAATGTCAAGATCCTTGAAAATCATTGTCGAAAGGCTCGAATCGTGTTTAACTTGACGTGAACAAGGGTGTCTTATGTTGATGCGTTATTGGCGGCGGATGCTGGAAGGTTCCAACCGCTCGCAGCTAGTCCTGGGTGTTCTTCTCCTGATCGCGCTCATTCCTGCGGCGTCCCTCGCTTACTTGCAGTACCGGTCGCTTTCTAATCTCCGAAAACAGACGCGGCAGGCGGTGATCGACACCGTCAAACAAGGTCTGATCAGCGCGAGGATGAAAGCAGAGACGGACTTCCTCGATTGGCCACGGATGGCCCTTCTCGGTGACGACTATCATGAGTGGCTGGAGAAGGGGGATGTGGCGCTCATTCATCACCTCTCTGAAGTCAGCCGGCGAATTTGTCCGCACTTGAGCCTGTTCTTCGCGTATCAGTCGAATGAAAAAGGCGAGACTCCCAAGGTTTGGGTATTCCGTCCCAGTTCCGTGGTCCGATTCATGAGCCGGAGCGATCATGATAGCGCGGAGCCCGAGATCCGCAATCTGGTTCCACGCGCCTTGATCCACAATCATTTCGCGACCTACTACACCCAGATCGACGGGGAAATGCACCAGGTGTTTGTCCACCTTGCTGACAAGCATACGACTGACGAAGCAACCAAGCTGATCCACGGAAAGAAATACGGATACTTCGGATTCGCCATCCCGACTCGCACGCTCGCCGCGAACTACTTCCCCAGACTTCTTCGCGAACACCTTCCACATTTGGCTACCCTGCTTGGCGCCGATACGGATATCGCCGGATGGCTAGTGGATGACGGCGGCAAAATTGCCAGTGCAACCCTACCGGCGAAACAGGCTTCTTTTACTGTAGAGGAGCCGCTGTCGAAAGGTGTCCTGCCGGGTTGGAAACTGCGCGCCGGATTCACTGGACTCGATATCGACCGGCTCGACAATTCTGCATTTCTGCGGGGATTAGGGCAATCGCTGGGAATAGTTGGATTGCTGTTGTTTGCGATCATTTCGATCGGTGTCACGGCGTCGAGGGCGATGAGTTTGTCGCGCGCGAAGTCGGAGTTCGTAGCCAGCGTTTCGCATGAACTGAAGACGCCGCTGGCGCTTATTCATGGATACGTCGAAACGCTGCATTCCAATCGACTGCGAAGTGCGGAGCAACGCGAAGACTATTTCCGCATCGCAGAAGCTGAGGTGCTGCGTCTTTCGGCAATGATCGACCGGATTCTCGAAAGCTCGAAGATCGAGGCGGGAATCAAGTACTACTCGCCCGAGCTGACGGATGTTACCGCGGTTGTCGACGAAACGGTCACGCATTTTTCGTATGAGCTCGAAAAGAGCGGTGTTTCGTTATCGCGCGACGAATCCGAAACGCACCTGCTCGCACGCGTGGATCCAGAGAGTCTGTCACAGGCCGTTCTAAACCTTTTGAGCAATGCGGTGAAGTACTCTGGGCGCGATCGCCGGATCTTGCTTCGCGTGTATCGCAGCGGTGAAGACGTGGCGGTTTCCGTCACCGATTCCGGCATTGGGATACCGAAAGAAGAACAGCTCCGCATTTTCCAAAAGTTCTACCGCGTCAATTCCGGAGCAGCCGCGCAGCGAAGCGGAGCGGGACTCGGACTAGCTTTGGTTCGCCATTTTGCAGAAGCGCACGGTGGATCGGTTGCTGTCGAGAGCGAACCTGACCGTGGCAGCACCTTTACGATCCTGTTGCCGTGTGTCGCAGAGAAACCTGTCGATGTCCACGTCTAGCCATGCCGCCAGAACTCGTTCCCCCGAGCGTCCCCGAACATAACGGCAAACTGGTGCTCGTGGTCGAGGACGAGCCGGCCATGGCCAGGCTCCTGAAAGACAGCTTCACGTACGAGGGTTACCAGGTCGCAGTGACCGGTGACGGCATGGCCGGACTCGACCTCGCGACGCGGCGAATACCAGACTTGATCGTCCTCGATATCATGCTCCCGAGTCTGGATGGGTTGACGCTCTGCCGTGAGTTAAGGGAGCGAAAGGTGAAGTCTCCGATCATCATGCTCACCGCGCGAAACCTCGAGCGCGACAAGGTTGCCGGACTGAAGAGCGGAGCGGACGACTATTTAACGAAGCCCTTCAGCATCGCTGAGCTTCTGGCGCGGGCTGAGGCTGTCCTGCGGCGCACAAGCCCGGACCAGAATCGTGTGTTCTCGTTCGGGGATATGTGGGTCGATTTCGGTTCTTTTGAAGCGAAACGAAATGGAACTCCAGTAGACCTCTCGCCGCTCGAGTTCGAAATCCTACGCTATTTGGTGGAGAACCGCGGACGCGTCGTGAGACGGAGCGAAATGTTGTCGAAGATCTGGGGATACGACAACAAGACCTACACGCGAACCGTCGACACTCATATTGGCAATCTCCGGCAGAAGATCGGCGATGACTCCTCTCGGCCGCTTTATATCCAAACCATTCACGGAATTGGCTATCGGTTCAAGGGCTGAGTCCAATTGTCAAGAATTTGTCAAGAATTTACAAAGGATGGGTCAAAATCGTAACAACTCCTTGACTCATCAATGGCTTGGAAATAGAATCCTCCTAATCGCAAGTCGTCCATGCGTCACGCGTGGGTAGACTCGCGTTTAAACAGGGAGGTTTCCGATGTTTCTCGCGAAGTGGAGTCGCCTTCTGCCTTTGGTTGCGATAACGCTGTGCGTTACCGCCGATCTCAACGCGCAAACAGGACAAGGGACAATCGTCGGGCTGGTGAGCGACAGCTCCGGCGCGCGTGTGACCGGCGTCAGCGTGCGCGTCACGAACAAGGAAACTAACGTCGCTAGCACTCTGACGACAAATGAAAGCGGACTATTCCGCGCTCCCTATCTGAACCCGGGCAGGTACGACGTGGTCTTCGAGGCGTCGGGATTCAAGCGGCTCACTCGAACCGATGTCGAGGTGCGTACGACAGAGACGGTAACGCTCGACGCGACGTTGGAAGTAGGCAACGTAGCCGAGTCAGTGGAAGTGAAGGCAACCGCGGCGCTGCTCGAGACGGAGACCTCGTCCACTGGGCACTTGGTGACCGCCGAGGTTCTCACCGCGCTCCCGACACCGCAGATGAAACTGGAAACGCTGCTTTGGTACGCCCCGGGCGTGACGTCGCAATCGGGATCGGGCCACGTCGCAGGCGGACGCGATCGTGCATTCACGATGACGACGGACGGCGTTTCGGCGATGGATCCAGGCGTCGGGGCGTTAGGTCTTGGGAAGAACATGTCGGCTCCGGAGCACAACGTCGAAGAGGTGAAGGTCAATACGACGACACTGCCTGCCGAGTATGGACATTCGGGCGGCGGCGTGATGAGCGTGACATTCAAGACTGCCGGCGTCGTTTATCCACCGGCGCTGGGAAGACCGTCAACCCGTGGCCTCCAAGACGAATTATCAGCTCATGAATGGAATGATCAGCGGTCCGATCGTGATTCCGAAAATTTACAGCGGCATGAATCGTACATTCTTCCTGGCAGGGTTCCAACGTCACCATGAGAACGCCGGGGAGCCATCGTTTGCTGAAGTTCCGACGCCGGAGATGTTGAACGGCGATTTCTCTTTCGGCGGAGTCGGCAATCCGATTTTCGATCCGACCACGCTGACTGGCACTGGAAGCGCGGCGAGAAGAACGCCGTTCCCGGGGAACAAGATTCCCCTTGACCGTGTGGATCCGGTCTTCAAAAAGTTTATGAGTTTCAAGCCGTGGTACGAGCCCAACACTCCCTCGACAGCGACGCTCGGCCCGACAGGTCCGATCACGAACTTCGCCGCTGATACGAAGAACAAATCCTACCGCACGGCAATGGATTTCAAGGTGGATCACGCGTTCAACACGGCGCACAAAATGTTTGCCCGCGGCTCTTATTTCCGGCATCGTTCTTACGGACGGCCTCAGATCAACGTCGCAAATTTCGATTTCGACGACGTTCGCGCACCCAAGCCGACTAACCAGTATCAGTTCGTGGTGGATTACACATCCATCGTGAGTCCGACGATGGTGAACGAAGTGAAAGTCGGCTTCAACCGCCGATTCAGTTTGAAGCTGCCGGTCACGGAGGATCAGGATTGGGCGAAGCAGCTCGGCATACCAAACGTATCGCCGGTTTCGTTTCCACGCTTTACTTTTGCAAATCCGAATTATGCGACGCTGCCGACCGGCAGAAGCGTCGACGTCCACGAAAGCATGAGTTTGCAGGAGAACTTTACGTACATTCGCGGCCTGCACACGTTCAAGACAGGGTACGAAGCGCTTCTCACCAGAATCAATACGAAGGTCACCACGCAGGAATCGGGAACCTACAACTTCGGCGGCACGGAGAATCCGTTCGTCAACAACACCGGGAACAATTTCGCGAGCTTCATGCTGGGCGCGGTAACAAGCGCAACGTTTACGCGCGATCTCGCGACTTTCCTGCCGAAATGGTGGAGTCACGCGCTCTACTTCCAGGACGATTGGAAGTTTAACCCGAAACTGACTTTGAACCTGGGTTTGCGCTGGCAGTACGAGTCACCCTTCAACACGAAGTATGGACAGCAGAGCCAATTCAACCCAACGGCGATCGATCCGCTGACAGGACGTCCAGGCGCGCTGCTGCATCCGACTTCGCCACTGGCGGCAAAGGATCTGAATAATTTCCAACCCCGCATCGGACTGGCTTACAACTTCAACAAGAAGTGGGTCTTCCGCGGTGGATTCTCGATGAATACTCTCGACCTGTGGGCGACAGCGACGGGTCAGAACTTCGACGAATACCTGGCGACCGCGACAGTCGCGCGGCCTGTGGGCGATCCGGCGGTGGCATTTTATCTCAAGGACGGTCCGGGACCGATCAGTTATCCGGTGCTGCAGAATGGAACTTCTCCGTTCCAGGGCACGAATTACTCGACGCGCTCGGCGTCCTTCTTCGATCCGAACATGCGGATGCCGTACATCATGAACTGGAACGGGACAGTGGCGCACCAACTGAACTCGTCGATCCTGATCGAGGCTTCGTACCAAGGTTCGGCGGGCGTGGGTCTGCTGAATTCGTGGAACATCAACGTGGTCCCGTTGAATATCTTCTCGACGTTTGCGGATCTCGACAACGTGAGGCGGAACGTTCAGAACTTCAAGCCCTTCCCACATTTCGGAGATATCACGCATTACAGCAACTATGGACACAGCACATTCCACTCCGGCACGATCAAGCTCGAAAAACGCTACTCGCACGGCTTGAACTTTGTAACTTTCTACACGCTGTCGAAATCAATCGACGAAGCCTCGACAGACGGTGGGGCAAGCGGCGTGACTTTCTACAACCGCCGGCTCGAAAAAGGTCGGTCCAACTTCGACGTGCCGAATCGCTGGGTGACGTACGCTACGTATGAGCTTCCGTTCGGATCGGGCAAACGATACATGGGAAGCGTGAATAAGTGGGTCAACGGATTTCTGGGCAACTGGTCGTTCAGTGGAATTCAAACGATCGAGAACGGCGCGCCAGGCAGTTTCTCGATCGCGGGGAACACCAGCGTGTTCCTTCCGGGAACGGTTCGGCCCGATCTGATCCCAGGCAAGACGTATGGAGATATCTCCATTCCGTGGGATCCGAAGGGGCCCTGCCGGTTCATCACTACCTGCAATCTCCCGGCCTACGACCTCCGAGTTTTCGCTTATCCGGACAACTTCAAGCCCGGACAGACGGGTCGCAATATTCTAAACGGACCGAATCTGCTGTGGCATCAGTTGAGCCTCTCAAAGCAGTTCCAGTTTAAGGAACGGCATCGGATCTCGGTTCGCCTGGACGTGAACAATCCGTTCAAGAAGTACTTTTACAGCCGGCCGAATACGACCGTCGATTTGCGGCCTCTGACCAATCCGGCGATCGCCCAGACGTTCGGCAAGATCACGGGTACACAGGGTCAATTCTCGACTCAGGGCGGGCAATATTACATGCACCTGATCCTGAAGTATCAATTCTAGAATCTCTCTACTCCGGACGCCTGTGGCTCTCGTAAAAAGCCGCAGGCGTCTTTTTTTTGTAAATTGGACATGATGACTACCTTCTCTTTACGCACTGTGGCGCCTGCGTTTCTGCTGGCGGCTTCCGTATTCGGACAGGCGCAGAAATCGACGAACGATCCGTATCCTGATCCTATTCCCGCGAATGAAGGCGTTATCGCCGTGCAGTTCAAGGAATTCGCGACGCTTCCGGATGGCCCCAACACCCAGTCGCCGTGGGCGCGGATCATGCTTTTGATCGACGAGCCCGGCACGAAGCGGATGTTCGTCAACGACATGAACGGTCCGCTTTACAGCGTCAGCTATGACGGCAAGACCGTGACCAAGTATGCAGACATCAACGCTCCCGAGTGGGGCGTCAACGTACAGACGCAGGGCAACGAGCGTGGCTTCCAGAGTTTTGCATTTCATCCCCAATTCAGCCGCAAGGGAGCGCCGGGATACGGAAAGTTCTATACGCTTCTAGATACCGCCAACATGAATTCGCCCGCCGATTTCAAGCCGAGCGGCGCGGGCCACACGCACGATTCTGTCCTGCTCGAGTGGACGGCGAAGGACGCGGCGGCAAAGACCTACGACGGCGGAGCGCCCCGCGAGTTGATTCGAGTAGAACAGCCTTTCGCGAATCATAATTGCGGTCACATCACCTTCAATCCGCTGGCTAAACCGAACAGCGCCGATTTCGGCCTGCTCTACATGGGATTTGCCGATGGCGGCAGCGGTGGTGATCCTTACAAGCATGCTCAGAATCTGGGCTCGTTCTTCGGTAAGATTCACCGGATCGATCCGCTTGGCTCGAATAGCGCCAACAAGAAGTACGGAATTTCGCCCTCGAATCCATTTGTCAAGACTCCCGGCGCGCTTGGCGAGATCTATGCGTCCGGCGTTCGCAATCCGCAGCGGCTCTTCTGGGATTCGAAAAACGGCAACATGTATATGTCCGATATTGGGCAGAACATTGTCGAGGAGATCAGCCCGGTAACAGCCGGATCAAACCTAGGATGGAACGATTGGGAGGGCAGCTTCCGGTATATCAGCCGTGAGGGAGTCAACCCGGAAAATCCGCGCGGCGATCCAAAAGTGACTTTTCCGGTGGCTGAGTGGGGTCAGCTCGATCCACTTCTTCAGCCGAGTTCCGCCGCGATCGGCGGCCTGGTTTACCGGCAAAATTCAATCAAGCAGCTATCCAACACGATTATCTTCGGAGACAACCCGAGTGGGGAGATTTTCTACGTGAGCGCGGACAATCCACCGAAGGGCGGACAATCGGCGATACGTCGCATTCTCTTCAATGACGGCGGTTCGAACAA
>JADMIO011011186.1_pt1 | contig 12186 bp, 8 predicted proteins | sample 8958161 | NCBI WGS metagenome assembly JADMIO01 (sample SAMN16585339, study PRJNA669376) | soil metagenome | isolation source: Crop rotation soil | place: USA: Cullars Rotation, Alabama | collected 2011 | reverse complement strand
CGCGACAACTTGTCCACGTGGAATTCTAAGCTTAGGATCCCAATGTGCTGGAAAGCAGCGCGTCGACCTGGCGGGCGTGGATCGTGATGTGGGCGCCGTCCACCGCGACATGCAGCGGCGGGGCGACCGACGGCAGCGCCACGAGCGCGTAGACGACCAGCGGCAGGACCGCGAGCCGGGTCCGGCGCGGCCGGGGCCAACCCGTCGCCGTGCTCGGGACCGCGGCGCGCCGCAGCTCCGGGCGCGGCCGTACGGGCGGCGGCGCGGCCGGGCGCGGTGCCTCGGGCTCATGGAGGACGGCCTCCGTGAACGCGAGCAACTCGTCGAGAAGATCGGTTGCCATGTGTCGGGTTGTGCGCCCGCCCACCAGCCGGCGCGCCACAAGTCTGGTTCAAAACCGATGGGCACTGCCCAGCCAGGCACGAACCCCACACGCGAAACGACCCCGAGTAGCCGTTCGGCCGGAGCCTCCCGGACTTCTCGGGGCCATCTCGGCGGTCGTGCCTTCTTGCGTGCATCGCCCCGGGGGGCGGACACACCTTCCGGCGGACCTGAACCTCAGCTTCCTCCCGGCTGCTGGCTACAACGATCCGCTTGCGCTTCTCGTCGAGCGGCTCCCCGGGGCTCCGCTGTGGTCTGACAGCACTTTCGCCTGCGCAGCTTGTGAAAGTAAAGAGGATAAAGGTGGGGATTTACGGGTTCTTCTGTGGATCTTCCGGGGACGACGCGAGGCCGGCGGTGGACAGGTCGGCCAGCACCCGCGTCATCCCGAGCTCGACGGCGAGGCCGGCCGCCTCGGCGGCGAGGGCCTGGGCCTCCGCGTCTCGTGCACTGCCGGCCCGTCGCAGGGCCAACGCGTACTCGGCGAGTGCGAACGCGAGGAACGGACGGGCGCCCAGCGCCCGGAGGCGTTCGATGGCGGTCTCGAAGTGCGTGGTCGCGTCGTCGACACGGTCGAGCAGGGCGGCGAGCATGCCCAGCGGCGTCCGGGCCGGACCCAGGTACATCGACGCGCCGAGCGCGACCGAGTTGTCGGCGACGGGGATGAGCTGGTCGTACACCCGGGCGGCGAGCTCGCGGTCTCCCAGTCGAACGGCCGTGTTGGCCAGCGTCCACATCGCGATGTTCCAGATCCCGTCGCGCGGGATGGCCGCGAAACCGTCCGGCGAGAGCGCCGCCACGATGCGAGACGCCTCATCGGTGTCGCCGGTCTCGGCCAGCACGAACGCCTCGGCGGCGCGGAACGCCGGAATCCACGGGAACCGCTCGGCGAAGTCGTGCACCATCGGCTGGAGCCCGTCGAGCTGGCCCCGCAACCAGTGCAGGCAGATCACCTGCGCGCCGAAGAGCGTGAGCACCGTCTCGGTGTAGACGGGGTCCGCGGCTTCGACGGTGCGGTCGGCCAGCCGCTGCGCCTCGGCGAAGTCGCCGGCGAGCAACGCGCGGGCGGCCGGGTACGTGAACTGGTCCGACAGGTACTGCGGCATCCGCAACGCCTCGGCCTCGCGCGACCGCGCCTCGTGTTCCTCGTCGGCGCCTTCGATGTCACCGAGAACGATGAGCGCGTCCATCCGCAGGGCGCGCGCCTCGAGGCCCAGATGGCGCTCGCCGCTCAGCTTGCTGAGCTCGACGATCTCGTCGCACGCGGCCAGACGCGCGGTCGCCGGTCGGTCGGGGCCCCACGTCGCCGCCTCACGGCTGATCAGCGCGACGCAGAGCACGGCGGGATCGGCCAGCGCGCGGGCGATGGTGACGGCCTCCTCGGCCATCGCTACCCGTCGCTCGACCTGCGGCGTGTAGTACAGCTCGGTCGCGAGCCGGCCGAGGAGCCGCACGCGCAGTGGCGTGGGCTCGGGGCCCACGACGGCGAGACCGTCCTCGAGCAGCTCGATGAGGTCCGGGTCGGCCCGGACCGTCTGGCCGTAGCCGCCCAGGCCGCCTCCGTATCCCAGCGCGGCGCGGGCGAGGCGATCGGCGTCGCCGGCCCGCCGAGCCACCGCCGCCACCTCGGCGAAGCTGCGCCGCATCGTGGCCTGGTCGCCGGCGCGCCACGCCGCGTCGCCCAACGCCATGAGCACGTCGCTTCGGCGCGTCCACGCGGCGGCGTCGGGGTCGGCCAGATCGACGGCTTGGAGCGCGGCGCGGAAGTGATCGACCGCCTCTTCGTACGACAACAGCTCGACAGCGCGGTTGCCGGCGGCCATGGCATAGGTGACGGCCTTGTCGACGTCGCCGGTCACCGCCGCTTCACCGAAGTGGTACGCGAGCTGCGCGAGGCGGCGGTCGGACGCCCCGTCGCTGCGCGCTTCGATGGCCTCGGCGATGCGGCGGTGCAGTCGGACGCGCCGCGTCGTGCTCATGTCGTCGTGCAGTGTCCGACGTATCAGCGTGTGCGCGAACACGTAGCGATCGACCGCGCCGGGCGCCTCGATGATTACCTGCGCGGCCACGCCGGCGTCCAGCGCGTCGAGCACCGTTGTCTCGTCGAGGTCCACGACGGCGGCGAGCGGTCGCAGCTCGAAGTCCGCGCCCATGACCGCGGCTACGGACAGCACGCGCCTTGCCGCGTCGGGGAGACGGGCCAGCCGGCGCGTCACCACCTCGCGGATGCCCTCGGGAATGGTGAAGTCGGCCGCGTTGGCGTCGGCCATCCATCGGCCGTCCTCTTGGCGGATCGCACCGCTCTCGGCCAGGTGCCGCAACGTCTCCTCGACGAAGAACGGGTTGCCCTCGGTCTCGTCGAACAACGCCTTGCCCACGACCCGTGCCAGCTCGGCGTCGCCCCACTCGCCGGTGAGCTCGGCCACGTCGTCCAGCGCGAGGCCGCGCAGGCGGATGCGGTCGTAGCGATGATCGCGGCGCAGATCGGCCAGCGCCGAGCTCAACGGGCGGTCGGGGCCGACCTCGGTGTCGCGATACGTCGCCAGCAGGAACAGCCGCTGCGGGCGCGGGGACCGGATCAGGTGGCGGAGGAGGAGCACTGTCGGCTTGTCGGCCCAGTGCATGTCGTCGAGGACGAGGAGGACCGGCGCGGTCGTCGCCGCGTGATCGAGGATGACGGTGATCGCCTCGAAGAGGCGGTAGCGCTCGGTGGCCGGATCCTCGCTGCTCGCCGCCAGGCCGGACAGGCCGACGCGCTCGACCAGCTCCGGCATGAGCCGCGACACGAACGCGGTCTCCGTCGCCAGCTCACCCGCGAGTATCGACTCCGGCAGCGACAGCAGGTAGGGGCGGACCGCCTCGATGAACGGCTGGTACGGGACGAGCGTCTCCTCGTCGTTGCGGCCGTAGAGCACGATGCCGTGGGCCGCCGCGGTGGTCGCGAGCTGCGACGCGACCCGGCTCTTGCCGATCCCGGGCTCCCCCACCACGAAGGCGAGCTGGCGCTCGCCACCCTCGGCCCGGCGCCACATGGCGGTGAGCCGGGCGAGGTCCTGCTCCCGGTTCACGAACGGCGCCGCGTCCTCGAACTTGAGCATCACGGGGATCGCCAGGGGCCCGGGCGTGGGATCCCACAACACCGTGCACGCGGCGACCGGTTCGAGCAAGCCCTTGAGCTCGCGCGGCTGCAACTCGGTGAACACGACTCCCGCGCCGGAGCCGACGAGTGCACGCACGAGGTGCGACGCCACGATCTCACCGCCCTGGGCCGAGTCGCAGAGCCGCTGGGCGACGACGACCGGCGTGCCGAAGTAATCGTCCTCGTCCCGCACCGGTTCGCCGACGTGCAGGCCCACGCGCACGGCGAGGACGACCTCGTCGGCCCGGAGGTTGTGGCGCGCCACCGCCTGCTGCATCTCGATGGAGCATCGGACCGCGTCCGCCGCGCTCGGGAACGCGACCATGAGCCCGTCGCCCAGGTTCTTGACCTCGTGGCCGCCGCGGGCCCGTACCGCGTCGCGCAGCAGCCGGAAGTGGGCGCGCCGGACGTTCTCGGCCGCCTCGTCGCCGATCCGGCTCAGTAGTTCGGTCGAACCGACCAGGTCGGTGAACAGCAGCGTGACCGTGCCTTCGACGACAGGACGGTCAGCGACCCGAGCCAAGCGCCTCCTCGACTCGTGCCACCAGTGCGGCCATCTTCAGCTCGCGCGCGACGTCGCCCGCCTGCCCGAGGAGCTCCCGCGAGCGCGCCGGATCGGCGAGGTCACCTTCCGCGTGCAACCGACCCCACCAGTAGCGGGTGCGCGCCAGCTCTGGCCGGGCGTCGATGCCGGCTTCGAGCCGGGCCGCCGCTTCGTACAGCCGAGCCGCGTCGTCGGGTCGTCCCATCGTTGCGGCCAGCATGCCCAGAAACCGGTCGGCTGCGCCGAAACACACGATCCCGACGCCGCCGACCAGGAGGCGACCGGCGTGCGGCTCGAGCAACCGGGCCAGCGGCCCGGCCTGCTCGGCCAGGCCGAGCGACGCGACGGACTCGGCGAGCAACGCGAGCGCGGACGTGAAGCCGACGTCGCGCGGCACGCCCTCGAAGTCGCCCTCGGCCAGCGCGAGCACGAGCCGCCGGCCCTCGTCCCTGCGGCCGTCGTCGATGGCGGCGGCGGCCAGCGCGGCGCGAAAGGCGACGAGCTTGGGATTGTCGGCCACCGCGTCGGCGATCAGCGGCTCGATCTCGTCGAGCCGGCCGAGCTGTCTGCGCACCGCGAACAACTGCGATGCATACGCGTTGAACGCGTTGACGTCCTGCGCACCGAGCTTGAACTGCTCGTCCGACGCGACGTCGGCCTCGGCGAAGTTGCCGCGTAGGACGGCGTTCGTGATGCGGAAGTTGCCGGCCCAGAAGTGCGCGGCCCACCAGTGCAGCTGGGCGCCGAGCTCTTCGAGCGCGGTGGTGTCGGCTTCGAAACCGGCGACGTCACCCGTCTCCAGCCGGGCACTCGCCCGCGTCACCAACGCGTCGAGCTTGCCTCGCGGGTCGTCGCGCTCGGCGCTGCGGCGCACGAGCTCCTCGGCCAGCGCGAGCCGCTCCTCGACCTGGCCGGTCGACACGAGCGTGATCGCACGCAGGTAGAGCGCCCAGAGGATGCTCTCGTCGTCGCCGGCGGTCCGGGCCAAGGCCAGGCTCTCGTCGGCCAGGTCGATGACGTCGGCGCCGAGGCTCAGCCCGTTGACCCGGTAGTTGGCCAGGGTCGCGGTGACGCGGGCCCGCCATCGGTGGTCGTCCTCGGGCAGCGCGGCCAGCGCGGCCTCGCACATGCGCTCGGCGGTGTCATCGGTGAGGCCGAGCTCGATCCACCGGCCGTACAGCACGGCGGCGCGGGCCATGCCTTCGGCCCACCCGGCCCGTTGCGCGGCGTTCGCCGCGGCAGCCGACGCCTCCTTCATCGCCCGCATGTCGCCGGTGAAGCTGCAACCCTCGGCGAGCGTGAGAAGAAGCTCGGCCCGCTGGTCGTCGGCGCCGGCGTCGGCGAGCACCGAGAGGCCCTGGTTCGCCAGTTCAACCGCGGATTCGTAGCTCAGGCGATCGAGCGAACGCCGGCTCGCCGCCAGCGAGTAGGCGGCGGCCCGGCGGACGTCACCCACCCCGGCGGCGGCGGCGGAATGGAAGGCGAGCTCCTGCACGCGGTCGTCGGCGTCGGGGAGCGAGGCCAGCGCCTCGACGATGCTCCAATGCATGCGGGCGCGCCGTGACGCGCTCAGCTCGCCGAGCAACACCTGACGGATGAGCGCGTGGGCGAAGGTGTAGTTGCCGACGGCCGGGAGCTCCACCACGACGCGGGCGCGCACGCCCTCGTCCAGCGCGTCGAGCAGCGCGTCGGGCGTCGCGTCGATGAGCCGCTCGAGAACGGGAAGTTCGAAACGGGGCCCGATCACGCTGGCGATGCTGAGCACGCGATTCGTGGTCGAGGACAGGTGACTGAGGCGACTCAGCACGACGTCCGCCACGCCGGGCGGCGGGCCGATGCCCTCGTACAGCGACTGGCCGGACTCCTTCAGGTGGCGGAGGACCTCGCCGACGAAGAACGGGTTCCCTTCGGTGCCGGCGTGCACCGCGTCGGCCAGCTCGGCGGCCTCGCCGTCGCCGTAGCCCGACGCGGTCACGTAGGCGACGACCGATGCGCGGTCGAGACCGACCAGCGACATCCGCTCGACGTCGGCGTCGCGACGGAGGTCGGCCAGCGCTTCGCCCAGCAGCTGCGCGCGGTCGAGCTCGGTGTCGCGGAAGGTGCCGATGACCAGGACGTTCATCGGGACCGTCGAGCGCAACAGGTGACGCAGCAGGACGAGCGTCGGCTTGGTGGCCCAGTGAAGGTCGTCGAGGACGAGAAGCAGGGGTTGGTCGCTCGAGATCGCCGCGAAGTACTCGGCCACCGCTTCGAACAACAGGTAGCGCTCGGCCTCGGCGTCGGCCGCCGGCGGGACCACGACGTCGGGCAGCCGGTCGCGCAGCTCGGGAACGAAGCGGATCATCGACGCCGCCGTGCGACCGATGCGCTCGGCCAGCTCGGCGTCGGACGCCACCGCGAGGCTGGCCCGCACGGCCTCGGCGAACGGTTGGTACGGGACCCCGAGATCCTCGTCGCACCGCCCGTAGAGCACGACGCCCTCGCCGGCCACGCTCTCGGCGAACTCGGCGGCCAGCCGGGTCTTGCCCACGCCGGGCTCGCCGCCGACCAGCACGGCGCGCCGGGTACCGGCGAGCGCCTCCTTCCACGCCGCATGCAGGCGCTCGAGCTCCCGCTCGCGGCCGACGAACACCGCGTCGATCGGCGGCGTGAGCGCGGCGGGCAGCGGCACCGACACCGGCCGGATCGGCTCCCACATCACCTCATAGGCCGGCGTCAGGCCCACGCCCTTGAGGTCGAGCGGTGGAAGGGCGCGGAAGCGGTGCTGCACGCGCGGCCCGACCAGCGCGCGGACGACGTCCGACACCAGGATCTGCCCGGGTTCGGCCGCGTCGCACAACCGCTTGGCCAGCACCACCGGCAGGCCGAAGTAGTCGTCGCCCTCGCGGGTCGGTTCGCCCACATTGAGGCCGACGCGAACTTCGAAGCGGCCCAACGGGTCGCGCCGGTTGTGGCGGTCGATGCCCTGCTGCATGGCGACCGAGGCGGCAACCGCGTCCACCGCCGACTGGAACACGACCATGAGGCCGTCGCCGATGCTCTTGACCTCGTGCCCGCCGGCGGCCGTGATCGCCTCACGCAACAGGTCGAAGTGTTCGCGACGCAACTCCCGCGCGCCGACCTCACCGAGCCGTTCCAACAGCTCGGTCGCGTCGACCAGATCGGTGAACAGCACCGTGACGGTTGCGTTGACTGTCATCAGGACATGGCCCCCCGGCCCCTGCGGCCTGACCAAGCGTATGTCCCGTAGCGTGACGAACCGTGACCGGTGTCGAGGAGCTCGCGGCCGCGGCGATGGAACTGCGGGACGGCGTCGCGCCCGAGCACCGTGACGCGCTGTGCCTTCCCTTCGACGAACAGGAACGCCGGACGTGGTTCTACTGGCCCGACGCGCGGCGCGGGTTGGCGCTGGCCGAGCTGGACGGCGCGCGCCGCCAGCTCGTCCACGCGGTGGTCACCGCGATGGTCGGCACTCCGACGCTGGCCAAGGTCGCCACGATCATGAACCTCGAGCTGGTGCTGGCCGACCTCGAGTCGAAGGGGGAGTCCGGCCGGCGCCGGCGCAACCACAACCTGCCGCGGGACCCGTCGCTGTACTACACGACGCTGTTCGGCGATCCCGGCGCCGCCGACGCATGGGGCGTCCGCTTCGAAGGTCACCACGTCTCCCTCCACGCCACCGTCGTGGGCGGCGCGCTGGCGCCGACGCCGCTGTTCCTCGGATCCAACCCCGCGGCCGTGTTCCACGGCGATCGAGTCGTCGTCCGGCCGCTGGCCGAGGAGGAGGACCTGGCTCGCGCGCTGCTGGCCGCGCTCCCGGCGGATGCCCGCCGACGCGCGATCGTCGACACCGTCGCGCCCGACGACATCCTCACCACCAACTCGCCGCGCATCGAGGAGGCCTTGACCGGTGGCGTCGCACTGGCCGACGCCACCGGGGAGGCGGGCGACATCGCGGCGGCGCTCGTCGCCCTCCACACCGATCGAACCCGCGGCGACCACGCATCGCCGCGCGTCGGCGACCTGCACTTCGCGTGGGCCGGTGGCACCGATCCGGGGCAGCAGCACTACTACCGGATCTCGGGCCCCCGCTTCCTCGTCGAGTACGACAACACGCAGAACGAGGGCAACCACGCGCACTCCGTCTGGCGCGACCCCGACGGAGATTTCGGCGACGACCTGCTCCGCGGTCACGTCGCTGCCCAGCATTAGCCTTCGCGCCGCATGCCGATCCGGATCGTGTTGGCCGAGGACAACTACCTCGTTCGCGAGGGCGTCGCCCGTCTCATCGAGGCGGTCGACGAGTTGGAGTTGGCCGACGTCTGCGGCGATCTCGACGGGCTGCTCGCCGCGGTCGAGAAGACCCAGCCCGACGTCGTGCTCACCGACATCCGCATGCCGCCCACCGGTACCGACGAGGGCATCCGGGCCGCGGCGACGATCCGCGAGCGTCACCCCGACGTCGGCGTCGTCGTCCTGTCGCAGTATTCCGATCCTGAGTATGCGATCGCCCTGTTCCAGCAGGGCTCGGCCCGACTCGCGTACCTCCTCAAGGAGCGGGTCGGCGACATCGACCAGCTGCTCAACGCGATCCGTGAGGTGGCAGCCGGCGGGTCGGTGGTCGACCCCAAGGTCGTCGAGGGTCTCGTGTCGGCCCGGGCCCGGTCGCAGGAGTCACCGCTCCAGCACCTCACACCGCGCGAAACCGAGATCCTCGGCGAGATGGCCGAGGGCAAGAACAACGCCGCCATCGCCCACGACCTCACGCTGAGTGAGCGGGCGGTCGAGAAGCACATCAACTCGATCTTCTCGAAGCTGCACCTGTCCGAGGAGCCCGATACGCACCGCCGGGTGAAGGCCGTCCTGCTGTTCCTGGGCGAAAAGGGGGGTTAGCCCCACCCCCAAGTGTCGTGCGGGCACCCTGGAGAATCGGCGCCCATCCTTGGATCATGGGCGTATCCCCCCGACAATAGGAACGGCTATGGCGACATCGACCGTGCCTGAGAGTGGCTCGGCGAACGTGCGCGTGCTGGTCGTAGACGACCAGACGCCGTTCCGCCGCGCCATGAACGCGGTCTGCTCCATGACACCGGGGTTCGACGTCGTGGCCGAGGCCGAGTCGGGCGAGGACGCGGTCACCGCGGCGGCCGAGGTGCAGCCGGACCTCGTCCTGATGGACATCAACCTGCCCGGCATCAACGGGATCGAGGCGTGCCGGCAGATCCTGGCCGCGCAGGACGCGGTGGTCATCCTCCTGTCGACGTACAGCCGCGACGACCTTCCCTCCGACGCGCGCGCCTCCGGCGCGCTCGCGTACGTCCACAAGGAAGAGCTCGCCCCCAACGTCCTCGAGGACCTCTGGCGCGACCGCGCCTCCACCGACTCCTTCTGGACCTAGCCCTCCCCTCGCACCCAAGTCGTCGCTCATCGCGCAGTAGTCCGGACGTACGCCTGGATTACTGCGCGATCGAGGCGACGGAAATCGCAAGCGCGCATGGTGACAGGGGTCACGCTAGGTTCAGGCGCGCAAAGGGCTGGGTTCAGGAATGGAGCGCGGCATGACTGCAAGGTTCCGTGGCGTTATCCGGCTGAGTGCGATCCTGCTGACCGTCGCCCTGGCGGCGGCGGCGTGCGGGGGCTCGGGCAAGAAGTCGTCGAGCAAGAGCACCGGCACCGGTAGCACGAGTGGCGGCGGCGGCGCCAAGGTCTCGACCGACGTACCCAAGCCCGGCGGCAGGCTGATCATGGGCGTCGAGGCGGAAGTCGACGGCTTCGACCCGACGCAGAACCGCATGGACGTCACCGGTCTCACGTACGGCTCGATCGTGTACGACGCGCTCGGCGCGTTCGGCAAGGACGGCCAGGTGCACCCCTACCTGGCGGAGTCCATCAACCACAACGCCGACTACACCGAGTGGACCGTGAAGCTGCGGCCCAACGTGAAATTCAGCAACGGCGACCCCCTCACCTCCGACGACGTGGTCGCCGATTGGAACGCGCACCTCAAGTCGCCGCTCACCAGCCCGGCGATCACCGGCTATCTCAAGACCGTCACCAAGGTCGACAACCTCACGGCCAAGTTCTCCATGGTCGGCCCGTGGGTCCCGTTCCCGACGTACCTCACCGGCCAGCTCGGCTTCGTGTTCTCGCACAAGATGCTGGCCAACCCGAAGGACGCGCCGCGCAACCCGATCGGCACCGGCCCGTTCGTCCTCAAGGAGTGGGTGCCCGGCAACCACATGATCGCCGACAAGAACCCGAACTACTGGCAGTCGGGTCTCCCCTACCTCGACGAGGTCGAGCTGCGGCCGATCGTGGAGACGCAGTCGCGTGAGTCGAGCCTCAAGGCCGGCACCATCGACCTCATGCACTCGAGCGACGTGCAGACGATCAAGGACCTGAAGGACAACACGAGCATCGCCTCGATCACCGACGAGAAGGTGGCCGGTGAGCAGGAAGAGCACTTCATCATGCTCAACACCGCGAAGGCGCCACTGGACGACGTGCGCATCCGCCAGGCGCTCGCGTACGCCACCGACCGCAAGCGCCGCATCGACACCATCGACTTCGGCATCTCGCCGGATTCCGACGGCCCGTTCGGCAACAGCGGCTCGCTGTTCCACGGCAGCACCGGCTACCCGGCCTTCAACCTCCAGAAGGCCAAGAACCTCGTCGCCGCCTACAAGAAGGACAAGGGCGTCAACAACGTGACGTTCGAGTTGGGCACCACCAACAACGGCCGCAACCTCCAGGACATGTCGCTCATGCAGAGCATGTGGAAGGACGCGGGCATCAACGTCACGATCAAGCAGGTGCAGCAGAGCCAGTACATCCTCAACGCGCTCAACGGCGCGTACGACGCGTACGACTGGCGCCAGTTCGGTGAGCCCGATCCGGACGCCGACTTCGTGTGGTGGACCACCAAGACCGCGTCGCCGATCGGGCAGCTCGCGCTGAACTTCAGCCGCAACAAGGACCCGCAGATCGACGCCGACCTCCTCAAGGGCCGCGTGTCGGTCGCCGACGAGGACCGCAAGGCGGCCTATCTCGACATCGCGACCCGCTTCGGCACCAACGACGTTCCCTTCGTCTGGCTGAACGAGACGATCTGGCAGATCGCCTTCAAGCCGAAGGTGAAGGGCATAACCAACTGGACGCTGCCGGACCAGACCCCCGGCGTCGACCACACGATCGGCGGTGGATTCCTGCTGACCCACGTCGGCGTCAACTAGCCGCAACAACGCCTCGTGCGGGCTCTCGCCGGGAAGGTCCTGTACCTCATCCCGGTGCTCTTTGCGGTGACCGCGCTGTCGTTCGGGCTGCTCAAGCTGCTGCCCGGCGACCCCGCGGTGAACATCCTCGGACCCAGCGCGACGCCCGCCGCGGTCAAGACGCTGCACAAGCAGCTCGGCCTGGACCAGCCGGTGGTGAAGCAGTACGGCCGCTTCGTGTGGAACGCGATGCACGGCGACCTCGGTCGCTCGTATCAGAACAACCAGCCGACGGTGGAGGCGCTGCGGCAGCGCCTCCCGGTCACCCTGGAGCTGCTCGTCCTGTCGCAGCTACTGGCGCTGATCGTTTCCGTGCCGCTCGCGATCCGGGCCGCGACCCGGCCTGACGGCCTGCTCGACCGCGTCTCGACGAGCGCGTCGTTCGGCTTCCTCGCGTTGCCGCCGTACATCGTGGGTGTCGTGCTCGTGCTGCTCTTCGCGGTGCGGTTCCACCTCTTCCCGGCCACCGGCTACACGCCGTTGAGTCAGAACCCGGTCGAGAACCTGCGGTCGCTCACACTCCCGTCGATCACCCTCGCACTGGCCGAGCTGGCCACCTACATGCGGTTGTTGCGCGCCGACATGATCACGACGCTCCAGGAGGACTTCATCACGATGGCGCGCGCCAAGGGCATGCCGCCACGGCGCATCCTCTGGGGCCACGCGTTCCGGCCGTCGAGCTTCTCGCTGGTGACGGTCGCCGGCCTCAACTTCGGCCGGCTGATCGGCGGCACCTTCATCGTCGAGATCCTCTTCGCGCTGCCCGGCATCGGCGAGCTGACGGTGCAGTCGATCTCTTTCCAGCACAGTGGGATCCGAAGCTTGGAATTCACGTGACTTGAAGTCGCGGC
>JADMIO011200179.1_pt1 | contig 12191 bp, 11 predicted proteins | sample 8958161 | NCBI WGS metagenome assembly JADMIO01 (sample SAMN16585339, study PRJNA669376) | soil metagenome | isolation source: Crop rotation soil | place: USA: Cullars Rotation, Alabama | collected 2011 | reverse complement strand
TGTCCATGTTGCCGCCGTGCTTGCCGCAATAGGCGGTGCCGATCGGCTCGCCCGCCGGCGCCGTCGCCATCACGCCGATCATCGGGCGCACCGGGAAGCGCAGGTTGTCGAAATGGATGACGCCGTCCTTCACCGGCAGGATCTTGGCGATCGGATCGTTGACCAGGTTCCGCACCAGGCCGAAGTCGGGCTTCACCAGGAGGAAGCCGTAGTCGTCGAGCGCGATGCCCAGCACGTCGACGACCAGCGCGTCGCCCGGCTCGGCGCCGACGACCTTGACTGGGCCGGTCGCCGGGTTGCTCTTCGGATATTTGTCGCGGAAATCGGGCGCGGTCTCCATCACCTGCTCAGGCCGCTTCAGGCGCCCGGCCCGGGCGTCATGGGTCTCGATCATCAGCTCGGTGCCGGGCTGGATCTCCAGGCGCGGCGTCTCGGTCTTGTCGACCTTGTAGGTGACCGTCTCGCGGGTCAGCAGGATCGGCGCGGCCATGTCAGGACTTCCTTGCTTCCTTGAGGGCGGAGAGGATGCCGATCAGCGCCTTGTCGCGCGCGGCGGCGCGCTCGCGCACCGGGCGGCCTTTGACGGCGACCTCGACCGCGGGCAGCAGCTTCTTGATCGTCGCTTCGTCGAAGTCGGGGCTGCCCAGCTCCTTGAACAGGCCCTGGATCATGCCGCCCAGATGGTCGACGAAATGCGGCATGCCGCCTTCGCCGCCGGCGAGGGCGAAGGTCTGCATCGGCCCCATGATCGCCCAACGGAGACCGGGGCCGTCGGAAATCGCGGAGTCGACGTCTTCCACCGAGACGACGCCTTCCAGCACCAGGTGCAGCGCTTCCCGGAAAATCGCCATCTGCAGCCGATTGGAGACGTGGCCCGGAACTTCCTTGTTCAGACGGATCGCAACCTTGCCGATGTGGCGATAGAAACCGATCGACCAGTCGACGACTTCCTTCGACGCGGTAGGCCCGCCCGCGACCTCGACCAGCGGGATCAGGTGCGGCGGGTTGAAGGGATGGCCGACGACCAGCCGCTGCTTGTGCTTGAGCAGCCGGCTCATCTCCGACGGCTTCAGCGACGAGGTCGAGGACGAGATGACGCGATCGGGCGGCAGCACCGCGTCGATCCCGGCCAGCAGCGCCTGCTTGAGATCGAGACGCTCCGGCGCCTGCTCCTGCACGAAGTCGGCGCCCTCGACCGCCTTCGCCGCGTCGGCGGTGAAGGTCACGCGGCTCGGGTTGGCCTTCGGTGCCAGGCCCAGCTTTTCCAGCGACGGCCAGGCCCGCTCGATGAAGCCCTTGAGGAAGGCCTCGCCCTTGGGATTGGGATCCTGGGCCGAGACCTCGTAGCCGCGGGAGAGGAAATAAGCGGACCACGAGGCGCCGATGGTGCCGGCACCGATGATGCCGATGCGTTTGACCGAGTCGAAGGCGGGAAGGGGCATCTAGGGGACCTCTGGGAAACGAACAGCAGGACGGCATCACGGACGCATCGGCGGCGCCGTGCAAGATCATCCGTTCGGACGTGGAAGACCTATGCCCCGGGCAGGGTGTGCGCCTTGAAGTCCTCGCGGAGCTTGGTCTTGAGCAGCTTGCCCGTGGCGGTATGAGGCAGCTCCTTCACGAAGACGACGTCGTCGGGGACCATCCACTTGGCGACCTTGGCGGCGATGAACTGGATGACAGCGTCCTTGCTCGGCGTCTTGCCCTCCTTCGGCACCGCGATGAGGAACGGCCGTTCGCCCCATTTTTGGTGAGGCAGGCCGATCACCGCCGCTTCCTGAATGTCCGGATGGCCGACCGCCAGGTTCTCGATGTTGATCGAGCTGATCCACTCGCCGCCGGACTTGATTACGTCCTTTCGCCGGTCGGTGATCTGCAGATAGCCGTCGGGGTCGATGGTGCCGACGTCGCCGGTGCGGAACCATCCCTCCTCGTCGAGCGCGGCCTTGCTTGCCGCCTCGTCGTTGAAGTAGCCGCTGACGATCCCAGGCCCGCGGACCAGGAGCTCGCCCTGCGCCTGGCCGTCATGCGGCAGTCGCCTGCCCTCGGCATCGACGATCTTCATTTCGACGCCATAGAGCGCGCGTCCCTGTTTCAACTGCACCTGGATCTGATCGTCGATCGAAAGCCCCATGTGCTTGCGCTTCAGCGTGCCGGTGGTGCCGACCGGGCTCATCTCGGTCATGCCCCAGCCATGCCGGACATTGACGCCGTATTTCTTCTGGAAGGCCTCGACCAGCGACGGCGCGATCGCCGAGCCGCCCACCAGCATGCGCTTGAAGGTGCGGAACTTCCCGCCGGTCTCGTCCATGTGCTTGATGAGGCCGAGCCAGACCGTCGGCACGCCGAGAGAGAAGGTGACGCCTTCGTCGTTGAACAGCTTGGCGACGCTGGCGCCGTCGAGCGCCGGGCCCGGCATGACCAGGCGCGTGCCGCTCATCGCCGCGGCATAAGGAACAGCCCAGCCGTTGACGTGGAACATCGGCACGATCGGGCAGACCGAATCTTCTGCCGACATGCTGAAGACGTCGGTCGCGCAGCAGGTCAGCGCATGGATCACCGTCGAACGGTGCGTGAAAAGCGCGCCCTTCGGATTGCCGGTGGTGCCGGAGGTGTAGCAGAGCGAGGAGGCCGTCTGCTCGTCGAAGCGCGGCCAGGTCAGCTGATCGTCCTCGGCCGCGAGCAGCTCCTCGTAGCAGAGGAGCTCCAGGGGGCTCGAGGCCGGCATATGCGCGCGGTCGGTCATCAGTACGAAGTGCTGGACCGTCTTCATCTGTGGCGCCAGCTTCTCGACCAGCGGCAGGAAGGTGAGATCGAAGAACAGCGCTTTGTCTGATGCGTGATTGAAGATGTAGACGAGCTGGTCGGCGAAGAGCCGTGGGTTGACCGTGTGGCAGACCGCGCCGATGCCGGAGATCGCGTAGTAGAGCTCGACATGGCGGTAGCCGTTCCAGGCGAGCGTGGCGACGCGGTCGCCGAAGCCGACGCCGAGCTTCCGCATCAGCGCATGAGCGAGTCGCTTGGACCGCTTGCTGACCTCGCCATAGGTGGTGCGATGCATCGGTCCCTCGACCGAGCGGGAGACGATCTCGGCATCCGCGTGGTTCTGCGCCGCATGCTCGATCATGCTCGAGATCAACAGCGGCCAATCCATCATCAGACCACGCATGGGCGACTCCTCCTTGGTGTGCGGCACCGGGTTGACCCCGGTTGCCGATCCGAGCCTAAATCACCGCCTTTCCGCATTCCAAGGAATTGCCGACATGGCCGAGAGCCTGACCAACCAGCCGAAGATCGACGGCGAGGAGATCCTCGCCGGCGTTCGCCGCTGGATCGAGATCGAGTCGCCCTCCCACGACAAGGTCGCGGTCAACCGGATGGTCAGCGAGGTCGAAGGGACGATGAAGGAGGTCGGCACCCTGACCGAGCGCATTCCCGGCCGCGACGGCTATGGCGACATCCTGACGGCCAGGAGCCCCTGGGGCGGCGACGGGCCGGGCATCCTCGTCCTTTCCCATCTCGACACCGTCCATCCGATCGGCTTCATCAAGGACACGCTGCCGTTCAAGCGCGAGGGCGACGTCGTCTACGGTCCCGGCATCTACGACATGAAGGCCGGCGCCTATCTCGCCTACTACGCCTATCGCCACCTGATCCGCATGGGGCAGAAGACCAAGCTCCCGGTGCGCTTCCTGTTCGTGCCGGAGGAGGAGGTCGGCAGCCCGACCAGCCGCGCCCTGATCGAGAAGGAGGCGCGGAACGCCAAATACGTGCTGGTGACCGAGCCGGCGCGCGACGGCGGCAAGATCGTCACCAGCCGGAAGGGCGTGGCGCGCTTCGTGATGAAGACCGAGGGCCGCCCGGCCCATGCCGGCGCCCGCCACGAGGACGGCCGCAGCGCCATCAAGGAGATGGCGCGTCAGATCCTGGCGATCGAGGCAATGACCGACTACGCGCGCGGCATCACCACCTCGGTCGGCCTCGTCACCGGCGGCACCGGCGTCAACGTCGTGCCGCAGTTCTGCACCGCCGAGATCGACATGCGCGTGCCGGACCGCGCCACCGCCGACGAGATGTGCGAGAAGATCCTGGGGCTGAAGCCCGTCGATCCCGACGTGAAGCTGACGGTGACTGGCGGCCTCAATCGCCCGCCCTATACCAAGGACGCCAAGATCGGCGCGCTTTTCGACCATGCGAAGAAGGTCTGCGCCGAGTTCGGCCTCGACCTCCAGGACGTGAAGCTGACCGGCGGCGGCAGCGACGGTAACTTCACCGCGGCCTTGGGCGTGCCGACGCTCGACGGTCTCGGTGCCGACGGCCGCGGTGCGCATACCGACTACGAGCAGATCTATTTCTCGTCGCTCGAGCCACGCGCCAAGATGTGGGTGCGCCTGTTCGAGACGTTGGAATAGTGGCGACGCTCACCACCGATCTCTGGATCGCCGCCCATGTCCGCCGCTGCGCCGTCGACGGCATCGGCGCGACGGTGGTGCGAAAGGGCGATCCGGTTGGCGGCGCGGTGCTGGTGAAGCTCTATCTCGCCGGCCAGGGGTGCCGCGTGATGACGCGGATGACAGGCCCCGACGGCGAGCCCGGCTGGATGGCGGCGCTCGGCGGCAAGCTGGTGCCGGAACACGAAGCCGACGCGTATATCGCCCGCCAAGTGGGATACGACCCCGATCTCTGGGTATTGGAGGTCGACGATCCGAAGGGCCGGCACCCCTTCGAAGGCAAGATGCTCTAGGACTTCTTCGTCGTGTCGAGCTTAGTCGTGTCGGGCTTCATCGCGCTCCACAGCGTGCGATAGGAAAGCTCGATCCGCTCGTCGGCGTATTCCTTCTGCTCCGGCGTCATCTTGACGTGATCGGCCAGCATGGTGCCGAGACTGGGCAGCGCGCCGCGCGGAACCTGCGCCGCCGGATCCCAGAGCTTCGAGCGCTTGAAGGCCTTGGCGCAGTGGAGGAAAGCTTCGCTCACCTGCACGACGATGGCCGAGCGCGGCAGGTTGCCCTCGACGGCCATCGATGCCAGTAGCTCTGGATCGACGCTGAGCCGCGCGGTGCCGTTGATCCGCACCGTCTCCTCGACGCCAGGAATGATGAACAGCAGCCCGATCTTCGGGTTCTCGACCAGATTGCGGATCGCATCCAGCCGGTTGTTGCCGGGCCGGTCGGGCAGCGCCAGCGTATGCGGCCCCAGCACCTTGAAGGTGCCGGGCGGATCGCCTCGAGGCGTCACGTCCTGGTTGCCCGCCGCATCGGCCGTGGCCATGCAGTAGAAGGGCGCCGCCTCGATGAAGCGGCGGAGATGCGTGTCGATGTGGCCGATGTCCTTGGCGATCACCACCGCCGAGGGCTGCGGGTAGGTCTTCTCGAGCAGCGCGCGGGCGCCCTCGTCGTCGAGCAGGGCGGGCGAGGGTGGGGTGCTGTCCGGCATCGCTAGCGTCCCGCCACCGTCATGCCTTCGACGCGGATCGTCGGCGCGTTCACCGCCATGCGGAATTCGAGATCGTTGGCCGGCGTCATCTTGAGGAACATGTCCTTGAGATTGCCGGCGATGCTCACCTCGCTCACCGGATAGGCGATCTTGCCATTCTCGATCCAGAAGCCGGCGGCGCCGCGGCTGTAGTCGCCGGTCACCCCGTTGACGCCGCTTCCCATCAGGCTGGTGACGTAGAAGCCGCTCTTGATGTCGGCCATCAGGTCGTCCGGGCTGACCTTCCCGGCTTCGAGATAGAGGTTGGTTGCGGAGGGGCCGGGCGGGCCCGAAGTGCCGCGCGCCGCATGCCCGGTGGTAGTGAGGCCGAGCTGACGCGCCGAGGCGAGGTCGAGCAGCCACGTCTTGAGGACGCCGTCCTCGACCAGGGCCAAGCGGCGGGCGGCGATGCCCTCGCCGTCGAATGGACGCGAACGCAATCCGCGCGGCTTCAGCGCATCGTCGATGACGTTGAGCCCGGACGACAGGATCTGCTTGCCCATCTGGTCCTTGAGGAAACTCGCCTTGCGCGCGATCGAGGTGCCGGCGATGGCGCCGGCGAGGTGAGAGACCAGCGACGCGGCGACCCGCGGCTCGAAGACAATAGGAACGCGTGCGGTCTCGACCTTACGGGGTTTCAGCCGGCGCACGGTGCGTTCGCCGGCGCGTCGGCCGACGGTCGCAGCGGCTTCGAGGTCGCCGCCATAGACCGAGCTCGCATAGTCGTAATCGGTCTCCATCGCCGCACCTTCGCCGGCGACGACCGAGACGCTGACGCCGTGGCCGGAGCGGCCATAGCTGCCGGCGAAGCCGTTGGAGGCGGCGATGGCGACCTCGGACCGCGACCAGGTCGCTTCCGCGCCTTCGGAGTTGGTGACGCCGGGAACGGCACGGGCGGCGTCCTCGGTCTCGCCTGCCCGTGCCTCGAGCGCTTCAGGGCTCGGTTCGGCGGGATCGTTGAGATCGAGGTCGGGGAAGCTCTTGGCGATCGCGCCAGGCTCGGCGATGCCGCAATAAGGGTCTTCGGGCGCCAGCTTCGCCATGGCGACGGCGCGCTCGACCAGCTCGGCGAGAGCCTTGGACGAGGGATCGGTCGAAGAGACCGAGGCCTGGCGCTTGCCGACGAAGACGCGGAGACCGAGGTCCTGCGATTCCGACCGCTCCAGCATCTCCGGCTTACCGAGGCGCTGGCGGAGTCCGAGATGCGCCGACTTGAACATCACGGCGTCGGCCGCATCGGCGCCGGCCTTGCGGGCTGAGGCGACGAGACCGGTCAGGAGGTCGAGGGAGGCGGCCATGAAAGCTCCGGGTACGCTATTTCGTAGGTTCAGACATGAGCTTGGCGAACTCCTTCCGCAAGAGGAAGCCGCCGAGGCCGATGATGGCGACGGTGCAGGCCGCCATCTTCGCCAGGCGGATGCCGACCGAGGGATCGTCGGCGAAGCCGAAGGGGCCGAACAGCACGATGATCATCATCACCGAGATGCCCCAGAACGCGATGAGTGTACCGACCAGGTAGAAGGTCCAAGGCCGCCGCTCGGCTTTCGGTCGAACCTTTGGCACCTTCGGCTCGACCGGCTTCTTTTCGCGCGCAGTAATGAAGCGGGAAAGGTCGTGCTGTCCGACCCAGCGCGCGATGACGACGCCGACGCCGACCGACAGCGCCAACAGAAGAGGGATCTTGAAGGGCAGGGGTTTTCCGGTCATCGCTTCGACGCCGGCGATCGCGCCGATGCCGAGAATCAGCATGGCAAACAGGCCGATCAGGAAGCCGATGGCGTGCTGCAGGTTCTTCAGCAGCACCGCGGTCATTTCCAGATCGGCTTTCCCGAGCCCGGCAGCCCGTAGTCGCTCCAGCGCCGGGTCACCTGCTCGACGATGTCATCGGCCATGCGGATCTTGCGACCCCATTCGCGCTTGGTCTCGGGCGGCCACTTGTTGGTCGCGTCCAGCCCGATCTTGCCGCCGAGGCCGCTCTCAGGCGAGGCGAAATCGAGATAGTCGATCGGCGTATTCTCGACCACGGTGATGTCGCGGGCGGGATCCATGCGGGTCGAGATCGCCCACATCACGTCCTTCCAGTCGCGCGCGTCGATGTCATCGTCAACGACGATGACGAACTTGGTGTAGACGAACTGGCGCAGGAACGACCAGACGCCGAACATCACGCGCTTGGCATGGCCGGCATAGGCCTTCTTGATGGAGACGACGGCGATGCGGTAGCTGCAGCCCTCGGGCGGCAGCCAGAAATCGACGATCTCCGGGAACTGCTGGGCCAAGAGCGGAATGAACACCTCGTTCAGAGCCTCGCCCAGCACCGACGGCTCGTCCGGCGGCCGGCCGGTGAAGGTGGAAAGATAGATCGGCTGGCGCCGCCGGGTGATGGCGGTCACCGTGAAGACCGGGAAGGTCTCGACCGAGTTGTAGTAGCCGGTGTGATCGCCGTAGGGGCCTTCCTCGCCGTAGTCCGAGAGCGACACCGTGCCCTCGAGCACGATCTCGGCCTCGGCCGGCACCTTGAGCGGCTGGGTCACGCAATCGACGAGATCGACCTTGGCGCCGCGCAACAGACCGGCGAACTGGTATTCCGACAGCGTGTCGGGCACCGGCGTCACCGCGGCGAGGATGGTGGCCGGATCGGCGCCGATCACCGCGGCGGCCGGCAGCGGCTCCGATTTCTCCTTCGACCAGCGTGCGTGGTGCTGGGCGCCGCCGCGGTGCTTCAGCCAGCGCATGAGCGTGGTGTTCTTGCCGGTCACCTGCATGCGGTAGATGCCGAGGTTGAAGGCATCCTCGCGCTTGGCACTTGGCCCCTTGGTCACCACCAGCGGCCAGGTGATCAGCGGCGCCGGCTCGCCGGGCCAGCAGGTCTGGATCGGCAGCGCGCCAAGGTCGATGCCGTTGCCCTGAAGCACGACTTCCTGGCAGGGCGCGCGCGTGACCGTGCGTGGCCGCATCGCCATCACCGTCTTCAGCAGCGGCAGCATCTCCAGCGCTTCGCGCCAGCCGCCGGGTGGCTCCGGCTGTTTCAAAAAGGCCAACGTCTCGCCGATCTCGCGAAGCTGCGAAGGTTCGCGTCCCATGCCCCAGGCGACGCGCTCGACCGTGCCGAAAAGATTGACGAGGACCGGCATGTCGTAACGGCTGCCGTCGGGACGCCGCACGTCCTCGAACAGGACCGCCGGACCCTTCTCGGCCAGGAGGCGGGTCTGGATCTCGGTCATCTCCAGAACCGGCGTCACCGGTGCCGTCACGCGCGTCAGCCTCCCGGCGCTTTCGAGGCGGTCGAGGAAGTCGCGTAAGCTTGCGTAAACCATGGCCGGATTAGTCTGGGGAGCCACGGCCGTGTCAACCGGCCGCATGGACTTGCCGTCGTCCCGGACGATGCCTACATCCCTGAGATCGGAGGGATTTTCCTATGTCGTACTGGGTTCTCGGTGGCGAATACACCGACACAGACTTCAAGCGCGTTGCTGCCGGCAAGACCGAGGAGCGCCTCGGCCCCTTCGCGACTTTCAAGGAAGCCCGTGAAGCCTGGGCGACGCGCGCCTTCTCGACCATCGACCATTGCCTGGTGCGCTACCGCATCGTCGAAGCCGACTAGCCCAGCACCCGCCACACCACGGTCTCCCGCTCATCGCGGTCTTCCAGGTCGCGCGAGGTGGGCACGCGATAGCGTGCAACCTCCGCAAGGCCGTCCGCCGGCTTATAGGCACGGCCGGGATCGCCCATCAGCACGGTGACGCCGGCACGGGCCTGCGCTCTTACCCAGGATGCCACGCGGTCGGCCATCGGGCGCTCGTAGCAGAGGTCGCCCGCCAGCACCGTGTCCCAGGCGCCAGGCGCCTCGTCTAGGACATCGCGATCGATCAGCGCGACGTCGACTTCGTTGAGCGCGGCGTTGAGCGTGATCGCCGCCAGGGCGAAGCGGTCGATCTCGCTCGCCGACACCCGGGCGCCGGCTTTCGCTGCGGCGATCGCAGCGATGCCGCAACCCGCCGCAAGGTCGAAGACGCGCCGACCGGCGACGAGACGCGGGTGGTCCAGCACGTGACGCGCAACCGCCTGTCCGCCCGGCCAGGCGAAGGCCCAGTAGGGCGGGGGCACGCCGGCCTTCTCCAGGGTGGCCTCGGTCGCCTCCCACAGCGGCACCACCTCGGTCGCCAGATGCAGGCGCAACTCGGGAACCAGCGAGGCGGAGGCGACGGCGGTGTTGGCGCGGATGAACGCGGCGGGATCGCTCATGCGATCAGGCAGGCGAGGGTAATCGCCAGCCCGGCATCGCGGTTACTCTTGAATTTGGCGAGGCAGTCCTTGGGATCGTCGAGGTTGAGCGTCGCCACCTGCCAGATGAAATGCAGCAAGGCTGCGGCGAGCGCGGCGTAGTAGGGCCAGGCCGCGCCAACCGAAACGCCTGCCGCGATCAGCAGCGCTGCTGCTCCGATGTAGAAGACGGTGAGCCACGCCTTGGTCCGCGCACCGAACAGCAGCGCCGTCGACTTGACGCCGATCTTCGCGTCGTCGGCCTTGTCCTGATGCGCGTAGATGGTGTCGTAGCCGAGCGTCCACAGGATGCCGCCGGCATAGAGCAGGATCGCGGGTGTCTCGATGGTCCCGCGGACGGCGGCCCAGCCGACCAGCGCGCCCCAGTTGAAGGCGACGCCGAGCACCAGCTGCGGCCAGAAGGTCACACGCTTGGCCAGCGGATAGAGGACGACCACACCCATCACCGCGACGCCGGTCACGATCGCGGCGCGGTCGAGCTGCATCAGGACGGCGAGGCCGATCAGCAGCAGGGTAACGAGGAATGCGAAGGCGGCCGGCACGCCGATGCGGCCCGAAGCCAGCGGACGGTCGGCGGTGCGCGCTACCTTGCGGTCGATGTCGCGATCCCAGAAATCGTTGATGACGCAACCGGCGCCGCGCATAACCAGGGCGCCGATGGCGAAAAGCACGAAAAGCTCCCAGCGATGGGCGCCGCCCGGCGCCAGCGCCGTTCCCCACCAGCATGGCAGCAGCAGCAGCCAGGTGCCGATGGGTCGGTCGAGACGGGCGAGCCGCGCATAAGGGCGCGCCGCGTCCGGCAGAAAGCGGTCGACCCAGTCGCCGGCGCGGATGTCGGAAGCATCGCTCACGCCGCCGCCGTAGAGCACGGCGGGCGGCAGCGCAAGCCGGATCAGAACTGGTATCGCTCGAGGACGACCTGCCTTCCGCCGGGCAGCAGCGCGACGGCATGGGTCGCATCGCTGAAGAGAAGCGTGATGTGGCCGGTCTCCACCGTCGAGGACGGCGCATGATAGCTCTGTCCCAGTGCTTGTCCGCCCCGATAAGAGGTCAGAGTGCCCTCGAAGATCCGCGCGTCCGTCATCGGCCCCATCGCGACCGACCAGCGTGGCGTGCCGTCGGCGTCATAGTGGAAGGCACCGACCATGAGCTGGTTACCCTGGACCTCGATCCCGTAGCCGGTGCCCGGCTCGTCCGGGACCCACCACCACCCCGTCTCCGGCACGAAGGATGCGCGGTCGGCATGCGCGCCGCCAGCGGCGAAGGAAAATCGTTCGAGTGGGACCCTAAAGGTGCCTGACGAGAGCGTGGCGGTCGTCGCGGTCGTCTGAGTCAGGAGCATCGTTCCGCCGCTGCCCACATAGGTCGGCGCCCGGTAGGGACCGCCAAGGACCTGGCCATCGCGGAAGGTCGAGAAGATTCCTTGCATGTATCGGCGGGTCAGGATCTCGCCGCGGCCTGCGTGCCAGAGCCAGTTGCCGGCGCCGTCATAGCCGAACCAGCCGACGAAACTGGCGAAGCCGTTGGTCTCGATGAAGATGCCGCGGCCGGGCTCGTCGGGATTCCACCACCAGCCGGTCTGCGCCTCGGCGCCCGGGAAAAGCTGCTCGATCTGCAGCCGCACCGGGCCTTCGCCGGCGCCGGTCACGAAGATCATGTAGGTCGTCCCGGCAACGCCGGTGAAGGACACGGTCTCACGCCCTTCGGCGACCGGGGTGAGAGCGCCCGGTCGGCTGCCGGTATAGACCCCGAGAGCCGGGGAGAAGTGGTCGCTGGTTGCCGTCGCCGTGGCGAAGGTCGTGGTCGGCGCCGTCCAGCGCCACCAGGCGCCGGCGCTGCCGCTCACGCCGGCAGGCTTCGGTGCTTCGGTATCCACGCCGGCACCGGTGGTGTCGATCGTCGTGCTGACGATGCCGGCGCCGACGGTGGATGCGGTGGCGAAGCGGGCGTTGCCCGCCGGGCCGGCGGCAGCCTGGGAGATAGCGAGCGCCTTGCCCTCGAGCATGAGGGTGGCGGAGCGGGCCGCGCCCGTATTGGCAGAGACGCGGAAGATCGGCCGGCCGAAGCTGAAGCCGCTGCCCGACAGGACCTCGATCCAGGAGGGCGGCGCTCCGTCAACTTGCCAGGCGCAGCCTGGGCCGGTGCTGACGGAGACGAGGGCCTCGCCGCTTCCCGCACCGAACTCGATCTGGCCCGCCTCGACTCGGAGGTCACAGGGATCGAGCGAATTGAGCAGCGAGTCCGTGTAGTAGGTGAGCACGCGCGAATTGAGGCGGGTGAAGGTGACTAGACCATTGGAGCGGGTCGAGGACACCGCATGCACCCGGCCATCGGATGCGAACAGCGGTGTGCCGGCCGAGAAGGTCGTGGCGGTCGGGACGGCAAGGGTGCCAGTGGTGCAGCCAGCAGCGCCGCTCTCCGCCACCTGACCG
>JADMIO012610993.1_pt1 | contig 12192 bp, 13 predicted proteins | sample 8958161 | NCBI WGS metagenome assembly JADMIO01 (sample SAMN16585339, study PRJNA669376) | soil metagenome | isolation source: Crop rotation soil | place: USA: Cullars Rotation, Alabama | collected 2011 | reverse complement strand
GGCCAGCTGGCCGGGCTCTACGGGGCGTTCGCCATCCTCGGCCAGATCGTGCTGATCAGCCGGGTGCCGTGGATCGAGCGCCGCTATGGCATGGACACGCTGAACCACTGGCACCGCTGGACCGGCTTCGTCGCCACCTGGCTGCTCGTCGCCCACGCCGTGCTGATCACCTTCGGCTACGCCATGGGCAACGACACGGGCGTGGCCCACCAGTTGCACCAGTTCGTCTTCCACTACCCCGACCTGCTGATGGCGATCGTCGCCCTCGGGCTCGTCGTCGGCGTGGCGATCACGTCGATCCGCGCCGCGAGACGATCGCTGCGCTACGAGACCTGGTGGTTCGTCCACCTGTACGCCTACCTCGCGGTGGCGCTGGCCTTCTCCCACCAGCTGGCCAACGGCGCGGACTTCATCGACGACCCGGCCGCCCGCGCCTACTGGGTCGCGCTGTACGTGCTCGCCGCGGGGCTCGTGCTGGGCTGGCGCTGGGTCGAGCCGATGTACCGGGCGGCGCGCCACGGCCTGCGCGTCGTCGAGGTCGTGCCGGAGGCCGAGGGGGTGGTGACCCTCGTGCTCGGCGGCCGTGACCTCGAGCGGCTCGACGCCGCCGGCGGGCAGTTCTTCCTCCTGCGGTTCCTCACCAGCGAGCGCTGGTACAAGGCCCATCCCTTCTCGCTGTCATCGGCCCCGGACGGTCGCACGCTGCGCTTCACCGTGAAGGCGCTCGGCGACGACTCGGCCGCGCTGCAGACCATGCCGATCGGGACGCGCGTGATGGCCGAAGGCCCGTACGGCGCGTTCACCGCGGCGAATGCGAGCCACCGGCGCGTCGTCCTCATCGGCGGCGGCATCGGGATCACCCCGATCCGCGCCATCTTCGAGGACATCGACCGGGGCCCCGGCGACGTCACGCTCCTGTACCGCGCCCGCGACCGCGCGCAGGCCGTCTTCCACGACGACCTGTGCGAGATCGGCCGGCGCCGCGGGTTCGACGTGAAGGTCTCCTACAGCCGGCGCGACCCGCAGACGCGCAGCCGCGACCCGTTCCAGCCCCAGACGCTCCTGACCCTCATGCCAGACCTGCGCGAGCGCGACGTCTTCGTGTGCGGCCCACCGAGCCTGCTGACGACGGTGGCCAGCGGCCTGCGCAAGGTCGGCGTGCCCCACGACCAGATCCACCTCGAACGATTCGACTACTAGGACCACGATGCGACGCTCTGTCCCCGCCATCGCCATGACCCTGGCCGGCATCGCCGTGCTGATGCGGTTCCAGACCACCCCCACGGGCGGCGCGACCGTGAACGGAACCACCCCGAGCGATGGCACGGCACCGTCCAGCACGCCATCGACCGCCGGCACGACACCGACCACGACCGGAGGGCTCGATCCCGGCGGCGGCTTCGAGCCGGGCGGTGACGACGGCCCGTTCGGTCGCGGCGGCGAGGTGCCGACCACGACGCCGGACCCGAACGCATCGACCGCCACCGGATCGACCGACGGCTCCTACGACGGCGCGACGATCGAGACCCGCTTCGGCCCCGTCCAGGTGCGGATCACCGTGTCCGGCGGCCGGCTCACCGACGTGCAGGAGCTGCAGGTGCCGAACGACCACCAGCGCTCGGTCGAGATCAACGACCAGGCTGGGCCGATCCTGCGCAGCGAGGCGCTCGCCGCCCAGAGCGCTGCGCTCGACCAGGTGTCGGGAGCGACGATCACGTGGGCCGCGTACGAGCAGTCACTGCAGGCCGCCCTCGACGCGGCGCACGCATGACCGTCCTGGTCGCGCCGACGCGGCCGCTGCGCACCCGAGTGGAGCACGTGATGGGCACGGCGTTCTCGGTCACGGTCGAGGCGACCCTTCCCGCCGGCGTCGTCGACGACGCGTTCGCATGGCTCCGCTGGGTCGACCTGACGTTCTCGACCTACCGGCCCGACAGTGAGATCTCGCGCATCGACGCCGGCGACCTCACCGTGGACCGGGCGTCGCCCGAGGTCCGCCAGGTCCTGGCTCGCTGCGGTGAGCTCACCGACCTCACGGACGGATGGTTCACCGCGGTCGGCGCCGCGGGGCTCGACCCCTCCGGCCTGGTGAAGGGGTGGAGCATCGACGTCGCCGCGATGATCCTGCGGATGGGCGGGGCGCAGACGTTCTCGGTCAACGGTGGCGGCGACATCGTCTGCGGGGGATCGCCCGGAGAGCCGGGGCGCGGCTGGCGCACCGGCGTCCGCCATCCTCACCGCGTCGATGCCGTGGCCACCGTGCTCGAGCTGTGCGACCAGGCCATCGCGACGTCGGGCACCTACGAGCGCGGCGCGCACATCTGGGGCACCGGTGGCGGTGGCATCGCACGCGAGCAGTTGCGGAGCGTGTCGGTCGTGGGCCCCGAGCTCGGTACCGCCGACGCGCTCGCGACGGCCGTGTTCGCTGAGGGGTCGGGCCGACCCGCGTGGCTCGCGCGCTTCCCGCGCTACGAGCTCGTGCTCGTCACAGCCGACGACCGGTTGCTCACCACGCCGGGCGTCGACCGCCTGCGCGTGGCCTGACGGCCGCTACGAGCGGGCGTCACTGAAGACGACGGCCTCGATCTCGGCCTGCATCTCGGGCGACAGCGCCAGGAACTCCACGGCGTAGAAGGTCGTCCCGTGCAGCTGGCCCTCGCGCCGTTGCACCTGCGCCGGTGCCTGCTCGTTGCCGATGCACAGCACGACCTGGTCGCCGATCTGCACGTCGAGCGTGTCGGGGGCGCGGAAGGCCACACCGGACACCGACACGCTGCTCATCTCGATCACGATCTCGCGGACCTTCGACCGCCGGCCGAGGCCCTTGCGCTCGTCGAGCAGGACGCGCCCGGGCACGTAGGTGCGCACGCGTCGGCCGGCCCGGCGGAACTCGGTCGTCTCGAACTGATCGGTCATCCGCTCACGATCGGCCGCGACGGCGGCTCCTTGAGGCCGCGCGCAGCGCCGACTCGTGGTCTGATCGGCTCCTACGAGATTTCTTCGGCAACGTGTCGATGTGGCCGGATCCCGTTCGTCTCCTGCGTGAACCGACCCAAAGGAGCTTCCGATGAAGTACATGCTGATGATCCACCAGGGCACCACGCCCACCCCGCTCGACCCCGAGGCGTGGGCGACCCTCTCCGAGGAGGAGCAGCAGGGCATCTACGCCGCCTACAAGGCCGTCAACGAGACCAAGGGCGTCACGCCGGGCAACGGCCTCCAGCCGCCCGAGACCGCGACGACCGTGCGGGTGCAGGACGGCAAGACCCTCACCACCGACGGCCCGTTCGTCGACACCAAGGAGTCGATCAACGGCTACCTGATCTACGAGGCCGACGACCTCGACGCCGCCATCGCGCTGGCGGCGATGATCCCCGCGGCTCGCTACGGCGGCGCCATCGAGGTGCGGCCGATCATGGAGTGGTAGCGATCCTCGAGCAGACCTTCCGCGACGAGTGGGGCGGCGTGCTCGCCACGCTCATCGGCTTCCTCGGCGACTTCGACCTCGCCGAGGAGGCCGCGCAGGAGGCCTTCGCCATCGCCGCCGAGCGATGGCCCCGCGACGGGTGGCCCGCCAACCCGCGGGCGTGGCTCCTGACGACGGCCAAGAACCGGGCCATCGACCGCGTGCGCCGCGACACCACGCTCGTGGCCAAGTCGCGGCTGTTCAGCGTGCAGCAGGCGGCCGAGGATGGGAGGGACACGATGGAAGCCTCGACGTTCCCCGACGAGCGGCTGGAGCTGATCTTCACCTGCTGCCATCCGGCACTCTCGATCGAGGCGCAGGTCGCGCTCACGCTGCGGACCTTGGGCGGGCTCTCCACCGAGGAGATCGCCCGGGCCTTCCTCGTGCCGGACACGACCATGGCGCAACGGCTCGTGCGGGCCAAGCGCAAGATCAAGGCGGCGGGCATCCCCTTCCGCGTGCCACCCGACGAGCTGTTGGCCGAGCGCCTCGCCGCCGTGCTGGCCGTCGTCTACCTGATCTTCAACGAGGGGTACGGCGGCCGCGTCGACCTCGCGGCCGAGGCGCTGTGGCTCGGCCACGCGCTGGCCCAGCTGCTGCCCGAGCAGCCCGAGGTGCACGGCCTGCTGGCGATGATGCTGCTGCACGACTCACGTCGCGACGCCCGCCTCCGCGACGGTGACCTGGTGCTCCTCGCCGACCAGGACCGCGGGCTGTGGGACGCCGACCAGATCGCACGCGGCCGGGCCGAGCTCGATCGGGCGTTGGCCCTCGACGGCCACGGCCCGTACGTCGTGCAAGCTGCGATAGCCGCTCGCCACCTCGACGAGCCGAAGGACTGGCGCCACATCGCCGTGCTCTACGGCGAGCTCGTCGCCCTCACCGACTCGCCGGTCGTCGAGCTGAACCGCGCCGTGGCCGTCGCCGAGGTGGATGGCGCCGAGGCGGGCCTGGCCCTCGTCGAGCGCCTGGACCTCGACGGCTACCGCTACTTCCACGCCGCCCGCGGCGAGCTCCTCCGCCGCCTCGGCCGGCCCGACGACGCCGCGGACGCCTACCGCCGTGCTCTCGAGCTCACCACCGACGACGCGGAACGCCGCCACTTCGAGCAACGCATCGGGGAGCTCGGGGCGACCTAGAAGCGCCAGCGGGTGGCGCCGCCCGGGTCGATGCCGAGCGCGGTCGCCGCCGTCGCCGAGATGCGGTACACGGCCCACGGGGGTGGGCCGGCCGACGGCGCGCTGTACTCCGCGGTGAGCGCGATGCCGGACTCGTCGACGTGGCAGGGCCAGTCCTGCGCCCACAGCGCCGCCACCTTCGCCACGACGGCGGGATCCGTCACCCGGTGCGCCTCGCCCTCGACCACGAGGTCGAACTCGGCGGTGGCGAGGCTCAACGTGCACCTGGGGTCGCGGGCCACGTTGCGCCCCTTGCGGGTGTGCTCGCCCGTCTCGAACCAGAACGAGCCATCCGCCCACAGCGCGCCGATGCCGGTGACGTGCGGGCTGCCGTCCTCGTCGATCGTCGCCAGCCAACACGTGTGGCGATCGCTCCCGCCCGTGCCGGGCGCCTGGGTCAGCCCCTGGTCGAGGCGCCCGGTCACTCGGGACCAGTCCATCAGTGGCAGGTCGTACAGCTCAGCGAGGTTCGTTGCGTCCATGGCGGGTTCGACCCTGCCATGTCCACGAACTCATCGCGCGCTGGTGCCGCGATCACCGACCGCTGGCGAACAGCGGCACTGCGAAGCATCGTGGAAGCGGGCGCGCGGGGGTGTTGGCACCACCGGGGCCACGGTGGTGCCGTCCTTGTCCAGCACTGGCCTCGGCGGTTCACTTGTCTCGTGATCGGGCATCCGGGCGACGACCTCGGCCGCGCCGTCGCGCGGTGCGGCTGACGTGGGGCTCGTCGGCTACTGGCTGCGCGCACGGACCATCCGGCAATGGCCGCGCTACCTCGGCGCGGTCGTGCTCCTCGGACTGACGCTGGGGGCGAGCTTCACGGCGCTGGCCGGGGCGCGGCGGACCCAGTCGGCATACACGCGCTTCGTTCGGTGGGGCCATCCGTCGACGCTGTCGATGACCGGGGGGACCCTCGACGATGCGGCCGTCGAGGCCAAGGTCCGCCGATTCCCGGAGGTGGTGCGATCGGCCAGCTACGTCTCCTTCTCCACGTTCCGGATGGTGGACGGGCGGCCGCAGTTCGCCGAGGCCTTCGAGCCCGTCGGCACGTTGGACGGCCGCTACTACGAGCAGGACCGGTTCGTGGCCACGCACGGCCGGACGCCCGACCCGAGCCGGATCGAGGAGGTCGCCGTCAACGAGTTCGCGGCCGAGCAGTACGGCTACCGGGTGGGCCAGCAGGTCGACCTGGCCACGTTCGCGACCGAGCAGACCTTCGCACCCGACTTCTTCAGCGACCCGCCGCCGCCGAAGGTCCGCACCCACGCCACGATCGTCGGGGTCGGCCTGTTCCCGGACGAGGTGCTGCAGGACGACGGCGACCGCTCTACCAGGATGCTGCTCACCCCGGCCTTGACCCGCACGATTCGCAGGTACGCGAACTACAGCTTGCAGGGTGTGGTGCTGGCGCACGGCGACGCCGACCTCGCCTCAGTGGAGCGCCGCTACGCAACGCTGCAACCCCAGGGCACGAGCATCTTCCGGGTGAACTCGGTGGACGACTACCACGCGCTCGCCGCGGTCCGGCCGCTCTCGATCGCGCTGGCCATCTTCGGGCTCATCGCCGGCGCGGCGGGGGTGGTGCTCGGCGCGCAGGCGCTGGCCCGGCTCGTCCGCTCGGACCGGGCCGAGCTGGGCGTGCTGCGCGCGCTCGGTGTCGAGCCGGCCGTGATCGCTCGGGCGATGGTGATCGCGCCGCTCACGACCGTCGCCGGTGGGTTGCTGCTGGCGTGGCTGATCGCGCTGGCAGCGTCACCGTCCATGCCGGTCGGGCCGGTGCGCCGCGTCGAGGTGGCGCGTGGGTTCGACCTCGACGCGACCGTGCTCGGCCTCGGCGCGCTCGTTGCTGCCGTCGTGCTGCTGGGCGTGGTGCTGTGGTCCGTACGAGCCGAGCTCCCGCACCGGTCGCGCCAGGCCCGGCTGCTGCGCTCGCCGTCCCGTGTGGTGGCTGCGGCGTCGTCCAGCGGCGCGCCGCCCACGGCTGTGCTGGGCCTGCGGTTCGCGCTCGAAGCCGGTGACGACGTCAGCGCCGTGTCGGCGCGGTCGGTGATCGCGAACGCGACGGTCGCGCTTGCCGCGCTCGTCGCCGCGATCACGTTCGGCACGAGCCTGACCAACCTGGTCCACCATCCGCACCTGTACGGCTGGACCTGGGACGTGGCCGCCATCGACGGCCTTGGGTACGGCAACTTCGACGTGGCCAAGGCGGAACGCAACCTGTACCGCGACCGGCAGATCGCCGCCTGGTCGGGTGTGTACTTCGGGGCCGACACCATCGGGCCTCTGGACGTGCCGCTCGTCGGCATGGCCCCCGGGTCGGTGGTCCGGCCGGCCATCGTCGGCGGCCGCACGCTGCAGGCCGCGGACGAGATCGTCCTGGGCACGGACACCGCCCATCGGCTGCACAAGCGCCTCGGGGACAGCGTCGTGCTCGCGGGGTCGGGCCGGCGGCACACGGTGCGCATCGTCGGGTTGGCCACGATGCCGACGATGGGCATCGTGCACGGCGCCCACACGTCGCTGGGCGTCGGTGCCGTCGTGGCGCCGGCGCTGGTGCCCGGCGTCGACCGTGACATCACGAACACGAAGACCGGCGCGTTCGGCCCGAACGCGATCCTTGTCCGCTACCGCCCGGGCACGGACCTGGGGCAGGCTCGCCGACGCCTCCGTGCGGCGCTGCGCCCGGCGGCCGACTTCGCCGGCCTGGACGTGGTGGGCGTGCAGCGGCCGGCCGAGATCGTGAACTCGTCGTCGGTCGGCACCGTGCCCGCGCTCCTCGCCGTCGCGTTGGGCGCCGGTGCGATGGTGTCGTTGGCCCTCGCCCTGGGCGCGTCGGTGCGTCGCCGCCGCGGTGACCTCACCGTGCTCAAGTGCCTCGGGTTCACCCGCCGGCAGGTCGCCGCGACGATCCGCTGGCAGGCGACCACGACCGTGCTGGTGAGCCTCCTGGTCGGCATCCCGGTCGGCACCGTCATCGGCCGCGCCCTGTGGGTCACCTTCGCCCGCCACCTGCACGTCGTGCCCGACTCGGCGACATCGCCGGGCGCCCTCGCCGCCGTGGCGCTCCTCGCCCTCGCGGTCGGCAACTTCGCCGCCATCCTCCCGGCCCACCGTGCCACGCGCGTCCTGCCGACGACCGGCGCGGACGAGGAGCGGATCAGGGGCCGGTCACGCGCACAGGTCTGACCCTCCGGATCAGACCTCGGGCCGAGGCCACACGAGCAGCGGGTCGGTCGAGCGAAGCCGATCGACCACCTGAGCGGTCGACGTCTGGCGCATCTCCTCGAGGTCCGATGCGGACACGCCGACCGTCTGGACGAACTGCAGCTCGCCGTGGATCGTTCGGATCGTCCCGAGGTCGGGGTCGGTGATCCAGCACACCGCGGGCGGGATCGGCGGCTCGGTGTCGGGGAACTCGAGGCGGCCGTCGGGCCAGAAGGGCGTGCCGCGCTCGTACACGAGCTCGCCGAGGCGAGCGAGGAGCCGCACGGCCCACGTCGGGACCTCCGCGCTCGGGGCCGTGTGCATCGTGAGCTCTTCGCCCCAGCCGCTCACCGCAGGGTCGTCGGTCACCTTCGCGAACAGCTCCGAGAGGCCGTAGGTGACGAGGAACCAGTGGGTGCCGAGGTCGTATGCGCTGATGCCCCACAGGCCGTCCTGGTCCGGGAGCAAGGTGTTCGTGCCGAAGTGGCTCGGCTCCACGTCACCGACGAGCGGCGCGATCGCCGCGTCGATGGCATCCCAGCCCGGTGCGTCGTCGTCCGTCATCGACGGGACTGTACGCGTGGCCTCCGACGCCGCTCGTCAGCGCGCGAGCACCGCGTGCACGGGGCCTCGGCCCGACTGGCGGTCGTGGAGCTGCACGTCGTCGAACCCGGCGGCGCGGCACAGTTCGGCGAACGCGTGGGCCTGATCGGCCGTCCACCCGTGGCTGGCGAGGCCGGTCGCTCCGGCTGTCGTGGCTCGCTCGATGGTGAGGAACCGACCACCGGGCTGCAGGACGCGGCGCACCTCGGCGAGGCCGGCGTCGAGGTCGCGCCAGTGGTGGACGGACGCCAGCGTCCAGACGACCGTCGCCGACCCGGCCTCCAGCGGCAGCACCTCGGCCGCCCCTTCGACGTAGGTGACGTGGCGCGCACCACGCGTCGCGAGGCGAGCGACCTTGAGCATCATCGGGGCCGGGTCGACCCCGACGACCGATGCTGCGATCCGCGCCGCGTCGCGGGTCGCGTTTCCCGGCCCGCACCCGATGTCGACCACCCGGTCCGTGGCCGTGAGGTCCACGAGCTCGGCTGCCACCGGTCCGTCGCTGCCGTGCTTGCGGAGCATGCTGGCCGCCGCGATCAGGCCCGTGAGCCCGGCGAAGCCCGGGTGGTCGCGGTGGTGGTTCGGGATCGTCGGGGTGTCCATCCACGGACCTTGACACTTGAACCCGACTTCAAGTCAAGTGGTCGGGTGCACGAGATCTCGACGGCCGCGACGATGACCATCGGCGAGGTCGCCGACCGGGCCGTCGTGGCCACGTCGACCGTGCGCTACTACGAGCGCGTCGGCCTGCTCGTCGCCGACGAGCGCCGAAGCGGCCAACGCCGATTCTCCGAGGTGACCCTGCGCCGCCTCGTGTTCATCGGGATGCTGCAGGACGCAGGTCTCTCCCTCACCGACATCGCCGGCGTGCTCGACGCCTCTGACGTCGCGTCGTGGAAGGCCATCGGGCGGGAACGGTTGGCCGTGCTCGACGCCGAGATCGAGCGCCTCACCAACGCCCGCTCGTTCCTCGAAGGCGCGCTGCTGTGCCGCTACGACCACCCCGCGACCGACTGCAAGGTCATGGGCGCCGAGATCGACCGCCGCCTCGGCCACTGACGCCGACGGCTGCTAGTCCCGTTCGACGGTCTGGCGCCCGCCGGCCGCGGTCCAGAACTCGACGACGAGCTTCGTCGCGGCGGGGTCGAGGTGGGTGATCGTGACCTCGGTGATGTCGGCGACGAAGGCGTCGCCTTCGGGTTGCTCGCCCTCGCCGTCGGTCGGCAGGGCACCGCCGAAGATCGCCCGGCCGGCGATCTTCGCCTCGCCCGGCCACTCGCTCTCCTTGCCCTCGACCGGGTGGAACGTGGGACCGTGCAGGTGGAAGCGCGGGTCGCGCTTGAGGTCTGCTCCCTTGCGGGCGCCGGTCATCGATCCGAACCGGAGGTCGCCGTCGGCGAACTCGCACTCGATGCCCGAGATGCGCGGTGACCCGTCGGCCCGCAGGGTGGCGATCGTCTTGTGCCGGCCGGCGTCGAACAGCTCTCGCACCTGTGCTGCGAGCTCCGGCTCGGCCTCTTCGAACGATCCCCACGACGTCACGGCGACGGAGGATACCCACGGTCGTAGTTGCGTTGGCGAGCGGCGCCGAGGAGGTCCGTCACGGGCCGAGCGCCAGGTGCAGACTTGCGCGGTGTTGGGCGAGTCGCTGCAGGTGCGCCTGAGCGAGGAGCTCGGCGGTGAGGTCGAGTTCCGCTCCCCGCCCGAGCGCCTCGAAGGCGGGTTCTACACGGACAACTACGCGTTCGAGCTCGCCGGCCAGACCGGGGAGTGGGCGGGCCCACTCATCGCCCGCTTCTTCCCGACCCACTCGCCGGCCGACCAGGCGGCGCGGGAGGCGATGGTGCAGGAGATCGCCGTCACTGCAGGGCTGCCGGCGCCCACCATCGTGTTCCACGACGGGTCGACGATCGAGGGTCGCCAGTGGTTCGTGATGCGCCGGCTGGGTGGGCGGCCGGTGATGGGCGGGATCGGTGTTGGCGAGGTGCTCCGCACGTTGCCGACGGTCGTGGGGAAGCTGCCGGCGATGACAGCCGGGGTGCACCACCGGATCCACCGGATCGAGCCGGCCGCCCTCGAGCCGCTCGTGGGGCTGGTGGGCGAGCGCCGCGCCGGGGTCGGTCGGTGGCTCGACATGCTTGAGGAGCTCGTCGACACCGGTGCCAGTGGTCTGGGGACGACGTGGCGATGGCTGTGCGACAACGAGCCCGCGGTGCGTCTCGCACCGACGCTCTGCCACGGCGACCTGTGGGGCGGGAACCTCCTGGTCGAGGCGGGCGAGGTGGTGGGCGTCATCGACTGGACCGTTGCCACCATGGCCGAGCCCGCGCTCGACGTGGGCTTCACGACCATGAGCCTGCGCATCGCCCCGGTGCCGATGCCGCGCGCACTGCGCGGCGCCGTCGTGTTCGCGTCGGAGCGGATGGCCCGCCGCTACGTCGCCGCGTATCGAGCCGGCAGCCCGGCCGATCTCAGCCGCGTGCCGTACTACGAGGCGCTCAGGTGTGCGACCGAGCTCACCGGTGTGGTCCGGTACCGCGCCGCGGTGGCCGCGGGTGGCGAGCTGCCGATCCGCCCGACCTGGGACCTCACCGCGGACGAGATGCTGCTGTTCCTCGAGGCCCGCACCGGCGTGCGTCCCACCCTGCCGTCGTGAGCGAGGCCGACCTGCCCTGATCCTCGACGGGGCGGGCTCGATCAGGTGGTGCCGGCGCGGTGGACCTCGGCCATGACGTCGGTGATGGCCGAGGCGACGGCGTCGGGCCGGTCGACCGAGACGAAGGTGGTGGCGTCGTCGATCGGTGTCAGCTCGGCCTGGGGGAACGCGGCCGCGAGCCGTCGGCCCAGGGCCGGGGTGAAGTGGCGGTCCCGCATGCCCCACACGAGCCGGGTCGGCCGGTCGAACGTCGAGAGCCAGGTCGCCGCATCGAGCAGCTCCTTGCGATCGACACCGTGCGCGAAGCGCGCGACGTCGGCTCGGATCGCCCGGTCCTGGAGGAGCGGCTCGACCCACCTGCGGGTGAGGCGGGCCGAGCGCGGGCGCCGGAGCAGTGGCCCGAAGGCGAGCGGCGAGTGGCGCAGCAGCCGAGGGCGCGTGCTCTGGCCGAGGAACCAGACCGCGGCGCGGGACTTGGCGATGGCGAAGAGGGGGACGAAGAACGTGGGCGGGAACTGCTCGAAGGCGTCGCAGTTGGTGAGGACCAGGCCGCCGACGCGGTGGTGGTCGCCTCGCAGCGCGAGCTGGCAGAGCGCTCCACCGGTGTCGCTGCCGACGAGGACGACGTCGTGGAGGTCGAGGGCCTCGAGCAGGTCGAGGATCGCCCGGCCGACGGCGGCCGGCGAGAGCTCGGAGCCGGCATCGACCGGCGTGCGATGGGCGCCGAGTGGCCAGTCGGGCACGACGCTGCGGATGCCGGCTGCAGCGAGCTGCTCGGCCACCCCGTCCCAGAGCGTCCCGTTGACCAGGAACCCGTGGACGAACACGGCCGTCGGGGCGTCGGAAGCATCGGGACCGAGCTCGCGGTAGTCGATCGGGCCGAGGGGGAGGTCGACGGTGGGCATGGCGGCTCCTGGTACCGTTCGCATTTCCAAACAGTCTGTCTGGAAGTTGCGTGCAGTCTGTACGCAAGTGAGCGAGGTCGTCAAGGTGCCGGTGGCGCGCAGGACCCAGAGCGAACGGACCGCGGCGACGCAGGGCGCGCTTGTCGCGGTGGCGCGACGGCTGTTCGGCGACGTCGGGTA
>JADMIO012610992.1_pt1 | contig 12194 bp, 10 predicted proteins | sample 8958161 | NCBI WGS metagenome assembly JADMIO01 (sample SAMN16585339, study PRJNA669376) | soil metagenome | isolation source: Crop rotation soil | place: USA: Cullars Rotation, Alabama | collected 2011 | reverse complement strand
CGCGACAACTTGTCCACGTGGAATTCTAAGCTTAGGATCCCAATGTGCTGGAAAGCCTGCCAGCGGCACGCAGCGAGCTCGACCGCGCCATCGCGCTGGCCAAGGGCGCTGACATCGAACCCGACCTGCGCCTGCACCTGGCCGACACCGAAAGCCTGCTCACGATGGACGAGGGGCAATTCGACCGCGCTGCCGCCGCGGCGCGCGAAGGCCTGGCGCTGCTCGACGCCCATCCCGGACTGCCGCGCACCCACCTGATCCAGCTCGAACGCACGCAGGCACGCGCACTGATGGCCAGCGGCCGCATGATCGATGCCGAGGCCGCGTTCGCGCGCGCCATCGCGGCGCAGAAGCAATGGGTCGGTGACAGCGGCATACGCGCCGGCGTGCTGTACAACGACTACGGCATCCTGCTCACCACGCTCGGCCGCTACCGGGAGTCCGAGCAGGCATTCCGCAGCGGCGCCGCGATACAGGCGGCGAGCGGCGGTCTGGCACCGGAACAGAGCCCGGCCTACCTCAACAACCTCTGCGACCTGCAGGTGGCCCAAGGCCACTACAGCGAGGCGTTGCAGAATTGTCGCGCCGCGCTCGCCCTGCATCGTGATTCCGCGGTCGACAATCCCGACCGCATGATTGTCGCCAGCAATCTCGCGCGCGTGCAGTCGCTGAGTGGCGAGGCTGGGGTCGCGCTGAAGTCACTGCAGACGCTGCGCAAGCTTGCCGCCGAAACCGCGGGCGCGGAAAGCTATCCCGCGGCCCTGCATACCGTGCGCGCGGCGCGCGCCGCATTGATCGCCGGCGACATGCCGACCGCGCGCGCGCTCGGCGACAACGGCGTCACCCTGTTCGATGCGCTGTTCCCGCCGCCGCATCCCTGGCATGCGCGCGCGCTCAGGGCGCGGGCGCTGGTGCGCATTGCCGATGGCGCCTTCGACGCGGCCAGCGCCGATCTCGAACGCGCGCACGAGGAAGCCGTCAAGACACTGCCCCAGGGGCATCCGCTGATCGCGCAGATCGAAGTCGACCAGGCCGAGGTGGCCGCGGGGCGCGGCGATCAGGCGATAGCGCGCAGGCTGCTTGGTGGCGCGCTGCCGATCCTGCGCAGCTGCTGCAGCAGCGATGAGATCGATCGCGGGCGGGCCGAAGCGCTGGACGTGCGTCTGTAACCATGACGTGGGAGGCCCCGTGGGGCCGACAATCCTTCCCACTTCCACCCCCTCAAACGCAGCCGTACATCCGTCGCGCCCACGGGCGCTCCCACGCGCAATCAATGACAAACCCGCGCATCGTTCTGCGTACCCCTCTTCGACACCCGCCGAGGAGAACGTCATGAAACGATGTGCCGCCACCATCCTGCTCACCCTGCTCGCCTGCACCAGCGTCCACGCCGACTGGGACCCCGAGCTCGAACGACAGGAGGAAGCCCGGCGCGCCGCCGAGCGCCAGGAACAGGCACGGCGCGATGCCGAGGCCGATGCGATCCGCGTCAAGGCGATGCGCAAGGCACTCGGCGCCGAGGCCAATGGCAGGAGCGATGCTGAAGTCCGCCGCCTCTACGCCGAACGCTTCGATCCGAAACGCATGCAGGCCGAGGCGATGGCACAACAGGCCAAGGCCAGTCGCGACATGCAGCAGGCCATCGCGCCGAATCGCGCCCAGGTCGATGCCGCAACCCGCGCGATGACCGGCAAGACCATCGAGGAGATGCAGCAGATGAGCGAGGCCGAACTCGAGGCGATGGCGCGCGAGATGGAGAAGAAGTACGGGCAATAGATGATTGCCGTGGGAGGCCCCGTGGGGCCGACATCACAACAAAGACCATACCTGTCGCGCCCACGGGCGCTCCCAGGATCGCGTTGACGCGCGCGTACTTTGCTGATCGTTTCGCGGGTTTCGGTATTCCGCCGTCTTCGATACCCGGTACGCGATCAACCTTTGTTGCCACACCCCATCCTCGCCGCCTTCGGCGGCGACCGTCCCCTGAACTCCAGGGGACTGGATCGGCAACGGACAGAGCGTGGGGGAATCTAAGTACTCGTGTCCGTCGAAATGACAGTAGCTCCCATGATCACCACACGCGCCAGAAGAATGTCGCTTTGCGCCGTCGCCAACGCCGCAGCGCGACGGAACTCGAACGCATTCGGGGACTGAAATGGACTCGTCTGTTCTCCACCAGCGAGCCCATCGCCATGCCTGCCCTGCGTTGCACCCCGCGTCGTCTGCTGTCCGTTGCTGCGTTGCTGCTCACCCTGGCCCTGCCGCTGGCCGCCGAACCCTTGCCGCCACCGGGCATGGCGGTGCACGGGCCGAACACACCGGAAACCGTGCTGCCGGCCACCGCCACCGATGTCGACATCGATGTCGCCGGCCTGGTCGCGCATGCGCGCGTGCGTCAGCGCTTCATCAATTCCGGCGACGATTTCCTCGAGGGCAACTATCGCCTGCCGATGCCGGCCGACAGCGCGGTCTATGCGATGCGCATCGAACTCGACGGGCGCCTGATCGAAGGCGAGATCCGCGAGCGCGAGGCCGCACGCATCGAATACGAGGCCGCCAAGAGCGCGGGCATGGCGACCGCGCTGGTCGAGCGCCAGGCCGCCGACATGTTCTCGACGCGCGTCGCCAACATCCCGCCCAAGTCCGAAGTCAGCGTCGAGATCGAATACTTCCAGAGCATCGGCTATCACGATGGCCGCTTCGAACTGGTGTTCCCGCTGACGCTCAGGCCGCGCTATGGCAGCACGCCGATCCCTGACCTCGGTGCAGAGATTGACGCCGCCGACGACAGGCCGGTCGTGGCCGGAACCACGTTGCCCGCGCGCATTTCCGTGCATCTCGCCGCTGGCATCCCGATCCTCGATCCGGTGTCGCCCTCACACGACGTGCAGGTGAAGCGGCGTGCCGGTGACTTCCAGATTGCAACGCGCAGCGAGCGCGTGCCGGCCGATCGCGATTTCGTCCTGAACTGGTCACCGCAGGCCGGAAAACTCGCCCAGGTCGCGGGCTTCGCCGAGGAGATCGATGGCCAGCGCTACGTCAGCCTGATGCTGGTGCCGCCCACACAGGCCGGTCCGCGCCTGCCGCGCGAGCTGATCCTGGTACTCGACAGTTCCGGATCGATGATGGGCGCGGCCTGGGAAGGCGCGCAGAAGGCAGCCGATTTCGCGCTGACGCAGCTCAAGCCCGGCGACTACTTCAATGTCGTCGACTTCGACAGCAGCGCCACCGCACTGAGTCCGATGTCGATGCCGGTGAATGCCCAGACCATCGCCAGCGCACGCGAGTTCGTCGCCACGCGCAGCGCCGATGGCGGTACCGAGATCGCCGGTGCCATCGACACCGCGCTGTCGTTGCCGCCGATCAACGATCATGTGCGCCAGGTCGTGTTCGTCACCGATGGCGCGGTCGGCAACGAGGCCGAGATCTATCGCCAGATCAGCGCGCGCGATGACGGCAATGCACGGCTGTTCATGGTCGGTATCGGCGATGCACCCAATCGCGCCTTCCTGCGCCACTCCGCCGAACTCGGCCGCGGCATCGCCGAGATCATCGAGTCCAGCGATGCGATCGATGCGCCGCTGCAGTCGCTGTTCCGCCGCATCGACGCACCGCTGCTGACCCATATCGACGTGCAGTGGCCGGGCGGCGCCGAGTCCTGGCCGAAGCAGCTGCCGGATCTCTACGCCGGCGAGCCGCTGTGGCTGACCAGTCGCATCGATGGCCGCGATGGCGAGGTAAAGGTGCGGGCCGATGGCCAGTCCGGTGTCTTCTCCAAATCGTTGTCGACGCAGCAGGCGACGCCCGCGATCGGCATCGCGAAGATCTGGGCAAGCCGCAAGATCCAGGCGCTGCAGGACGATATCGACCTCGGCGCCGACGAAGAAACCATTCGCGCCGAGGTGTTGCAGACCGCGCTCGCGCACCGGCTGCTGTCGCGCTACACCAGCTTCGTCGCCGTCGAGAAGATCGTGCGCCGCGACGACGATGCCGCGCTCGCCAAGGCCGAATTCGCCAATCCGCCGCCCGCCGATGCCGCATTCGCGCAGACCGCGCTCGGCTGGCGCGCGCATCTGCTGATCGGTCTGGCGCTGATCGTGCTGTCGCTGCTGCTCCGGCTCAACGCCCGCCAGCGCTCATGAACCCCCGCACGCTGCGCGGACTGGCCGGACTGCTGATGGTGGCTGGCCTGGCCGTGTCCGCGCAGTCGCTGTATCCGCTGGCCAAGGGCTGGCTGGCGATGCAGCTGATCGCCGATGCCTACGCCAGCTCGCCCGGCAGCCGGCCGTGGCCGGGCGCGGATTTCCGCGGCGTCGCGCGGCTGCAGGTGCCCAGGCTCGATGTGGACCAGATCGTGCTCGACCAGGCCAGCCCGCGCGCGCTGGCCTTCGGTCCCGGCCTCGCGCATCGCGATCCGCATGCCGGCCCGATCGTCAGTGCACACCGCGACACGCACTTCCGCTGGATCGGGAACCTGCAGCAGGGCGACGAGCTGCTCTGGGAACAGGCCGGTACGCAGCGCCGCTATCGCATCGTCGCGTTCCGCGTGGTCGACAGCGATCGCCAGCGCGTCGCCCTGCCCGACGCCGACACCCTGCTGCTGACCACCTGCTGGCCGCTGGACGCGCTGACCGCGGGTGGCTCGCTGCGTTACGTAGTGACCGCAGTCGCGATGTAGGAGGCCCCGTGGGGCCGATCGCTGTCCACCCACACGCCGCAACCTCCAACGCAGACCGCACACCTGTCGCGCCCACGGGCGCTCCCACGACAGCCCGCAGTCGCGATGTAGGAGGCCCCGTGGGGCCGATCGCTGTCCACCCACACGCCGCAACCTCCAACGCAGACCGCACACCTGTCGCGCCCACGGGCGCTCCCACGACAGCCCGCAGTCGCGATGTAGGAGGCCCCGTGGGGCCGATCGCTGTCCACCCACACGCCGTAACCTCCAACGCAGACGCACACCTGTCGCGCCCACGGGCGCTCCTACGACAGTCCGCAGTCGCGATGTAGGAGGGCCCGTGGGCCCGACCGTCAAACAACCACACACCGCAACCTCCGACGCAGACGCACACCGGTCGCGCCCACGGGCGCTCCTACGAAAGCCACCACGCCGCCATCGAGAGCGCCAGCCGCACGGCCGGGACGAACAACAACATCGCCACGACGCTCGCCACCAGCGTCGTGCGCCGATCCAGCGCACCCTGCCGCGTCAGCGATCGATAGACGTATACGGACACCGGCGCGACGACGAGCACCGCCGTGACAACGCCCGGCGTATATCCGCCGAACACCAGGCTCTGCGCCACATGGGTGAATGCGTGCAGGAAGAATGCGCCCAGCAGCCCGCCATAGGCGGCGCGCCATACGGGCGATGCGGGGCGCGACCACACACCCGCGGTGACCAGCACGAAGACCAGCATCACGCAGCCGATCGCGATCGCCGCCTGGGCGAATGTCGTCGGCAGCGCGGCGGCCACATCGCCGGCGCCGATGCTCGAGAGCAACGCCTCGATCCGGCCGCGATGCGACTCCACCCAGGCCGGCATCGTCGCCAGTTCCTCGGCATCGTGGAGCACGAAGGCGGCGGGCAACATCCAGTACACGCGGCCGCCTGTCGCCGATCCGTATGTGCTCATCTCCCTCCATCCGCCACGGTGGGCGCTCGACATTTGTGTTCGCTCTCACTCTACCCGACGCGGCGGAACCTCGATGGTCTAGCCATGGACTGGCGCCGGAGCCCGCCCTCCGAGCGGCCTGGACAGCCCTGTGCGCCCGACTGTTCGCACCATCGGCGGCCAATCCGATATCGCAAACCCGCGATGAACTGCCGCGAACTGCGGCACAGTCGCATCCACCAGCGTCGCCACATCGCCCTACAATGCGGCGCAACGCCCAGCCCGCCGCCCAGTGAACGATCTCAAAGCGCAACCCACTCACGAACTGCTGCGCCGCATCCGTGCCGGCAGCGACGAGGCGCAGCAGGCGCTGTACCAGCGCTGCCTGCCGCTGCTGCAGCGCTGGGCGCATGGGCGGCTGCCGCGTGGCGTGCGCGATGTCGCCGACACCGATGATCTGGTGCAGGTCACGCTGATGCGCGCACTCAAGCACCTGGGCGAGGTGCAGTCCGACGCCAGCGGCAGCTTCCTCGCCTATCTCCGGCAGATCCTGCTCAACGAGGTGCGCGGCGAGATGCGCAAGCGCCGCGTGCGCGGCGAGCAGCTCGACGTCAGCACGCTGGAACTCGCCGACGAGCAGGACTCGGCGATCGAGCAGCTGGTCGGCCGCGACCGTCTGCGCGCCTACGAATCGGCCTTGGCCAGCCTCGGCCAGCGCCAGCAGGAGCTGATCCTGATGCGGCTGGAGTTCGGCATGAGCTTCCCGGAGATCGCGCTGGAGACCGGCGAAGCGGCGGATACTGTTCGGATGGCGATCACACGCGCATTGAAGGTGCTGACCGAACGCATCGCCAAACAGGGCTGATCCATGGACCGCCAGACCCCGCCGACCTCACGCCTGTCCGATGTGCTCGATGCCATCACCGACCAGGCCCCGGTGCCCTGGTCGACGCTGGAACGCGAGTTCAATAGCGAGGCCGAGCTGGAAGGCCTGCGCCTGATCGACGATATCGCACGCGCGTTCCGCGGCCGTGCATCCGAGCCCACAGCAGACGCGGCACCCGCAGCGCTGTTCGAATGGAACGGATTGCGCGTCATCGAACGCATCGGTGGCGGCAGCTATGGCGAGGTGTACCGCGCCTTCGATCCCTGGCTGGAGCGTGACGTCGCATTGAAGCTGTTCGCCCGCGATGCCTCTGCCGGGCTCGACGAGGCGCGGCGCCTCGCACGCATCCGCCACCACCATGTGCTCGCGGTCTTCGGCTGCGGCATCGATCGCGATCGCGCGGGACTCTGGAGCGAGCTGATCGCCGGCGCGACGCTGGCCGACCTGGTCGCACGCGACGGCGCGTTCAGCAGCGAGGAAACCCTGCGCATCGGCCGCGATCTGGCGCGTGCGCTGATCACCGTGCATGCGGCCGGCCTGGTGCATGGCGACATCAAGGCCGAGAACGTGATGCGCGAACGCGGCGGACGCATCGTGCTGATGGATTTCGGTGCCGGTGGACAGGAACGCCTGCTGGCCGGCAATCGCATGCTGTCGGCGACGCTGCGCTATCTGCCGCCGGAAGTGCTCGATGGCGCACCGCTGTCGCAGCAGAGCGACCTGTTCGCGCTGGCCGTGCTGCTGTACTTCCTGCGCTGCGGCGCACTGCCCTGGTCGGCGACCGATCCGCTGCTGCTGCGCGCGGCGCAGCGTCAAGGCGTGCGCGTGCCGGCGGCGGAACAGGCCAGTGCCGGGGACGCACGGCTGTCGACACTGATCGAGCAGGGACTGGCGTTCGACGCGTCGAAGCGACCGCGCAATGCGGTCGAGTTTGCAGCGCTGCTCGGGCAGGCCGCGGGCGGCCCGGAAGCTGTCGCCATCGCAATGCCGCGGGCGCGGGCGTATCGCGGGTTCTGGATCGCGGGCGCTGCAGCGGCATGCGCTGCAGCCGTTGCCGGGCTCTGGGCCGTGTTCGCGCCACCGCCGTGGACCAGCGATGCCGCCTTCCTCCGCGTCGGCACCAGCGGCGACGAGCCGCTCGGCCCCAGCGCCAGCGTCCGCGTCGGCGATCGGCTGCGCCTGCATTTCTCGAGCAATCGCGACGCCTATGTCTACGTGCTCAACGAGGACGCAGACGGCCAGGCCACGGTGCTGTTCCCGCTGCCCGGCATGGACAACCCGGTGCGTGCCGATGCCGCGCTCGATCTCCCGGGTGGCGCGGGTTCGACACTGGCGTGGGAGGTCAGCGACGGCGCCGATCATGAGGAGTTCCTGGTGTTCGCCAGCCCCGAGCCGCTGCAGGAACTCGAATCCGCCGTCGAACGCTGGCGCCAGGCACAGCCCACGCAGCGCTCGGTCGGCAGCGTCGTCGACACCGTGCCGCCGGAAATCTCCGGCACGCATCTGCGCGCCGCGCTCAAGGCCGCGGAAGACGGCGGCGGCGACACGCCATGGCGACGCTGGCATTTCGATTTCCGGCATGCGCAGTAGCGTTTTGAAATACCTGTATTGAAACCCTTCTCCCGCCTGCGGGAGAAGGTGGCCCAACGGGCCGGATGAGGGTGGCGGGGCGACCACACCTCCCACGCACCTTCGCAAGCTTTCCCTCACCCTGACCCTCTCCCGCAAGTGGGAGAGGGAATCAATCCAACTCGCCACCCATCATTCAAAGCCGTCGGCGAACCCGCCATCGGCCGCGCGCACCACGATGTGGTATTCGCGCGCCGCCGCCTGCGGATAATCACCGTCGGCACGCACATAGAAATAGTACGAACCCAGCTTCGTCGGCACCCCGCTGATCACGCCGGTCGCCTGCCCGATGCTGAGCCCGGGCGGATTGAGGTACAGCTCGGTCATCCGCCAGCGAATGAAATTCGGGGGCGTGACCGTCAGGCCGACGGACTGGAATGGCGCTGTGGTGTAAGGCATGCCGAGCACCGCATCGGGCAGCGGCGGATTGGTGATCACTATCGGCACGTTGGGATTGTCGTCGTCGAGGATCATGCCCTCGCCGTCGCGGCTGTCCGGGGTCTGCAGCACCAGCGCATTGGTCGGGTTCGACAGCAGCACGCGGAACAGGCGATCCGGCTGGGTCGCGGTATTGCCGATCGCCTCGATGTTCATCGTGCGGGTCAGCGTTCCCGGCGAGAACGTCAACGTGCCGGTGCCGGAGATGTAGTCGATACCGGCATTCGCGGTGCCATTGCTGGTGCTGTAGTGCACGCTCACTGTCTGCGCGCTGGCACGGGTCAGGCTGACGCGAAAGCGCATCGACGTCGTGCCGGTGTTGCCCTCGGTGACCGATACCCGATCGATCGTCAGCTGCGGCAGCAGCGATGCCGGCGCCGACCAGAATTCCGCGGCACCCGCGCCGCGACCCGGTCCGCCATAGGGCTGCCCGACCGGTGCCAGCAGCACCGCGCGGTGGGTCACGCCCGCTGCCGTGTACGGTGCATGCAGCAGCAGCAGTGCGTCGTCGGTGTTGGACGTGCCACCGGTGAGCGCGACATACTGGCCGTCGGCGCTGATCGCGATGTCCTCGTAACCGTTGAAGGTGAGGTGCATCGGCAGCAACAACCGCTCGGTGGTCGAATTGGCGCTGTACGGCGCGGCGATCGTCAGCACCTGCGACTGCGTGAAGAAGTCATTCGGCAGTCGGCTGTCGACCACCAGTACCTTGCTGCCATCGGGCAGGAACACCGCGGCATCGAGCGTGTCGGCACCCGCCGGCATGATGTTCTCGGTGACGCTGGTGGCCGAGAACGGTGCGTGCACGATCGTCGCCGGCCGGCCGGCGAGGCCAGCCGTGCTCAGCAGCACCTGCTTGTCCGGCGACAGCGCCAGCGCGCGACCGACCGCGTTGTTGGGATCGGTGACCGCGGCGAGCGGCAGCGTGAACACGATATTGGCATTCGCATACGGCGGATCGACCGCGGTGATGCCATTGCTGTGGCCGATGTAGGCACGCCCATTGTCCGGATCGAACACGATGGCATGCGTCTGCGCCGTGCCCAGCGTGCCCGGCAGCGTGAGCACATGCGACGCGACCGAGAGATTCGACAACGGCAGCGGCACCACCCAGACCTTGCTGCGGTCGGCGGCGACGAACACCGCGCCCGACGCCAGCAGCAGATGCGTGGCGGCGGGATTGAGCGCCGCGGTGCCGTAGCCGGTGTAGCTGGTGTCGCCGGCGCCGCCGGGCTGGAAGAAACCGGCGCTGGTGCCGGTGGGGATGTCGATCAGGTCGACCCAGGGCTTGGCGACGCCGGGCGTGAGGGCGAGATCGCGACTGAGCAACACGATGTCGTGGGCATTGATCGAATGCGGCGCGGTCGGCGCGATGTAGTAGGGCACCAGCGCATCCCATTCGGCTGCCACGTCGCCGAACACCACCATCGGGCCCGGCCCACCGAGGTTGGCATCGGCGCCGGTCGACACCACCAGTTCCTGGGCCGCGCAGGTCAGACTCGCTGCAAGCGCCACCAGGGCTGGCCACAGCAGTCGGTGCGTTGTCGCTCGTGGATTCGATGGACTCATGGTCAGGCTTCCTTTCGGTCATCGATGCCGACGGATCGACATCACAGGGATGGGCGTCAACACGAATGCGCCAGCGCGCCGGACCGAACAGGCTGTGATTTTTTGACACCGCGATGTTCGCCTGCGCGCGGTCGCGCATTCCCCAGTGCGTGCCCCTGGAGAACCCGCACATGAACCTGATCCGCACCGCCTTGATCGTCGTCTGCAGCCTGCTCGCGACCACTGCCCACGCCGCCTGGGTGAATATCGACGAGCTGCATGCCAACAATCTCCCGCCCGGGACCAGCGGCATCCAGTTCGGCAAGTCCATCGCCGCCGACGTCCGCGCCGATGGCGCCATCCGCGCGCTGTACGTTGGCGCGCCGTATGCCACCGTCGAATACCAGGACGTGACCTACCCGGGTGCGGGAAAGGTGTACTTCCTGGTGTGGAACGGCACGCAGCTGGTGACCTCCAGCTTCTTCTCCGCGATTCCGCAGGCCAATGCGCACTTCGGGTCGGCACTGGCTGCGCGCAACGGCACGATCGTCGTCGGTGAACCGGATTTCGACGATGCCGGCCACCCCGACTCCGGCAAGGTCCACATCATCTACGACGAGTACTGGCACTCCACTACCCTCATCTATCCTTTCATCCGGCGCGCGTCGGTACGCACGATCGGTGTGGACAACGCCCGCCTCGGTTCCAGCGTCGCCGTCGATGGCGATGGCGTCGACACGACGACCGGCAGCGATCCCAACAGCGATGGCAGCTACATCGCCGCTGGCGCGTCCAATGAAGCGGGTACGGGCTGCGCCTACGGCTGGCACCTGCCGGTGAACACCCAGGACAATGTGCCGGTCGGCTACATGGGCAGGGCCTGCGCGCAGAACTCCGGTGAATCGTTCGGCTCCAGCGTCGCCGTGCGTTCGACGGCCCCCAACCAGATCATCCTGGTGGCCGGTGCACCGGGCAGTACGCAGGGCGGCAATGTCGCCGCCGGTGCGGCCTACGTCCATGTTCGCGTCAACAACAACCTGGTCATGATCGATACGCTGTTGCCGCCGAATCCGGCCCTGCTGGATGTCTTCGGCACCAGCGTCGGCATCGACGATGACTACATCTACGTCGGCGCCGCCGGTCGCGACCTGGCCGGCGTGGGGCGTACAGGATCGGTCAGCATCTTCACGCCGGCCAACCTCCTCGGCTACGACTTCCTGACCGAGCGCTTCCCGGCGCCACCGCGCAACGCGGGCGATCTCTGCGGCGCCTCGCTGACGACCAACTTCGGCGGCAGCGGCATCGTGCTGGGCTGCCCGGGCAGCGATGGCAGCGTCGTCGACCAGGGCGCTGCGCGCGTCATCACACCGTTCAACCTGCTCGGCAATCTGCTCTGGCTCGACCAGCTGGTCACCCTGGCCGACGAACCGCACGGCGCCGACGACCTGGGTCGCAGCGCCGTGCTCGTCAACGGTCGCGTCTACGCTGGCGCACCATTCGCCGACGACACCGTAGGTGTGAACAACGGCGGCGTCTTCGAGTTCGCCAGCGGCATCGTCGGCGACAACGTGTTCGCCAATGGTTTCGAGTAGCGACTGGCGCGCGGCGGCGCGTTCGCTTCGCCGTCGTGCCGCATTCAACGCCATACCCCGCCACAGGAGTTCGTCATGTCCGTCCGCATCGCCATCCTCGCCGCGCTGATCGTCGCCGCCCACACAGCGAACGCCGAATCCACGCAGTGCACTCCGATCAATGCCGTGCCCGCAACGCTTTCGGCAACCGGCAGCTACTGCCTGACCAACGATGTGACCAGCACCGCGACCGGCACCGCCGCCGCGATCACCATCGCCGCCGACGACGTGCTGCTCGATCTCAACGGGCACTCCGTCACTGGCCCGGGCGGCAGCAGCGCCGGAATCGGCATCTACTCGATCGCGCATCGCAGCGTGCGCGTGCGCAACGGGGTCGTGCGCGGGTTTTCCTACGGCGTGCAGCTGACCGATACCTACTCCTACATTCCGCCCTTTCCAGCACAGTGGGATCCGAAGCTTGGAATTCACGTGACTTGAAGTCGCGGC
>JADMIO010871567.1_pt1 | contig 12194 bp, 11 predicted proteins | sample 8958161 | NCBI WGS metagenome assembly JADMIO01 (sample SAMN16585339, study PRJNA669376) | soil metagenome | isolation source: Crop rotation soil | place: USA: Cullars Rotation, Alabama | collected 2011 | reverse complement strand
GGAAAGAGCTTCGCGAGTGAACGCTGGTTCGTGCAGGCCAACGGGCACGTTAGGAAGAGCGCTTTGTAGGAATCACGTCCGTACGCTGTCGTGGCCGATGTCGCTGCGCGCGTTGTCGTAACATGTCTCTCAACATTCAAAAATGGAGTCGTCGTCATGTCCAAGCTCACTTTGCAGCAGGCGAACCGCATCATTGAAAAAGCGCTCGCGAAAGGGCGCGAAATGAAAGTGAAGCCGCTCGGGGTCATCGTCCTCGATGATTCCGGCAACATTGTTTCGGCCCAGCGCGATGACGGTGCGAGCATGTTCCGGCTCGACGTCGCGAAAGGCAAAGCCTGGGCTGCAGTGGCGATGGGCTCCTCGAGCAGGGCTCTCGCCAAACGCGCCAAAGACAATCCGAACTTCTTCGTCACGCTGTCGGCGACGGCTCAAGGCCGCTTTCTGCCGCAGACCGGCGGCGTGCTGATCAAATCGAAAGACGGAACCATACTCGGCGCAGCGGGCGCGAGTGGCGGTACGGGCGACGAAGACGAAGCGTGTTGCGTGTATGGTGTCGAGCAATGCGACCTCGTGGCCGATGCGAAGGAATAACGGCGTTGCCCTTCGCGTACACGCCACTAAACGTCAGGTACGAACCGAGTGTGAACTTCCCATAGGTTCACTCTGTTCGTTCGAGCAGCGGATCCGGTACGTTGGCGCGCGCTGTAGGCGATTCGTCGAGCCTCATGGTGCCGCAAAGCGCGTCATCGAAGCGGCAAACCCGCTTCGCGGCGGGCAGTCAACACACGACAGCCCGCACACGAAGCGCCGCTCCACTGACTGCGGCACAAATCGTCTCGCCGAATCACCTACACCGCACGTCCCTGGGTAGCGCGGGCCCCGGACAGCGTGCTCATCGGGCGCGCCGGCATAGACGAGGCGTTGCGCCGACTTGGGCCGCAGTCGCGACAAGCGCGCCGTTCGTGTGCGTCTAGTCGTGTGTTGACCTGGCGCCGCGAACGGGATTGCGGGCTTGACGGACATGCTTGCGGCACCAGGAGGTGCGACGGCTCGGCTGGGACACCGAAGCAACTGCTGACGATCACACCCAGCTTTCCCGGCCGTAACCTCGCTCCGCTCGGCGGGCTCGATAACGAACAGAGAGAAACGTAGGTTTCCCTCCGTATCCTCCTTTCCTTTCTAATTTCTATAATGGTCTCTTTGGACGGGATTTCCTGTGCCCCTCTATCCTCCAGGCACGATCGGCATGTCGCTCGAGGACGTCGACACGCCCGCACTGATCCTCGAGCTCGATTCATTCGAGCGCAACCTCCGGCGCCTGCAGGAATCGCTCGTGGATCGGCAGATCAGAGTGCGTCCGCACGCCAAGAGTCACAAGTGTCCGCAGATCGCGCTGCGTCAGATCGCGCTCGGGGCTATCGGCGTGTGCTGTCAGAAAGTGAGCGAAGCCGAAGCGCTCGTCGAAGGCGGCGTCCCCGACGTGCTCATCGCGAACGAAATCGTGGGCAATCGTAAGCTCGCGCGCCTCGCGGCGCTCTCGAAACAGGCGCGCGTCGCGGTGTGCGCAGACAACGCAGACAACGTCCGGGCGCTAGACACTGCCGCTCGCGAAGCGGGCGTAACGCTCGACGTGCTCGTGGAGATCAACGTCGGCGCCAATCGCTGCGGCGTCGAGCCCGGCGAGCCCGCTGTTCGCCTCGCGCAGCAGATCGCGGGAAGTGCGAATCTGCATTTTGCAGGTTTGCAGGCGTATCAGGGATCCGCGCAGCACATCCGCAAAGTCGATGAGCGGCGTGCCGCGATCGAGTCCGCCGTTGCGCACGTGAAACGCACGCGCGAGCTGCTCACGCGCGCAGGCCTTGCGTGTCCCAAGGTGACGGGCGCGGGCACTGGAACGTATCTGTTCGAAGCGACGAGTGGCGCCTACGACGAGCTGCAGGCCGGGTCGTACATCTTCATGGACGCCGATTACGCGCGTAACGACTGGACCGAGAGCGGCACACCCCGCTTCGAACACAGTCTTTTCGTGTGGACGACCGTCATGAGCCGCCCGTCGCCGGATCGCGCGATCGTCGACGCCGGACTGAAAGCATCGAGTATCGATTCGGGCATGCCGCGCATCGCCGACGGCGGCCCGGCCGAGTACGTCAAGGCATCCGACGAGCATGGCGTCATTCAGACGAATGGCGCGAATGGCTATGGCGTCGGAGACAAGCTGAAGCTCATACCCGGACATTGCGACCCTACCGTAAACCTGTATGACGAGTACGTCTGCATACGCAAAGGACGCGTCGAAGCGATCTGGCCAATCACAGCTCGCGGCGCGGTTTGGTAAGCCCGGATCACGAGTCACGCCTTCCTGAGTCCTCACCGCCGCACTGCCCGTCAAATGAAAGTCATCAGAAGAATCGGATTCATCGGCATTGGCAACATGGGCGAGCCCATGGCGAGCCACCTCGTGAGAGCGGGTTTCGATGTCACGGTCTACGACTCGAGACCCGAGACGGTTGCGCTTTTCGTGGAGCGTCACGGCGGTCGCGCGGCGGACTCATCGCGAGACGCTGCGCTCGAAGCCGACGCGGTGATCACGATGCTGCCAGACCACAAGGTCGTGCATCAGGTCATCGCCGGCGACGATGGCGTCGCGTTTGTGCTCTCGCGAGACGCGGTCGTAATCGACATGAGCACCTCAGACCCGACGGCGACGCGCGAGCTTGCCCGCGTTCTAGCGGCGCGCGGAATCGCGCTCGTCGATGCACCGGTGATGGGAGGTGTGATTTTCGCGAAGGACGCGACGCTCGACATCATGGTCGGCGGCGACAGCGCGGTCATCGAGCGCTGCAGACCGCTGCTTCAGGCGATAGGCCGCAGCATCATGGAATGTGGCGAAGTGGGCTCAGGTCACGCGTTGAAGGCGCTCGCAAACTACGTGAACGCGTGTGCGCTGATCACGTCGATAGAAGCGCTGACGATCGGAAAACGGCTAGGCCTCGATCCCGATTTCATGGCGCGCTCGCTCGCGACGATGTGCGCCGGCCGCAACCACCCGATCGAAAAGAAAATCGTGCCGCACGTGTTCACGCGCGGTTACGGGACCGGCATGGCGCTTGGGTTCATGGCGAAGGACGTCAGGATCGCATGCGACAGCGCCCGTGCGGTGGACGCGTTCACTCCGCTGCTCGAGCACGTCGCCGAGCTGTGGACTGCTGCGGCCGCCAAGCTCGGGCCGCAGCTCGATCACACCGAAATCGTGCGCTACTGGGAAGACGCGACCGGCGTGCGGCTGTAGGGCTGCACCCGGTTCACGCGATGGCGGCCGCTCGGCTCTCCGCGAGCCCCGGCATTTCGAAATCGAGACTCTCGAGATCCTGAATCACTTTTGCCGCCTGCTCTTTGGACAGCGCGACGAGAGGAGGGCGCACGGTCGCCCATGCGGGATCCTTCGCATAATGCGCGATGACTGCCTTGAGCGCGGGAATCATCACGTACTGACCGGTCGCCTTGCGCACGGCGTTGAGCTGATCCTGCTGCGTCTGCGCATCGGCGTTGCGCCATTCGCGGTATAGCTTGTCGATCGGGCCGGGATTGACATTCGCGGTTGCCGAAATGCACCCTGCACCGCTTTCGCGCATGTTCGCGAGCAGGAAAGACTCGCTTCCGACAAAAACATCGAATCCTGATTTCGCGAATGCATCGAGAAACTGTTTCGTGTTGTTCCAGTCGCCCGAGCTGTCCTTCATACCTGCGATCGCCGCCGGATACGCCTTCAGCAGACGCTCGACAAGTTTCGTCGTAATGCCTACGACCGCGACCGGCGGAATGTGATAGAGATAAAGGCGCAGCCTCGAATCGCCCACGCGCTCGATCACCTCAGCGAAGTTGCGATACAGGCCATCCTCGCTCACGTCTTTGTAGTAGAACGGCGGCAGCATCAGCACGCCCGCGCAACCGGCTTTGACCGCGTGCTCGGTGAGTCGAACCGTATCAGTAAGCGCGCAGCAGCCCGTGCCTGGCATCATGCGAGAGGGATCGACGTCGGCTGCGAGTAACGCATCGAGCAGTGCGATGCGCTCGTTCACCGACAACGAGTTCGCCTCGCTGTTCGTGCCGAACACGGCGAGCCCGCAATTCTGCGACAGCAGCCATTTGCAGTGCGCGATGAAACGCTGTGTGTGCGGACTCAGATCCGAGTTGAAAGGCGTGACGACGGGCGACAGTATGCCCTTGATGCGTGGCGACTGACTCATGTGGGATTCTCCTCGCGGTGCCGCGGAGTAATGGATGCGAAAGCGTTTTTGAGAATAGCACACGGCTGCTGACAATCACAGGAAGCAGACTTACAATTCCGCGGCGCTTTTTGCGCAGCGCTGGAATAAAAAACCGATGCGAGGAGATCCAATCGATGAAGATCATGGCGCTGTGCGCGCTCTGGATCGCGGCCCTGGGAATGGCAAGCGCAGCTGAAATCACGGTATTGAGCGGTGGCGCGATCGAGCCCGGATTGAAAGCGGTTGCAGCGTCTTTTCAGAAGGAAACCGGCCACACCGTCCAAATCACGTTCAACACGGCGCCGCAGATCGCCAAGCGCGTCGCAGCCGGTGATACGTTCGACGTGATCATATCGCCGCCGGCCGCGATCGAAGATTTTGCCAAAGCGTCGAAAGTCGAAGGCGAGCGGGTGAGCGTGGGCCGCGTCGGGCTCGGGGTTGCGGTTCGTCCGGGCGCGCCTGTGCCGGACCTGTCGAGTGTCGACGCTTTCAAGCGCTCGCTGAGCGAAGCGGACTCGCTCGTTTTCAATCGTGCTTCGACTGGAATCTATCTCGAGAATCTTCTCAGGAAGCTTGGCGTATACGGTGAAGTGGACGCGAAGACCACGCGTTATGCCGACGGCGCGTCGGTGATGGAGCACGCCCTCAAAGGCAAAGGAAAGGAAATCGCTTTCGGTGCGATCACCGAAATCCTCCTCTATAAGGACAAGGGTCTGCGCTTCGTCGGTCCCATTCCGGCTGAGATTCAGAACTACACGGCGTATGTCGCGGCGCCCATGGCAGCGGCGTCGAATGCCGAAGGAGCGCGGAGCTTCGTGCGCTATCTCGGAAGTCCTGCGAGCAAGAAGCTTTTCGCCGCAGCTGGAATCGAATAGCGCCACGTTGCTCAGCTCCGACGGCACATACGCAAGCTGCGTGAGCCACCGCGTCTTCGGTACACCATATAGCGCTTACGCGAATGGGACGGATGAACAGTCATAAACTGTCGGAGCTTCACAACCCGTGCAACATATTGATGTCGTCGTGCGCACGCGTTTTTAGAGTGGCAGCGTCTCTGGCGGTTGCCGCGGCGCTCGTACCCGCGCTCGCGCAGGAGTATCCGACGAAGCCGATCCGCTTCATCGCACCCAATCTGCCCGGCGGCCCCACCGACATTCTTGCGCGCATCGTCGGGCAGAAGCTCACCGAGAGCATGGGGCAGCCGGTGATCGTCGAAAACCGGGCAGGCGCGGCGGGCAACATCGGAACCGAGATCGCGGCCAAAGCGCCGCCCGATGGCTACACGCTCGTCACGGGCAATAACGCGACCTTCGGAGCGAACGTGAGTCTTTATAAGAGACTCGGTTTCGATCCGATCAAGGATTTCACGCCGGTCGTGCTCGTTGCGACACAGCCGAACATTCTCGTCGTGCATCCATCATTGCCCGCGAAAACCGTGAGGGAGCTGATCGCGCTGGCGAAAGCGCGTGCGGGCGAGCTCAACTACTCGGGGTCGGGAGTCGGCGCTGCGGCGCATCTCGCCGCCGAGCTGTTCAAGAGCATGACGGGTACCAACATCGTCCATATATCGTACAAGAGCGCCGCGCCCGCACTCACCGATCTCATTGCGGGACAGACGCAACTCATGTTCGCAACGGCGCTCTCGGTGACGCCGCACATCAAAGCGCGTCAGGTGCGCGCGATCGCCGTGACGACGGCGAAACGCAGCAAGCTCTATCCCGAGCTGCCGACGATCGCCGAAGCCGGCGTTCCGGGATTCGAAGCGACAACGTGGCACGGGGTGCTCGTCCCCGCGGGCACGCCAGCCACCATCGTCGAGCGGCTCAATTCAGAAATCAACAAAATGCTGCAGAGCGCGGAGGTCCGCGACAGGCTTGCCGGACTCGGGGCCGAAATCGTCGGCGGCTCGTCCCGGGAATTCGCCGATCACATCCGGCACGAAATCCCGAAATGGGCGAAGGTGGTCAAATCGATCAACGTGCACCTCGATTGAACTCGAGCACGTCGAAGCGTGGTCCCCGGTCGACGACGTAAATCACGCCGCGGTCGTCGATGTCGACGTCGTTGGTCTGCGGGCCGGCTCTGCCGCGAGCCGGCTCTGGAACGAAGAAACCCACTTCCTGCGGCGAGCTCGGATCGGCGATATCGACGATGCGTAAGCCGCCCGCGAACCATGTGCAATACACCAGCGTGTCGCCCTTCATGCGCTCAAGGAACTGGTGCGAGCCGAAACGCCCGGGTGCGGCGCGGCTCCACGGCGAATCGAGCTCGCTCACCTGGAAAATCGACAGTGGCTTGATCGAAGCGAAATCGGTGACGTCGAACACCCAGAGACACGCGTGAGGACGTCCGCGCCGCCGCGCCATTTCGTCGGCGCCGTGAGCGTGATCCTCTTCGTCGATGGCGATGGCGATGCGGCGCCCGCCAATGCGCACCGGCATTTCCTTGAATGTGTGAGTGGGCTCCGGAAACGGCGGATGATAGTTGTAGGCGCCCACGGTGCGCGGCTTACGAATATCGGACACGTCGATCACGCGAACGCCCGCCATCCAGCAACCCGCCCAGAGGTGGTCTCCCGAGCGCAGCGCATGATGCAGGCGATTACGCCGGCCCGGCCACGCCGGCGTCTCGCCGCCTGCCGTATGCTGGCCAGGCAGCCACCAGCGTGAGACTTCTTCGGGTCGCGACGGATTGCGAATGTCGTAGATGACGAGCATCGCACCCAGATAGCCGGGCATCTCGGTCGAGATGTAGGCGTAGTTTTCGTCCATGTCGTAACGGTGCACGCCTTTGCCGCCGGTTTTCTGAAACGCGATCAGCTTGGGCTTGCTGCGGTCGGACACGTCGTAAATCTTGAAAGCGCCCTGGTCGTACGGATGACGCTCGGCTGCCTCGACCGCGGGCAGATCGCCTTCGCTGATCGAGAGTTTCTGCGCGAGCTCGGCTCCGGTCGGATCGCGGCCCAGCACCTGTCTCAACGCTGCGCGGGCCGAAGGCAACTGCTCGGCCTTGCGGCCATGTGCGCTCCCGTTCTGCTCGTTGTTGACGATCATGATGTCGCCGACGACGCGCGCCTTGTGGCTGTGCGAGCTGTCGTCGTCGAGCATGATCTGCGACACGATGCGTGGCTTGCGCGGATCCGCAATGTCGAGAATGGTCGTGCCCAGGCGCTGCTTGTTCGCGAGATGACCGATGTAGGCGTAGCGCCCTTCGACATAAACCTGACCCGCACCCGCGAGCTCCATTTGTGCGAGGCGCTTCACATTGTGCGCAAGCGGCCCTGTTTGCTGAGCGCTGTCCATGATGACTCCTGTTAACCCCGCTTGAACTCCAGAACGTCGAATCCCGAATATCGGTCGACGATGTAGATGAGCCCGCGCGCGTCGACGTCGACATCGTTCGTCTGCGGCGCGACTTTGCCCGCTCCCGGCTCCGGTATGAACCATCCCACTTCCTGCGGCGCAGTCGGATCCCCGACGTCGACGATGCGCAACCCGCCGGAGAACCACGCGCAATACATCAGGGTATCACCGCCTTTCATGTGCTCCTGAAACTGATGCGCCCCGAAGCGTCCCGGTGCGGCGCGGCTCCACGGGGAATCGAGCTCGCTCACTTCGAAGATCGCCATCGGCTGAATGTTCGCGGGATCGGTGATATCGAACGTCCACAGCGCGGCGTGGGCGCGTCCTTTGCGGCGCGCCATTTCTTCGGCGCTGTGAGCGTGGTCTTCCTCGTCGATCGCAAGTGCGATTTGGCGACCGCCAATCGATTTCGTAAGCGGCATGAACGTATGCGACGGCTCGGGAAACGGCGGATGGTAGTTGTAGGCGCCGATCGTCTTCGGTTTGCGGATGTCCGACACGTCGACGATGCGAACACCGCCGTGCCAGCAACCGGCGTACAGTCTGTCGCCCACACGCAGCGTGTGATGCAGGCGATGCTGACGACCCGGCCACGAAGGCTTTTCACCACCCGCGAGATGCTGGCCCGGTATCCACCATTTCGACACCTCCTCGGGCCGCTGCGGATTGCGAATGTCGTAAATCACGAGAATGTTGCCGACGTAACCTTCGGCTTCGGTCGAGATGTACGCGTAGCTCGCGTCCATGTCGAAGCGATGGACGCCGATGCCGTATGTTTTCTGAAACGCGAGCAACTTCGGTTGCGTGCGGTCCGATACGTCGTAAATCTTGAATCCACCGTTGCGATACGGGTTCTTCTCCTGGGCCTCCACGGCTGGAATGTCGGATTCATGCACGCCGAGTTTTTGCGCGAGCTCGGCGTGCGTAGGGTCGCGCGAAAGCTCGCTCCGCAGCAATGTGCGTAATTTCGGCAGCTCGTCGGCCTTGCGGCCGATCGCAGTCATGTTGCGTTCGCTGTTGACGATCATGATGTCGCCGATCACGCGCGCCTTGTGGCTGTGCGATTCGGGATCGTCGAGGTGTATCTGCGAAACGACGAGAGGTTTTTTCGGATCCGAGATATCGAGGATGCTGGTTCCGAGCTGCTGTTCATTCGGTATGTGACCGATGTAGGCGTACGTGCCGTCGACATAGACCTGGCCGGCGCCGGGCAGGTCGAGATGAGAAATGCGCGCGACGTTATGGCTGAGCTTCGGCTGTTGCGACGGAGCGTTCATGAGGTCCTTGTGGCTGTGGCAGTTGTTTCGATAGTGACGCTCGCGACAGCTGCCCGCTCCTCAGCGGGCCTGCCGCTCACCGGAATGTACTCGGCTTCCCACGTTCCGAGACACTCGTAAATGCGTGATTCGATTCTACCCGAGCGCCGACGCGCGACACCGCACGCTACGACTGGCTATACTTGCGCGCAGGATCGAAAAAGTCTCCGGGGATTTGGGCAATGCGTTGGGCGATTCCACTGTGCTTCGCCGCCGCGTCGGCGTGCTTCGCTTCCGCGACCGGCGCTCAGGACTACCCGCGAAAAGCAGTACGGGTGATTGCGCCGTTCGCGCCCGGGGGTGCAACCGACTTGCTCGCCCGTCTCGCGAGCCAGAAGCTTTCGGAGCGATGGGGCCATTCGGTCATCGTCGACAATCGCACCGGCGCCGGCGGACATATCGGAGCGGAGCTGGCAGCGCGTGCGGCGCCTGATGGCTACACGCTGCTCGTTGCAGGCGCGCCCCACGCGATCGGCGTGAGCCTTTATCGCAAGCTCGGTTACGACCTTGCGAAAGATCTCGCGCCGATCAGCAACCTCGCGACGTATCCCAGCGCCATCGTGGTCCATCCTTCGCTTCCGGTTAAATCGGTGAAAGAGCTGATCGCGCTCGCCAGAGCACGGCCGGGTGAGCTCAATTTCGGGTCGGCGGGGAGCGGCTCGCCCAACCATCTCGCGCTCGAGCTCTTCAAGACGATGGCGAAAGTGAGCATGGTGCATGTGCCGTACAAAGGGGGATCGGGACAGCTCATCGGCGACCTGCTCGCTGGACAGGTCCAGCTCGCATCGATGGGGCTGCCACCGGCGATGCCGCACCTCAAAACGGGAAAGCTTCGCGCGATCGCAGTCACCGGTGCGAAGCGATCGAATCTGCTGCCCGAAGCGCCGACGGTGAGTGAAAGCGGTCTTCCAGGATTCGACGTGACATCGTGGTACGGAATGTTCGGTCCTGCAGGTCTCCCCCGCGAGCTCGTGGCGAAAATCAATGCGGACATCGTGGCCGTGCTTGCTGCGCCCGATGTCAAAGAACGCCTCGCATCTTCCGGCGCAGACCCGGCACCGACGACGCCCGACGAGCTTGGCCACCTCGTTCGAGATGAGATCGCGAAGTGGGCGAAAGTCGTCGCCGAGTCCGGAGCGAAAATCGATTGAAGCTTCCCGGACACGGCCGCTACGATTATTCGCCGCTCATCGAACGCAGGGACTACGACTGGCCGGGCGGCAAACGGCTCGCGTTCTGTCTCACGACCAATCTCGCGTGGCACGCTTTCGGTAAAGGCCGCGGTCACGACAATGCGAAGCACGGCGAGCCGCAGACGCAGCGCAATTATTCGTGGCGCGATTACGGAAATCGCATCGGCATCTGGCGTCTGTTCGATCTGGCGGACGAGCTCGACCTGCCGCTTGCGCACAACACGAACAGCGCGCTTTACGACTATGCACCGCAGATTTTCGAGCGCATCCGGCTTCGCGGCGACGAAATCATCGCGCACGCGAGGACCAATTCGGAAAACCTGCACGACTTCAGATGGGAAGAGGACGAAAAACGCCTGATCGATGACGTCACCGCGACGTTCACCCGCAATGAGGGCAAGGCTCCGCAAGGCTGGTTGAGCGGGGGTTCGTACGAGCACGCGTGGACTCCGGACCTGCTGAAGGAAGCTGGTTATCAGTACTTGTGCGACTGGCCCTGCGACGATCAGCCGATCTGGATGCGTACGCGCTCGGGACCGCTGCTATCGGTACCGTATCCGGTGGAGCTCAATGATTCGCCGCAGATCATTCATCGCCAGCACACGGGCCGTGAGTTCTGCGACATGCTCGTCGATCAATTCGAAGAAATGGTCGAGCAGAGCGACAAGCATCCGCTGGTGTGCAACATCTCGATACACCCGCACACCTTCGGCTATCCCTTCAGGCTGCGGCCACTGCGGCTCGCGCTCAGACACTGTTTAGCGAGCCGCCACGCGGATCGTTTGTGGAAATGCCGCCCGGGAGAGATCGCGGATTACTGTGTCAAGCTGCCGCCGGGAATCATCCCGGGATCTTGATGACCCCGAGTCCGAGCACGCACACGAAGATGCCGAAACCGACCGAGACCATGGTGAACAGAAGACGCCGGTTCTGAGCACGCGATAGTGTCGTGATTTCGATCTGTCGCGGGTCGCGCGTATCGTAAAGAAGCTGCACTGTTTCGCCGCGCTGCAGGTTGTGGTGCTGATCCGATTCGGCAACCACTTCTCGCCCTTCGTCGGTCTTGAAGCGCACGACCGGATGAATTCGACCTTTCTTGTTTCCCGTTTCATAGATGACCTCGACGACGGTACCTGACGTCTGGCGTGCTGCGGTCAAAAAGAGTCCCATGTAGTGGTAACCGTACACGCCGGTTGCGATGATGCCGATCCCAAGGATCAGCGTGATCAGGTTTTCAGGCTCGATTCGGATTCGCATGAGTTCGATGGCGTCGCACACGGGAAGTGCGCCGCAATTAGACACTGCCCAGCCGCCGGCGTCATGCGCGTCTTTTTGATTGAGCGCTTACGCTTTCCGCGCGATCCAGGCTTTTTGCTTGCGCTCGAAGGCTTCGGTCTTCGACAACGAAAAATCGGATGCGCCGGGATCCCACGTATAGCGCTCGACAACGACGGTGTTCAGCTCGACGCGCAGAGCATTGAAAGAGTTCAACTCGCCTCGCGCCCGGGTTGAAGTCGCCGTACCCGCCTGAATGACGAGCGCGGAGAAGTCGTCGATGTTGTAGCGCTCGGTGGTATCGCCGGCGTGACTCATGTGGATGTGGCCTGCGAGCAGGATGTCCGCGCTGCAACGCGCGAACATCTGCATCGCCAGCGGCGCGCGGCGGACGATGTGACTGCTATCCCAGTCGGCCGGAAGATCGAACGGATGGTGAGTCACGACCATTTTCATGATGGTTTCGGGCAAGTCGCACAACATTGTGCGCACGTGCTCGACCTGCTCCTCACTGATGCGACCGCTTTTGAACGTCAGCGAACGTGCGGTGTTGACGCCGACGATGGCGATCTCGTTATCGATGTACGCGGGTTCGGCCGCTTTCGATATAAAGCGTCTGAAGTTGCGCAGCGGGTTCACGAAGCGACCGAAAACGTTGTAGAGCGGCACGTCGTGATTACCCGGCACGACGATTTGCGGTGAAGGTAGCGTGTTCAGAAAGGCGCCGGCTTCGCGGAACTGCCCTGCGCGCGCGCGCTGAGTGAGATCACCGGAGACGAC
>JADMIO010482506.1_pt1 | contig 12194 bp, 11 predicted proteins | sample 8958161 | NCBI WGS metagenome assembly JADMIO01 (sample SAMN16585339, study PRJNA669376) | soil metagenome | isolation source: Crop rotation soil | place: USA: Cullars Rotation, Alabama | collected 2011 | reverse complement strand
TTCTGCGCCGCCGCATGCGAACGCGCAGAGAACCATCGCCAACGTCAACAGCTTGTGATTACACATGCGCAGCGTCTCCGGACGAGCACTTGCTCGATGGGCCGATGATATCGAATTGATCGTCCATGCCGGAACGGCAAGGGCGGATGCTGCGCACGATCACGCCATGTGCGGCCCATGGATGCGCGTCGCGAGCATCCAGCCCAGCCACACGCCTGCGAGGCCGAGCGCATTGCTCAGCGCGACATTGAGCAGCGCCGCGCCGGGGCGGCCGTCCTGCATCAGGGCCAGCGTTTCGCGCCCGAAGGCGGAGAACGTCGTGTACCCGCCCAGCAAACCGATGAGCAGTGCCGCACGCTGCTCATCGCGCACAAGCGGCCCGCCCATCGCCACCACCAGGAAGCCGATGGCGACGCAGCCGGTGACGTTGACGACCAGCGTGCCCATGGGAAACGCGCCGCGCCACCATGCATGCACAAGTTCAGAGACGCCGAAGCGCAGCACGCCGCCGAGCCCGGAGCCGAGGAAGATGAGCGTCAACTTGAACACGACGCACAAGCGTATCACACCAACACGCTTGGTGGCAGCGCGATCAGCGAGTCGGCTCGTTGGAGCATCACCACATCGGCCCGCCGACGCCCGGCTTCGCGAAACCCTGCGCATCGTCATCCAGCACCAGCACCCAGTCCTGGCCCTCGTCGGGCGTGGTGAAGATGCGCACGCCGCCGTGCGGGAATCGGCCCGCGCCGCGCGTGGCGCCGGTGCGGCAGTCGTACCACCAGGCGCGCGTGCGCTGCCCCTTCACCGGGTTGGTGTTGACGATGAAAGTCTTGTTGCGCTGTGGCACATAGATCATCGCGTAACGGCCGAGGCTGTCGCGCGTCGCGGCGATGCGATTGGGGAGATTCCCCAGCGGGCTCACCAGCATGCCGTCGCCCGGCACGCGCTTGAGCATGGGCCGCGACTCCATCAGGCGGCGAAGGTGCACCATCTGCCGCGCGCCCGGAAGATTCAGTTCGTCATCCCACGGAACATCCGCGCCTTCGCTGGTGTCGTCGCCTGCGCGATGACAGATCGCGACGCTGATCGACCCATACGTGTGGCCGAACGCGCCTGCAAACACCGACCAATACGCGCGGCGACGCACGCCGAAGGCGTCCCAGCCGGTCAATCCTTCATAGTGCGCCTCGCCGTCAATCACTGGGTGCACCGGCGATTGCTGATAATCCACGCTCACCAGGTGCCAGTTGTCCGCACCCGCGCCCGTGTTGCCGCTGTTGCTCGACTGCAGCATGTTGAATGACAGCCAGCCGGCGTTCTGGAACATGTTCGACGACGACTGCCAGCCCTCCAGCGACGCCGGATGAATTGTGATCAGCGCCTGCTGACTGCTGCCGGTGCGGAGCCCGTTGCCCAGCGCGTTCCAGACCTGCTTCTGCTCGGTCCCATAGCCGGCCAGGCCGTATTCGCCGCCGACGATCCAGATGACGTTGGTGCGATCACGATAGCGTTCGCCCAGCCAGCGGCCGAAGGTGCCGGCATTGGCGATGCGCTGCTGCAGCGTCGCGCCCAGCGCGCCGACGCTGTCGCCCCAGACCACCACGGGCGCGATGTACAGGCCGCGCTGGGCCGCAGCGTCGATGATGGCGTCGATGTGGCTGAACCACGCTGCGGTTGGCTGAAGCGGATCGGTATTGTGATCGCCGCGGAAGTTGGTCGCCTCCGCGCCGACATTGTCGTGCAGCAGCACCGGGCCTTGGATGAGGTTGAAGCCGCGCGCGACGCGATCATCGAGATAGCGATTGACATCGGTCGGCGCGAGCTTGTACAGCCGCCAGTTCGTATCGCCCAGCCAGAAGAACGGTGAGCCGTCTTCATGCACAAGGAAGCGGCCATTGTCGCTGACTTTCAAGCGCGGCAACTGCCCGAGCACCGCCGGCGAGATGCAGGCAAGCGCCAGCGCGGCCAACAGCAGGCGCAGGAATCGCAGGTGGGCGGTCATGGCTTTCGAGCATGAGTATGGCCGACACGGAGCTGTTCAGCCAGTCTCCGAACGTTAAACACGGCGAACCCGGCAGGTCAATCCAGCGGGTCCGGGAATGTCGCCCCGAATGGCCGGTCGCCCGGCTGCGATCGCTTCTTATTGATTGAGCGTCGCATCGCCGCTCGTGCTGCGATGTTCAAGGGCTGCATTCACCCACGCGCGCATGCGCTGATAGCGGCGCCAGCCGACGAGGAACGTCACCAGCGACAGCGCGAGGAAGACGATGCCGACGACCTCGATCCAGTGGGAGTCGAAGACCTTCAGGCACGTGCCGCCGATGACGAGCATGGTCAGCGCGGTGCGCGTGTACGAAAGCAGCGTGCGCTCGTTGGCGAGGACTGTGCGGTCGATCGCGAGGTAATCGTTGAGCGACAGCGTCTGGCCGCGGAACTTGACGTACGGGTTGTCCATTGGGGGCAATGTAGCGGAGAAGGCGGGGCCGGGAGAGGGAGAGGGGGTGAGAGGGAGAGAGGGAGCGTGCGCGTCGTCTCCCCATCTCTCACTCACCCCCTCTCCCCCTCTCGCGTCGCCGCCACTAGCGCCGCCGCGCGAACTTGTGCCCCGACCACGTCGCGTCGATCGCGCAGACCTTGAAATCGACCCAGCCCGCAGCGAGGCCCATGGTGCGAACGACGTCCTCGGAGAGATCGCTCGCGACGCCGCTGGATTTCTTGGGCCAGATCAGCCACAGGCCCGAATCCGCGCTCACTTGCATCGCCTTCTTCATGCGCGGCAGGAGTTCCTTTTTCATCACGGCGAAGCACAGCACCACATCGCATTTCTTCGGCGGCCGCGGATCGCGCTTGATCTTCACGCCGGCCGGCAGCGTCCCAAGGGTCCGCTCAAAGTCCTTGGGCGCGCCGATCAGGCCGACGGTCGCGTTCTCCTTGATGCCAAGTTTCTTCGGCAGCGGCGTGCCGGAATAACCTCCGCTCTCCGATTTCGGCACGATCGGATTGCGCAGCGGTTTCGCGATCGCCTTGCGCAGGTCGCGCTCCAGTTTCGCCCAGGTCGTGAACATCGCATCAGGCAGCAGATCGCGCACCGTCTTGACCTTTTCGGCAACGCCATCGACGAACACCAGCGGGATGCCGCGCGTCGCCTTCTGCTGGCGCAGCACGAAGCCGATGGCCCGGCCATGCGAAGGCAGGCGCGAGAGATCGATGACAAACGCCTGCGGCGGATCATCGCGCAGGGCCTTCATGCCGCCGGCCGCGTCGATCGGCTCGGCGTCCACGGCGAATCCCATCTCGCGCAGGCGGCCGGCACGTTCGATCGCTTCGGCCTGCTCCCAGTGAATCAGTCGCACGGCGGGCATGGTGGTGGTTGCCTTAACTGCTGACGATCCATTGTGGAGTTGACTGCAGAAGGAGGAGCCACGGCCAGGCGGCGCAGCTGTTCGACCCTGTGAACCTCCATGGTCGGCCGATCCCGCACGTTCGCACGGCCGACTCCCGTTGGTCGCTGGCCGTGGCACCCGAACGCCGACGCGAGGCGGCCTGAAATCGTACCATGCTCCAGCCGCGGATCGATCGATGGAGGTGATCCATCAACGTGCCGCGAAGCCGCAAGGAGCAGCATGGTTCCGCATCGTTCATCGCATCGCCGCACGCGCCTGCTGGTCACGGGGCTGGTCGCGGTCATCGCCCTCTGGGCGTTCCTTTCATACATCGTTCTGCCCCGGATGTGGGCTGTGCACATGCGGCGGCATCCCGCGCTGGAAGACGCGCCCACCATCACGCATACCGGCTCGGGCATCCCCGGCGATGCGCTGAACGTCGCGCTCGTCGGCAGCGAGGAGATGATCGTCCGCGCGATGCTCGCGGCCGGCTGGCATCCGGCGGACCCCATCACGCTGCGCTCCAGCGAGCGCATCGCGCTCGACACCGTGTTCCATCGCCCCTACGAGGATGCGCCCGTCAGCAACCTCTATCTTTGGGGGCGCAAGGAGGACCTCGCGTATGAGATGCCTGTCGGCGACGATCCGAAGAAGCGGCATCACGTGCGCTTCTGGAAATCCGACAAGGTCGATGACAGCGGCTATCCGCTGTGGATGGGCGCGGCAACCTTCGATGTCCGCGTCGGCCTCAGCGAAACCACCGGCCAGATCACGCATCACATCGGACCCGACATCGACACCGATCGCGATCTGGTCATCAGCAGCCTGCAGCATGCAGGCCGCGTGGAAAGCGTCGAGTGGATCGACGGTTTTCAGAACCCGCCCCAGGGCCGCAACGGCGGCGGCGATGAGTGGCACACGGACGGACGCCTCGGCGTCGCGACGCTGAAGACCGCAGCACAGATGGCGGCGAGCGCACCGGCGACGGCACCGACGTCAGCACCAGCGACGGGCCCCGGGCCCTCTCCCGAAACCGCGCCCGGGGGTTGATGCCGATCCATGGCTGCTGATCCGCCGATTCATCCCGCCGCGCGCATCGGCCACGTTCACCTAAAGGTCGCCGACATCGATCGCGCGCTGCGCTTCTATCGCGATGTGCTGGGTTTCCAGATCACGCAGCGTTACGGCTCGCGGGCGGTGTTCCTTTCAGCCGGCGATTACCACCACGACATCGCGCTGAACACCTGGGAAAGCCTCGGCGGCGAACCGCCCGCGCCGGGGACCACCGGCCTCTATCACCTGGCCATCCTCTATCCCTCGCGAGCCGCGCTGGGCGAAGCGCTGCGGCGGCTGCAGCGCGCGGGCATCGCGCTCGACGGCGCAGCCGACCACGGCGTGAGTGAAGCCCTGTACCTGCGCGATCCCGATGGCAACGGCGTGGAGCTCTATCGTGATCGCCCGCGCGAGCAGTGGCCGCGCGATGCCGGCGGCGGCCTGGCGATGGGCAATCTTCCGCTCGATTTGCGCAGCCTGCTGGCGGAAGCGCCGCCTGATCCTGAAATGCCGCGAGCATGAGATGTTGATCTCATGCTCGCGGCGGGTAATCCAATTCATCGATGATGTACGCAGCCCGCTGTTCAGCCGGCCTTCGGGCCGATCTCGCCGATCAGGCTGTCAAGTTCGCCGACGAACGCATCGAGGCTCTTCTTCAAAGCCGCAGCATCGTTGCGCGCCGAGGCCGCCACGGGCGCGACGCCCTGCACGCCCGCCGCGCTCAGGTCGTTGGCCAGCACCGTCTGGATGTCGGTGAGGTTCTTCATCAGCGGAACATAGGCGTCCTTGGCTGCGGTGGCGTCGGCCTGCACGGCGCTGATGCGATCCTGGATCCGCGCCTGCCGCGCCTCGGCCTGAGCCTTCAATTCCGGATTGCTCACCGACGCGACTTCCTTCTGCCACTTGGCGACGTACTCCTTCGAGCGGCTGCGCAGATCATCGGAGCGTGACTTGGCTTCGTCGCCCTGCTTTTTCAGGTTCGCCACTTCCTTCATGTAGCGCTCGAACGCCTTCTTGCGGTCGCTGCTGGCGTTGATGACGCCGTCGAGCGAAGCCATCGTGCGATCGAGCTGCGTGCCGGCCGAGGCGACCTGCTTGCGGAAGTCAACGAGGCTGTCGACGGTCTTCTCAGATCGTTTGACCGCCTGGCTGCCCGAGGATGAGCAGCCGCCGGCCGCGATCATCAACGCTAGCGCGAGCGATGCAGCCAACACCAGGTGAATGCGAGTGCGAGGGGTGTGCATGAGCGGAATCCTTGGAGTTCGAGTGCGTGAGGGGGGCGAAGAGTCTACCGCGCAGCCGAACGCTGCACAGTCATTGCAGGCTGCGGAAGGCGGCCAATGAGCCCGAAACCGCGGTTGTCCGCTACCCTGTGAGCATGGCGCGTTCGAGCACTCATTCGCCAGCCGCAGCCGAGCCGGACCTCATGCTGGTCGCGGTGTCGGGCCCGACCGCCTTCGAGCATCCGCTGGCGCGCGATGATCGCGGCGGGGTGCTCACCATCGGCCGCCGCACCACGCACACGCTCGTGCTCGATCGCCCTGAAGTCTCGCGCGATCACGCCGAATTCCGCTGCATCGAGACCGCCGCCGGCCTGCGTTGGGTCCTGGTCGATCTCGGCAGCCGTCATCAGACGCGGCTCAACGGCCAAGTGCTCACGCCCGGCGAAACCTGCCCCGTGCAGGCGGGCGACATCATCGAGATCGCGCCGTGGACGATGCGCATCATGTCGCGCGAGAAGCCCGGCGCGACGATGTTCAGCTCAATGGGCGCGCCCGGCGAGCGCCAGGTGCGCACCGTGGATGACGATCTTGCCCGGCACAGCACGCTGCGCACGATCAACGCCGCGTCAGCTGATCTCGCGAAGGAACGACTGCGATTGCTTTTGAACTGTGCCGAGGCGATCGGCGCTGCAGCCGATGAACTGGCGTTGGCGCGCGCGGTGATCGACGCGGCGACGCGCGGCACGGGCTTCCCCAATGCTGCGCTGCTTCGGCCGCTCATGCCCGATGGCACGGTGTCCATCATCGCTGACACCGGCGATATCGGCGCGCGCAGCGGCGTGGATGAGCCGACCTCCGCCGGCGCGGGGCCGCGCCTCAGCCGCTCGCTCATTCAGCAGGCTTCGCTGGGCCAGCCGGTGCAGGTCAGCAGCGGCATGATGGTGCTGCCCACCGCGCATTCGATCGTCGATCTGAAAATTCAGGAAGCGATGTGCGTGCCGCTGATGCTCGAAGGCGCGGCGGCCGGCTTCCTTTACCTCGACACGCGAAGCGAAGCCCCCGCTTCCGCCAGCCGCGCCAAGATCACCGAGGACGCCGGCGCGTTCGCGGCCGGCATCGCGCGGCTTGCGGCCATGGCCCTGATGAACCTGCTGCGGCGCGACCTCGCCACGCGCTTCGCGCGCATGGAAGGCGAGATCACCGCCACCGCCAGCGCGCAGCGGTTGATCCTTCCGCCGGCTGAGATGACCATCGGCCGCGTGCGCGTCTTCGGCGAGTGCAAGCCCGGCCGCGTCGTCTCCGGCGATTTCTTCGACGTCATGCCGCTCGATGATGGCCGCGTCGCCATCGCGCTGGGCGACGTCGCCGGCAAGGGCGTGCAGGCCAGCGTGCTCATGACCACCACGCAGGGCTTTCTGCGCGGCGTCCTGATGCGCCACGGCAACCTGCCGCAGGCAGTGAGCGATCTCAACGCCTACCTCTATCCGCGCTGCGATGGCGGGCGATTCATTTCGCTGTGGCTGGGCGCGATCGACCCGCAGCTCGGCACGCTCGAGTTCGTCAACGCCGGCCACGGCCACGCATGGATGCAGCGCGGCGACGACGCTGAGTTCATGCGCCTCCACGACGCCGGCGGCCCGCTTGTCGGCGTCGTCGATGTCCTTGAATATCACGCTGCAACCGTGCCCATGCGCGAAGGCGATCGCGTCGTGCTGCTCAGCGACGGCATCCTCGAGCAGCCGCAAAGCGGCAATCGCGAGATTGAATTTGGTTTGGACCGCGTGCGCGAGACGCTCAGCCGCTCCGCATCCGAGCCGCGCGAAGCGATCGCGAAGCTCTTCGACGCCGTGCATCAGCATGCGGCCAGCCCGGTGCTGGCTGACGACGCGACGGTTGTGATCGCCGGGTGGTAAGCGCGCAGGTCGATCTCCGCAATCGCTATACTGCTGCACGTGACCAACGCCTTGGCACGTTCGTCGTCGCGCGCTCGCTCATTCACGCGGGCGATCGTCAGCATCGCGGCCGTCATCGCGTTCGCGCTCACGCTCGCGTTTCGAACGCCGACAGCGCAGGACCCCGCATCGACGCCGACGACCGCGCCGACCGACGCGCCGCCAACGACCGGCGACGACGACGACGCCGCGCAGTCACAACCCGACGCCGACGGTCCCCCCGCTCCCCCGCTTCCCCCGCCAGGCACGACGCTCGCCGCCATCAAAAATCGCGGAATCCTGCGCTGGGGAGCCGACGCCTCCGGCGGCGCGCCGTTCACGTTCTACGATCCGTCCGATCCCTCCAAGATCATCGGCTTCGAGTACGACATCATGCTTCGCGTCGCGGAGAAGATGAACGTCAAACTCGAACAGGTGCAGGCCGACTGGCTGGCCCTTTATGACATGCTCAAGTCCGGCCGCTGCGATCTGTTGATGAACGGCTTCGAAGTCACCGAGGACCGCGAAGAGCAGGCTGACTTCTCCATTCCTTATTACCGCTACGGCGAGCAGCTCACCATCCGCGCAGAGGACGCGGAGAAATACAAATCGCTCGACGATCTCAAGGGCAAGGCCATCACCGTGCTCAACGGCTCGGCGGCGATCGATGCGCTCAAGGAACTCGGCTGGACCGATGACCTCATCAAGCAATACGACGACAGCCTCGCGCCGTACACCGATGTCGCGCTCGGCCGGGCCGATGGCAGCGTCGCCGAATCCATCATCGCCGCGTACTACGCAGGCAACGATGCGCGGCTGCTGAACCTGCCTGACCTCTTCGCGCCCGGCGAATACGCCGTCGTCGTGCGCAAAGGCGACACCTCGCTGCTGGATGAAATCAATCGCATCATCAAAGACATGCAATCCACCGGCGAGCTCGGCGAGATCTATCAACGCTGGGGAATCTGGAACGAGCAGCAAGTCGAAATCGGCACGGCCAAGGGCGGCACGCAGACCGTCATCGGCATCGCGCGCAGTCCCGACAATGAATCCACCGCCGGCGAGCAGTGGTCGCGCATCTTCACCGCGCTGCTTAAGGGCGTGCAGTTCACGCTGCTGCTCACCGTCATCAGCATGCCCGCCGCCGTGTTGTTTGGATTGGTCCTGGCGTTGGGAACCATGAGCAATCGCTGGTGGCTGAAGTGGCCGGCGCTGATTTACGTCGTCACCGTGCGCGGCACGCCGCTTCTGGTGCAGGTGTATCTCGTGTACTTCAGCCTGCCGGTGCTGGGCGAGTGGCTGTTCAACCTCGCGCCGGGATTCTTCGGCGCGCTCGGCCTCACCGCGCACATGCTCACCTGGCCCAACCTGCTCGTCGGCATCCTCTGCCTTTCAGGCAACTACGCCGCATACGAAGCGGAGATTCATCGCGCCGGCCTGCAGGCTGTGCCCAAGGGTCAGCGCGAGGCCGCTGCGTCGCTGGGCCTGACCAAGTGGCAGTCGTTCCGCCACGTCGTCTTCCCGCAGAGTTTCCGCATCGTCCTGCCGCCGATCGTCAATGATCTCAACAGCATGATCAAGGACAGTTGCCTGGTGAGCGTCATCGGCGTGCCGGAACTTCTGCAAACCGCGCTGGGCGTGGGCAAGGCGAAGTTCATCGTGCCGAAGATGATGGTCCTCGCCGCAGCGGTCTATCTCGTGCTCTGCGCCGCAGCCGACTGGATGGGTCGCACGCTGGAAAAGAAACTGAAGCAGTCAGGCCGCACGCCTCCCTCGGGCCCGCCGCCGCACGCGCATCCGCATTGACAATCGCATGTCTGATCGCGAACCCATCATCGAGCCGCTGCCGCCTTCCAACGACCCCGTCGTTCTCGAAGCGCGCGGCATTGACAAGACCTACCCCAACGGCCACCACGTGCTGCGCGGCGTCAACCTCACCGTCACCGAGGCCGACGTCTTCGTCATCCTCGGCCCCAACGGCTGCGGCAAATCCACCTTCCTCCGCTGCCTGAACCTGCTCGAACCGTATCAGCACGGCGAAGTGCAACTGCGCGGCAAGGTCGTCAGCCAGGGCCGGCCGTTGAATCACATCGCGTCGCGCGCGGAGGAAGCAGCCACGCGGCACTTGCGCACGCGCATCGGCATGGTCTTCCAGCAGTTCAACCTCTTCCCGCACATGAGCGTGATCGAGAACGTGATGATCGGCCCGCTCCGCGCGCTGGCCAAGCCGCGCGCCGAAGCCGAAGCCATCGCCGAGAAAATGCTCAAGAAGGTCGGCCTCATTGAGAAGGCCCATGACGATCCGCTCACGCTCTCCGGCGGCCAGCAGCAGCGGGCCGCCATCGCGCGATCATTGGCCATGAATCCGGAAGTGATGCTGTTCGATGAAGTGACCAGCGCGCTCGACCCGGTGCTGACGCGCGAGGTGTTCCGCGTGATCAAGAGCCTGGTGGATGACGACCGCATGACGATGCTCTTGGTGACGCACGACATGGATTTCGCGCGCTCGATCGCCGACCGCGTGATCTTCATGGATCAGGGCCGCGTGTCGGTCTTTGGCACGCCGGGGTTCGTCTTCGATCGCTGCCAGGATGACCGCCTGCGCTCGTTCATCGCTCCGATGGCCGAGACGCGAAGCAAAGCCGCCGCGCCGAAATGATGGATCGCACAACACGATGAAATTGGAACCTCCGATGCCAAGGACTTGCCGTGGTTCCCGCCCCTCGATCTCTCTCTGTGCCTCCGTGCCTCTGTGGTTCATCCTGCTCGCCTTCACAGGCAGCGCATCGCACGCCCAGTCGCGACCCGTGGATGACGCTTCCGCGCCGGATGCCGCGATTGCCGTCGAGGAGGCCGCGTCTGAGGAGGAAGCCGAAAGCCGCCTGCGCTTCGCCATCGGCGGCGACATCTACAGCGCGTATTACTTTCGCGGCATGCTCGTCGAAAATGAAGGCTTCATCTTCCAGCCGTACGCCAATGTTGAATTCGATCTTGTTTCCAACGACACGCTGACGCTCACGCTTGATGCCGGCGTGTGGGACAGTTTCCAGAGCGCGAAGACCGATGCTGATTCCGATGTCAGCGACTTCATGCAGACCTGGTACGACTCCGATTACGATCTTGGCGCTGCGATCGCGTGGGATCATTTCTCGCTGCGCCTCGGATTGGCGATCTACACAAGCCCCAGCCGCGCGTACGATCGATATCAGGAACTGACGCTGACGTTCGAGATGGATGACAGCGACTGGCTGGGCGCGTGGGCTCTCTCGCCCTATGCCATGATCGCGTATGAAATCAGCAACAACGGCGGCGACGGCGAAGGCCTCGGCCACGACGCCTATCTCGAATTCGGCGTCACGCCCGGATTCGATCTCAACAATCTCAAGCCGCTGCCCGAGGAAACCCGCATCGATTTCCCCGTCGTGCTCGGCCTGGGCCTGCACGACTATTACGAAACCGACAGCGGCGCGAACCAGACCTTCGGCTTCCTCTCGCTCGGCGTGCTCGCGACCGTGCCCATCCCGGTCATCGACGGCCTCTCGCTCGCGGCCGGCGTCGATTTCCTGATCCTCGGCGACGCAGCCCGTGAGTTCAACACCAACGAGGATTCAACCGAATGGGTCTGGCACGTGGGGCTGGCGATGGAGTTTTGAACGCTCAAAGTAGCCAGACTTGGTCGCCGGAGCGGCTTCACAGAAGACGCGCAGGAAACTCCTCTGGACGGCGTAGATACAGGAGGAACGGAGCAGTCACATGATCACTCGCTTGTGCAGCATCGCCATCGCGCTCTGCATCGTTAGACCAGCTGCCGCGACAGTGAATGTCTACTACAACTACCAGAACGGAGTGGCCGCCCGTGCGTCGTGGATCGCTGCCGCGTTCGATTTCACGCTCCTGAACCTCCTGGACTACCCGGACGCCACGAGCGTCACGACGCAGTACGCCTCTCAGGGCATTACGTTCGTCGACGGCTTTGACTTCGTCGAATCCAATCAATCGTTTGCCGATGGCCAGGGCATGTGGGGCGGCGGCGACGAGATTCGAGTCCGATTTTCGGAGCCGATGCATGCCATCGCGACGAATTTCATCGGCATCGTGCGATTCATCCTCTACGACAAAGGCGTGGAGGTCTATCAAAGCACGGATTTCTTCGCTCCGTCCGGTGGCACGTTCGCAGGCCTGGTCTCGGACGTGCCATTCGACTCGGCTGTGATCGTTGATGTGACCGGCGAGGTCTACATCGACGACCTCTATTTCGGCCCACCCGTCACGAACCTGCCTCCCGTTATCCCGGTCACACGTGCCATCCGACAGGGGCAGGCTGCCACATATGGCGGGAGGCCCATCACGATTGGCACGCTCGGCGCGCCCTTCACTGATTCAAACGGCCAGCCCGGCTTCGTGGGCAGCACGTCGACTCCCGGTGAATCGTTCGTCTGGTTCAATGACGCCATCCAGTTCCTCAGCTCGGACGAACGGAACTCGACGCTCAGCGGTCGCGGCTCGTCCATGGGGTTCAGCGATGACGGCGAGTTCGTCTATGAAACGACAAGCGATGGCCTGGACGCCATCTACAGCAGTCGAGGAGTGCTCCTTGCGGCGGG
>JADMIO011441861.1_pt1 | contig 12195 bp, 9 predicted proteins | sample 8958161 | NCBI WGS metagenome assembly JADMIO01 (sample SAMN16585339, study PRJNA669376) | soil metagenome | isolation source: Crop rotation soil | place: USA: Cullars Rotation, Alabama | collected 2011 | reverse complement strand
TTTATGTAAGCAATTGCAGTTTTATAGGCACCGATATCGGCTTGCGTTTTAAAACAACACGTGGCCGCGGTGGGTTGGTTGAAAATATCTATATAAAAGATATTTATATGAAAGATATTCCGGGCGAAGCTATTTTGTTCGATATGTATTATATGGCTAAAGACCCGATACCACTGGCCGGAGAAAAAAGAGAATTGCCGGCGGTGGAGTTCAAACCTGTCGACGAAACCACACCGGTATTTAGAAATTTCTATATCAGCAATGTCTATTGTAATGGAGCCGCGAAGGCGATCTTCGTTCGCGGTCTACCCGAAATGCACGTAAAAAATATCGTGTTGCAGGATATGGTGTTGCAGGCAACCGAAGGCATGGACATACAGGAAGCAACAGGAATTACTTTCAAAAATATTAAGGTCATTAGTAAGAATACTAAACCGGTGATCGATATCGTACAAAGCGATCAACTGGTATTTGAAAATATCACGTATCAACAGGATGCGGCTCTGTTATTTCGCGTAAGTGGGGAAAGAAGCGCATCGATCAATATTAAAAAAACAGACCCTTCCAGGGCAAAAGAGAAGATCGTTTTTGAACTCGGCGCTACCGAAAAAGCCGTTCAGTAATACTGATTGTGCAGGATAGTTCAATGCAACGGTTTCGCTTTCTTTGGAAAGGGTAAATGCTTGCGATAATGAAAAAATACATACTGGCAGCCCTGCTTGGGTTTTCCCTGCAGGCAAACACGCAATCACTCAGCGAAAAAATGGCCCATACGGCCATGACGATATGGAAGGATTCTTTCTCTTTTGGCGACCGTCCCGCCCGCTGGAGTTATGATATGGGTGTTATTTTGAAAGGATGTGAACGCGTTTGGCTAAATACCGGTGACCCGCAATACTTCGACTATATCAGGAGGATGATGGATTTCTATGTAAAAGACGATGGATCCATCAAAGACTACAAGCCTGCCGAATACAATATCGATCATATCAATAACGGCAAACTCGTGCTGTTACTTTATCGGGTATTAGGGAAGGAAAAATACCTGAAAGCAGCCAACCTGCTACGCGAGCAACTGCGCACACATCCCCGCACGCACGAAGGCAGTTTCTGGCATAAGCAGATCTATCCGTACCAGGTTTGGTTGGATGGACTATATATGGGACAACCTTTTTATGCAGAATATGCTAACCTGATGCACGAGGACACGGTGTTTGATGATATTACCCGCCAGTTTGTTTGGATAGAACAACATGCCCGTGATCCTAAAACCGGTTTGTTGTACCATGCCTGGGACGAAAGCAAACAACAGCAATGGGCCAATAAAACCACGGGGCAATCGCCATTGTTCTGGGGACGGGCGATAGGTTGGTATTCCAACGCTATTGTAGACGCGCTCGATTGGTTTCCAGCCAATCATCCCGGAAAGAAAAAACTGATCGATATTTTAAATCGCCTGGTGAATGCCGTGGAAAAAGTACAGGATAAAAAAACAGGGGTATGGTATGATATACTGGCCTATAACGGGCCCGGCAAAGAAAAAAATTATTTGGAGGCATCCGCCAGTTGCCAGTTTGTATATGCGATTGCGAAAGGCGTGCGGAAAGGCTATCTCCCCGCATCCAAAATCGCCATAGCAAAAAAAGGATACGACGGCATTATAAAAGAATTTATCCGGGAAGAAAATGGTCAAACCAACCTGCACGGAACGGTTTCCGTATCAGGTCTCGGTGGTAACCCTTATCGTGATGGAAGTTTTGATTATTATATGCGCGAAAAAGTGGTTGTAAACGATCCCAAGGGAATGGGCGCTTTTATCAAAGCAGCCGGGGAGATGGAGATCGCTGACTCACAAAAAAACGGCAAAGGGAAAACCATCCTGCTTGATCGCTACTTTAACAGCGAAAAGAAAAAAGATGTTGGTGGCGTAATGAGTTACTGGCATTATACCTGGGAAGAGAGATCGAACGGCGGTTTTTCCGTATGGGGAAATATATTTGAAAAGAATGGTGCACGGCTTGCCTCGCTCGACCATGCACCAACAGCAGCAACCTTGAAAGGCGCAAGCGTCTACATCATCGTGGACCCTGACCATACGCGCGATAATTCAACCCCTAACTATGTAAGCCCTGCCGATGTAAAAGCAATAAGCAATTGGGTAAAAGCGGGCGGTACGCTGGTGCTGATGGCGAATGATAGCTTCAATTGCGACCTGCAACATTTTAATTTATTGGCGAATGCATTCGGTATTACGTTCACCGACAAAAGCCTGAATATGGTGAAGAATGATGTGTTTGCCCAGGGGGAAATATTACCCGGTGCAAACAACCCCGTATTCACCACGACCAAAAAAATGTATTTAAAAGAGATCAGCGCCCTGCAAGTAAAGGCACCGGCAAAACCCCTGATCACTAAAGAGGGCGACGTAATCATGGCAACCGCCAAATATGGCAAAGGCACCGTATTCGCCGTAGGCGATCCCTGGTTGTATAACGAATACGTGGATGGCAGAAAATTGCCGGCGGAATATGAAAATTACAAAGCAGGCGAAGACCTCGCGAAATGGTTATTGAAAGTAGCTAAATAATGAAGCGACTGGAAACCATATTAATCCTTGCGGTGTTGGGCGGATGGGTAAATCCATCTTGTATATCGGCACAACCTACTGGCAAGGCCAAAAGGATTGTAGTGGCGGCAGATGGCAGCGGTGATTACAAAACCATACAGGGAGCATTGAATAGTCTGCCAGATTCAGCTAACACACCGCGAACCATCTTCATCAAAAACGGCAACTACGCCGAAAAGATCTATTTGGAAAAAAGAAACATCATACTCGAAGGTGAAGACCGGGAGAAAACTATTTTAATAGCAAGCATCGCCAGGGATGAATGGAGATGCGGGCACACAGATGATTGGGGTGTGGCAACGCTGAATGTTGGTGCCAGTGATTTGACCTTAAAGAATCTCACCATCACCAATAATTTTGGTTTCGACTACCAGGAAAAAACGATCTGGTGCGCTTCCGACACATCGGCTACCAAACAAAAAACACTGCGTAAGGATGGACATCAAATGGCATTACGCACCATGAACATGGCCACCCGCCTAAAAGCCGTGAATTGCCGGTTTCGTGCTTTCGGGGGCGACACAGTATCGCCCTGGGAAATCTACAATGGCATGTGGTATTTTAAAGACTGCATCATGGAAGGCGGTGTCGATTTCTATTGTCCCCGCGGTTGGGCATGGGCGGAAAACTGTGAATTCATCAGCCATACCGGCCCTGCCGCTATCTGGCATGATGGAAGCGGTAACCCGGACTCGAAAACCGTATTGGTAAACTGCAAGTTTAGCGGCTATGATGGTTTCCTGTTGGGTCGCTATCACCGCGAAGCACAGTTCTTTCTTATTAATTGTTCTTTCGCCAGTAATATGAAAGATGCCGATATTTATTTGGTGCCCACGAATACACCGTTACAGTGGGGCCGCAGAATATATTATTACAATTGTCACCGCCAGGGAGGAAATGATTTTAGCTGGTACGCTAACCATCTTCCTGCTGGTGTGAAAGAAACGGATATTACTGTTAACTGGGTCTTTGGCAACCGCTGGGCACCCGAAAAAAACTAAGTATGCAATTATCTAAAAATAACATCGACAAGATAGCAGCTAAACCAGGTTTGGAAATACCTGCATCTACCCTATTCGAGCTTCCCGAAAAAGTTCTTCAATTTGGAACCGGCGTACTGTTACGTGGGCTGCCCGATTATTTTATCGACAAAGCCAATAAACAAGGCATATTCAATGGCCGTGTGGTGGTGGTTAAGTCAACCGACAGCGACAGCAGTGCCTTTGATAAACAGGACGGCTTATATACCGTTTGCGTAAGAGGTATCGACAACGGCAAGACCATCGAAGAGAATATTATTAACGCATCTATCAGTCGTGTGTTAAGCGCAAAATCCGAATGGAAGAGGATACTGGAATGCGCCCATAACCCTGAAATGAAGATCATCATTTCCAATACAACGGAAGTAGGTATCCAGTTGGTACAGGATGATATCAATAGCGAACCTCCGGTTTCTTTCCCCGGTAAGTTACTGGCATTTTTGTATGAACGCTTTAAAGCATTTAACGGAAGTGCGGCGAGTGGTATGGTGATCGTTCCGACGGAACTTATTACTGATAACGGGACCAAACTCGAAAGCATTGTGCTGGAACTCGCGCACCGCAACAACGTCGACTTTAAATTTATTGAATGGCTGGAAAATCATAATACATTCTGCAACTCGCTGGTAGACCGTATTGTACCAGGTAAACCTAACGCCGAAGAAACTAAAAAGTTGGAAGCCGCTTTAGGTTATGAAGATGAATTACTGACGATGAGCGAAGTGTTCCGCCTTTGGGCCATTGAAGCTGATGCAAAAGTAAAAGAAGTGCTGTCTTTTTGCCAGGTAGATGAAAGCGTAGTGATTACACCAGATATTACGCTGTTTAAAGAGTTGAAATTGCGCCTGCTGAACGGGACACATACCTTCAATTGCGGACTGGCGTTTCTATCCGGTTTTAATATAACGCGCGAAGCTGTATCGGATAAAACCTTTGCCGTTTTTGCGAGGAAGCTGATGCAGGAGGAAATTGCCAACGCTATTCCTTACCAGATCGATAAAAAAGTAAAGGCAGATTTTGCAGACCGGGTATTTGAGCGTTTCTGTAATCCATTTATAGATCACCAATGGTTAAGTATTACGGTACAATACACATCGAAAATGAAAATGCGGAATGTACCCTTACTACTGAAGCATTATGAAAATAGCGACCGTGTACCCATGAATATGGCTACGGGTTTCGCAGGCTTTTTACTATACATGAAAGCTACCCGCAAAGACGGGAATAAATATTTTGGAGAAAGAAATGGTGTTGAATACGAGATAAAAGACGATTCAGCAGGGTATTTTTATGATACCTGGCAGGGAAATACCGCAGAAACAGTAGTGGACACGGTATTAAAAAACGAAGCGCTTTGGGAAACCGACCTTGCCAAATTACCAGGGTTCCGCCAGGCGGTATTAGATCAACTGGAAGAAATGAGCACGGAAGGTGTATTACCGACGATCGCCCAACTCGAAAACAAAAAAATAACTGCATAAATGAAGTACCGGGTTTTAAAAGTGAACCGCGAGGACAATGTGATCGTAGCGTTGACCAATCTTTCGAAAGGCGAGACCATTTCGTTCGAAAACAATGAGTATACGCTAACAGAAGATATTCCCGCCAAGCATAAATTCTATATGAACGATATGCATCCCGGCGAAGAAGTAACCATGTACGGCGTATTGGTGGGAAAAGTGCAAAAGCCTGTAGAACGAGGCAGCCGTATGAGCACCGATAATCTGAAGCATGCCGCAGAACCATATGCTTATCGTAATGCGCATTTTGAATGGCACGCGCCCGACGTATCAAAATATAAAGGGAGAACCTTTAATGGGTACCATCGCAGCGACGGGCGCGTAGGTACTGCTAATTACTGGTTGTTTATTCCCACCGTATTTTGTGAGAACCGCAACCTCGATGTGATCCGCGAAGCCATGCACAATGAGCTGGGTTATGCCGTCACAGATAAGTATAAACAGTATACGCATCAATTACTGGTAGCGCATAAAAACGGGACCGATCTTTCCAACATCGACCTCTCTCCCGCAAGGCCTTCTGCCGACCGTCCATTTAAAAATGTCGACGGCATCAAATTCCTTAATCACCAGGGCGGTTGTGGCGGTATACGCCAGGATGCAGCTGTGTTAAGCAAATTGCTGGCTTCTTATGCCGATCACCCCAACGTTGGTGGTGTAACGGTATTGAGCCTTGGCTGCCAAAACCTGCAGGTGGAAGACTTTAAGCATGATCTGAAAAAGCATAACCCGCATTTTGACAAACCACTTTTTATATTTGAGCAGCAACAATCGCAAAGCGAAGAGCAATTGATTGCGGAAGCGATCCGGAAAACATTTGAGGGGCTTGTGAGCATTAATCAACTCGAACGAAAGCCTGCGCCGTTGGACCAACTTTGTATCGGCGTTAAGTGTGGTGGTAGTGATGGCTTCAGCGGCATATCCGCCAACCCTTCGGTTGGCTACTGTTCAGACCTCGTAGTAGCGCTCGGTGGCAAAATATTATTAGCGGAATTCCCTGAGCTTTGCGGCGTGGAGCAGGAATTGGTCGACCGTTCGGTAGATGAGCCTACCGCCCAAAAGTTTATCCATCTCATGAAGGCCTATGAGGAGATTGTAACAAATGCAGGTTCCAGCTTCTCCATGAACCCTTCGCCTGGCAACATTAAAGATGGTTTGATTACCGATGCGATAAAAAGTGCGGGAGCAGCCAAAAAAGGAGGCACTTCTCCTGTTGTAGATGTATTGAATTATACGGAACCAGCCACCAAACCCGGTCTTAGCCTGGTTTGTACGCCGGGGAACGATGTGGAAGCCACCACAGGAAAAGCTGCCAGCGGTGCCACCCTGATCCTTTTTACAACAGGTCTCGGTACACCCACCGGAAATCCTGTTTGCCCGACCATTAAGGTATCGACCAACAGCAACCTGACCAAACGGATGAATGATATTATCGATATAGATTGCGGACCGGTGATTGAAGGGGACAAAACTATTGAGGAAATGGGAGAAGCGATTTTAGAATACTGCATTAAAGCCGCCAGCGGTGAAGTAATTCCAAAAGCAGTATTATTAAACCAGGATGATTTTATTCCGTGGAAGAAGGGAGTATCCTTATAATGTGAGAATGTGGAAGTGTGAAGATGTGGGAGTTAATTGACAATTAAGAGCGAGAAAATTGTTCGTTGCGATCGCTATTTCGTCGCGGCCGCTCCATGAAATAAAAAGTAACAGAATGAAAAAGTTTTTAGATGAGAATTTTTTGCTGTCGAATGCCACAGCGGAAAAATTATACCATGAGTATGCGAAGGACATGCCGATTATCGACTATCACAATCATCTCCCACCAAATGAAGTGGCAGAGGATAAAATGTTCGATAACATCACACGGGTATGGCTCAACGGCGATCACTATAAATGGCGCGCGATGCGCACCAACGGTGTGCCGGAAGAATATATTACTGGCAACCGGACCGATTGGGAGAAATTTCATGCCTGGGCCACTACCGTTCCTTACACGTTGCGCAACCCGCTTTACCATTGGACACACCTCGAATTGCAACGCTATTTTGGCATTAACACGATACTAAACGGCGATACAGCAAAGGAAATTTACGAAGAGTGTACCGAGAAGCTGCAAAGCAGCGAATACTCTGTTCGAAGCCTGCTGGAGCGCATGAAAGTAAAGTTGATCTGCACCACGGATGATCCTGTAGACAACCTGCAATACCACCAGCAGTTGGAAAAAGATAGTTGGTCGGTAAAAGTACTGCCGGCTTTTCGTCCTGATAAAGCGATGAACGTGGATGATGCGAATACGTTCAACAATTATCTCACCGGTTTGGAGAAAGCCGCCGATGTATCGATCAGTACTTATAACGATTACCTGGTGGCATTAAAAAAACGCCATACCTATTTCGCAGCCAATAATTGCAGTGTCAGCGACCACGGCCTGGAAGAAATTTATGCAGAAGACTACACCACCACGGAAGTAGCGGGCATTTTTGCCAAGATACGTTCGGGCGGTACTTTATCGCTGGAAGAGAATCGCAAGTTCAAGTCAGCCATGCTCGTGAATTTCGCGGAATGGGATTGCGAAAAAGGATTTGTACAACAGTACCATCTCGGTGCTTTACGCAACAACAATAGCCGGATGATGAGGCAACTGGGTGCTGACACCGGTTGGGATAGCATTGGCGACTTTAAGCAAGCAAAAGCCTTAGCCAAATTCCTCGATCGGTTGGACCGCGACAATAAACTGGCGCAAACAATTATTTATAATCTTAACCCCGCCGACAATGAGCTATTCGCCACCATGATCGGCAATTTTAATGATGGCACAGCCGTAGGCAAAGTACAATGGGGTTCTTCCTGGTGGTTCCTGGATCAAAAAGATGGTATGACCCGGCAAATCAATGCCCTTAGTAATATGGGATTACTCAGTCGCTTTATTGGAATGCTCACCGATAGCCGCAGCTTCCTTTCCTTTCCCCGGCATGAATACTTCCGGCGGTTATTGTGCAATCTTTTTGGAGAAGAGATTGAAAATGGGGAGTTACCGAACGATATCCCCTGGATTGGACAGGTGGTGCAGGATATCTGCTATAACAATGCGAAAAATTATTTTAACTGGCAATATATCGATGATACATCGGTGTCAAAAACAACCGTAAAAGCATAAGAATGGAAATACGTTTTCAAAACAGCCCCAAGGAAACAAAAACAATGGACACCGCGGCATTGCGGGAAAATTTTCTGGTGGAGAACCTGATGGAAAATAACCAGGTAAAACTGGTTTACTCGCATTACGACCGTGTCATTATTGGTGGCGCAAAACCTGTAGGTGAAACTTTATCGCTCCCGAACCACGAAGAGTTAAAAGCCGGCTACTTTCTGGAAAGGCGCGAACTCGGAATCATCAATATTGGTGGGGCCGGTACCGTCATTGCCGATGAACAGGAATTTGCAGTAGACAAACTGGACTGCGTGTACCTTGGCAAGGGAACAAAAAATGTAAGTTTTAAAAGTACCGATGCTAACAACCCGGCGTTATTCTACCTACTATCTGCACCGGCACATCAGTCTTATCCAAATACACTGATGACCAAAGAAAATGCGTCACCCGTAAACCTTGGCGACATCGCCACCTCAAACAAGAGAACGATCTATAAGTATATACATCTTGACGGTATTAAAAGCTGCCAGTTAGTAATGGGACTTACCGTGCTGGAAGCAGGAAGTGTATGGAACTCCGTACCACCACATACCCATACGCGCAGGATGGAAGTATATTTCTATTTTGATGTGGCTGCCGAACACCGCATCTTCCATTTTATGGGAGAGCCGCAAGAAACAAGGCATTTGCTGATTGCGAACCATGAGGCCGTGATCTCCGCACCGTGGAGCATGCACTTTGGTTGTGGCACTTCCAACTATGGCTTTATTTGGGGAATGGCGGGTGAAAACCAGGTATTTTCGGATATGGACCCGGCTCCCATTGCAACGTTGAAATAAAGAACGATGCCGGTAACGATGCCGGCAATAAAGTAAGTATATCTGGTTAAGGAAGGGCGATCATAACGTATCTTTCAGACCCTGCTATAATAACTGTCTATAATACTAAAAACAATAACGATGTCTAAGAAAGTAGTAACCCTGGGAGAAATTATGTTGCGGTTATCGACTCCCGATTTTAAACGCTTTGTACAGGCTGACACCTTCGATGTTACTTACGGCGGTGGTGAAGCAAACGTAGCGGCTGCGCTATGCAACTATGGATTGAATGGCACCTTTGTTACCAAAGTGCCTAATAACCCCATCGGTCAATCGGCCATCAACCACCTGCGCCGTTATGGTGTAGACACACAATATATCGCAAGAGGCGGTGAACGCCTTGGTATCTATTTCCTGGAAACAGGCGCTTCCATGCGTGCTTCGCAAGTAGTATATGACCGTGCGCATGCCTCCATTGCCGATGTGGACGTAAGTGAATTTGATTTTGATAAAATATTTGAAGGAGCTGATTGGTTCCATACCACCGGTATCACCCCGGCATTAAGCGATAAAGCGGCCGCACTGGCGGAAGCAGCATTAAAGGCAGCTAAAGCAAAAGGCATTACAACCAGCATCGACCTGAACTATAGAAAAAAACTCTGGAGCAAAGAAAAAGCCAGGGAAGTAATGAGCAAACTTTGCCAGTATGTGGATGTTTGTATCGGCAATGAAGAAGATGCAGATACCACACTTGGATTTAAAGCAAAAGATACCGATGTAACCAAGGGTGAGTTAAACCTGGACGGGTTTAAAGATGTATTCAAACAAATGAAAGAGAAATTTGGCTTCAAGTTCATCGCTTCTTCCCTGCGCGAAAGTCATAGCGCAAGCGATAATGGCTGGAGCGCCCTTGTGTACGATGGAAACGAATTCTACCACACCAAACAATACAATGTACGCATCGTTGACCGTGTAGGAAGTGGTGACTCATTCGCCAGCGGACTGATCTACGGATTAGTGACCGGTATGGACATGAAAGATGCTGCTGAATTTGGCGTGGCCGCCTCAGCGCTAAAACATACCATTCCCGGCGATCTTAACCACGCCACCCTTGGCGAAGTAAAAGACCTCGTAAAAGGTGACGGCAGCGGAAGAGTACAGAGATAATTGAAGATGTAAGATTTTATATCGAAGATTTTGCTTTGTCGTCCGAAGCGAAGCGAGGGATTGGGATTTGGAATTTATTTTTTGGAATTTTGTTTTGTCATCCCGAAGCGAAGCGAGGGATTGAATTTTGAATTTAACCTTTATAAATGATCATCGACACCTTACAGAACGCATCAAAATATTTCTCCGTTCACCCATTATTTGAACAGGCGTTCAAGTATATCGACCAAACAGACCTCGCAAATGCGGCCGATGGTAAATTGGATATCGCAGAAGGCTTAAAAGCTATTTACAGCAACAGTCCGGGTAAAACCGCGGAAGCCAGCCTCGCGAAATTTGAATGTCATGATAAGAATATTGACATCCAGGTCTGCATCAATGGCCTAGAAACCATTTACTGGAAACCACGTGAGAAATGCGTGGCACCTAATGGCGAATACAACCCTGAAAAAGATGTACGCTTTTTTAGCGATGTGCCGGATATGTCGTTCCAACTGACCAACGGGCAGTTTGTGATCTTCTTTCCGGAAGATGTGCATGCGCCTATGATTGGCGACGGAGAGATCAAGAAATTAGTAATTAAGGTTAAGTTGTAGGTGTTAAGTTATAAGTGGTTTGTTTTAAGTTCTAAGTAATAAGTAAAAATTCAAAAGTCTTATCGGCGATTGACCTATGACTTATAACTCATAACATATAACCTACAACTTATCACTTATAACTTATAACTCATAACTTATAACCTACAACTTATCACCTATAACTTATAACTTACAACTTAACAACGTGAATAAAACCAAACAAATAACAGACGCGATCATCGCGCAAGGCATGTTGCCCTTGTATTTCAATGCCGATGAAACAATAAGTTTAGACACCCTGCGTGCGATCTATAAAGCCGGCGTAAAAGCCGTTGAATATACAAACCGCGGGGAAGCAGCACTGGCGAATTTTAAAAAAATGATCGAACTGCGCAACACAGAAATGCCGGGCATGTTGCTGGGCGTGGGTACAGTGAAGAATTTGGAAACAGCGAAGCAATATATGGAGGCGGGAGCCGACTTCCTCGTAAGCCCCGGTTTTGTGAAGGAAGTGGCAGATTATGCGGTAGCAAATGATATCTTTTATGCTCCCGGTTGTATGACGCCTTCCGAGATCATTGCGGCGGAGAATAGCGGTATCGGTTTTATCAAATTATTCCCCGGTAATATGTTAGGTCCTGAGTTCCTGAGCGGAATAAAGGATATCTTCCCCAAATTATTATTTATGCCGACCGGCGGTGTCGATACGACGAAAGAAAATATCGAAGGATGGTTTAAAGCGGGGGTTTGCGCAGTCGGTATGGGAAGTAAACTCATCAGCAAAAAACTGATGGAAGCAAAAGATTACGCCACCATGGAAAGCGAAACGAAGAAGGTACTTGAACTTATAGGAACAATTAAAAAATAATATCCCACTGCCGGGATAGGTTTAAACTTGCCATATGGTCAAAGAAACAATTGGAAAATACAGGTGGACAATTTGCGCCCTGTTATTTTTTGCTACCACCGTTAATTATCTTGACCGGCAGGTATTAAGTCTGCTGAAGCCAGAATTGGAAAAGCCGGAACTGTTTGGCTGGACGAATAGCCAGTATGCAGACATCGCGGCCGTCTTCCAATTCACTTATGCGATCGCCATGTTATTTGCTGGCCGTATCATCGACAAACTTGGTACTAAAAAAGGTTACACCTGGGCGATTATCATTTGGTCGATTGGTGCTATAATACATGCATTAGCCATACCACTTGGTGAAAGTGCAGCAGCGGTTTTGGGTTGGGTTGGTATAGCAGCTATTCCCGTGTCGGTACTGGGTTTCATGGTATCGCGCGCC
>JADMIO011430638.1_pt1 | contig 12195 bp, 15 predicted proteins | sample 8958161 | NCBI WGS metagenome assembly JADMIO01 (sample SAMN16585339, study PRJNA669376) | soil metagenome | isolation source: Crop rotation soil | place: USA: Cullars Rotation, Alabama | collected 2011 | reverse complement strand
GGCCGCGACTTCAAGTCACGTGAATTCCAAGCTTCGGATCCCACTGTGCTGGAAAGACTGGTCGTGGACAAGGCGCGCAAGGGCTTCATCGAGTTGAAGCCGCCGCCGGGGGAGCGCGGGCTGCGCTACTTCTACAAGATCGAGAAGGGCGAGTTGTATCTGGTCCTCCTCCGCGCCGGCGACGTCCGCGGCGGCGAAATCCGCGTCAAGCCCGACTTCAGCGGCAAGACCACGCCCGTCATCATCCTCACGCGCGAGAAGAAGTAGGGCCTCCGGTTGCCATCTCCTGGTTCCAGGAGTGCTTTCGCCCCACCCGGCTTCCTTGTCGAGGGCACCGCCGGGGAGTAGGATCGAAGGCGCGAGAGGTCATCTTGCGTGAACGCGCGGAGGGGCGGCCATGAGGCTCGAACTGGCGGGGTTGTGTGTCGTAGGCGGCCTGCTGGCGGCCGGGTTGGCGTGGGGCGAGGCCCCCGACAAGGCGACGCTGGCGGAGGTGCGGAAGCTCCAGGAGAAGCGCCGCGACGTCCTGCGCGACGCCCTGGAGGGGCACGAGAAGCTCTACCAGGCGGGCCGCGCCGAGTTGGGTGGGGTGATCGAGACGTCGAGGCACCTACTGGAGGCGGAGTTGGCGCTGGCGGCCAAGGACGCCGAACGCATCGCCGCACACCAGAGGCACCTGAAGACGGCGCGAGCGCTCGTCGAACTCGCCATGGCAAAGAAGAAGGTGGCCCGGGGGACCGAGGTGGATGTCCTCGACGCCCGGGCCCTCGCCCTGGAGGCGGAGATCGGCCTGCTGAAGGCCGGCGGCAAGCCGAAGAAGGCGGAGAAATAACGCCCCGCTGCCGGGGCCCGTCTTCGGTGGTCTGGGGCCTGATGGCCACGTTGTTGACCAGAGGGCTTGCGCGATGCCGTGTTTCAGCTCAGGGCCACCGAATACCGGCACCTCGGAATACGAGGCGTGGCTGACGGATACACGGAGGATGCTCGACTCGTTCACGCACGTCGTCGATTACTACTACCGCAAGGCCGGGATGGAAATGCCCGAGCCCGCGTCTCCCGACGACGCGCACGGGCCTCCGGACGGCGGAGGAGCGCAGGCTACACCCGGACTTGATCCGGATGAGAATGCCCGCGTCCTCCAGCAGGTCCTCTTGCATCTCGACTGCGACGACGTCAATGTCTTCCATCTCAATGAGATCAGACACCTGCTGAGGCAAGACCGGGCCGCAAGGTGGCGGGGCTACCTGCACGTCCTGAACCACTGCTTCAGGGCCCTGCGGAACGGTTTCCGGGACCGCCCTACGACTGGCACGATGTGGGTGGAGTGCGGCAACCCTGCCCTCATGCTGGACCACCTCCGGGGCAAGGTAAGCGGCCGGAAACTCCGTTTGTTCGCCGTGGCCTGCTGCCGCCGTGTCCAACACTTACTGGTCGATGAACGGAGCCAGGATGCTGTTGAGGTGGCGGAACGGTTTGCCGAGGGGACCGCGGCGGTTGGAGACCTTGAGGCGGCTGCGAAGCGGATGCGGAAAGTGGGCAAGTTACGGGGGTACTACGGGCCGGTTGCAGCCTGGGCAGTCGTTCCTTCGGCGGAGGACGCGGCGCGGTACGCGGCCTGGAATGCCTTCGTGGATCGAGATGACGAGATTTCAGTTCAGGCTGACTTACTTCGGTGCATCTTTCCCAACCCCTTCCGAACGGTGCCGGCCGATTCACGCTGGCTCACGTCTACCGTGCTTTGTCTCGCTCGTGGTATTTACGAGGACCGCGCATTTGATCGAATGCCGATCCTTGGGGATGCACTGGAAGACGCCGGGTGTGCGGACGTTGACGTCCTGGCGCATTGCCGCCGCGCAGGCCCACACGCCCTCGGCTGCTGGGTGGTCGATCTGGTACTGGGGCTGAACTGATACGCGGCCTGGTTTCCGGTGGTCAGGCGTTGACGGCGGCCTGGTGGCGCGGGAGGATGGGCCAGTTGCAGAATTTGTCAGGAGCCGCACTGACGAGGCCCACCGGGAGAACGGCGTGAGTGCCGACTCGAAGCACCCCGAGCCTTGAAGGTACGGTACACGGCACTTACACCCCCGGCCCCCAATCCGGCCACCCTGCTCGCTCGTCTTCCCTGCGCCCACTTCCCGGAGTGCCCGTCGATGACCGCGCGCATTCTGTCGCTGGCCGCCCTGGCCCTGGCCCCGCTGGCGTTCGCCGCGCCCGCGCCTTTCCTGCCCCCCGCCACGCCCCCGCAGCCCCAGGTGGAACTGCGCGGCCCGCGCCCCGGCCCGGGCGTGGGCTTCGTGCCCCAGGTAATCACCAGCGAGGCGTCGTACAGGGGCGTGGCCGAGGCCCTCGGCGTCAGGAGCCCCCCGAAGGTGAACTTCCGCACGCACTTCCTGTTCGTCCAGGTTTCCGCCGGCTACGGCGCGCTGGGCTGCGAGATCGTGAGCGGTGACCTGCGTGGCACGGGCGGCCAGGCCGGCGGCGAGTTGGAAGGCGTCGGCATCGCCCGCCTGGGCCTGAGGCAGATCAAGTGCGGGCTTAGGCCGCCGTCCTCCGGCTTCCTGATCAAGTCCTTCCCCCGCTCGACGGTGAAGACGGTCAACGGTGCCCCGCTGCCGCGCGAGTGAAGCCGCCCTCGCGGGGAAGGCCTCGTCTGTTCTGTCCCGTGCGCAAGGAGGGCCGGATGCCCCGTACCGCGACGTTGCTGTTGCTGGCGACCTCTTCCTTCGCCGGTGCAATCCCCTTTCCCCCTCCCCCCGATGTCAACGCCCTCAGGCCGCCCTCCCGCGCCCCGGGCCTGCCGTGGGAGGCCGACTGGGAGTTTCGCCGTGACTTCAAGATGGACGGCAAGGTGGAGAACGGCGGCAAGGCGGAGAAGTACCGCCTGCGCCAGTACGACTTCGGCCAGGGTGGTAAGGGCCGTGCCTTCCAGGGCAAGAAGGATTGCATAGACGTCAACATCGAACTGGTCCGGCCCGCCGGCGGCAAGACGGTGATTCTCCTGCGGCAGCAGGGCCCCATGAGTTGCACCTTCTACGTCGGCAAGCCAGTCAAGGATGGCCTGTACCGCGGGACGTGGTACGACCACAAGGGCCAGTCGGGCGACTGGGAGATGAGCTTCCTCAAGTCGGTGAAGCCCGTCGGCGTCTACGGCACGACTTCCAGCGTGTCCTACCCCGGCAGGCCGCTGAGGGGCCTGGACGGTAAGCCCGTCGTCTGGAAGGGCACCAGGGCCGGCTTCGTGGTGTCGGCCCTCGACAAGGCCGGCAACCTGGTGAAGCAGACCACCAGCGGCGAGGGCGGGCGCTACCACCTCTCGTTGCCCCCGGGCAAGTACAGGATCACCTTCAAGACGCCAGAACGTATCATGGCAGCGCCGAAGGACGTCACGGTGGAGGTGAAGGAGGGAAGCTCGCACCAGATCGACGCCGAGGGGCACCTGCACCTGCCCTGAGCGTGGAGGCCTCGTCGGCAATCCGCCGCCCGGCCTGCCTCGTCATCTGGTAAACGCCCCTCACGGAGGACAGCCCTTGCCCGCGCGCGGCCTCGCACTGGTCGTCCTTTTTCTCGCGCCGTTCGCCCTGGCCGCCCCGGCCCCGTTCCTGCCCAGGCGTGTGCCCGACGCCCTTCCCGGCCCGGCGGGACTGGAGGGGGAGTGGGCCCTGGTGTCCACCCCCGCGTTGGCCCCCAGCGCCCCGGGCGCGCGAGGGGGCACCCTGAGCGTACGAGGGAGCACCTTCACATTTTGCGCCCGGCCCGGGGGCACCCCTGCGAGCTACGAGGCGAAACTGGGCGATGGCGGCCGGCTCGACCTGGGCGGGCCAATGGGGGCCGCCTACCTGGGCTTCTACAGCGTCAGCGGCGGCGTGCTCACCCTCCGCTACAACGCCTTCAACCAGCCGCGCCCCGCGTCCATCGACGCGAAGGGGCCGGGCTACACCGAGCACTACAAGCGGGTCACACGCGCTGCGAGACGACGATGACGTGCCCGTCGGGGCCCGCCACGCGGAACTCCCGGCAGCCGTATTCCCGTTCGACGATGGGCCCGACGTCCGGCACCCTGGCCACCACGGACGCGCGGAACGCCTGGACGTCGGCGACACGGAGGTAGACGTCCATCGACAACTCCGACGCCTCACGCCGCTGGACAGGGCCGCGCGCCTTCTGGAGCATGATTTCGACGCCGTCGCGCTGCAGGATGGCGAACACCGGGCCGTCGGGAGGGCCGGCCGGACTGGCCGTGAAGCCGAGCGTGTCGCGGTACCACACGGCAGAGCTGGCGACGTTCGCTACCTGAAGGACCGGGACGGCCGAAAATGCCATGCGCTCCGGGGCGACGAAGTTAGCATCGCGCACGACGGCCCAGCGGCCGTCGTGCTTCCTCAGCACCGACATGGACGGGCCCGAGAGGCGCTTCAGTTCCGCCCCGTCCGGCGTGCGGAGCGTGACGGTGAGGTGGACGCGGCAGAAGGCCAGGTCGCCTGACACCTGGACCTCCTGCACGTCGGCCCTGGCCTCGGCCCGGGCCTTGCCCCGCGAGGCACGCAAGGCGGCGGCGAATAGCTCCTTCCCGAAAGGTTGTCGCCCCGGCGTCAGGAAGACGACGTCGTCGGACAGAAGGGCGAGGACCTGGTCAACGTCGCCGTCCGCCGAGGCCGTCAGCCACGTCCGCACCAGTCCCCGGATCTCTTGCTCGTCGGCGTCCACCGTTGGCACCTCCTGTTCGTGGCTGGGAGTGAAGAGAGTACGCCGGGCCGCCCCCCATGTCGAGGCCAGCAGGGGCGGTTGGGCGTATCGCCGGAACTCCTCTGTGTTGCCTGCAACAGTTACGCCCTTCCCACGGTTGTGTTTTCGCCGCACCGTCGTCTGTAGCCCTGAACAGGCCGCGCGGCCTGGGTGCCCCTATTGTCCCGAGGCCCCTCATGAGTCACGCTCATTACCTCTGCCGTCTGGCCCTCCTGCTGGCCGTCCTCGGCGCGTTGCCCACCGGCGGGCACGGCCAGAAGCGGCCGCCGAAGACGCCCAAGAAGCCGAAGGCCCCGCCCTACAAGATCGACCGCGAGGCGGGCCTCGCGCTGGCCGAGGCGATAGTTGGCCCCTGGGAGCTGCGGGTCGAGCGGGGCGGCAAGGACGCGCTGGGGGGGCGGCTGGTTCTTTCGGAGGACGGCACCTACCGCCGCTACGGGCAGGTTCACACCAGGCGGGGGGAGAAGTACGGCTGGTACGAGACGTTCGTGGCCGAGGGCAGGTGGAAGGCCGTCAGCGGCGAAGGCGTGTACCTGCGGGAGAAAAACGACCCCGACAAGGCGACCAACGGCGGGGGCCACTACACGGTGAAACTGGAGGGCAAGGAACTCCGGCTCAACGGCGGCAGGAAGGGGGACACGGTGATGGGCCGCTACCTGCGCCCGGCGGCCTGGAAGCCCCCCGCTGCGGTGGACAAGGGCGAGGCGGAGAAGAAGGCGCTCGCCGCTCTGAAGAAACTCGGCGTGTCGCTGTCCCCTGAGAAGCCCGGCCAGCCCATCGCCGAGGTGATGCTCTTCGCGGCAAGCGTCAAGCCCGAGGTCGTCAAGGAACTGCCCGGCCTGCCCGGCCTGAAGTCCGTTAAGTTGTGGGGCGGCTCGCTGACGGACGCCGCGCTCAAGGACGTGCGGCGCGTGCGGGGGCTGGAGACGCTCTGGCTCAACAACGTCAAGGGCGTGACCGGGGCCGGCCTTGAGGCGCTGCACGGCTCGAACCTGCGCGAACTCTTCCTGGAGGGCGTGCCCCTGACGGAAACGCAGGCGGACGGCCTCAGGCGAATCCCCCTGCGCCGCATTGGGTTGCTCCGGTGCAAGATCAACGGGGCGGCACTGAAACGCGTCGCCATGATGGGCGGCCGCGTGGAGGGCCTCTTCCTGGAGGGCAACGACCTGCGGGACGCGGACCTGGCCATCGTCGGCAAGCTGACGGCGCTGAAGGAACTGGGGCTGAACTCGACCACGATCACGGGCACCGGTGTCGCCCACCTCAAGGGCCTGAAGCAGTTGGAGTTCCTGCGCCTGGACGACAACCCGCTGAAGGAGAGTTGCCTGGCCACGGTGGCGACGTTCCCGAAGTTGCGCGTCCTCTACCTGGGCAACACCTCGGGGGTCACCGACGAGGGCCTGAAGGTCATCGCCCGCATCAAGACGCTGCGCGAGTTGACCCTGGCGACCGGGACGTTCTCGAAGATCACCGACGCCGGCGTCCTGCAACTGAAGGCGCTGCCGAAGTTGGAGCGCCTGCACCTCGGCATCAACAGCAAGATCTCCGGCCGCGCCCGCGACGAACTGCGGAAGGCGCTGCCGAAACTGCAGATCACGCCGCGCTGAGCAGGCGTGCGGTTGGCCTATCCTGGCCTGGGTGGCTGGCGCAAAGCAGGGGGAACCATGATGCCGAGGTTCGAGGAAGTGGAGACCATGCTGGGGGCCGACTACCTGGCCCTGGGGCGCACAGGCGACGGGCCGGCCCTGCCCGCTGTCCGGGCCGCCGTCGCCGTCTTCTCCGCCCGCGTCCCCCGCGCCGACCTGGCCGAGTACAGGATCAGGGTGTGCCGCCAGGGCGAGTTGCTCCACGTCATCTTCTTGGACAGGGAGCGCCCGCCGGGGATGCGGGGCAGCGGAGTCAGGCCCAACTGCCCGGGGTTCGCGGTGACGCTGGCCGCCGGCCTGGCCGTCGTCGAGGCGCACTTCATCAGGTGAGCCCTATCCTGACATGGGCGGTCAGCATGGGATTGACGGAGGCGGCGGGGCGCACGAGCATCACTTGCCCCGAACGCGGCGCGTCGAGGAGGCCCGATGACCGAGGTTGAGTGGCTAGCGTGCGGCGAGCCCGGGCCGATGTGCGGGCACCTGGGCCCCAACAAGGGGCAGTTGGGGCGGAAGCTCCGCCTCGTCGCCTGCGCCTGCGCGCGGCTGGTGTGGAAGCGGCTCGTCGGCGTTGACCGCGTGGGGGTCGAGACGTCCGAACTTTTCGCCGACGGCCTGGCGACCGCCGGGGAGCTTGAGGAGGCCCACAACCAGGCGCGCTTCGCCATGCCAGCCAAGGGCCCATGGGCCCACTCCGCCGACATCGCCCGCTGGACCGCCGACGCGGCGATCAAGCTCGTCAAGCCGCCACTCCGCCCGGGACTGAAGAAGGCCATTGTGGCCCTCATACGGGACGGCGTAGGCAACCCCTTCCGCCCGGCCATTTTGGCCCCCGCCCAGCGGACGCCTACCGTCGTCTCGCTGGCGCGGGCCGCCTACGACGAGCGGCAACTCCCGGGCGGGGAACTGGAGCCGCACCGCCTGGCCGTGCTGGCGGACGCCCTGGAAGAAGACGGGGCGGTGGGCGATGTGTTGGAACACCTGCGGTCCCCTGGCCCCCACGTCCGCGGCTGCTGGGCGGTCGACCTGTGCCTGGGCCTGGGTTGAGTGCTAGGCAGGGCCGCCGGGTGCCACTGCCGCCGCGCCGCAGCCGGGGCACTTCCCGGCCTTGCCGGCGTGCTGCCTGGACACGGTGAGTACACGCGAGCAGGACGGGCAGTTAAACCGAAGCTTGTCGCTCGCCGCAGCCGGTGCGGCCTTCGCGGGTGCGGCTTCCTGCGGGGCCGCCGGCGCGGAGACAGGGACGCGCTCCCCACAGTCGGCGCACCGCAGCGTGCCGGAGAAGCCTGCCGAGACGCGCAGCTGGCTGCCGCACGACGGGCAGGGCATTGTGCCGCCTTGCGGGCGTGCCGCTGCCGGGCGCTCTGGGGGCGCGGGTGCCGGTGCCGGAGGTGCCGGAGGCGGGGGCGCGCTCTTCCTCAGGCCTTTGCGGATGTCGTCGATGGTGCGCGTCAGGTCCCGCTCGACGCGGATGCTGGAGCCGCGGTCGCGCTGCACCTCGTCGACCATCCACTGGGTGTTGCCGTGCAGCGTGATCTTGGCGTAGAAGACGGGCCTCCTGGGGAGCTTGATGAGGAACTCCTCGGCTTCCGCTCCGAGTAGAAATAGAACGCCATGTCCCGGATCCCTCGCCCGCCTTGGTCATGCTGTCACGATGGTACCAGGCCCCGCCCGGGCGGCAAAGCAAAACCCCTGCAAAGGGCCACTCTCCCCCGTTGACCCGGGCGGCGATCCGTGCGGCCCTCGGCCCACGAGCAGGGCGAGGGGCGGGCGCGGATGATCCGCATCCTGCGGCAGGGGTTCGGCTGTAGCTGGCGGAAAAGCGCAGAGGCTTGTTACACGATCTGGGACGATGCGGACTGGTCACCGCCCAGCGACCAGACGACGGGCCGTGAGTTCTGCACCGCCGCGGCGAACACGCTGGGCGAGGGTCCGGACGGGGGGCCGTGGAATTGAAGTCCTCTTGCCCGGCCTCTGAAGCCCGCGCAAACTGTCCTCGATGGCCGAATCCGCTTCGAGGAGCGCGGGGACCGCACCATGAGCAAACTACGTCTGCTGGAAGCGATCACGGGTGGCTACCGGGAGCGTCTGGCGGACCTGGCCCAGCGCGATTATTTCGAGCGCCAGCAGGTGCGCGCGATGCTGGAGGAGAGCAGGCGTCCCGGCGTCATGGATCACAAACGCGAGGTTTCGCTCCTGCTGTCGATGGGCATCCACGGCACCTGGCGCGGCATGGCCGGGTCGGTCAGGGTCGCGGACGGCGACCCCGGCGGATGGGCTGACATCCGCGCGGCCTTCCTCTACCGCGCCTGGGACGTCCGCACCAAGATAGCCAGCGGCGACCGCGCCGGGAGGACACGCAACATCTCCTTGAATGAAGGGATAGCGGCGACGCACGGCCTGGCGATGGTGCTGGGCGACCACGCGTTCGCGGACTGGAGCGGCGAGCGGGTCCTCCGCGGCTTCAAGAACAAGGAGCAGGCCTTCACCAACGGCCCGGAGGCCCCCCCGTTCGCGCCGTTCCTGTTCCAACTGTACGCCCTCCGGCGAGGGGACAAGTTTGACCTGTCTCGCTGCAAAGGGTGTGGGCTGGGGCCGTACGCCGGCATCATCAAGAACTGGCATTCCGCCGACGCCGGCGCGTTCCGGGACGCGCTACGGGCGGCCTGCGACGCCCGCGCCGACAACAGCACGCTCGGGGAGGCCTGCGTCGTGCCGACCGCCCAGGTCCCGGTGGAGATCCTCGCCGTGTTCATCGTCCGGAAAGCCCTGGGCCTGGAGACGCCGCCGTTCACCCACCCCCTGCTGGAGACGCCGTTCGCCCGGGCCCCGGCGGCGGTGGATACGCCCGACGACCCGGTCCTGGCCGGTGCCGTCGCCAAGATCCGCGAGGCCCACCCCGAGATCGGGGTGCCGTGGTGAGCCAACCCGAAGGCAGGTGGATCGTCTTCTTCTTGACGCCCATGTCCTTCTGGACGAGGTGGACCGTGTACCGTGCGTTGCCGATGCTCGTCGTGCTGGCCCTGCCCGCGGCCCTGACAGCCGCCGACCCCAGCCCGGAGCCGCCGCCCGACCGGGTGAAGGCCCTGGAGAAGATAGCCAGGACGATGGACAGCCTCGCCAAGCGACTGAAGGGCGGCTCGCTGGGCGAAGAAACCCAGCGGTTGCAGGAGAAGGTGCTGGCGGAATTCGGGGAGGCGATGCGCCGGGAAAACGCCGCGGCCGCGAAGGCGAAAACGCGGAAGGAGCGGGCGGCGATAGCAACCGTTGCGGCCGCACTGGAGCAGGCCCGCGCCAGGCAGGAACTGATCGGCGCGTCGGTGAAGCGGCTCGCCCGGCTCGGCGCTGGCAAGGAGAGGGACGTCGCCCTCAGGGAGATGAGTCAGCACCAGGCCAAGGCGGCACGGATACTCCGCGAAGTCATCGCGCGGGCCAAGGCCCCGCCGGAGAAGGGGCCTCCGCCGCCGAAGGCCACTCCCGAAGATTTGGCGAAGGGCCCACGCAAGTTTCACGGCGAGCGGGCCCAGGTGGAGGGGGTGGTCCAGGAGACGCAACTCCTTAAAGAGAAGTACGGGGATTACGAGTACCGTCTGCTCCTGGGCAAGGACGGATCCCTCATGGTGTGGTGCGCCGGGAAGTTGGCGGTCGCCAAGGGCGACGCCGTGCGGATCACCGGCGTGTTCCGGCACGACAAGGCCGCCGCGAGTCCGTTCCGTGTCCTCGTGAACGGCGAGGACGGGAAGGTGGAGAAGCTCCCGCCGAAGAAAGCCAGGTGACGCCGGCCCGGCACGGCGGAGTACATTGTCCCCCGGTGGCCCGGCACGACGGCTGACGAATTGCTGGAGAAACCATGCCCCCCGATACCCGCGGCTACTGGATTTCTGCCAAGGACGTCGTCTACTACAACGCCGCGCCCGTCCCGGGGGCGGACACGGCGTCGTTTCAGGTACTCAACGACACCTGGGCCAGGGACTCCAGCCACGTCTACTCGTCCGGCCGGAAGCTGGCCAGGGCCGACGCGGCCTCCTTTCGTGCGCTGAACTCCCTTTACGCCAGGGACGCGAACCAGTGTTATTACCTGGGGGGGCTGATCAAGGAGGCAGACCCGTCCTCGTTCCAGGCGTTGGACGACGGCGTGTGCGTCAGGGAGTTCCACAACGGGCTCGGCGACCACGTCCACACGGACCGCAGTGCCGCCGGGTACGCCGCCGACGGGAGTAACGTCTTCCACTACGCGCTGACAATCGGGAAGCCGTGCGTCTTGAGGAACGCGGACCGCGCCTCGTTCCGGCCCCTCGGCTGCGGGTTCGGCAGCGACAATCAGAACGTGTACTTCGAGAAGGCTCGGCTCAAGGGCGCTGACCCCTCCACCTTCCAGGTGGTCCCCCCGCTGTGGGGCAAGGACAAGAACGGCGTCTATTACGGGGAAACGCGCCTGCCCGGCGCTGGCCCGCTCCGCTTTAGCCTCCTGTCGAGCCACGACTACCTCGCCACGGACGGGGACCGCTATTACTGCCGGCAGGAGGAAGTCCCTCGCGGGCAAGCGTTTCCCCACGGAAGCGCGGTGCCCGGCTTCCCCCTCTCGTGGGTGACGGACCCGGCCGTCGCGGCGGACTACATCCGGAGGGGCGCGACACCGCACGACAGGCTGGCGCTGAACGCCGCGTGCAGGGGCGGCAACGCCGAGATGGTCCGGCTCCTGCTCGGGGGCCGGCTGCGACCCCAGGATCACGGACGACGGCCAGAACTCCTGCCTGACGGAGTTGTACTGCAAGAACTACATGGAGATCGCCAGTCTCCTCGTCGGGGCGGGGGCCAGGGTGAATCACGCGCAGGAGTACTCCCCCGCCCTGCACGGGCCGTGGGTAAACGCGGCGGCGCTCCACCTTCCGCTGGGCCACGCGCTGTCCCAGAAGCGGTTCGACCTGGCCGACTACCTGATTGTGGCCGGTGCCGACATCAAGGCGATGACGGGCGAGGGGTATCGGCTGATCGAGTATTTCCGCAAAATGAACAACACTGCCGCCGTCGAGTACCTGGCGGGCAAAGGCGCGTGAGTCCCCGGGGCCTTGGGCTTCATTCGGGGCCCTCACGCTCTCAACCGCCCGAATACAGTTCAACCGGTCCGCCTACGCCCCCGCCAACCTGTCCGCCAGCCTGTCCACCAGCCGCTTCAGCGCGGCCATGCCGCCCACGGCGTCTGCCAGCGCGAACACGCGCTCGACCAGTTCGACGGTGTTGTTGGCAGCAGTGGGCGGCGTCGGCCTGGCTGCCGTCGGGGGCAGCGCCGCCTTCGCACCTGGTCGCCTGCCCCTCTTCTTCCTCCTCGACGGCGGCTGTCCCGCCGCCTTCTTGAGCGCCACGCGCTGGTTCCCCACGTCGGCGGCCTTGAACTCCAACCTGTCCTTCTTGCGGCCCTCGTGGCCGTTCAGAAGCGCGGCGACTTCGGTGTTGCCGATTCCCGGGTTCGCCTCGATGGCCTCGCGGACCAGCCTGGACTTCTCGGACAGCGGCTTCGCCATGTTCGCGCTCGCGGTTGTGTGAAGGTACGGGCCACTCCAGTTTACCCGCCCGGTAAGCTCCACGAATACCATCCAGGCCGGTCAAGCTGGTACGAGCGTGAGGCGTGGGCCGGTTGTGCGGGCAATGCGGGCCCGCGCCGCCTCGCCTCACGACTGTATCTCCAGCCCACACCATGCCGATCTACACCCCTGCCCGCTGCTGGAGAAGTCGCATGACGGACAGGACGGAGGCCTTTCCAGCACATTGGGATCCTAAGCTTAGAATTCCACGTGGACAAGTTGTCGCG
>JADMIO011631583.1_pt1 | contig 12196 bp, 10 predicted proteins | sample 8958161 | NCBI WGS metagenome assembly JADMIO01 (sample SAMN16585339, study PRJNA669376) | soil metagenome | isolation source: Crop rotation soil | place: USA: Cullars Rotation, Alabama | collected 2011 | reverse complement strand
CGCGACAACTTGTCCACGTGGAATTCTAAGCTTAGGATCCCAATGTGCTGGAAAGCTGCTGATGGTGCTGCACGGCGGGCCGCACGGCGCCTCGCTCGACAACTTCCACTACCGCTGGAACGCCGAGCTCTTCGCCTCCCGCGGCTACATCGTGGCGCAGCCCAACTTCCACGGCTCGACCGGCTTCGGCCAGGCCTTCACCGATTCGATCGTCGGCCGCCACGGCGACCAGCCCTTCGAGGACGTGATGAAGGGGGTCGACCAGCTGGTCGGCCGCGGCTACGTCGACGAGAAGCGCCTGGCGGCGGCCGGCGGCTCCTACGGCGGGTATCTCGTGACCTGGCTGCTCGGCCATACCGACCGCTTCGCCGCGATCATCGACCACGCCGGGGTCTATGACCTGAACGCCCAGTTCGCCTCGGACATGACCTACGGCCGCAGCCTCAGCTATGGCGCCGAGCCGTGGGTCGACCCGGTCAAGATCGACGAGCAGTCGCCCAGCCGCTTCGCCAAGAATTTCAAGACGCCGACCCTGATCCTGCACGGCGAATTGGACTACCGGGTGCCCTACACCCAGGGCCTCATGCTGCACGGCGTGCTCACCGCCAAAGGGGTGCCGTCGCGGATCGTGATCTTCCCGCAGGAAAACCACTGGATCCTGAAGCCGCAGTCGGCCGAGATCTGGTGGCGCGAAGTGTTCGCCTGGCTCGCCAAATACCTCCCGGAGCAGAAATCATGAACATGGATTCCAGCAACGCTGAAAATCTCCAGATCCGCCTGGCCGCACGGCCGCACGGCCTGCCCAAGGAGAGCGATTTCTCGATCACCCGCGAGCCGGTCGGCATGGTCGAGGAAGGCGAGATCCTGGTCAAGGTGCTCTACCTCTCGCTCGACCCGGCGATGCGCGGCTGGATGACCGACCGCAAGTCCTACATCGAGCCGATCCAGATCGGCGACGTGATGCGCGGCCTGGCGATCGGCGAAGTGGCGGCCTCGCGCCATCCCGACTTCGCGGTCGGCGACCGGGTCTCCGGCACCTTCGGCTGGCAGCAGTGGGCGAAGAGCCGCGGCCAGGGGGTCGAGAAGCTGCCGCGGGGCCTGCCGGCCGAGCTTTTCCTGGGGCCGCTCGGGATGACCGGCCTGACCGCCTATTTCGGCCTGCTCGAGGTCGGCGCGCTCAAGGAAGGCGAGCAGGTGGTGGTCTCGGCGGCGGCCGGCGCGGTCGGCTCGGTGGTCGGCCAGATCGCCAAAATCTACGGCTGCCGGGTGGTGGGCATCGCCGGCGGCGCCGAGAAGTGCCGGCAGCTGGTCGAGGAATTCGGCTACGACGTGGCGGTCGACTACAAGTCGCCGGACTTCCCCGAGAAGCTCAAGGAAGCCTGCGGCAAAGGCATCGACGTCTACTTCGACAACGTCGGCGGCGAGATCCTCGACCTCTGCCTGCGTTTCCTGAACCGCGGCGCCCGGGTGCCGATCTGCGGCGCGATCTCCGGCTACAACGCCACCGAGCCCTTGCCGGGCCCCGCCAACTACCTGTCGCTGCTGGTCAATCGGGCGCGCATGGAAGGGTTCATCGTCTTCGATTTCCGCGCCCGCTACCGCGAGGCGCTCGAGAAGCTGGGCCAGTGGGTGAAGGAGGGCAAGATCAAGGCCCGTTTCGACACCGTAGAAGGTCTCGAAAACGCGCCGCTCGCGCTCAACCGCCTCTTCACCGGCGAAAATATCGGCAAGCTGATCGTCCGCGTGGCTTGAGCCCGGGCTGCCGGGCCGCTTCGCGACGATCTTTCATTCAGCTTTTTTCATCCCGAGGAGACCCCCCTCATGATCGGTTACCGCATGCCCACCCGCGTCCACATCGAGCCGGGCGCGATCGAAAGACTGCCCGAGGCGGCCCGCAGCCTCGGCCTCTCGTCGGCCCTCCTGGTGGTCGACCAGGGCGTCCGCCGCCACACCCGCTGGACCGAGACCGCCGAAAGGCTGCTCCAGGAGACCGGCATAAGGGTGGCGATCTACGACGAGGTCGAGCAGAACCCGCGCACCTCGACGGTCACCAAAATCGCCGAGCAGATGCGCGCCGAGGAGCTCGACGGCGTGGTCGGCCTGGGCGGCGGCAGCGTGATCGACGCCGCCAAGGCCGCGGCCATGCTGTGCGACAACGAGCAGCGGATCGAGCAATACGAAGGCAAGAACCGCTACGCCAAGCCGCCGCGGCCCTTCGTGGCGGTGCCCACCACCTGCGGCACCGGCTCCGAGGTGACCTGGGTGGCGGTTTTGACCATCGAGTCGATCAAGTCCAAGATCAGCGTCAAGGGTGAGACCATGTTCCCCTCGGTCGCCCTGGTCGACGCCAACCTGCTGCAGAGCCTGCCCGCCGAGCTGGTCGCCTACACCGGCGCCGACGCCTTGACCCACGCCCTCGAGTGCACCACCTGCCTGGCCGCCAACAGCGTCTCCGACGCGCTGGCCGAAAAGGCGATCGCCCTCCTTTTCCGCCACCTGGTCAAGGCGACCGAAAACATCGAGGAGAACGAAGAGGCCCGCGAAGCGGTGATGCGCGCCTCGACCCTCGCCGGCATGGCCTTCACCAACGCCGACGTCGCCGCGGTGCACTGCCTCTCCGAATCGATCGGCGGCTTCTACGACCTGCCGCACGGCAAGCTCAACGCGATGCTGCTCGAGCCGGTCCTGCGGTACAGCCGCCCGGCGATCGGCGAACGCCTCGCCGCCCTCGACGTGGCGATCTTCGGCAGCGACCCCAGGAGCCCGCAGCGCGAAAGGGTCGACCACTTCTACGAAGAGCTGCGCCAGCTGGTGAAGAAGCTGCAGATCCCCACCTTCGCCAGCCTCGCCCTGCCCAAGGAAGACTACCGGCGGATCGCCGAAGCCGCCACCCGGAACGGCTCGAACCGCTCGAACGCCCAGCCGATGTCGGTGTCGAGCTACCTCGAGCTGCTCGGCTCGCTCTGATCCGGCGGCGGCTGCCGGAGACCCGGCAGGGGCGTGCGGTTGCGCCAGAGAATCCAGAAGGAGAGCGCCGACAGCACGGTGGCGGCGCCGTAGACCCAGGGGTCGAGGTCCATCAGGTTGAGGCCGGCTACCCCGGCGAGCAGGGCCAGCGAGTTGTTGATCGCGTGCCAGAGCATCGCCGGAAAGACCGAGCCGGTGAGCATCGTCACGGTGGTGAGGCCCGCGCCGAGGAAGGCGGTCGAGACCAGGCGGAAAAGGGCGATGTGGAAGAGCCCGAAGACCAGGCCGACGACCAGCGCCACCACCACCGGGTGGAACCTTTTGCGCAGGCCGTAGAGCAAAACGCCGCGGAAGGTCAGCTCCTCGACGATGCCGGGCAGCACTGCGATCAGGATCAGGGTTTTGACGATGCTGAAGTCGCCCGGGACCAGGGCCTTGCCGAAGGCTTCGAGCATCTCCTTGGGCACCGGCAGGAAAAACTCGGAGAGCTTGGCGACCGCGACGCCGGCGACCAGGAAGGACGGCGCGCCGATCAGGACCGCCAGCCAGGTGATCGGCTTGACTGGCCGCAGGGCGAAGGCTTCCCGCCAGGGGAGGCGGTAGCGCCTGATCGCGAAGAAGGAGCCGCCGAGGAAGATCACCCCGAAGTTGAAGGCGAGCTGGCGCTCGATCGACTCGGCCAGCCAGGGGATGCCGCCGTTGCTGAGGAAGAGCAGCACCCACATCACCGCGAAGATCGGCAGCACCCGGCGCGGGAAAAGGGCGGGGCCGCCGCGGAAGTCGGCCTCGTCGCCAGCGGCGGTGACCAGCCTTTCCGCGGACAGCGCGTCCATCGCCCGGCGCATCAGGAAATAGGCGGCGCCGGCCGAGACCAGGAAGGCCAGCGGCAGCATCAGCCAGTCGATCTTGCCGACCAGGATCTCGCGCATCGCCACGCTGAGGTTGGCGATCGGCACCACCACGATCGCCGAGCGCAGCTCGACCCCCGGCAGCACCGCGGCGAGACCCGGCAGGAGGGTCAGGACGAAGGCCGGAAAGAAGCGCTGCTGGAAGTCCTTGTAGGTCTTCGAGTAGGCCGAGACCAGCAGCAGCACCCCGGCGACCGTGCCGGCGAGCGGCGCCAGCAGCAGGACCAGCCAGAGGACCGACAGCGCCGAGAGCTCGACCGCGAAACTTTCGGGCAGCGGAATGAATTTCAGGCCGGCGTAGAGCGCGAAGGTCAGCACCTGGCAGATCGCCATGGTGGCGCCGACCGCGAGGATCAGCAGCATCTTGGCGGTGACGATGTCGCTCCGCGAGGCGGCCGAGGTGAGCAGGGTCTCGAGGCTGCCGCGCTCCTTTTCGCCGGCGATAGTGTCGGCGGCGATCACCGAGCCGCCCATCAGCAGCGAGATCAGCAGGTAGAGCAGGGCGAAGCGGCCCAGCTGGAGGCCGGTGCGCTGGCCGGCGGTGGCGAGGTCCTGCTCGGCGGCGATCGGCAGGATCTGTTCCCGGGTCAGGCTGTAGCCGGCGCCGGCCAGGGCCTTTTCGCGGCTGCGCTCGATGCCGGTCTCGAGCCGGCCGAGCATCGCCCCGGCTGCGGTTTCGGAATAGTCCCAGTCGGCGGCGAAGACCACCCGCAGGAGCGGCAGCTCGGCCGGCGGCTTGGGCGGCCGCGCTTCCCCGGGGCGCGCCTTCACCTTCTCTTCCGGCAGCGGCGCGATCTTGATGCCCTGCGCTTTGACCTCGGCGGCGCTGAAGGTTTCGATCACGAAATGGAGGTCGCGCTTCTCGAGGGCCTGCCGCGGCTGGGTGGCCGGCGCCTCCTCGAGCACCACCCGCAGCACGTCTTCGGCGCCGCGATGGCCGCGGACGGCGGTTTTGCCGTCATCCGCGCCGGCCACCTCGGCGTCGCCGGCCACCGGGTCGGCCGCCGGCCCGCCGGCGCGGATCAGCCGGCGGGCCAACTCGGCCTCGCTGCCGGTGACGGCGTAGCGGAAGGTCTGCTGCTCGATCCGCTGCTCGCGCTGGCGTTCGTTCCACGAGCCGGCGAAGAGGAAGATCGGCATGGTGAGCAGCGGGATCACCAGCGCCATCGTCACCGTGCGGCGGTCGCGCAGGAAGATCCGCAGCTCGGTGGTGAAGAGCTGGCGGACGGTCGGCCAGTGCAGCTCGAAACGCGTCTCGGACATGTCAGGCCTTGAGCTTTTCGAGCTCGCGCCGCTCGCGCTCGGCCAGCAGCTCGCGGGTGGCGCCGTCGGCGTCGGTCACGTAATGGACGAAGACGTCTTCCAGGTAATGTTTGCCGGTGGCCGCCCGCAACCCTTCGAGGGTGTCGCAGGCGAGCACCTGGCCGCCGTGCAGGATCGCCACCCGGTCGCAGAGCTTCTCGACCTCGCTCATGATGTGGGTCGAGTAGAGGATGGTCTTGCCTTCGTCCTTGAGCCCGCGCACGATCTCGACCAGGCCCAGGGCGTTGAGCACGTCGAGCCCGACGGTCGGCTCGTCGAAGATCAGGATCGGCGGATCGTGCACCAGGGTGCGGGCGATCGACACCTTCTGCTTCATGCCGCTCGACAGCTTCTCCACCCGGGCGTCGGCGAAGGGGGTGATGCCGAAGCGGGCGATCAGGTCGTCGACCCGGGCCTTCACCTTGTCCGCCGGATAGCGGTTGATGCGGGCGAAGAAGTCGATCGTCTCGCGGGCGGTCAGCCGCGGGTAGAGGGCGGTCGACGCCGAATAGAAGCCGAGGCGGCGGCGCACCTCCTCGGGCTGGCTGCGCACCGAGAAGCCGGCCAGGAAAGCGTCGCCGGCAGAAGGCTGGAGGATCGTCGAGAGCATCCGCAAGGTGGTGGTCTTGCCGGCGCCGTTGGCGCCCAGGAGGCCGAAGATCTCGCCGCGGCGGGCCGCGAAGCGGACGTCCTTGGCGGCGTGCACCTCGCCGCGGCCCTCGTCGTAGAAGGCCTTGGTGAGGCCTTCGACCCGCACCGGATCCAGCTCGAGACTCATGCGCCGGGCTCCTTGGCGGCGGCCGGGCGCCGCCGCAACAGGCGTTCCTTGAGGAAGCGGGAGAAATCGCCGCCGTAGCTGCCGATCATCACGTCTTCGAAGCGCAGCACCTGGCGGGCGAGGTAGAGGCAGCCGGCGACCAGCACCAGCTGCATCAAGAGGGTGAGGCCGATCAGCGGCCAGCGGTAGACGCCGTTGATCGCGTCGCGCGCCAGCAGCACCACGTTGGCGACCGGCACCAGAGCCCAGCCGGCGGTCAGCTCGATGTCGCGCGAGGAGACCAGCAGGGTGGGCAGGAAGGAAGCGAAGTAGACCGGCCCGACCATCGACTGGCCTTCCTTGAAGGTGCGGGCGAAGGCGGCCACGATCATCATCGCGGCGGCGATCGCCAGCGCCAGGAGGGCGGCCGCCGCCACCATCAGCGGCAGGCCGGCCCAGGGGATGGCGAAGCCCGGCCGGTCGTCGCCGTCGCCCAGCAGCGGGGCGATCACCATCGGCAGCGAGGTGGCCATCGCCGCCACGTTGAGCATCCCGGCGATCAGGCCGAAGCTCGCCACGTAGAAGAATTTCGCGAGCAGGATGCTGCCGCGGCTGGCGGCGGTGGTGAAGGTGGTCTCCCAGGTGGCCCGCTCGCGTTCGCCGGCGGTCGAGTCGATCGCCGGGTTGACGGCGCCCACCGCGATCATGATCACCATCACCATCGGGCCGATCATGCCGAGCAGCGAGGCGCCCATCTCCTTTTCGGTGGAGACGTTCTCCTGCCGCAGGTGGACCTGCTGCCAGCCGCCGGCGGCGATCCCGCGCCGGCCGGCCTCCTCCTCGAGCACCCCGCCGCGGTATTCGGCGGCCGCCGCCTCCAGCCGCTCGCGGGCCTTGGCGCTGCGCTCCTTGGAGCCGTCGAAGAGCAGCGAGAGACGCAGGTTGCCGGGATGCTCGGGGTCGGCGGCGGCGGTGACCGCGAGGTCGAGCTTTTCGCCGAGGATCGCCCGGCGGTCGCCGTCCGGGCCCTCGCTGGGCAGCCATTCCACCTTCTTGCCGTTCTCGAGCTCGGCCAGCGCCTGCTCGAGGGCCGCCGGCCGCGCCTCGCCGGACCACGCGAAGCGCGACACGAAGCGTTCCTCCTGGCCGCGGGCGAAGGTGAAGCCGAGGAAGAAGAGCCACAGGATCACCGGATAGAGCAGCAGCGGGACCAGGATCGCGTTGATCACGATGCTCCGCTCGCGCAGCGCGGCCCGCACCTCGCGGGCGTAGAAAAGGCGAACGTCCTGCCAGCGAAAATCCATGATGGGGGCGCCCTCGAGGTTGCGGGGGGCAGTGTAGCAAAGGCTGAAACTTCCGGTTCGCGCGGCCGTTCCATATAAAGTTCCTGCGAGGCCGCCGCCCCCGACCTGCTGCCGCCGGCGGCCCGCCGCAACCCCAATCGAGAGAAAGCCATGAAAAAGCTCGCCACCCGCTCCCTCCTGGGCCTGGCCCTGGGCCTCGTCCTGGCCGCCGCCCCGGCAATGGCCGCCGACCTCACCTTGCCGCAAGTGCTCGAGAAGAACCATCAGGCGCGCGGCGGCAAAGCCGCCTGGGACGCCACCAAGACGGTCCGCGTCACCGGCGCCTTCGAGGTCGGTCCCGGCATGGCCGCCCCCTTCACCCTGGTCTTCGTCCGACCCGACAAGCTGCGCATGGACTTCGAGATCCAGGGCGTCAAAGCCTCCCAGGTGGTCGACGGCGAAAAGGGCTGGCACCAGATGCCCTTCGCCGGCTCGCCCGACCCGATGCCGTCCTCGCCCGAGGAGATCAAGACCGCCAAGCGCATGGCCGACTTCGAAGGCCCGCTTTTCGACAGCGAAAAGAAGGGCTACAAGCTCGAGCTGCTGGGCAAGGAAGACGAGGGCGGCACGCCCGCCTACAAGATCAAGGTGACCTCGGCGGACGGCGAGACCTCGACGATTTTCCTCGACGCCGAGAAGTTCCTCGAGTTCAAGGAGCTGCGCACGGTGACCACCGACCAGGGCGCCGAGATCAGCGTCGAAAGCACCACCGGCGACTACAAGCCGGTCGGCAAGCTGATCATCGCCCACTCGATCCAGAGCAAGGTGCAGGGCGCGCCGCAGGGCCAGTCGATCACCATCAAGACGATCGAGCTCAACCCGACCGACATCCCCGCCGACTACTTCAAGATGCCGCCGCCCGCTCCCAAGCCCCCGGCCCCGCCAGCCCCCCCGGCCCCGCCGGCCGGCGGCGGCAACTAGCCGAGCCAGCGGATCAGCCGGCGCAGCGAATCGTCGCCGGCGATCTCGAGGGCCTCGTGGCGGTCGAAGAAGCGCAGCTCCTCCGACTCGTCGTTCCGCTGCGGCACCGCCCCGGGCGGCGCCACCACCAGGAAGCGGGTATCGAAATGGTGGTGGGCCGGCGCCTCGGGCCGCGCCGGGATCGGGTGGATGTCGAGGTCGATCGGCCGCGGGTCGACCTCGAGCCCGGCGATGCCGGTTTCCTCGATCGATTCGCGCAGGGCGACCGCCGGCAGGTTGGCGTCGCCGTCGCAGTGGCCGCCGGGCTGCAGCCATTTGCCGAGCTTCTTGTGGCGCAGCAGCAGCACCTTCTCGAAGGCGGCGTCGACCACCAGCGCCGAAGCGGTGAGGTGCCCTTCGAGCCGCGAGCGCAGGTGGGCGTCCCAGGGAAACCGGTCGACGAAGGCGAGCATGGCGGCGCGGATGGCGACCTGGCCGGGGTCGACCGGCCGGTAGCGTTCGAGCAGGACGCGCGCGAAAGCCAGCTCGGCCTGGCTTTCCAGCTGGCGGTCGTTGATGCGCCATCGATGGCTCAAAAGGGCTCCCCTCTCTTGGGCGGTGGATTCTTCGGCCTGCTCTCTCTTCCTTGTATCGGTGCTTGTCCTATAGCGGCGGGACCGGCGAAATGGGCGAGCCGGAAGCTCCCGGGAAGTTTGTGTTAACTTCTTTCGAAGACGCCGACTCCGCGGGGTATCCCTTTGCCGAACGCCACCGTGCAGCACGCCGACCTGCCTTACGCCGCCCAAGCCGCCACTCCCCCACCCATCCTCTACCTGCTGCTCGAAGGCCGCGCGGTCTACGAATACGCCGCCGCCAGGCTCACCATGCCCTGGCTGCTGGATGGCCCGGGGGGCGACGGCCATCCGGTGGTGGTGCTGCCGGGCTTCATCGCCAGCGGCTTCTCCACCCGTCCGCTGCGTACATTTCTGCACCACAAGGGTTACAACTCGCATTGCTGGAAGCAGGGCCGCAACCTCGGGCTCTCCCACCAGCTCGAAGGGCGGATGCTCGACCGCCTGGCGGCGATCAACCAGCGCTACGGCCGCAAGGTCAGCCTGGTCGGCTGGAGCCTCGGCGGGGTCTACTCCCGCTGGCTCGCCAACCACGCGCCCGAGCTGGTGCGCCAGGTGATCACCCTGGGCTCGCCCTTCACCACAATCCCAAGGCCAATCACAGCTGGCACCTTTTCGAGACCCTCTCGGGCCAGAAGATCGAGGAGATCGACCCGCACACCTACGAGATGGTGCGCAAGAACCCCGCGGTGCCCACCACCTCGATCTACTCGCGCACCGATGGGATCACCTCCTGGCGATGCTGCCTCACCGAAGAAACCGACCATTCGGAGAACATCGAGGTCTACGGCAGCCACTGCGGCCTGGGGGTGAACCCCTCGGTGCTGCACGTGATCGCCGACCGCCTGGCGCAGCCCGAAGGCGAGTGGCGGCCTTTCACGAGAACCGGCAAGCGCCGCCTCTTCTTCCCCGAACCGATCCACACGCGCGAATGAATTCAGGCGCCGCTTTAGCGAGCGTTATCCCATGAAGCAGCTTTCCGGCCTCGACTCCGCCTTCCTCTACCTAGAGACCGAAACCTCGCCGATGCACATCGGCGGGGTCTCGATCCTCCAGCCCGACACCGCCGAGGGTCCCTTCAGCCTCGACAAGCTGAAGGACCTGATGCGCTCGCGCCTGCATACCTGCCGCACCTTCACCGAAAAGCTGGTGGACGTGCCGCTCAACCTCGGCCGCCCCTACTGGGCCGAGGACCCGGACTTCGACCTCGACCAGCACGTCGAGCGCACCCAGCTGCCCGAGCCGGGCGGCATGGAAGAGCTGCGGGCGCTGGTCGAATGGGAGCTGGCGCAGCCGCTCGACCGCAGCCGGCCGCTCTGGCACCTCCTGCTGGTCGAAGGGCTCGAGCAGGTGCGCGGGGTGCCGCCGGGCAGCCTGGCGCTCATCTCGCGGATCCACCACGCGGCGATCGACGGGGTCTCCGGCAGCGAGATGATGGCCGCCCTCTTCGACGCCAGTCCGAAGCCGCGGGAGCTGGCGCCGGCGGCGCCGCGCGAGACCGAGGAGATCCCCTCGAAGCTCGAGCTCTTGGCCCGGGCCGGCAAGAACCTGCTGCCCGGCGCCCGCGAGCTGGGCGGCGTGGTGGGCGACGCGCTCAAGGGCGTGATCCGCTCCGGCGCCACCTGGGTCTTCGAACGGGTCGAGCTGCCGCCGCTGCCCTTCGGCGCGCCCAACACCCCGTTCAACGGCAAGGTTTCGAAACGGCGGATCTGGGACTGCGTGCACCTGCCGATGGACCGCCTCAAGGCGGTGCGCAAGGCCACCTCGGCGACCTTGAACGACGTGGTGCTGACCGTCTGCGCCGGCGCCCTGCGCGAGTACCTGCTCGGCCGCGGCGACCTGCCCGAGCAGCCGATGGTGGCGATGGTGCCGATCTCGGTGCGCGCCGAGGACGAAAAAGGCGCGATGGGCAACCAGGTCTCGGCCATGCTGGTCTCGCTCGCCACCGACTGCGGCGAGCCCAAGGAAAGGCTCGACCGGGTGATGCGCTCGGCCTACGACTCCAAGGTCTACAACCGCGCGGTCGGCGCCCGCACCCTGACCGACACCAGCAAGATCGTGCCCTTCTCGGTCGCCGGCCTGGCGACCCGGCTCTACACCCGGGCCGCTCTCGCCGAGAAGCACCGGCCGATCTTCAACCTGGTGATCACCAACGTGCCCGGCCCGGACATCCCGCTCTACGTGGCGGGCGCGCGCCTCCTGGCGCACGCCGGCATGGCGCCGATTTTCGACGGCATGGGCCTGATGCTGCCGGTCTTCAGCTACAACGGCCGGATCTCGATCGGCGTCGTCTCCTGCCCGGAGATGCTGCCCGATCCCTTCCAGTTCACCGCTCTCTTCGAGCCCTCGCTCGCGGCGCTCGAAAAGGCGCTGGGCCTCGGGCCGGCCGCCTGAGTCCGGGCCGAGGCGGCGAGAACGCCGGAGCCCAGCCGTGAACGACCCGGAACCCTCACCGCCGGATTCCGGGGCCCTCTCCCGGGTCGGCCGCTACCAGCTGATCCGCCGCCTGGGCGCTGGCGGCATGGGCGAGGTCTACCTGGCCCACGACCTCCAGCTCGACCGCCGGGTGGCGATCAAACATCCGCGCGGCGAAGGCAGCGCCGAGGGGCGGGCCCGCTTCCGGCGCGAGGCGTGGAGCGCGGCCCGGCTGGCCCATCCGGCGATCGTGCCGATTTTCGACGTGCTGAGCGACGAACGCGGCGACTGGATCGTGATGGAGCTGGTCGACGGGCCGAGCTTGCGCGAGCGGCTCGCAGCCGCGGGCCCGCCGCCGCTCGGGGTCGCCCTGGCCTGGGCGGCGCAGCTGGCCGAAGGCCTGGCGGCGGCTCACGAGCAGGGCATCGTGCACCGCGACGTCAAAGCCGAAAACGTGATGCTGGCGCCTTCCGGCCATCTCAAGATCGTCGACTTCGGTCTCGCCAAAAGCTTCACCGGCGACGGCCTCGAGGCGGCGCTGTCGGCCAGTGGCGCGGTGCTCGGCACCTGGCGCAGCATGGCCCCCGAGCAGGCGCGGGGGCGGCCGGCCGACCCGCGGGCCGACCTCTTCTCGTTCGGCGTGCTGCTCTTCGAGCTTTTGACCGGATCGCCGCCTTTCACCGGCGCGAGCCCGGCCGAGCTCGTGGTCCAGCTGGCGGTCGAGCCCCACGCCAGGCTGGCGGTCCTCGCTCCCGGCCTGCCCGCCGGGCTCGAGGCGCTGGTCGACGAGCTGCTGGCCAAGGCGCCCGAGGCGCGGCCGGCGAGCGCCCGGGAGGTGGCCGAACGCCTGCGGAGCCTCCTCGCCGGGCTGGGTCCGGAAGCTTCGGCCAGCGCGCCGGCCCGGGTCGCCGGACTCATTCCCGGCGCCGCGCCGGCGGCCTGGCTCGAGTCGACCGTCGCCGCCGGCGGCCC
>JADMIO010928705.1_pt1 | contig 12197 bp, 8 predicted proteins | sample 8958161 | NCBI WGS metagenome assembly JADMIO01 (sample SAMN16585339, study PRJNA669376) | soil metagenome | isolation source: Crop rotation soil | place: USA: Cullars Rotation, Alabama | collected 2011 | reverse complement strand
GGTTTTTGGGGCTGCTTCTTCGGTATGACGGTGGTCATTTTGGCGGGAGCGGCCCTGGCGTACTCCCGCTCCCTGCACCGTATTGCACTCAATGCGTCCATGTCGGGCATTGCATCTGCTTTTTTCGTATTGGCTTTTCTGGATGCCTTGCCAATTGAAAATGACGATACGCTTGCCCGCTTCCTTTCGCATCTGGCCACCGCAGTTTCCTGCATGCTGGCTTACCAGTTGCTGGAATTGCTGGGTGTCCTGAGAACGCGGGATCGGCAACAGCGGACCATCCTTGTACTCAGCGCTCTGGCCGTGCTGGTCATGGGCGCGGGCTGGACGCTGGGACCTTTGCAATCGCTTCAACTCAGTCTTGCGATGGCCTGTGTCCTCGCGGCCACGGGCTTGCTGGTTTGCCTGCGCAGCGCGGCACGTGGCGTCAGACTGGGCTGGGTGGCAGTCATCAGTGTTTTTTGCATGCTGGTCGCGCTTGGCGGGCTGGGCTGGATTGCGTTGCACCGCGACCATGCGTTATGGCCGGTGCATGCAGCCAGTGCGGTGGCCGCCACGATTTACCTGATAACCATGGCCTACGTATTGTGGGCCAGGTATTCCTACCTTATAGAGTTGCAGAAGGTGATGGCTCATGGCCCTGCGTATGACCCTGTTACTCGCATGAGGTCACATGAAGAGACTGGCCAGTTGGTGGGAGCAGTGTTCAGGAATTTTCGCGACAAACCTGAACCCATGGGCGTCATCGTATTGACCATCGCCAACTTGTACGCGCTTGAAAAACTTCATGGCGCAGCGGCTGTCAACAGTGCCCTGTTTGTGTGTGCGGGGCGCTTGCGCAGCCTGGTTCCGGCCCAAGTCGAGATGGGGCGTCTTGGTCATGACGGTTTTCTTTTGATCATGCGTAACTGCCATGACAGCGGGCGCCTGATACGTTTGGCGCGGTCCATCGAGTCACGCCTACGCAAGGCGGTGACCTTGAATACCAGCCTGGAGGCTAACCGCTTCGAGGCTGAGAGTACTGTCTGGATTGCAGAGATCGGCGTCGGCGTACTGCGCCTGAACAATCCAGCGGTCAGAGGGGCCAGCGCCATTTCGATGGCACGTGGCATGTCGCGCACGGCTGTCAGTTATGGGAGCCGCGTGGCCTGGTTTGACCATGCCAGCGCCGAGATTGTCGAATTGCCGGTGCTGGCCTCCGCCTGATCGCCCTGTTCGTTTTGGCACCGATAATCGGTGCTTGATCAGTGCCCCCATGGCCTGCATATTCTTTCGTGTCTTTGCAAACTCCTCCCATAACGCCGTCGCCGCCAAAGCTTGCCATCGAGTTTCCTGAAACCCTTCCTGTTTCAGGCAAGCGCGACGAAATCACCATTGCCATGCAGGAGCATCAGGTCATCATCGTTTGTGGTGAGACGGGTTCAGGCAAGACCACGCAATTGCCCAAGATTGCACTCGCCATGGGCCGTGGCAAGCTCAACTACCCCCCAGGCCAGCGCGGCAGGCTGATCGGACACACACAACCACGCCGTATTGCCGCTTCCAGCGTTGCCAAACGGATTGCCGAAGAGCTCAAGACGCCGCTCGGCGACGTAGTGGGCTACAAAGTGCGCTTTCAGGATCGGCTGAGCCGCGATGCATCGGTCAAGCTGATGACCGACGGGATTTTGCTGGCTGAGACGCAGACCGATCCGTTGCTCAATGCGTACGACACCATCATCATCGACGAGGCCCATGAGCGCAGCCTGAACATCGATTTTCTGCTCGGCTATCTGCGTCAGTTGCTGCCCCGGCGGCCTGACCTGAAGGTCGTGGTCACGTCAGCCACGATAGATGCCCAGAGGTTTGCAGACTACTTTGCTTCCGGAAAGGGGCCTGCACCGGTGATCATGGTTTCAGGCCGGATGTTTCCGGTTGACCAGCGTTACCGGCCTTTTGAAGAGTCGCGCGACTACGACCTGAATGACGCCATTGCCGATGCGGTTGATGAGTTATGGCTGAGCCCGCACAGTGCGGGTGACATCCTGATTTTCCTTCCCGGGGAGCGGGAGATCCGCGAAGCTGCAGACCATTTGCGCAAGCATCTCGCGCATCAGCCGCTTAACCGCAATGCCGAGGTGCTGCCTCTGTTTGCCCGCCTGAGCCAGACTGAGCAGGACCGAATCTTTGACGGTCACAGCGGCAGGCGCATAGTGCTTGCTACCAATGTTGCGGAAACCTCCCTGACTGTACCTGGCATCCGCTACGTCATAGACGCAGGAACCGCGCGAGTCAAACGCTACAGCTTCAGGAGCAAGGTCGAGCAACTGATGGTTGAGCCCATTTCCCAGGCCGCCGCCAATCAGCGGGCAGGCCGTTGCGGGCGCGTGGCCGACGGGATTTGTATCCGGCTCTACGACGAGCAGGACTTCACTGGTCGCCAGCGTTTTACCGATCCTGAAATACTCCGCAGTTCCCTGGCGGCGGTGATTTTGCGGATGAAAGCCCTGCGTCTGGGCGCTGTGGAGGATTTTGCGTTTATCGAGCCACCCCAGCGCCGTGCCATCACGGACGGCTATCAGTTGCTGGCGGAGTTGGGTGCTGTTGATGACGACAACGAGTTGACGCCGGTCGGTAATACGCTGGCAAAACTGCCGCTGGACCCACGTGTGGGTCGCATGATCCTGGAAGCAAAATCCCGCGGCGCGCTCGATGAGGTGCTGGTGATTGCCAGCGCACTCAGTGTTCAGGATGTGCGCGATCGCCCCATGGATAAACAGGCACAGGCAGACCAGCAGCACGCCAAGTTTGATGATGAAAAGAGTGAGTTCAGCGGTTATTTGAGACTGTGGAAGTGGCTGGGTGAGTCCCGTGGTGGACATGGGACGGACCACAAGCTTTCCAACAGGCAATATGAAAACCTGCTTCGCGAAAACTACATCAACATACGCCGTGTGCGGGAGTGGCGGGACATTCACTCCCAGCTCCATACCGTCGTTGGTGAGCAGAAATGGGTTCTGAATGACAAACCTGCTTCATACGAGCAACTGCATCTGTCCATGCTTTGCGGCCTGTTGGGCAATATTGGCTGCAAGGGAGACGAAGAGGACTGGTATCTTGGTGCGCGCGGCATCAAGTTCTATCGCCACCCCGGCGCCAACCTGAGCAAAAAACCTGGTCGATGGATCGTGGTTGCAGAACTGGTGGAGACGACGCGCCTGTTTGGCCGCGGCATTGCCAATATCGAGCCGCAATGGATAGAGCAGGTCGCGGATCATCTGCTTAAAAAGCAACTGCTCGATCCGCACTGGGAAAAAAAAGCCGCGCAGGTTACTGCGCTTGAGAGGGCAACCCTTTATGGCCTGACCGTGTACAACGGCCGGCGCGTCAACTTTGGCCGTGTGGATCCGGTCACCGCGCGTGAGATTTTTATCCGTGAAGCCTTGGTCGCCGGTAACTGGGAAACCAAACTACCATTTCTGGCTGCGAATGAGAAGCTCATTGCACGCGTGCAGGATATGGAGCACAAGGCCCGCCGCCAGGATGTGCTGGTTGATGAGGAACTGATTTACGCTTTCTACGACCAGCAGTTGCCAGCCGATGTGTGCAGTGGTGCGAGTTGCGAGAGCTGGTACAAAAATGAGGCGCAGAAGCAGCCGCGCCTGTTGCTCTTGACCCAGGACGAACTGATGCGGCATGAGGCAGCCGGCATCACCACGCAGTCCTTCCCTAAAGTCCTGCGCCTTGGCGGAGTCGATTGCACTGTAAGTTACCTTCACGACCTGGGTGATTCACGTGATGGCGTCACGGTTGATGTGCCGCTATTTGCGCTAAACCAGGTCAATGAGGAGCGTTGCGAGTGGCTGGTGCCGGGCATGCTGAAGGACAAGGTGCAGGCGCTCCTCAAGACCTTGCATCAGCGGCCCCGGTCACGGCTGGTTCCGTTGCCTGATACGGCCGCGCGCATGGCCGAACAGCTCAATCAGCCGCAGGTGTTCGGCAGCGGTTCCTTGACGGATGCCGTGCTCAAGCTGGCGCGTGATGCGACCTCACTGGATATCAAGCGCGCCGACATGAAGCTGGACATGCTGGCGCCGCATCTTTTCATGAATTTTCGCGTGCTGGATGAGCATGGCCGGCAACTCGGCTCCGGGCGCAACCTCGGTGGCCTGAAAGGTGAATTAGGTGCGCAGGCACGCGGTGCGTTCCAGGCACTTGCAGGTCTTAAAAACCTTTCCCGCCCAGTTCCAGAAAGTCTGAAAACTGCCGAAGCTGCATTGGGTTCAGGACAAAAAAAAACTGCGAGCCAGAGCAGCGGTACGCAATCAGCAGCCAAAACACCGGATCGTTACACCAGTTGGAGCTTCGGAGAGTTGCCTGAACTGATGGAGATCCGCAAGGGAGCGCAGATCCTGATTGGATTTCCCGCCCTGATCGATCTGGGCGACGCAGTGACCATCGAAGTGTTCGACGAACCAGATCTTGCAGCGGCCAGGCACCGCGCCGGGCTGCGGCGGCTGTTTGCCCTCCAGATCAGGGATGCAGTCAAATACCTCGAGAAAAATCTTCCTGACCTGCAGAAGATGGCTACCGCGTTCATGTTGGTCGGGCGTGCGGCGGACAATTCCGGCGGCGGCACACTGGAGGAGTTGCGTGAGCAGATCATGGAAGTTGCGCTGGATCGGGCCTTTTTGCTGGAGCCCTTGCCGACGAACGAAGCTGAATTTAAAAAGCGGGTTGATGACGGCCGTGGTCGCCTGACACTGATTGCCAGTGAAGTCGCGCGCCTGGCGGCAGGCATTCTTGTCGAGTTTGCTGCGGCCCAGCGCAAAATCAAGGACACCAGAAATGCGCCGGAAGCTGCCGCCGATGCAGCGCAACAGCTGCAGCGCCTGATGCCTAAGAAGTTCCTGAGCACCACACCGTACGCGCAGCTACAACACTTTGCACGCTATCTCAAGGCCATCACACTTCGACTGGAAAAATGGCGGGCTGACCCAGCAAGGGATACTGCACGAATGGCGGAGCTGAAACCTCAGGAGCAGCGCTACTGGCGCCTGCTTGCAGAGCGCAAGGGCGCAACAGACGCGCGGATGCAGGAGTTCCGCTGGTTGCTTGAAGAGCTGAGAGTCAGCTTTTTCGCCCAGGAGTTGCGTACACCGCAGCCTGTCAGCATCAAGCGTCTTGATAAAACCTGGCAACAGCTCAATAGCTGAGACCGATGCTATTGAAAAGAAAAAAGGCCTAGCTGTGCGAGGCCTTTTAATTTGGCAACTATTTTTTAGATCAGATTCGTCCCATGAGAAGAAGCACGACCAGGATGATGACCACCAGCCCCAGACCCCCGCTGGGACCGTAACCCCAGTTGCGGCTGTGACCCCATGTCGGCAATGCGCCTACGAGGATCAGTATCAGGATGATGAGCAGGATGAGAGAGATGGACATTTGGACTCCTTGTTTTGTTGTTTAGATTCTTGCGTGATCTTGCAACAACTCCAACAGGAACAAGCCGCGTCCAGCCGTCATCCAACGGCTGACAGTTTCAGCCTACAGCCTGGCCAATCGTTCAAGCGCCGTGTTGAGCGTCTCGTCTTTTTTTGCAAAGCAGAAGCGAACCACATGCTGGTCAAATCCGTCGCCGTAAAAGGCAGACAGCGGAATGGCCGCAACCCCTATCTCTGTCGTCAGCCATTTGCAGAAATCGGCCTCGTTCAGATCACTGACTTCCGAAATATCAACGCACTGGAAGTAGCTGCCTTCACTTGGAAGAATTTTGAAACGTGTTTTGGCAAGACCCTCCCGAAAGAGGTCGCGCTTACGCTGGTAAAACGCCGGCAGATTCAGATAGGGCCCTTCGTCAGCCATATAACTTGCCAACCCGTACTGAACCGGCGTATTGACGGTGAATACGTTGAATTGATGCACCTTGCGAAACTCCGCAGTCAATGCTGCGGGTGCTGCCACATAGCCGACCTTCCACCCTGTGACGTGGTAAGTCTTGCCGAAGCTGCTGACGATAAAGGCGCGCGCTGCCAGCCCGGGGAAACGGATCGCACTCTGGTGAATCTGCCCCTTGTCGGCATCAAACACCATGTGTTCATATACCTCGTCGCTGATCAGCAGCACCTCGGTGGGCTCAAGAATTTCCTGCAACCTGAGCATGTCAGCTTCGGTCCAGACCGTCGCACTCGGGTTGTGGGGAGAATTGATCAGGATTGCGCGCGTCCTTGGCGTGATTGCGGCGCTGATTTTGTCAAAGTCCGGCCTGAAGGTTCCTGGTGTGAGCGGCACCCGCACCACAATGCCACCTGCAAGTTCAATGTTGGGTACATAACTGTCGTAGCAGGGCTCAAGCACGATCACCTCATCGCCGGGATGCACGACGGCAAGGATGACGGTGATGATGGCCTGCGTGGCGCCGGCAGTGACGGTGATCTCCGTGCCCGCATCGTACGTTTTGCCGTGCAGTTTGAGGATTTTGGCTGAAATGGCTTCCCTGAGTATCGCGACACCCGCCATTGGCGGGTATTGATTCAGTCCCAGCGTCATAGCCTCGGTGACTGCACCGACAAGGCGGGGATCGCATTCAAAGTCAGGAAAACCCTGGCCGAGGTTGACTGCGTTCTTCTCTGCAGCCAGGCCCGACATCACGGTAAAGATGGTGGTGCCTACCGCCGGTAGTTTTGTTTTGACTTCCGGTGTTCGCTCAATGACGTTTTTCATGGTCTTGCTTTTTGCAGAGGGTCAAACTTCGTAATCGCTCACGTGTCCCGACATGACTTTTTCAATCACGCTGCGATCCAGCCTTTCACTCAGCAGGCTGGCAAAGGTATAAACAAAGTTGCGCAGATAGGCGCTTCGTTTAAATGCAACGCGTGCGATATTCACACCAAACAAGGGACCCGCCGGAATCGCCAGCAAATCGCCGTTCGTGCCATCGTCCTTGATGGCCATCTCGGCCACGATACCCACCCCAAGGCCCAGGCGCACGTATGTCTTGATGACGTCAGAGTCAATGGCTTCAAGCGCAATGCGTGGTTCCAGGCGTTTGGCGGCAAAGGCCTCGTCAATCTTGGTGCGTCCGGTAAAAGACGGGTGATAGGTGATAAGCGGTTCTGCAGCCAGGTCTTCCAGCGTGATGTTGTCCTTGCTTGCGAGCGGGTGGGCAACGGGCAGCACCAGCATGTGCTGCCATTCATAGCAGGGCAGCGTCACAAGTTCTGAATAGTGCGTTAGCGATTCGGTGGCAATGCCTATCTCGGCGACTTCATCTATGACCATCTTGGCCACCTGGTCGGGGGAGCCCTGGTGCAGGCTGACATTGACCTTGGGAAAGGCCTCGCGAAGCTTGGCTACCGGTTGAGGCAACACATACCGCGCCTGGGTGTGGGTCGTTGCAATGGAGAGCGTGCCGCTGTCCTGCGCAGAAAACTGCTCGCCGATACGCCGCAGATTGCCTACCTCGCGCATGATGACATCAATGCTTTTGAGAACGTGGTCGCCCGGTTCAGTAACCCGTTTCAGGCGCTTGCCATGCCGTGCGAATATCTCAACGCCCAGTTCTTCTTCCAGCTCAATGATGGCTTTGGATACGCCGGGCTGTGAAGTGTGCAGGGCACGCGCCGTTTCAGTGAGGTTGAGGTTGCGGCGAACGGCTTCCTGAACAAAGCGGAATTGGTGAAGGTTCATATCGAATCCAGGCTAATTATTGATTTCATTATGCCATTAATGTACTAAGAAGGCATCAAGGCCGCCTGGTTCAGAAGAATGTACTAGGAGAGGGCGATATCTGCCAACAGCCCGATGAGCTGCGAAAACTCGCCAGCGGCGGGCAGTAGCTCGATCTGAATATCGGGGTGCGCGGCATGGATTTGCGCCACCAGCTTGGGCATGTCTTCGCGCGCATGTTTGCCCACACCCAGGAAAAGCGGAAAGATTCTTACCTGGCGAGCTCCGCAATCGATGAGTTCGGCAGCAGCCTCCGGCAGGGTTGGCGAAGAAAGCTCCAGGTAGGCACAGCGCAGAAGAATGCCGGGCTGGCGTTCGATGATCTTTGACGCTACTGCTTCAATGGGCGTGCGCCATTGGGAGTCGCGCGAGCCATGCGCCAGGAGAATGATGCTGGTAGCCAGGATAGTCAACGCCTCAGGACCAGCCAGCCAAACGCACCCAGCGAAATGGCCATGTAGAGCAAACCGGGCGTCGCTGCCGCAATCCAGGGTTGCCAGTTCTGCAGGTTTCCGACATAGCCAAATACGTTGTTAAGAAGGAAAAAGCTGATGCCTATCATCACGCCTGCAAACACATAGCTGGCTATGCCGCCTGAGCGGAAATGCAGGTACGCAAAGGGCAGGGCGAGTATGACCATCACCAGGCAACTCAGCGGATAGAAGACTTTCTTCCAGAACTCGATTTCATACCGTTGGGCCGTTTGTCCGTTCGCATCGAGGTGGCGGATATAGGTGAATAAATCGTAGGTGCTCATGCGTTCGGGCTTGAGCAACGCAACGGAGACCATTTCCTGGGATATTTCGGTGGGCCAGCGAAAGGTTTCAAGATTGATACGCGTAACACCGGCTGCCGGTTTGCCCGGTTCAGCCTGTGGGTTACCAATGGAGCGAATATCGAACTCGGAGCGTATGGCCTTCTTCAACTGCCAGGAATCGTCATCACCGAATGTGGCGAGCGGCGCCTGCGTGATCGACACAACCAGCCCCTTGTTGTCAAACTCGAAAATCTGCACGTCCTGCATCTCATTTCGAGGCGTCAGGATCTTGACGTTCGCGACATAGGTGTTATAGGCCTGCTTCTCCTTCAACCACGCACCGGTCTGCCCCACGGTGGTGGCGCTTTGGTAACGGGCCTTGAGTAGCTGTGCGGCGCGCTCACTGACCGGCGCCACATAGTCCCCGATCAGGAAGCTCATGATGACGAAGATAGAGCCCAGGCCCAACAACAGCTTCAGTGCCCGCCATGGATCGAGGCCACTTGTACGCAGGATGGTGTATTCCGAACTCTGCGCCAATCTGGCCATGACAAAAATCGTACCGATCAGCACCGAAATCGGCAGCAACTCATAAAGATGATTGGGCACCAGCAGTGCTACATAAATGAGTGCATGGCGGATCTGGTAAATGTCACTGGCGCTGGGCAAGCCGCTGCTTTTGCCCAGGTATTGCAGTTCGTCCACCAGGTCAAAAAAGAAAAACAGGGCAAGAAAACCCAGCGCAACCAGCGCTATGGATGCCAGCACTTCCCCGTAGATGAGGCGGCGTATGGTTTTCATGCAGCCTCAGCTCGCATGTGGGCGCGGCGGCGCAAGGCTGCACGCAAGGTCCAGTTGTTGTTGCGCTTGGCCAGCCAGGCCACGCCGAGCAGCAGGACGCCACCGTGCAACAGCAGCATCAGATTGCCGAAACTTATCAGTCCGCCAAAAATCCAGCTCTGCCCAAGATTGATAAGGTTGTTGTAGACCAGAAATGTCATTACTACAAAAATCAGGTTGCCGCTTCGCCCGCCGCGCGGGTTCACGCTGGCCAGGGCGACCGCCAGCACCACAAAGTTGATCGCCGCAAGTGCCAGCCCAAGTCGCCAGGCCAGCTCACTGAGATTGGCGCGGGTCGGCGATTTGAGTAATACAGGAATGGAGAGCAGCTTGGCTTCGGTGATATCGGTATTAAGGGGCGCAGCGTCGCCTGTGTTACTGCCATATTCCTCAAATTCGCTGATTTTCAACGCCGACTTGCCGATCTCGTTTTCCATACGCTGGCCATTTTCAAGTATCAGTACCTGTACGTCGCCTTTGGTTTCTATCCTGCCGGAGCGGGCCGTGGTCACCGAGCTTTTGCCACGCTCATTGGCGGCAATAAAGACATTGCTGCTTGATTTCTTGACTGTTGAGGCGTCGCGGTCGATGAAGAAGACCCGGTTGCCGTTTGATGACTCCTGGAATTGGCCTGGTGCAATCCGGTCGAGGTCGCTACGGCCTTCGTAGCGCTCCTTCATGTCTTTCGTCTGCTGATTGGTCCAGGGCCATATAAACAGCGAGGTCAAGGCAATGATCAGCAGCACCGGCCATGAGAACCTGAACAGTGGCTTCAGGAACCCGGCAAGGCCCTGGCCACTGGTGAACCAGACCACCATCTCGCTGTCGCGGTACATGCGCGTCAGCGTACCCACCATTGAAATAAACAGTGACAGCGTGAGGATGGTCGGCAGCCGCCCTAATGTCGAATACGCCATGAAGAGCATGACGTCCTGTGGATTGATGATGCCGCGGGAGGCCTGGCCCAGTGTGCGGATCAGCACAATGGTCAGGACGATGGTGATGAGGACGACCAGGGTTGCGCCGAAGCTGCGCGCCAGCTCTCTGCGGATCGAAGATTGGAATAACATTGACTAAATAATCACTTTTGGCTCATTGGCCCTTTGGGGTCGGTAGGGTCTTTTGGCTTTCTGCCCAACCCGTTATTTCTTTTATTTTGATCGGCCAGACCTTCAATTATGGACTTTGAACTTAAACCGCTAAGCCTCGCCCGCATTTGCTCCGAAAAATGCGATGTTTTGGTGGTTCTGGTTGCCCAGGAAACCAAATTCCTGGCGACCAGCGACGATGCTGTCTCCCGGATGGCTGCGCTGGCGATCAAGTCCGGCGACTTTGATGGCAAGGCCGGCAAGTTGCTCGCCAGCTACCGGCCATTGGGCATCGCCGCCACCCGCCTTGTTCTTGTGGGGGCCGGCGATGGCAGCCCGAAGAGCGTCCGCACGGCCGTGGCGGCAGCCATGAATGGAATGAAGAGCGGTAATGCAAAACGCGTCGTGCTCAGTCTTGGCGCCATGGCAAACGTGTCCGGCGATGCGGTCCGTGCTGCCGTTGTCGCCTGTGCCGACTCAAGCTATGCGTATACGGCTACCAAATCGAAAGTTACCCCGGTTGCGCTGGAGCGCGTGCTTGTCGCGGTAACCCAGGTAGCTGCAGTCCAGGCCGGCTTTGACAAGGGCGTTGGCCTTGCCAAGGGCATTTCACTGGCCAAGGAGTGGGGCAATCGTCCGTCCAATCATGCAACACCGACGTTGTTGGCGAATGCGGCCAAAGAACTGGGCAGGCTGCCAAAAATCAAGGTCGATGTTCTCGGTCCCAGGGAAGTCGCCAAACTCGGCATGGGATCCTTCATGTCCGTTGCCCAGGGATCGGCACAACCCCTGCGGTTTATCGTCTTGCGTTACGACGGTGCTGCAAAAACAGCTGCGCCGATAGTGCTGGTGGGCAAGGGCATCACCTTTGACACAGGCGGTATTTCCATCAAGCCCGCAGGCGAGATGGATGAAATGAAGTTCGACATGTGTGGGGCGGCCAGTGTGCTGGGTACCTTCAGGGTGCTGGCAGAACTCAAACCCGCGATCAACGTGGTGGGCCTGATTCCCGCTTGTGAAAACATGCCTGACGGGCTAGCCATCAAGCCGGGTGACGTGGTGACCAGCATGAGCGGCCAGACCATAGAAATCCTCAACACCGATGCAGAAGGGCGCCTGGTTCTCTGCGATGCGCTGACCTATGCCGAACGCTTCAAGCCACGGGCAGTTGTGGACATTGCCACGCTGACGGGCGCCTGCGTTGTGGCGCTTGGATCGATCCGCAGCGGCATGTTCAGTGCCGATGAAACGCTGGCAAAAGCGCTGTACGATGCGGGTGAATCATCGCTCGATCCCTGCTGGCGCATGCCGCTGGACGATGAATATGCCGACGGCCTGAAAACCAATTTCGCAGATGTCGCCAATGTAGCCGGCCGCGCGGGTGGCGCCATTACGGCGGCCAAATTCCTGCAGCGTTTCACGGCCAAATTTCCATGGGCCCACCTGGACATCGCAGGCATTGCCTGGAAGGGCGGTTCGGCCAAGGGCTCTACCGGCCGGCCGGTGCCATTGCTGGTGGACTACCTGCTGGCCCAGGTTCAAGCCAAACCTGCCGTATCAAAAACGAAGACCGGCAAGGGGAAAGCTGCTTCCAAGGCAGCGACCAGATCTCGCGCTGCATGAAAGAAATAGAGTTTCATTTCAATGTGCCCGACAAGCTGCAATACAGTTGCCGCCTGTTGCGAAAGGTCTACCTGCGCGGCATACGCGCTGTAGTGACCGCTGAACCCCCGGTATTGGCAGAACTTGACCAGCTGCTGTGGAAGTTTTCACCGACCGGGTTTCTTCCTCATTGCATGGCAACC
>JADMIO010741605.1_pt1 | contig 12197 bp, 10 predicted proteins | sample 8958161 | NCBI WGS metagenome assembly JADMIO01 (sample SAMN16585339, study PRJNA669376) | soil metagenome | isolation source: Crop rotation soil | place: USA: Cullars Rotation, Alabama | collected 2011 | reverse complement strand
CCGCGACTTCAAGTCACGTGAATTCCAAGCTTCGGATCCCACTGTGCTGGAAAGAATATGAAGCCCTTCGATTGCTTGCCGCCAGCAACTCCGTTCCCCCGAAAGAGTAGCTGTCTGCTTTTCAAAGTAATGAAAGAACGCCTCCCCCAAAGCTTTCTTTCACATCAATCCAAGAGCTTGACCCGATTTACCTTTATACCCTTTGTTCTGACTTTTTGCTTGGCAACGACCGTGCCAACCTTAGACCACGTCACTCAGGATTTTGCTCGCAGTGAAAACTCTTAACGAATGTGAAAGAGTCGATGCCAGCAGCACGCAATGAAATTATTAGCGATCTTGAAAGACGCCTTCTCTCGCGTATGTCTTCAATACAAGCTTCGGCGTAAGGCGAACGCTTTCCGCTCGCTTTGATCCTCACAACCACGGATGCGATACGCCGAGGCTCTTCGCAAGTTAGATTTTTGTGAAAGATCTGACGCTAAGGAAGGTTCGCGAGCAGGTTATCGATCTCTAGACGTGTATTGTAGAGGTGCGGTGCGATACGTAAGCCATCGCCTCGCGGAGCAGTCACGATGTTTCGCTGCTTCAGATGAGCGTATAACTCGAGCGGTGACATTCCTCCGAGATGCTTGATGCTGACGATTTGAGATTTCTCACCAGCACGTCGTGAGCTGATTACCTGGTAGCGACTGCAATCAATTCGCTCGCAAAGATGATCGGTAAGCTCCTCGAGATGATTCGCTATATTAATAACGCCTGCGTCACTCAATAAGCGCAGGCTCGCTTCTAACCCGAAAAGCAAAGAAGCCGCGCCCGTTCCAGTCTCCCACGCGAGTGCGCCAGGTTTCCATTCCTGCTCATGATTGTCATAGTCGTCCTGATTGGGAACACTGATCCAACCCACGAGAGTTGGCTCTATCCGCTCACGAGCCCGATCGGAAAGATAAAGAATGCCGATCCCTTCGGGACCTAACAGCCATTTGTGAGAAGCGCCGGCTGCGACATCGATCAAATCGTCCTCAACATTGATCGGCAGGACTCCCATTCCCTGAATTACATCGGCGACTAACAACGCATCGCGTTTGCGGGCTGCTTCCGCGAGCCGCCTGACGTCAGACCGGAAACCGGACGCGAACTGAACGAGACTAATCGTAACGATTCGTGTTTGATCATCGATGAGCGAAATCATCTCGTCGAGATCGATGCGTCCTCCCCGTTCCGGACACATCCGCACCTCAACATCCATGATGCGCTGCAAACGCAGCCAGGGATAAATATTGGACGGAAACTCTCGTTGGAAAGTGACGACATTGTCTCCCGCTCGCCAACTTAGACCATTGGCTACCGTCGAAAGGCCATCAGATGTGTTCCGCATGAAGACGACCTGCTCGGGCCGTGCCCCAATCATCGCGGACGCTAGCCCGCGCGCGCGTTCCTTTACTTCAATCCAACGTCGAAAATTCAGTGAGCCATTCGCAGCAACATCGTTCAGTTGCGACTGTATCGCCTGCGCCGCGACGGTGGGCAATGGCGACACGGCAGCATGATTCAGATACACCAAGCGCTCAGAGATTGGGAAAAGTGCGCGGATTTGATCGTTCATGGAGTCGTGGGTGGGTTAAGGGGCGAAGGGACGTCCGTAGAATTCTTTGTACAACCAACCTAGTACGCGAGCTTCCGCCGAGCAAAGCGATTCCAACCAACAATTCGTCAGAAATTCATGACGCCCGCGTTCTGTGGGAATCTTTTGCGCTTCATCGACAGTGGAAGTCGTCCCTGACAAATCCAGTCCGTAGGCTTCGGCGGTCGCTTCATTGGTTTTCATGGCGGAATCCAGGGCATTAAGCAGCCTGCCAATCCAGTCATGAAGTTGTCGCTCGGAAGAATGTTCGGAAAGCGCTGAAATGATTCCTATGGCCAGACGATCTTCCGCGTGGTCGAAGTGAAAAACTTTTTCGCCTTGAAGTTCACTTTGGTTTTGCTTCCAGTGAAAGACTTCTTCAACGCGCGGATGCCTAACTATCGCGACTCGCTGGTCAAAGTCCAGGAACCATTGAATCACGTCTGGAACAGTGTCGACGTCTATCCTTCCGGATGCGTCTCGGCCTAAAGGCGGGCCAGTCATTTCTTTTGGCTGAGAGCCATTTCCAGATTGCGGCGTCGACATAGCGATTACTTTAAAAGCTCCAATTGAAAGGCGGATCTGACTTCTCCCACGATATCTCCCCGACGGTTCTTAACCGGAAAATGCGAAAACTGTGCGACGGCTGCGAGTGAATCTCCGGCCAGAATGTCCAACTGACGCAATGCCTCGATTACAACCGTGGGTCGCGCGCGATAATCGTCGCCGTCCTCGATCTTCAAAGCGAGGCCGAGACCCTTTGGCCACTCCGCAGAAGGTTTCACTCCGACCGTGTATACGCCTTCCGCGCCGACTTTTGAAATGAGTCGTCCCTGCGTCGCCTTCATCATTTCTGTATCGAGCCGATCGCGTGTGCCGCCGATGAGTTCCGGATGGTTTGTCATAGCAGTAACGATCCGTCGACAAGTCGCTGCCATCTTCTCATCGAAATCGATCGGGTCAATTAGCCGCGCATACATCGACGCCATCGTCTTGATGCTCATGCCAAACACAGGAACGGCGCAACCATCGACGCCTACAGCGAGATCCGCGCCTTCGCATTTACAAAATTTGGTCACAACGTCTTTGATAGCTTGCTGGACGGGATGATCGACTTGTTCATAAGACTCAATCGGTGCGCCCACATACAGCGAAAGTGCGAGCATTCCGGCATGTTTACCCGAACAGTTGTTATGCAGGGCGGTTGGCTTGATGCCAGCCTCGCGCATGCGTTGCGCTTCAGGAACGCTGTAGGGCTCGTGCACACCACACCTCAAAGCGGAAGCGTCCAGGCCGATCTTATTCAGCATCGAGGAGACCAACACCACATGAACAGGCTCGCCATTGTGTGAAGCGCAAGCTAGAGCCACTTCTTCTTCAGTGAAGCCGAAATGGTCAGCAGCGCCAGACATTACGAGCGGGATCGACTGGAATGGTTTTGCAGACGAACGCAGATAGGTAACTGTGTTCGGATTTCCGAGCGAGGCGACGACTTTTCCATCAGGCTCGACCGCGACGATGTGCCCGCGATGCCGAGACTCTGTGATTGCGCCTCGATTAACTTCAACCAACGGTGCTGCGATAGGAATGGCGGCGATTTCGGATTGGCGAGAACCGGACTCGGCTGACGGCTGCATGCGGACCCCTTAATTGACTGGAAAAGCGAAGCCGCATATTACCATCCGTGCGAATCAAAGCGCGAGAGAGGAGGTTCAGCGTTGAACAGTCGATCATTCAAGCAAAAGGCGAGGAACAATCGCTCCTCGCCTCAAATTTTCGATGTACTGCTTTGTTAGTTGGCGCGTTGCTTGCGCGCAGCTCGCGACGGGTATGAAAGCACCGTGAGCTTAACGGTGCGCCGTCCAAATCTCATCGCCTCACGAGAAGTTGGAGTCCAGATATCTATCCGCTTTCCGCGGACCATTCCGCCGGTGTCCGCGACTAGATATTCACCGCTGTACGCGCCCGCGTCGATGCGAACACGAGTTCCGAGGGGAAGTACTCGAGGGTCGGCCGCAATTAGTCCTTTGCTAACCTGACGTCCACTCGCGGTCCGTCCGTACAAGCTGTAGGCGGTGGCTGTATAGCTGGTGAACGGGCCAGCCGACAACTTCACGTCCGTAACTTTTACAGTTCCCGCACTCGCCGTTTCGTTCACTTCTGTTGAAGCTGATTTGGAAGTCGCCGACTGCGCGTCCTTCTCATCAGCGAGGACGGCGGTTGCTTGACTCTGTTTAGTTTGGGTTGCTGCCTGGGGTTGCTGAGGCGTTGAGACAGGTGTCTCGGCTGCCGAAGGTCGTGCTGAAAGTAAGAAACAACTGGCAAGAATGGAGGCAGCGATAACCGCGCTTCCACCAAAAAGAGATTTCATTCTGCTCGGGTCTCCGTCCGAAGTTAACAATTACCTTTCAGCGGCGCTACGCGCGAGTTCGGTTCGGTTCCGATTCTCGACCTCCAGCTCTAGGAGTCACGATGACGTCAGCCGGAGTGGGGTGCATCCTTGATGCGGTGCGCTGAAAGAACTACTGATAGTGCTCAAAAAAATAAGCGGCTTTGAACCCGCTTGTCGCGAAGGACCCTAGCATCCAGGATCGGAGGTGTCTAGGCCGGAAACCGTCAAAACGGGCGGCTGAACGCGAAGCTGAAAATCAATTGTTGAAATAGTAAGACTTAACGGGAACGTGATCTTTTTGTTGCAAAGCAGTTGCTTCACTCAAACTGTGTGGAAATTAACATAGCGGCTTTACGTTTTGAGAAAGTTTTCGAGGACTTGCTGGCCGGCGGGATGAGTCTCGTCAAACAGCTCAGGATGGAATTGGACACCGTAAAGTGGCTTACTCTCGTGCTGCATCGCTTGGATCTTGCACGTTGAATTTGAAGCTGTGCACTCGAAACCGGCGGGGAGATTTTTCACTTCGTCACAGTGAGAATACCAAAAGACTGGCTCGCTATCGAGCCCAGCGAATATTCCACGTCCGCTGGTCGTGACTGGAAGGAACCCGCGCTCGCGCTTTGCCCCTTCGTATCCTTCGCCGGGACCGATTCTTTCCATCAACCCTACTGAAGCGCCGAGCGCGATTGCTATCTGCTGATGTCCGCCGCACACGCCTAAGACCGGGCGAGGCGGGTTGCGGATGACGTCGTACACACCTGTCAAAGATTCGGGAGAATACATTTCCCACGGATGGCTTTGCCCACTGAGAATTATGTGAGATGGATTCAGCGACTCGATTCGAGGCTGGGAAACCTGGTGAAACGGTTCGGTAACAACTTCTACATCGGGTCGAATTCTATTGAGCGCTGAACGGATTTCTCCGGGACTGGCGCCTTTTCCATCGATCGTGTTGTCTACTAAATAAATCAACTGTTTCACCGCCTGATTAGTTGCCGGTGCCGGGCGGTGTTGTTGTCTGGTTCGTCGGAGAGGCGGCGCGTACGCGCGACTTTCGTTTTCGCGGTGTCACGCGGCGAGGAAGACTTTCAATCGGTTGCGACGGCTCAATAGATTTGGGCGAAACCGGCTCCAAGTCCAGTCGGTAGAGCTTGCCCATGAAAGCGCCAATGTAGATTTGACCGTCAAGAATCGCAGGCGTTGAATTGATGTTCTCGCCGATCTTCAAATCAGAGATGAGCTTGCCGTCGGTTGCGGAAATCATGTTGATCCAGCCGGCCTTATCACCGAAGACTACGCGATCGTCAACGACCGGCGACGTTCCCCAGATAGGACCGTGCGCCTTGTAACGCCAAATCAGTTCGCCTTTGTCAGCCGATAAGCAGTGCAAGTAACCATTTCCGCCGCCGATGTAAAGCCGCTCTCTGTAGTAAATCGGACTCGCCCAAATTCCGTTGCGCTCGCTGCCGACATTCAAGCGATTGCCCTCAGTCACGTAGTGCCAGACCAATGCGCCCGTCGCTTGATCGTATGCGCGGACGACTCCATCTTCAGCGGCCGTATAGACCATTCCATTAACAACTGCGGGCGTAGAATCTGAATCCGCGCCGATCCGTGCCTTCCACACCAGCGTGCCATCGGCTGTCTTCAAGCAATAGAGGTCGCCCTGTTCAGTGCCGAAATAAACGCGATCATCTTTGAAGGTGACGCTGCCCTCGACTGACCCGACTGGGATTTTGTAGACAAGCTTTCCATCAGCCAGTGTGAGGCAATAGAAATTCTTGTCTTCCGCGCCGAAGTACACGCGATCGCCGACGACCGCTGCTGCGCCATCGACTTCGAAACCAGTTTCATAGTCCCAGATAACGCTGCCGTCTTTCGCGTCCAGACAATAGACGTGGTGATCGAGACCGTTCGCTATGACTCGTTCGCCTGTAAGTGTCGGCGTCGCCTTAAAACTGTCCTTGCCTTTATAGCTCCAGGCTTTGGCGCCGTCCTTCCGCCTAAGCGCGTAAGTGTTGCCGTCGGCTGACGGAAAGTACACGTTGTCGCCGCTTACGGAAGGCTGTCCGGGCCATGAAGTGCCGCCCCAACCATCTTTATGCAGGCGCCCGGAGATAAGTCCAGTCTTCATTTCCCAGGTGACTTTTAGTTCGCCGTCTTTCCATGGACCACTGCCGTAAAAGTTGCGTTCAGGATTTCCCAACCATGTCGTAACGGGAACAGGCGGCGCCTTTGGAGCAGCGGGAGGCTTCGGCTCAGCTTCGCCTTTTGTGACTTTCGTGCAGCCGGCGAAACACAGCGATCCAATCGCCATCAAGACAATGAAGTAGAAATTGAGACGTAAAAGCTGGATTGTCGGGTTGGGAGAACTCATTTACTACTCCAGGAAGAGTGGGCCGCGTTCGACCCTGTTTAATAGGGCAAGAAGGATACAGCAGGCATTGGTGAACGGACAAATATAACGACGCGGTCGACCATCATCATCGTTGAAACTACTCGCCGGCCAGCCACTCGCCCTGGTAAACAATCTCGGCAATGCCGGTCAATACAACCTGCCCATCGGGCTGCCACCTAACATTTACGGTGCCGCCCGGTGTGCGCACTTCAACTTCGCGCTCGGTAAATCCGTTGATGATAGAAGCCACGGCAGCTGCACACGAACATGTGCCGGAAGCAGTTGTTTCACCGACGCCTCGCTCCCAAATTCTCAGCTCAATTCGTTCACGATCCAGGACACGAATGAACTCAACATTCGTGCGCTCCGGAAAGTTTTGGTGAGTCTCGATTATCCTGCCGAGTCGTCGCCAATCAATGGCGTCGAAGTCGTCAACAAATATTGAGCAGTTAGGATTTCCCATGGAGACGGCTGTGACTGGATAAGTCTTGTCCTCAACTTCCAATGGGTGGTTGATGACCATTTGCAGAGGTTCGCTGGTAACCATTGGCACCGAAGCGCTGTCCAACTTTGGTTGGCCCAGTTCCGAATCAAAAAGATAGGCCCCAGCGCCGATTTGATCACGAAAGAAGTAGCGCTTTATTCCTGACTTGGTATTGAGACGCAACAGCGGTTCGCTCCAAAGTTTACGATAGAACAAATAAGACGCGGCGCAACGCGTTCCATTGCCGGAAAGATTTGCTTCGCTTCCGTCCGGGTTAAAGATGCGAACAGTGAAATCCGCCTCGAGCGTTTCAGAGCGATCCACAACCGCGATTCCGTCCGCCCCCGCCCCGTAGTGACGATCACAAATTTCGCGAGCAAACCTGTTCAGATTACTGACTTCAGCAATGACCGCGCCAAATTCAAGTACGAGATAGTCATTACCGTAACCATGAAACTTTGTGAATCTCAGTGACATTTGGGTAAGGCCTACATGCTTCGCCCGGAGAAAGACGCGAGCAGCAGAGCAATCGGATCAATACAAACCGTGCGCGGCTCAGTATCGGACGGATAGTTGTTGACGATGATCGCGAACACGAGGTTCTCGCCGGCAGCCGTCGTTACGTAGCCGGACAAGCTTGCCGCAGAACTGAGCGAACCAGTCTTAGCGCGTAGATTATTTTCAGCAACTGTGTTCTTCAAACGGTTGCGCAACGTCCCGTCGACGCCAGCGATAGGCAACGCGTCTCGCCACACTGAAGCATATTTATGCTTACTCATGTAGGTGAGTAACTGAACATTTGACTCAGCGGTGATCATGTCATTTCGCGAAAGGCCTGAACCATCAGACAACACTAACGAGTCAGGATTGAGATTTGCTTCTTTCAAAAACGCCTTTACGACATCGTGACCCGCATCTTCTGAGGAATTTCTGGGATCAGTGACAGCCTGAACTGGAACCACTTCACCGATAGTGCGGAGGATAATTTCGGTGTAAAGGTTTTGACTTGGCTTTAGTGTGTTCGCGGCGACTGTCGCGAACGGCGGGGATTGTAGCCGCGCGATCTCAAATGGCGCTTTATCCGGTGCCGCTACATAGCCGCGCGGAATATTGCTGACCCCGATACGTTCGCTGACGATTTGAGTCGAGCCTTTGATCTTTATGCCGCGCTGATTAAGAGCAGAACGCAGAATCGACATGAATAACTGAGCGGGATGCGAGATGCCGATGCCTCCGGTATAACCTCGATCTTCCAATCCAATCGTGCCGGCAAGTTCGATTCGATTTTCTCCCAAACCTCGATAGACACTGATCGAACGACGCGTACCTTTTGGACCAGTAACTACGCGATTGATCACGGAGAGAAAAGGATCGGGCGGACCAGTCGTAACGACGGCTGGCGATCCCACGTTCGGTCCCGGTTTCACAAAAAGATCGAGAGCGTTGTCGTTGACCACGAGGGAGCTGACTTCAGCTCCGTAGTACCACGTTAGATCTTCCCACTCCCAACCTGAACCATACGGTGGTCCGGAAAAATAAGTCTCATCGCCAACTAAATTGCCGTCGATTTTCTTGACACCAGCAGCGGCGATTCGCGCTGCCAAATCATCGATCCCTTTGAAATAGTCACCGCTGTTAAAACGCGCGGCGAGTGACGGATCGCCTCGGCCATAGACAATGAGATCGCCTTTGAGAGCGCCGTCGCTGTCAGGCTTGACCATTGAATAGACCGACGTAACAAAACGAAAATCCGGTGAAAGTCGATCAAGCGCAGCCGCAACTGTGTACAGTTTCATGTTTGAAGCAGGCCGGACGAGCTTGTTTGCGTTTTCTTCGAACAGCACCCGGCCGGTATCAAGTGAGGCGACTTTTATTCCCACCATCGCCGACGACAATTCTGGTTTTCGCAGGATGTCGCTGATCCGCGCCTGGAGTTCGGCGAGCGTCCGCGTCGTGTTCGCCGAACGAGTAACCGGCGCCGCGATTGGTTCAGGTGTCGGAGTCGGAGCGGGCGTTTGTCCGATCGGGGGAGTAGGAGTCGCTTGAGGTGCCGGCGCTTGCGTGGCCGTGCGCGCGCGTTGCGGAGCGTGGCCGGCAACCATAACAGGAACGCCAGCATTCGTAAGAGCTGTCAGCAGTACTAGCGCGAATATGCGTTTATTCATGAAGTTTTTGAAAAATCCTATTGAACGTCGTGGCAGGTCGTTAAGAAAAGTTGTTCGACTTAACCCTTTTTGGATCTCGTCGTAAGTTTGCTCATCAAGTCCGTGAAGCGCGGATCCGAACGCAGTGCGGCCCAGTTCGGATCACTTTCAAAGCATGGACGATTCTCATTGCCCAGCGAGATCGACCTGGCGAGCCAGGCGAAAGCTTCATCTCGATCTTCTTCAAGCGCGTAGACCGAGGCCACCGAGTAAGCAATGTCAGGATCGACTTCGGCGTTACGCTTCACACCTTCGGTCAATTGAGCACGCGCCTCTTCGTGTTTGCCTTGGGCGCTAAGAAACATTCCGAGAAAAGGCCGGATGCCGTGCATGTTCGGATGACGATTCACAACCTGTTCCATTAATTCTGCGGCAGCATCAGTCTGGCCCGTGTAGTAGAGACTCAACGCGCGGAAGGTGCGCACGAGAGGATTGTCTGGTTCGCCGGCCTTGTCCAACTCGCGCGAGGCATTGTCGAACTGGCCCATGTACATATAGATCAGCGCGCGATTGTAACTGGCGACAACATGCGCGGCCGGATCGAGACGCACCAGTCGATCGAAGCTACGCATCGCACGTCCGTATTCGCCGTCGAGCCGATGCAGAGTCGCTTTTACGAAATGCACGACTGCTTCACTGGGCGCTTCACGACGCAATTGCGAAACTTCTTCACGCGCCTTTTGCTTTTGACCTCGCCATAAATAGACGAACACCATCAACATGCGCGACTCCGCGATGTGCGAGTCGATAGCCAGCGCCTTCGTAAATGCTGCTTCAGCCTTTTCGTAATCTTCAGCGCCGCCATAACCTTTGAAAACTTTATTGACGTAGGCGGCGCCAAGGCCATCGTGCGCGAGTGCAAAGTTCGAATCGAGCTTGATTGCGTTCTGAAAATGTTCAATAGCGGTCTCGCAATCCTTTGGATCGATCGTTCTGAAAATAAAGCGCGCGAATGAATCGCGACCGCGCAGATATTCTTCGTAAGCTGCTGCACTTTCCGTTGCCGGTTTAGCGATCTTAACTTGTTCCGCCGGACTCAATTCGAGACTGAGGCCTTCGACAATGCGCTGCGCGATCGTGTCCTGCACCGTGATGATGTCAGCGGCGGCTGTATCAATCCGATCGCTCCAAAGAATCTCGCCCGTCTTCACATCCAAAAGTTGAGCCGTAACTCGAAATCTTTCGCCCGCGTGGATGAAACCGGCCGCGAGCACTGCGTTCACGTTTAGCTCGCTTCCAACTTCACGAGGATCGACGTTCTTTCCCTGATACTTTGCAATCACAGAAGAAGGACGAACTACGAGCGAGCGCACGCGCGCGACTTCAGTGATGACGGCATCTGCGAGACCAAACTCATAAAAATTAGAGGCAGCATCGTTGCCGATATTCTTGAACGGCAAAATCGCAAGACTCTTCTTTTCCTGATCGGTGATTGTGGTGAAAGGAGTTTCGTGAATCGTCGGCTTCTTGGAAGTTGCGAAGGTGGGAGAAGACGTCGGCGCATCTGTTTTTCCCATGTTTCGAATCCAACGCATCGCTCGCGAAACTGGATTAGCGCTGGCGGCATGGCGCGGCGGCTCGGGCGATACCGAGTAAGAAGCGCCGCCTTCGATTTCACGCAAGACTTCGCGTAAATCGTCACGCATGTCTTCCATTTTCTGATAACGGTCGCGCGGATCTTTTTGTATCGCCTTATCGATTATTTGCTGTAACTGAGGTGGAAGTGGATCGCGACGCATTTCCGCCAAAGGTTTCGGCGCGTCGTACAGAACTGCGTGACGCACATCGATGGTGCTCTTGCCGCGAAAGGGCCAGGTCCCGGCGACCATCTCGTACAACAGAACGCCGGTGGAGAAAATGTCAGCTCGCTTATCGACTCGATCACCGCGAGCCTGTTCGGGTGCTGCGTAGGTGGCAGTGCCGTAGGGAACTCCGACTTCAGTCAATTCGGTGCGATGAATTCCAGTCGCGCCCGCTTCTTCATCATCCAGCAATTTAGCCAGTCCAAAATCGAGAATCTTCACTTGTCCCGCAGGCGTCACCATCACGTTACCTGATTTAATATCGCGATGAATGATGCCGCGCGCATGTGCGACGGCGAGCGCGTCGGCGACCTGAATAGCGATGAGCAGAGCGCTTCTCAATTCCAGCGGATGTCCCGCAACGAGCTGACGAACGTTTTTTCCTTCAACATGCTGCATCGCGATGAAGTGAAGACCGTCAGCTTCGTCCAGGTCGAAAATGGTGCAGATGTTCGGATGGTCAAGCGACGAGGCAAGGCGCGCTTCGCGTTCGAATCTTTTGAGGTTGGCTTCTTTCGCAGTCAGCTCTGGCGGAAGAACTTTCACTACAACCGTGCGGCCCAGTTTTGTGTCGGTGGCTTTGTAGACAGTCCCCTGCCCGCCGACGCCGAGCTTTTCCAGAATCTTGTAGTGATGGAGGGTCTTGCCGATCATGTCATTCGAGCTTGGTACTTAGTTCTTTGTACTTAGTACTTTGTTCTTTGTACTTTGTTCTTTGTACTTTGTTCTTTGTACTTTGTTCTTTGTACTTTGTTCTTTGTACTTTGTTCTTTGTACTTTGTTCTTTGTACTTTGTTCTTTGTTCTTTGTTTTATTGGGTCACGGATTGAAGCGTTTGACGAAGACGACATGGCCGCAAAGTCCTAAGCACCAAGTTCCAAGCACCAAGTTCCAAGTACAAAGTACCAAGTTCAATTCAAATTTATTTTTCATCAAACGAGGCAATCAGTTCAGTCGGACTTGTCGTCGCCGTTCCGAGCTTACCAACGACGATTCCGGCGGCATGATTTGCAAGCGATGCGGCTTCGATCAACGATGCGCGCGCAGCCAACGCAATCGCAAGTGTAGCTATGACCGTATCTCCCGCGCCGGTCACATCGTACACTTCACGAGCCATAGTTTGCACAAAAACCGGATCACTATCTCCTTCAACCAACATCATTCCACGATCGCCGCGCGTCACCAGCACTGAATCACAATGCAACTGCGCGCGAATCGCGGCGGCGGCGCGCTGTAATTCGCTTTCCAGCACATTGGGATCCTAAGCTTAGAATTCCACGTGGACAAGTTGTCGCG
>JADMIO011081542.1_pt1 | contig 12198 bp, 7 predicted proteins | sample 8958161 | NCBI WGS metagenome assembly JADMIO01 (sample SAMN16585339, study PRJNA669376) | soil metagenome | isolation source: Crop rotation soil | place: USA: Cullars Rotation, Alabama | collected 2011 | reverse complement strand
TCGGACGGTTCGAGCTCTTCCGCTTCCAGGTGGGGCGCGCGCCGCAAGGCCTCGCGATCTCGCCGGACGGGCTGAAGCTCTACGTGAACAACTTCATGGATCGCACGGTCGGCGCGTACGACCTCACGCCGCTCATCAACACGGGCGTGCTGAACGTGCCCGCGATCACGACGCTGGCGCCGATCACGAACGAGAAGCTCACGGCGCAGGTGCTGCTCGGCAAGCAGCTCTTCTACGACGCCCGCGACACGCGTCTCGCCCGCGACCGTTACATCAGCTGCGCCGCGTGCCACAACGACGGCGGCATGGACGGCCGCGTGTGGGACATCACGGGCTTCGGCGAAGGGCTGCGCAACACGATCCAGCTCCGCGGCCGGGCCGGCATGGGCCAGGGCTTCCTGCACTGGAGCAACAACTTCGACGAGGTGCAGGACTTCGAAGGCCAGATACGCGCGCTCGCCGGCGGTACGGGCCTCATGTCCGACACCGACTTCTTCGCCGGCACCCGCGGCGAGCCGCTCGGCGATCCGAAGGCCGGAATCAGCGCCGATCTCGACGCACTGGCGGCATACGTCGGGTCGCTGAACGCCTTCGCGAACAGCCCGCTGCGCAAACAGGACGGGACGCTCACCAGCGACGCCGTCGCCGGCAAGACGGTGTTCACCAACGCAGGCTGCGGCACCTGCCACAGCGGCCAGGCGTTCACGGACAGCGGCGCCAACACGCTGCGCGACGTGGGCACGATCAAGCCCTCGAGCGGCATGCGGCTCTACGGCCCGCTCACCGGCATCGACACGCCGACGCTGCGCGACGCGTGGCTCACGTCGCCGTACCTGCACGACGGCTCGGCGGCGACGATCTCCGATGCGGTCGCGGCGCACGACAACGTGAGTCTCACGTCACAGCAGCTCGCCCAGGTGGCGGCCTACGTGAGCCAGATCGGCGCGCAGGAATCGTCGGCGCCGCTGCCCACCGGGACGGGCCTCGGCGTGCAGGGCTACTACTACAACAGCACCAGCTTCAGCGGCGCGATCGTGAAGCGGCGCACCGAGCGCATCAACTTCACCTGGAGCGGCTCGCCGGCTCCCGGCGTCAACGCGGATCAGTTCTCCGTGCGCTGGCTCGGCAAGATCGAGGCGCCCGTGAGCGGCGCGTACCTGTTGCAGACGGACTCGGACGAGGGCATCCGCGTGTGGGTGAACGGCGTGCTCGTCATCGACCACTTCACCGCGCACACGCGCGCCACCGACACGAGTGCGCCGATCGAGCTCGTCGCCGGCACGAAGTACGACATCCGCGTCGATCTGTACGATCTCACCGGGCAGGCCGTGTCGATCCTGCGATGGAAGATCCCGGGCTTCACGAACTTCGCCGTCGTGCCGAAGGATCGGCTGTACACGAACTGATCGGATGCCGATGCGCAAATCGAATCTGGGAGGGAAGGCCGGCTGGCTCGCGGTGGTCTGTCTGCTCGCGTCGGGCGTTGCGCTCGCGCAGGCCGCTCCCACCGCGAGCCCGACGCTGCCCCGCCTTCCCGGCGTCATGCTGACCGAGCCGCCGCGCGCGATCGCGGACTTCACCCTGACCGATCAGGACGGGCGCAGCTTCGCCTCGAGCGCGCTGCACGGACGTCCCGCGCTCTTCTTCTTCGGCTACGCACATTGCCCGGACGTCTGTCCGGCCGCGCTCGCGAAGCTGCGCATGGCGCATCAGTCGGACGACGAGGCCGTGAAGCGCGCGCAGGTCGTATTCGTGAGCGTCGACGGCGAGCGCGACACGCCCGCGTCGCTGAAGGACTATCTCGTGCGTTTGTCGCCGGACTTCATCGGACTGACCGGCGATCCGCAGGCCGTGCGCGCGATCGCCGAGGGCTTCCACGCCGCGTTCTACAAGGACACGCCCGCGGCGGACGCTAGCTACAAGGTCGAGCACAGCGGGCAGATCTACCTCGTCGACGCGCAGGGACAGCTCCGCGCCGAGCTGTACGACCCGCCGGTCGACACCATCGCGACCCTCGTCCGCGCCCTGCCCTGATTCGTCGAAGCGACGATTCGCGCCACGTGCCCGGCGCGCTTCCTGCGCCGCCGCTCAGAGCCACGCGGTGCAGTAGTCCCGAGCGAGCAGGATCTTGTACGAGTACGCCGGCATCTCGGTGACGGTGACCTTGGCGCAGCTCGCCGTCGGGTCATAGCCGGTCATGCCGGTGATGACGTCGGCAGTGCCGGGGTTCACGAGCACCAGTCCGTGCGTCCACGATCGCCGATAGGTCGAGGTGCCGACCAGCAATGCAGCCAGGCGACTCGCATTCGCCGGCGCGGCGCCGTTCGGAAGGCCCATGTCGACGTAGAAGTAGCTCGGCAGGTTGAGCTCGTGCGCGACCGGGTCCGGCGGAACCTGCGTGTCCTTCCAGAGCTGGGCCACGACCGCGGAATTGGCGGGATGCGAGCCCCATGCGAGCAGCACGGACGCCCAGCTGAACGCCTGGACATCCGCATCGATGTCGAACGGAATGCGGCCATCCGAGATGACCTTGATGAATGCCATCACGCTCAGGCTCTGTTCCGTGGCCTGCGCGATCGTGATGATGTTGTCCTGCCAGTAGTCGATGCGCTTGACGCACGCGGGGTCGGGCAGCACCCCATCGAAGGAGATGCCGGGAGTCGTGCAGGTCGTGTCGTCGGCGCTGTCGGTGAATGGACCTTCCAGGACGACCTCATCGGCTGGCCGGAGCTTCCCGCCGGTCGTCGCGAGCGCAAAACGGCCGCCCCATCCGTTCTCGTAGAAATACTTGCCGTCGCCGTTGTTATTGGCGGCGATGAACGGGACGGTGCTGCCGAGTGCCTGTTGAATGCGCGCGATCTTCAGGTCGTGGGCTGACGCGCGAGTGAACTTGGTGTAGTCCCTCCAGTGGATCGTATCGAACGGCGTCACGGCCTCATCGAACGCATCACGCATGTTGTAGAAGGACGGCGCCGTGCAGTCCATCCACACGCCGTCCCATCCGTTGCTCATCCAGGGCGCGACGTACGTGTTCACCAGCAGCTCGGCGAGCTCCTGCGTACCGACGTTCAGGGTGTAGCGGACGAATGTCCTCTGGTCGGGCCGCGTGCAATCCCTCGGACTCTTCTCGTCCGCGTACACGGGGGCCAGCACTCGCGCGCCCGCGGGGTGTCCGCTGGCGTTCGAGCCGTCCGAGTGGCGATGCACGGTGAGCGTGTTTCCGTCCTTTGCCACGACACGCAGCAGCTCGGCGTCGGCCGTCTCATCGGCCCCGATCCTGATGAAGCTGAGGAATTCGCCGTAGGTCGCGTCGGTGCAGGCATTCCCGGACAGAGGGGCGTCGGGGTCGATGGCTCCGCCTGTCACGGGAATGTTCGTGGCATCCACGACGGTGATCGTATCGGCAGTCGAATTGACGGCAGTCTGCAGGGTGGTGGCCGAATACATCTGGATCAGGTGCATCCGGTCGGCCTCCAGTTGATTCATGGCCTCGACCGAGCGGTCCTGCTGACCGCCGTTCAGATAGGGAATGACGACGTAGTTCGGGTTCGCCGCCTTCAACGCCGCCAGATCGCCACCCGTCGGCACCTGTCCTGTCTTCGCCCACACCCCGATCGACTCCGTGGGCATGAGCTGAAGGTCGGTCGCCGTGTAGACGGGGTAGGCGGTGCCGATCTCATCGGCGAAAAAGAAGATTGGCAACAGTGGATCTGCAAGGACAGCGGCCGCTCGCGAGGCAATCAATGCGAGGGTGATCACTGCTGCGTGGCGTACGAGCTTCTTCATGGTCCGGTCCTTCCATTGACCGAATGACCCTCTTGTTCGACACGCCAGTGTCGGGCGCCGGGTCAAGACTATGCTGCGCAGGCATCAGAATTTGGAGTCGGAGATGAGCTTGCGGACCTCCCGTGGTGCAAGACGTCTCTTTTCAGGAGCCTACACGCGCACGACGGGCGGTCGCAATCGAAAGTAGAAGCTCGCCCCGCGTGCTTGCAGGCGCTGCACGTCGCTCGGCTGCGGGCGAAAGCCGGGCTATCCGACTCTCGACGAGCGGCCCGCCCGCGCATCTCCGTCATGGCGGCGCACGCCGTCGCCGACGGGGCGAGGGAATCCGAACCATGCAGGTGCCTGCTCCCGATCCACCCGACCAGTCAACGTGAATGCGGCCCGCATCGTTCAGAAAATCCTGATTGACAAGCGTTGGAGTCCCCTGTGTCATCGGCCTCTCACCCGAGCCGGGCGTGGCTTGGCGGCTGGCGCAGCCACAGTCGAGGAACGAATCATGGCGACACTCACGCTCAACGACGAAAGCACGACGCTCGACGTTCCCGACGACACGCCGCTGCTCTGGGCCCTGCGCGACGTGGCCGGGCTCACCGGCACGAAGTTCGGCTGCGGTGTCGCGCTGTGCGGGGCGTGCACCGTGCATGTCGACGGCATGCCGACGCGGTCGTGCGTCACGCCGGTCGCCGCCGTGGCGGGCAGGAGCGTGACCACCATCGAGGCGATCGAGCGCGATCCCGTCGGTCAGAGAGTGCAGGCCGCGTGGCGCGACCTCGACGTCGTGCAATGCGGCTACTGCCAGTCGGGCCAGGTGATGTCCGCCGTCGCGCTCCTGCGCGCGACGCCTCAGCCTGCCGATGCGGACATCGACGCCGCGATGGCCGGCAACATCTGCCGCTGCGGCACGTATCTGCGCATCCGCGAAGCGATCAAGCTCGCGGCCGGCAAGTAGGAGGACGGCGATGAGTCTGCCCGAAACTGGCGCATCGTTCTCCTCGCTGTCCCGTCGGCGCTTCCTGCAGATGAGCGCAGCGAGTGCCGGCGGCCTGCTGGTGAGCTTCGTGCTGCCCGGCTGCGAGCGCGAGCAGCGCGACGAGAAGCCGCCGGAGTCGGCGCTCGGCCCGGCGACCGCGGCCGTCAACGAGAGTCCGGGCCTGTCGCCCAATGCCTTCATCCGCATCGATCGCAACGGCGAAGTCACGCTGATCATCCACAAGGTCGAGATGGGCCAGGGCACCTTCACCTCGATACCCATGCTGCTCGCCGAAGAGCTCGAAGTGGACCTGGCGAACGTGAAGCTGGAGCAGGCGCCGGCCGACAACTCGCGTTATGCGGATCCGCTGCTCGGTGGCCAGATCACCGGCGGGTCGACCTCCGTGCGCGGCGCGTGGAAGCCGTTGCGCGAAGCCGGCGCCGCCACGCGCATGGTGCTGATCGAGGCCGCGGCGAGGAAGTGGAACGTGGATGCGTCCGAGTGCCGCGCGAGCAACGGCAGCGTGACGCACGTGGCGAGCAACCGCAGCGCACATTACGGCGAGCTCGTGGACGCCGCCGAGCTCTCGCCGCCCGCCGTCGTGCGGCTCAAGCCGCCCGCCGAATTCAAGCTCATCGGTCAGAAGCACGCGCGGCTCGATTCCGCCCCGAAGGTCAACGGCAGCGCGCAGTTCGGCATCGACATGCGCCTGCCGAACATGGGCGTCGCCACCGTGGCGGCCTGCCCCGTGCCGGGCGGCAAGCTGAAGAGCGTCGACGAAGCCAGGGCAATGGGAGTGCCGGGCGTGCGCAGCGTGCTGAAGATAGAAAACGCGGTGGCGGTGGTCGGCGACCACATGTGGGCCGCGAAGCAGGGACTCGCCGCGGCCGCGCCCGTGTGGGACGAAGGCGCGAACGCCGGTGTGAGCACGGCGACGATCGTCGAACAGATGCGCGCCGCCTCCGAGCAATCCGGCGTCGTCGCGCGCGACGAAGGCAGTGCCCCCGACACCATCGCCGGATCGAAGCGCAAGATCGAGGCGATCTACGAGATGCCCTTCCTCGCGCACGCCACGATGGAGCCGATGAACTGCACCGTGGACCTGAAGCCGGACGGCTGCGATCTCTATCTCGGAACGCAGGTGCCCGCCTTCGCGCAGGGCGCCGCGGCGAAGGTCGCGGGGCTGCCGCCCGAAAAGGTGCGCGTGCACAACCACTACCTCGGCGGCGGCTTCGGCCGGCGCCTGGAGGTCGACTTCGTCGTCCAGGCGGTGGCGTTCGCAAAGCAGACGAGCGGCCCCGTGAAGTTCGTGTGGACGCGCGAGGAAGACATCCAGCACGACATGTACAGGCCGTACTACTACGACCGGTTCGGCGCCGCCCTGGGTGACGACGGCATGCCCGTCGCCTGGATGCACCGGATCACCGGCTCTTCGATCATGGCACGCTTCGCGCCGGACGCCGTCGAGGACGGCGTGGATCCCGATGCCGTCGAGGGCGCGCGCGACATCCCGTACGACGTGCCGAACCTGCGCGTGGAATACGTGCGCCACGAGCCGCCCGTCGCGACCGCGTTCTGGCGCGGCGTCGGGCCAACGCACAACATCTTCGTCGTCGAGAGCTTCATCGACGAGCTGGCGCACGCCGCGGGCAGGGATCCGGTGGCTTATCGCACGGCGCTGCTGGGGAAGTCGCCGCGCACGCGCGCGGTGCTCGAGCTCGCCACGAGCAAGGCCGGCTGGGACACGCCGATGGCCCCGATCGAGGGACGCCGCGTCGGCCGCGGCGTTTCGGCGCAGTTCGCCTTCGGCAGCTACATGTCGCAGGTCGTCGAAGCGTCCGTCGGCGGCGACGGCGACGTGCAGGTGCATCGGGTCGTGTGCGCAGTGGACTGCGGCCAGGTGGTCAACCCGGACACCGTGGTGGCACAGGTCGAGAGCGGTGTGATCTTCGGCCTGAGCGCGGCGCTGTGGGACGAGATCACGATCGAGAAGGGCCGCGTGCAGCAGAGCAACTTCAGCGACTACCGCGTGATGCGCATCAACGAGGCGCCGAAGATCGAGGTGTACATCGTTCAGAGCGGCGACGATCCGGGCGGAATCGGCGAGCCCGGCACCGCGGCGCTCGCGCCGGCTCTGTGCAACGCGGTGTTCGCGGCGACGGGCAAGCGGGTGCGCAAGCTGCCGCTGGCAAAGGCGGGCCTGGCAGCCTGAGCTCGCGCTGGCCGGCACAGACGATGTACGGATTAGTGCGTCCGACGCCGCGCCGCCCATTCCAGGTGTGACGTTCGCTTTGCGGATGACTTTCGGTGTGTTGCGATGCTGGCGAACGTAATCCGCCTGCTATCGACCGCATCGCGTCGACACGCCGCGCTCTTCCTGGGCGCGATGCAGGGTGCGCTCTGCGCAGCGGCAACCGCGCAAGATCTATGGATCGATAACGTCGTAATCGTATCGCCGGAACGCGCGAGCGCGCTGCAGGGCGCAAGCGTCCATATTCACGATGGACGGATAGACGAAATCGCGCGTCATCACGGCACAGTCGAGCAACGGATCGCACAGGTCATCGACGGGACGGGGCTCTATCTGGTTCCGGGGCTGATCGACAGCCATGTGCACCTGAGCGAGATTCCCGGGATGCGGCCCGACCAGGAGCAGGCGCATCCTGACATCGCGAAGGCGACGCGAGAACAGATCCCGAGAAGTTACCTGCATTTCGGATTCACGACTCTGGTCGACTTGAACTCGACGCCGCAGGCGATAGCTGCCTTTACCGCGCACGAACCTCACCCCGACACCTACTTCTGCGGCGCCGCTTCTCTGATCGACGGATATCCGACGACGTTCGTGCCAAAGCCGCTGCGGTACGGGATGCCGTACTTCCTCGTCGAGCCGGACAACTCAGCCGGCCTGCCCCCTGGCGTCGATGAGGCGGCTCACACACCCGAGGCGGTCGTGAAGCGGATGAAGGCGGATGGAGCCATCTGCGTGAAGACTCACTTCGAGCGGGGCTTCGGGGCCGATCGCAATCTTCCCGTTCCGAGGCTCGCTACCATTCGTGCGCTGGTCCACGCGGCTCACGCGGCCGGAATGCCCGTGCTCCTGCATGCGAACTCCTCCGAGGCGCAAACCTTCGGACTGGAGGCAGGAGTGGATGTCTTGGCGCACGGCCTCTGGAACTGGAGCGAGCCGCGCGCCACGACTGAGATCACGCCCGCCGTCAAGGACATCCTGGATGGCGTCATCGATGGCAAGCGTGGGTGGCAGCCGACGATTCAGGTGCTCTACGGCGAGAGGGATGTCTTCAACGATTCGTTCCTGTCCGATCCGATGCTGACGCGAGCCGTGCCGGAAAGCCTGATCGAATGGTATGGCACCAGCGAGGGGCAGTGGTTTCACGACCTGCTCGCAAGGGCGATGCATCTGGAACCGGGCGATAAGCCGCAAGACGTCGATGGGAGCGGCATTGCCCGGGTCAGGAATTGCGTGGCGTACCTGGCACGACACGACGCGCGGCTTCTGTTCGGGTCCGATACGCCCAGCGACGCGACCTACGCCAACCCTCCCGGTCTCAACGGCTGGTTGGAAATGCACAGACTCGCTGAGGCAGGCATGACGCCGGCGCAGATATTCCGTGCTGCGACACTATCGAACGCCGAAGCGCTTGGGCTCGGACATGAAGTCGGGACAGTGCAGGTGGGCAGGCGTGCGAATCTCCTGCTCCTGCGCGAGGATCCGACTCGGACCGTCGCCGCGTACGACCGCGTGGAAAGGGTCATTCTCGGCGGACGCGTGCTCGATCCTGCGGAGCTCGCCGCGAACGCGGAGCTCGTGGACAGAAGCCACCGTTGAGGCTCTGAGCAGAGCCAGCCGATCGGCGAGGCGAAGACCGCCACCGCCGCAGCGGTGGCGGCCGCGCCTTGGCCCGGCGATGCTAGAAGGCTGCGCGGAGTGTCAGTCGGAGGTCCCGTCCCGGCAGGATCACTTCGTCCTTGTTCAGCGCGACGGCGTTGCGCTGCTCGCTGTCGGTCAGGTTGTGACCGACGAGCATGAGCTCGACATCGGGATGAGAGCTCCACGGACGCCAGCCGAAGTGCGCATCGACCGAGGTGAAACTCGGCGTCGGCGTTTCCGCCGTTCCGACATCATCCTGACGCGCCGAGTAGCGCACGAACACGCCACCGTCAAGCGGGCCGCCGTCCCAATGAAGCCCGGCACCGACGTGATAGGGCGGTATGCGAGGGACATTGCCGCCGCTATCGAGCGTCGCGCGGACATAGTCCGCGAAGAACTGCGCCTGCAGCCTGCCGGCACCGTTCTCGTACAGGCCGACGGTCGACTTGCCTTCCACGCCCCGGAACGTCGCGTCCGACTGCGCATAGTTGAGCTCCTTCAGCTCCTGCGAGTCTCCCGGGACGCAAATGCCCTCGTCGTCGCAGGTGCGCCCCGTCAGTTCGCCGAGGATGTAATCGTTGAACCATGCGCCCCAGATCGAGCCATCGAAGCTGACCTTGTCAGTCGCCAGCCGCACCGAGCCTTCGAGCGAGTTCGCGCGTTCGATATCGAGCGCCGGGTCACCCGTCTCGAAGGTCGCCGGGCCATCGTGCGGCCCGCGCGCAAAGAGCTCGGTCTGGGCCGGTGCGCGAGCCGCGCTCGCCAGCGTCAGTCCGAGACGAACGACCTTGCTCGCATCGAACACGAGCCCGGCCGACCCGCTGATGGGCGTGAAATCGCGCGACGTGGCGACGCCCGATGCCGGCGTGCCGTCGACGCTCACGGCTTCTACACGCAAGCCAGCCTGCAGGCGCAGAGTCTCGGAGAACGGCGCCTCCGCGAACCCGAACACCGCGTCGGACTTGGTCGTCGTGGGCAGCAGATAATCAGCCCCTTCTCCGAGTGCGGAGAAGTCGCGATTCTGCAATTGCACGCCGAACGCCGCACCGGCGAGGGGCCCGAAGGACCCCAGCAACGTCTCCGCGCGCGCATCCCATTCGTCGTCCTTGAACGTGGACAGGGGCGTACCGGCCGGGTCTCGCTCGCTGTGCTCGTAGTCCGCATTTCCTCCCTCCACGTTCAGGGTGCGCAAGGCGCCGGCGTCGAGCTCGAACGATGAGCGCAACATCTCCTTCGTCTGCTTCATGTCGATGAACGTGTCCTCGCCCGGTATGCCGTACTTGGCGTCATAGTGCACCGCCGCGGCGCCGACCCGGCTGTGGTCACCGTCACCGAAGAAATACGAGCTGCCGAGCGAGTAACCGTCGCCCCTGAAGAAGGAATTTGGCATCGTGCCGTCCGGAATATCGTAGTCGTCGGTGTGCCGATCGAAGCCATCGCCGTGAATTGCGAACTGACCGGCGCGTGCGTCGAACAGGGCCGAACCCTGCCCCGTGTTGGCGTTGGTCCCGTAGGTGCCGTCGACTTCGCCGAGAAAGGGCTTGTCCGGCAACTCCGTGGGCACGCGATTGTTGATCGCGTTCACGACGCCCCCGATGGCCTGACTGCCGTAGCGCAGCGTCGCGGCGCCGCGCACGACCTCGATTTGCTGGGCCGACAGCGGGTCGATGGGCACGCCGTGGTCGGGGCCGACGTCCGACACGTCGAAGCTGCCGATGCCGTTCTCGAGTATGCGCACGCGGTTCGCGTCGAATCCGCGGATGACGGGACGACTCGCGCCGGAGGCGAAGCTCGTGCCGGTTATCCCGGGCTCGTTGGCGAGCGCGTCGGCGAGATTCGACCCGCCCTGCTTCACGATCTCGTTGCGGTCGACGCTGTCGACGATGGTGGAGAGATAGTTGGGATCGGAAAGCGGTGACGCCGTGATAACGATGGTCTCGGGCCCGTTGGGCTCCTCCGCGGCTGCCCAGCCCGGAGCCAACAGGAAAGAGATCGCAAGGGTTCCACGAACAGACAACGCGAGCAGATGATGCTCGATTTCGAAGCAATTCATGACACATCCTCCAACGGCCAGCGCCTTCGGGCGCCAGGCCCGTCTTCGCACGTGCCGTGCGCGAGCATTCAGCCGCGCAGAGCGGCGCGTGCTTTGAAATCTCGATAAGCGCGACCGCGCGGCTCTGCGCGTGTCAGAGCTGCGCCGTCGCTGTCGGGGAATTCACTTGGCCGCCGCCCGGCGGCCGGAGTCAGGAGGCGGGAGGAGCGCGGGCCTGGAAGGTGTGAACAGGAGCGCTGACGACGACGCTCGCCAACTCCTCCACGGCGTGGGTCGGGCCGATTGCGCGGACGAGCGGCGACAGGTCAGCCGGCGGCGGCGAGTGACCGCTTCCGTCGAACTGAGCACAGAGCTGGCACAGCTCACCGCGAGCGTGAGTCGTGCCGAACGTGTGGTGGATGAGCGCGAGCTGACAGGCGAGCAACACGATGCTCGCGAACACCGCGCAGCGCCTGCGGCTTCGTTCGGCCCTGACCTGGCCACCCGTCATGGCAGCCATGCTACACGCCAATCCGGCTGTTGGACAGCGACTTACAACCGTTGCGAGTGAACCGGTTCACAATTTCACGGCTCTCGGCCGAATGCGAAGTGGCGGATTCGAGCGGCGCCCCTGACCCGGACACCGGTGGCTCAATCAGGTATCTCACGCCACGCGCTCTCTTCGATGTCGGAGGTGGTCGGTTCTTGCGGGCGGCCGCTCACATGCCGCCTGGAAAGGATGGGTCGAACGGGACACCGAAGTCTCCACGCGCAACCGGAAGCGGCAGCCTGACGCGCGCAACGCACCCGGTGCCCTGCACGCGATTTTCCAGCGTGATCGATCCGCCGTGATTCTCGATGATCTCCCGCGACAGCACGAGCCCGATGCCCGTCCCGCCCTGCTTCGTCGTGAAGAACGGCACCCACAGGTTGTCCGTGTGCGCGAGCCCCGGACCATCGTCCTCCACCTCGACTTCCAGGACGTCATTCCTCCCGCGCCAGCGCACGCGCACGCGACCCTCGCCGCCTGTGGCCTCGACGGCGTTCTTGACGACATTGATGAGCACCTGCTCGATCTGATCGCCGTCCACCTCGAGCTGCACGTCCGGACCCGGCTCCACGACGACGCGCTTGCCATGCAGCGACGCCGCGCGGCGCACGAGTGAAGCGAAGTCCACGGCGCGGCGCGCCGGCGGCGGAAGACGCGCGAGCCGCGCGTAGGCGGCCATGAATCGCCCGAGAGACTCGGCGCGATCGTGGATGATGGCGAGGCCGGACTCGGCGTCTTCGCGCCAGTCTGCGGACCGCGGCTCGCGGACGATCAGACTGCGCAGCGTCGCGGCCATGGACTTGATGGGCGCGAGGGAGCTGTTGAGCTCGTGGCCGAGCACGCGCACGAGGCGTTGCCAGGTCTGGCGCTCTTCCTCGCGCAGCGCGCGGCTCAGCTCGGAGATGACGAGCAGCTCGTGAGGTTTGCCGCCTTCGCGGAACCCGCTGCGACGGATCTCCCAGCGTCCC
>JADMIO011602960.1_pt1 | contig 12200 bp, 8 predicted proteins | sample 8958161 | NCBI WGS metagenome assembly JADMIO01 (sample SAMN16585339, study PRJNA669376) | soil metagenome | isolation source: Crop rotation soil | place: USA: Cullars Rotation, Alabama | collected 2011 | reverse complement strand
GCGTTCGTTTGTTGGGCCACCGCCTTGATGAACTCGGGTGTGCTGCCTTTATCGAGCGGCACGACCACCGCGCCCAGCAAGCAGCAACCCCAAAACGCGGCGGCCCACTCGGGACTGTTCTCGCCGCGCAGGAGCACGCGATCGCCGGCACGAATGCCGCGCGCCTCGAGGTCGAGCGCAAAGTGATGCGCTTCGCGCACGAGGCGTTCGTAAGACCAGCGCACGATGCGCAGTCCGCGATGATCGACGAAGACAGTTTCGCGCCCGCGCCGGGCGTAGTCGTCGAGATAACTAAGAAGAGTTTGCCGCTCCGTCATTAACGTTCAGTCGCCGCTCGTGAGACGTTTGATCTGCCGCTCACGCGCGTTTGGTCTCGTCAGCTCAGATGTGTTATTAGAGACCGCCCTGAACGAAGAAACAAGCAGCGATGTGACACGCGTAACAGTGTCCAGAAAGGTCGAGAAACTTGTCTGACGAACAGCCAACAGCCGAGCAAAAGTCATCTGGCGGGCAAAGATCGTTTGCCGGCCGGGCGGCGATTGTTACCGGCGGCACGCGCGGTATCGGCCGCGCCATCGCGCTCGAACTCGCTCGGCGCGGCGCCGACGTCGCCTTCAATTACGCGCAGAGTGTTGCGTCAGCCGAAACGCTGAAGACCGAGCTCGAAGCTGCGGGTGTGCGCGCGCTCGCGTTTCAGTGCAACGTCGGCAACACCGAAGCTGCCGCGGAGATGGTGAAACAGGTCAAGGAGGCGTTCGGCCGTATCGACTTCCTCGTCAACAACGCCGGCATCACGCGCGACAACCTCATCCTGCGCATGAAAGAAGAAGACTGGGACGAGGTGATCGACACCAACCTGAAAGGCGCGTGGAATTTTGCGAAGGCCGCGCTACGCGTCATGCTGCGACAGGAGGGCGGCGGATCGGTGCTGAACATCTCGTCGATCAGCGGCGAGGTCGGGATGCCCGGCCAGTCAAACTACTCGGCGTCGAAAGCGGGTATGGTTGGTCTGACGAAAGCGCTCGCGAAAGAAGTTGCGAGCCGGAAAGTGACGGTGAACGCGCTCGCGCTCGGCATGGTCGCGACAGATATGGCCGGCAAACTCGACGAGAGTTATCAGCAGAAGATCATCGAGCAGATTCCGTTGGGCAGGTTTGCGGAAGCGGACGAGGTCGCGCGCATTGCGGCGTTCCTGTTGTCGGATGATGCGCGTTACATCACGGGCCAGGTGATCCAGGTGGACGGCGGGTTAGCGATTTGAAAATTACTTGATCGCTTTAACGTTGTCGGGTTTGGCGAAGAGTGCGTCAGGGAATCTCTGATTGAACTGGACCGACTCGTAATTGATCCGCGACGTTTGGTGGCCGTTGACGAAGTGATCGATCACCCACGGCGCGTTCACAGCTTCGATATTCACGTAACTTCGTAAGTAATCTTCTTCGGTCGTTTGGACGATCTCCGCGAGATCCATGTCTTTGCGCGGGCGTTTGTAAATCACCTTCGCCGGCAAGCCATCCTTCGCGCCAAACTCATACTCGATCCAGAAACCATCGGGATACGTGAGCCGGATCGTTTCGTTGCGCTTCGCTAGTCCCGCTTCGCGGCGGCCAATGTATCTAACGCCGGCGCCTTCTTTGCGCCACCAGCCACGTAAAACATTCTCGACAGTCGCACGCATCGTGCGTTTGAATTCCTCGACCTGCGCCGGAGTCTGATCCGAGATCTTCTTCACCGCGCCGTCGAACATCCAGCCCGTGTCGCCATCGTTGGTTTGAATCGTCTTGATCCCCGACTGCGTGAACTCAGTGCGTTCGCGATTCGGATAGACCAGGTAGTCGACAAACTTGGACGGCACTTGCGGCGCGCCGTCTTTGAAGTCGCTAAAGAAGCCCTTGCCGAGGACGGTCTGCACGTTTAGATAGGCTTGTCCCCCAAGTGCAGCAATGGCGGCGTCAATTATCTTTTGCGATTTTTCGTCGATGCCCGGAGTGAAAGGAACGTCGGGAGTCGGGCTTGGGCTCGGTGTTTGTGCGAAGCAAGAAACACCGAGCCCGAAGACCAAACAGATTTGAAGAAGGAGGAACCTGACGCTTAGCAACTGAATCAATTGAGTCCCGGGTTACCGCCTGCTTCCGGCTTGACCACGACTTCGCCGTCTTCAAGATCGACGGTGAAGCGCGATGAGAGTTTCCACATGCCGGTGATCGGGAGTTTCACCTTCTCGTCAATGTGACGTTTGAGGAAGCGCGCACCGTAAGCGGTGTTGAAACCGTCTTCAGTCAATTTATTGACGGCCGCATCACTGATCTCAACCGCTTTACCTTGCCGCTCCATCTGCCGTCGCACTTTATCGAGATAGAGTCTCGCGATCTGGCGCACCTCGTCCATCGTGAGTGGCGAGAACACCACGATCTCATCGATACGATTGCGAAACTCCGGCGAGAAGCGTTGCTCGGAGGCTTTCATCACTTCATTCTTCACGGCGCGGAAATCCGAAGCCGTCTTGTTGCCGAAGCCAAGGGGCTTTTCAAAGCGCTTGAAGCTTTCGGAACCGAGGTTTGAAGTCATGATGATGATCGCGTCAGAGAGGTAAACTTTCTTGCCGCGGCCATCGGTCAGCCAGCCTTCGTCGAATGCCTGGAGAAACAGGTTCATCAAGTAAGGCGACGCTTTCTCAACTTCGTCGAGCAGCAACACGGTATAAGGATTCTCGCGGAGCTGTTCCGTAAGAATGCCGCCACGTTCTGAACCAACGATGCCGCGCGGCATGCCGATCAGTTTCTCGACACTCACCGTGCCGTCGCTGTACTCGGACATGTCGATGCGCACCATCTTCTCTTCGTCGCCGAACATGAACTCGGCCACGGCCTTCGCCAACTCCGTCTTGCCGACGCCGGTTGGACCAAGGAACAGCAGCACGCCGTCCGGTTTATAATGCGACTCTTTCAGCGGGCCTTTGTTCAATCGCAAACGCTGCGCGACCGACTTGATCGCTTCCTTCTGACCGATCACACGATGGCCCAGCATCGCTTCCGTCATCGCGAATCGATCGCTGGTGTCGCGGTAGATCATGTCGCGCGGAATGCGCGACTCCTGCGAGATGACCTCGATGATGTGTTCGGGCTGCACCACCATCTGCTGCGGCTCGTTGATCTCGACTTTCACTGCCGCGGTGTCGAGCCAACCGATCGCCTTGTCGGGCAGGTGGAGATTGCGGATGTACTTCGGCGCCATTTCGAGCGCCGTGTTTATTGCGGCGTCAGAAATCTTGACGGAGTAATTCTTCTCCAGACGTGGACGCAGACCGAGCAGAATCTCGCGCGTCTCGGTAATCGAAGGCTCCATGACTTTCACGAGCCGAAAGCGACGCGCCAGCGCTTCGTCTTCCGCGATGTATTCTTTGTATTCGTTAAGCGTCGTTGCGCCGATGATGCGCATCTCGCCGCGTGCGAGCGCCGACTTGAACATGTTTGCTGCGTCGGAAGACGTACCCAACGCTGCGCCGGCGCCGATGATCGTGTGGGCTTCGTCGATGAAGAGGATCAGATTATCGCGTTCCTTGACTTCATCGATGATGCCCTTGATCCGTTCTTCAAACATGCCGCGGAGCATGGTGCCGGCAACGATGCCGCCCATTTGCAACTGCACCACGTGAGAGTTGCGCAAACGCGCCGGAACCTTGTGTGGCTCGAGTTCGATTAAACGCGCCAGACCTTCGATCACTGCCGTTTTGCCAACGCCGGGTTCGCCCACGAGCATCGGCGAGTTCGCCCGCTCGCGATGGCAGAGGATCTCGATGATCTGCTGAATCTCTTTTTCTCTTCCGATTGTTGGTGGAATTTTATCCTGGCGTGCGAGCCGGTTGAGCGAGACGCCGAAGTGTTTCAAGTACGGCGGCAGCTCAAACTTCTTTCGATTGAGCTCTTCTTCCTGTTCGCGTTTCTGCACTTGCGCGCGCACGTTTTCCTGCACCGCTTCAGGATTTGCACCCATCGTGCGCAAAACTTCAACGAACAGTCCGTCCTGACTGCTCAACGCGTCGAAGATGTCAGTGGCCTCAATTACTTTGCGGCCCTGACTTCTGGCGCGCTCCATTGCCCGCTTGAACAGATCGGTGGTGTCGGGTCCGATGCGGAATCCTTTGCCAACGTGCTGTTGCCGGCTGCTGGTAAGTCTCTTTTCGATGGCCATCTTCACGACCACCGGATCCAATGACAGTTCGCGCATCGCCGAGTTGAACATATCGGGCTCTTCAATGGTGAGAGCTTGCAGAATATGTTCGACAGAAACGAAGTTCTGGTCGCGGCGGCGTGACTCGTCCAGCGCATGTTCCAAAATGCGCTGACCGCTGTCGCCAAACTTATCTTTGTATGAACCTAAGTCAACCATAATTCTCTCGTACGACCGTCGCTTGCAAAAGATTCCTTTTAACTCGATTTTGGGCGACAGTACTGCTCAACTTTCAAACAACGTTGACCGATCCAACGTGATCGTTGGATGTCGCCAGCATAAGCGCCGTTGCGTTTCGATGCAATAACTAACTGCGGCGAGAGTGTTCCTGCAATTCTCCTGCCGCGAGTTACGGTCTCGACTCGTGTGTAATGTCAGAAAGCGATGCCTTTAATAATCGTAATCGTCGCCTCCTGGCATCGGTGGGGCGGGCTTCTTCTTTTCAGGCAGGTCGGTTATCGCTGCGTCCGTCGTCAACAACAATCCGGCGATTGACGCAGCGTTTTGCAGGGCGGTGCGCACAACCTTGGTCGGATCGATGATGCCGGCGGCCGCCAGATCTTCATACTTGCCGGTGACGGCATTTAATCCCTTGTTTCCTTTCAACTGTTCGACTTCACCGACAACGATCGCGCCGTCGATACCGGCGTTCTCCGCGATTCGTCGCAGCGGCTCTTGCAGCGCGCGGCGCACGAGCTTCACGCCTGTTTGCACGTCGTGCTCTTCCGAATTGTGGTTATCGAGCACTTTCGCAGCGCGCAGCAGCGCGACGCCACCACCGACGACGATGCCTTCCTGTGCGGCGGCCTTCGTCGCGTTGAGTGCGTCTTCGACGCGCATCTTGATCTCTTTCATCGCGGTCTCGGTAGGCGCGCCCACGCGTACAACAGCAACGCCGCCGGTGAGCTTTGCGAGACGCTCCTGAAGTTTCTCGCGATCGTAATCAGAGGTGGTCTCTTCGATCTGTCTGCGAATGGTGGCCACGCGGCCCTGGATCGCTTTCTGATCGCCGCCGCCTTCAACGATCGTCGTTGACTCTTTGTCGACGATGACACGTTTCGCAGTGCCAAGATCTCCGAGCGTAACGCTCTCCAGCTTGATGCCGAGATCTTCAGTGATCACTCTTCCGCCAGTGAGCACGGCCAGATCTTCGAGGATCGCTTTGCGGCGATCGCCGAAGGCCGGAGCTTTCACCGCGCAGACTTTGATCGTGCCGCGCAAACGATTCACGACGAGTGTCGCGAGTGCATCGCCTTCGATATCCTCGGCGATGATCAGCAACGCGCGACCAGCGCCCGCTGTTTGTTCGAGCAACGGAATCAGATCGCGTATGGCCGAGATCTTCTTGTCGTAAAGCAGAATGTACGGTTCGTCGAGAATCGCCTCCGTGCGATTCGGATCGGTGATGAAGTAAGGAGAAAGATAACCGCGGTCGAATTGCATTCCCTCGACGATGTCGAGCTCGGTTAGCAACGTTCTCGACTCTTCAACCGTTACGACGCCATCTTTACCGACGCGCTCCATCGCCTCGGAAATCAGTTCGCCGATGTAGCGGTCGTTATTTGCCGACACGGTGGCGACGTTCGCGAGCTCTTCCTTGCTCTTCACTTTCTTCGACATGCGTTCCAGCTCGGCGACGACTTGTTCGGTCGCTTGCTGAATGCCGCGTTGCAACGCCATCGGATTCGCGCCGGCGGTTACGTTCTTAACGCCTTCGCGAAAGATCGCCTGCGCGAGCACGGTCGCGGTAGTTGTTCCGTCGCCGGCTTTGTCATTGGTTTTGACGGCGACTTCGCGCACCATCTGTGCGCCCATGTTCTGATACTTGTCTTTTAACTCGATCTCTTTGGCGACCGTCACGCCGTCTTTGGTGATGACTGGCGGCCCGAATTTTTTGCCGAGGATCACGTTGCGCCCCTTTGGCCCCAACGTCACGCGCACCGCATTTGCCAGCGTGTCGACACCCTCAAGCATCGCTTTGCGTGCAGCTTCTCTAAACTTCAATTCTTTAGCGGGCACTCTATATCGTCTCCTTTAAACTTTTACTGTTCACTCGCTCGTCTTGCATTTTCCGAACTGCGCCCGACTTTCACGCGCGCCGGGCGTAACAAACGATCACCGATGCGAAAGCCGCGACTGTACTCCTCAACGACGATGCCATCCATCTCCGGATCCGTCTCTTCGGTATCGACCGCTTCGTGCAACTCCGGATTGAACGGTTCGCCGACCGCGGCAATCGGCTCGACACCGGCGTTCGTCAGGGCGCTTTGAAAACGAGCGGCGGTGCTGCGAACGCCTTGCAGAATCGCGTCACGCGATGCTTCGGTGCTCGCACCTTCTTTGCTCGCGGCGTCGATCGCGCGTTCGAGATCGTCCATGACCGGCAGGAGCGATTCGATAAACCGCGCCTTACCCGCTTCCGCGCGTTCGTCCGCGGCCCGATTCAACCTGGTCCGGGTCTCGTCAGTCTCGCGTTGCAGTTGCTGGCGCAACTGATCGAAACGCGCCTGCACTTCCTGCACTTGTTTCTCAGCCGCTTTCGTGCGCGCTTCGAGCTCCTCGACGTAGGAAGGCTTTAGATTTGGCGTTTCGACTTCCGCATTCACTGATTCGCTGCCGTCCTGGTCCAAATAGATGCGACGGCGATCAGTAACGCGAATCTCGTTTTGCTCGTCACCCGTGTCCGATCTTCGCTGGTCCTTCATGATATCTTAACTTCAATTTTCTGCGCCGTCTGCTCGGCGCGCTTGGGCAGACGAATCTGCAAAACACCGTCCTTGTACTCGGCTCCGATCCGGCCCTGGTCGATTGAGGCCGGCACCGTAAAGCTGCGCAAGAACTTTCCCCGGGGCCTTTCGTTGCGACGCGATCGCGATTCATCGACAACGCGCGTGCCTTTAACAACCAGACGGTTGTCGTCGAGATCGATCTCGATGGCGTCGCGCTTGATGCCCGGCAGATCGATCGCGATCGAAAAACCTGAGTCAGTTTCATAGATGTCGGCGGCGGGCGTCCAATCGGCGTGTTCAAATTCGTCGCCGCCGGCGCCGCCTGTTTGCTCACGTCGCTGTGTCGCATCTTCGAATAGCCGATTCATGCGGTCCTGCAACACTACCAAATCCTGCAACGGATTCCACTGTGACATAGTTCGTTCTCCGATAAGTTACGCTGTCGCAAATGCCTCTTTGGTTTTGAACTCCATCTGGTCGCCATTCGCCGACACTCGCACCGTCTGACCCGGCTGTATTTCACCTTGCAACAGTTTCACCGCCAGCGGATTTTGAATGTACGACTGAATCGCGCGCTTCAACGGACGTGCGCCGTAAGTCGGGTCATAGCCCTCGCGCATCAACAACTCCTTCGCGGAGTCGTCGAGCTCCAGCGTCACGTTGCGATCCGCGAGCATCGACCGCAGACGTTCCAACTGCACGTCGATGATCTTCGCGACCTGCTCGCGCGAGAGTTGGTGAAAGATCACGATGTCGTCGATACGATTGAGAAACTCGGGTTTGAAATGCAGCCGCAACTCCTGTTGCACCGCTTCACGCACCTGCTTCTCGTCGTCCTGCACTGCTTGAATCTCACGCGAACCGAGATTCGACGTCATGATCAGCACGGTGTTTTTGAAGTCAACCGTGCGACCTTTCGAATCCGTCAAACGGCCGTCGTCGAGAATTTGCAGCAGTACGTTGAAAACGTCCGAATGCGCTTTTTCGATCTCGTCGAACAGCACGACCGAGTACGGGCGACGACGAACTGCTTCCGTGAGCTGTCCGCCTTCCTCGTAGCCGACGTATCCCGGCGGGGCGCCGATCATGCGCGCGACCGCGTGCTTTTCCATGTACTCCGACATGTCGAGCCGGATCATCGCGCGCTCGTCGTCAAAGAGAAACTCGGCGAGTGCGCGGGCCGTTTCAGTTTTGCCGACGCCGGTTGGTCCAAGAAAGATGAACGACCCGACCGGTCGGTTCGGATCCTGCAAGCCGGCGCGAGCGCGTCTCACGGCATTCGCCACCGCCGTCAACGCTTCCTGTTGGCCGATCACACGCTGGCCCAAACGTTCTTCCATCGTGATCAACTTCTGCATCTCGCCTTCGAGCATGCGCGACACGGGAATGCCGGTCCATTTCGCGACGACTTCCGCGACGTCTTCTTCGTCGACCTCTTCTTTCAGCATCACGCCGTCCTGCTGAAAGCGGGCGAGTTTTTCCTGCTCGGCTTTGAGTTTTCTTTCCAGTTCGGGAATGCGACCGTACTGAATTTCCGAAGCGCGTGCGAGATCGCCGGCGTTGCGCGCCTGATCGAGCTGGAGTTTGAGTTGTTCGAGCTCGGCCTTCGCCGTGCGCATGTGGTCGATGGCTTCTTTCTCGGACTGCCATTTCGCTTTCATGCCCGACGATTTTTCTTTCAGGTCGGCAATGCGATGTTCGATCTCGTTGAGGCGAGTCTTCGACTTCTCGTCTTCTTCGCGTTGCAAAGCCTGGCGCTCGATCTCGAGTTGAATGATCTCGCGTTCGAGCTGATCGATTTCCTGCGGCAGCGAATCGATCTCGATGCGGAGCCGCGAGGCGGCTTCGTCGATCAAGTCGATTGCCTTGTCCGGCAGAAAACGATCGGTGATGTAGCGATTCGAGAGCGTCGCCGCGGCAACGATGGCGGAGTCTTTGATGCGCACGCCGTGATGCACTTCGTAGCGCTCTTTCAGACCGCGAAGGATTGCGATCGTGTCTTCCACTGTCGGTTCGCCGACGAAGACGATTTGAAAGCGGCGTTCGAGGGCGGCGTCTTTCTCGATGTATTTCTTGTACTCGTTGAGCGTGGTCGCGCCGACGCAGCGAAGTTCGCCACGAGCCAGCGCGGGCTTCAACATGTTGGACGCGTCGATCGCGCCCTCGGCCGCGCCTGCGCCAACGAGCGTGTGCAACTCGTCGATGAAAAGAATGATTTGGCCCTGCGCGTTTTCGATCTCTTTCAAAACCGCTTTCAAGCGATCTTCAAACTCACCGCGATACTTCGCGCCGGCGAGCATCGAGCCGAGATCGAGCGCAACCAAACGTTTGTTGCGCAGTGTTTCCGGTACGTCGCCGGAAACGATTCGTTGGGCCAGGCCTTCGACGATCGCGGTTTTACCGACTCCGGGTTCACCAATCAACACCGGATTGTTTTTGGTGCGGCGTGAAAGGACCTGAATCGTGCGGCGAATCTCGTCGTCGCGGCCGATCACGGGATCGAGTTTTCCTTTGCGCGCCTGTTCCGTCAGATCGCGCGCGTACTTCGAAAGCGCCTGGTAGTTCTGTTCGGCGTTTTGATCGGTGATGCGGGTACCGCCGCGCATCTGTTCGATCACTTTGAAAAGATCTTCTTTCTTGACTCCGTGCTGGCGCAGGATCTTTCCCGCTTCGCCGTCTTTATCATCCATGATCGCCAGCAGCAGATGCTCGGTCGAGATGAATTCGTCCTGCATCTTGTCTGCATGCTGTTGCGCGGCATTAAAGATCTGGCTCAAGCGCGGACTGAAATATTGCTGGCCGCCCTGCACGCGCGGAAAACGCGCGACTGCCGCCTGCGTGTCGTTGAGAATGACCGCGACGTTGGCGCCGAGTTTTCCGAGAATCGGTCTGACGATACCTTCAGGTTGTTCGAGCATCGCGATCAGCAGGTGCTCGGGTTCGACCTGTTGGTGTTGGTTTCGTTCGGCCAGTTCGATGGCCGCTTGAATTGCTTCCTGCCCGCGCAGGGTGAATTTGTCTAAACGCATCTTCGCCTAAAACCTGCCAAAAACTATTCTGCTAAAAAGAGCCGAACGGGCTCGGTGTTCGCATCCCAAACTGCGACGAGCCCGTTCGCGATGTGCCGCCTTCAGATTTCTTATTTGCCGGCAGAGGCTTCTTTGCTCTTACCGGTTTGGGCCGTCGTCTCGATCGTCTTCGGAGAACTTTCGGCCTGCGTGCCTTTGACTTCGATCCGGCGCGCCTTGGTCTCTTCACGTTTCGGCAACGTCACGCGCAGGACGCCGTTGTTGTATTCGGCAGTCGCGCCTTCCGCGGAAACAGTTTGAGGCAGCGTGAAAGACCGCGTGAACGAGCCATACGAGCGCTCGACTCGATGGTAGTTATCGGTTTCCTCAGTCTTCTCAAACTTGCGCTCGCCGCGCAGCGTGATGACGTTGTTTTCGACCGACAGGTCGAAGTCTTCCTGCTTCATGCCTGGCAGTTCGGCTTCGAGAACGATCTGGTCCTTGTTTTCATAGATGTCGACGCTCGGCGCCCAGGCGCCACGGCCGATGCCCTCATCGTCAAACGAGCGGGTGAGATTGGTCGAGAACAGACGATTTACTTCCTCCTGCAGGGTCCGCAGGTCACGAAACGGGTCATACCGAACGATACTCATGACTGGAAACTCCTCCTCCTTATATTCCTTGTTTTGGATCGGCTCAGTCCTCTGGCGAATTTCCCGGCTGAGCGTGACCGCATAATAAACCTTGAGTCCCTTCTTGTCAACCCATGGTCAAGGTCCGGTTTTGCGTAGGTAGGAAGGGAAGTTTTATTGGAAATTAGAGACCGAAAAAGCGCTTGATGGTGGACAGTAAGCCTGCCGAGGGGTCGGTTTCAGGAGCGGCGGCGTCGGCCTGTGAGGCAAGTCCCTGGCGGCGCTCGGCGATGATAAAACTGAGCGACTCGACCAGATCGGGATTCGTATCGAAGACTCTTTTCATCGCCGCGTGCCCGATTTCCAGCACCTCGGTTTCTTCGAGCGCGACGACATTCGCCGTGCGAGGCTCACCGGTAAACAAGGCCATTTCACCAAAAAAATCGCCTTCATTCAGCGTGGCCACCGTCCGCGGACGGCCGTTGTCATTAACCTGCACGCGAACCTTGCCGTTGTGGACAACGAACATCGACGACCCCGGATCCCCGGCGCGGATCACCATTTCGCCCGGCGCGAACACGTGTCGAGTGGCGGCCTGGGCCAACATCCCTGTCTCTTCCACCGACAAGGGCGCAAAAATATCGACGGCCGATAAGCGTTCGACGATCGCGCCGCCGTCGCCGTCCCGCTGGGCCATTCGACTCGGACGCTCGACATAAAGCGTCCGCGTCGGAAAAGCGAAATTTAAACCGGCGCGCCGAAAGGCGTACCAGATCCGCTGCCGGACGAGCGCGTCGGTGTCGTTGTATTTGGCGTAATCCTCGAGCCAGTACTTCACTTCGTAGTCGACGCCGTTGTCGCCAAGGTTCTTGATGCGGACGATTGGCGTTATGCGGCTGGAGACGTTCTCCGCCTCGCGCACTGCTTCGCGCACGACATGAATCGTCTTGGCAGGCGAGTCAGTGTAGAGCGTGTTAAAGAAGACGAGCCGTGCATTCACGTTGTCGCGTGAACAGACCTCGATGGGCTCACGCGCGGCGTTGCTGTTGGCGATCAGCACGATGTGATTCTGGAAGGTCCGAATCTTGATCGCGCGCCAACTGATCTCCTCGACCACGCCCGTGTGACGTTCCGCACCGACGACGATCACATCGCCGACTTGAAACGGCCGATCGGCTTGCAGCGAGATGCCGGCGAAGAAGTTGCCGAGTGTGTCCTGGAGCGCGAGACCGAGAATCACGCCGAAGATCGCCGAGGTCGTGAACAGCGCGCCAAGGTTCACCTCGGGAAACAAAAACGTGAACGCGATCAGAAACAGGATCGTGAAGGCGACGATGGTGAAGATATTGCGGATTAGCGTCGGCGCGTCGATACGTTTGAGCCGGAAAGCGAGACCGAAGAAGAGGAAGTTCAGTGCGCGGACAAACAGGTACGCCAGAATCCCGATCAGCAGCAGCTTGACAGCGTTGATGATCGTGGTTGCTGAAGGCGACGGGGTCGTGCCCATGCGGCCTTCGAGCAGCGTCTTGATCGCGTCTTCAAACGATTTCCAGCACAGTGGGATCCGAAGCTTGGAATTCACGTGACTTGAAGTCGCGGCC
>JADMIO011701163.1_pt1 | contig 12201 bp, 11 predicted proteins | sample 8958161 | NCBI WGS metagenome assembly JADMIO01 (sample SAMN16585339, study PRJNA669376) | soil metagenome | isolation source: Crop rotation soil | place: USA: Cullars Rotation, Alabama | collected 2011 | reverse complement strand
GACAACTTGTCCACGTGGAATTCTAAGCTTAGGATCCCAATGTGCTGGAAAGATAAATCCTGATATTCTTTTTAATCCATTAAATCAAGGTCGCTATGACCTTTAATTCTATTGCTATTGGCGTTGGTAAGCTTTTAACTTCTACAGTAGTGCGGCATGCCTGTACCGCAGCGAAGTATTCCGCATAAATTTTATTGTATACAGGAAAATCTTTTTTCATGTTCGTCAAAAAAACGGTGACGTCGATAATTTTATCCCAGCTGCTGCCGCTTGCTTCCAGCACGGCTTTTACATTGGCAAAACATTGGTGGCATTCTGCTTCAAAATCGTATTTGATGATATTGCCATCTTTATCCAGCTCCAGGCCGGGAATGGAATTGTCGCTTGCATTCCTGCTGCCGATACCGGATAAAAATAAAAGGTCACCTACTTTTCTTGCATGGGGATATGCACCTAAAGGTGTAGCGGCTTGCTGGGTATTTATGATTTCATTCATGTCGTAGAGTTTAACCGCTGAGAACATGAGATAAAGAAGTTTCGCAGAGTAATTCGCAGCGTAAACTCAATTAACTCCTTTCTCTGTGGTGGAGAAAATCAAAATTCTATACAGATATTCTTTTGCTCTGTAAAAAACCGTAATGCTTCCCAACCGCCTTCTCGTCCCACACCACTATTCTTCATCCCGCCAAAAGGCGTACGAAGATCTCTTACCAACCAGCAATTCACCCAAATAATACCGGCCTGCAATTTTGCAGCAACTTTATTGGCAACAGAAATATCCTGTGTCCATATTGTTGCGGCCAGTCCATAATGTACGGCATTAGCTAATTGCAAGGCTTCGTCAACACTATCGAATGGTTGTAATGTAACTACGGGTCCAAATATTTCTTCCATGTTGGTCTTGCAGTTGGGGCCAAGGTTTTCTATAACAGTCGGTTCAATGAAATAGCCATTGGCACAACGACCTTCTATCTTTATCGCATTGCCGCCGCAGATTATTTTTCCGCCTTCTTCTTTTGCAAGCGCAATACAATGCATGATCTTATCAAAATGCACTTTACTTACAATAGCGCCCTGTTTTGAATTATCGTCAAGCGGATCGCCGACGGTTAATTTTTTTACTGCTGCTGCGAACTTAGTTTTAAATTTATCGTAAATGGATCTTTCAATTAATATCCTGCTGCTGCATAAACAAATTTGTCCCTGGTTGCTGAAAGAAGAGCGAATGGTTTCCTGCATCATCTTTTCCCAATTGCAATCGGAGAAAATGATGGCGGGATTTTTTCCGCCCAGTTCCAAAGATATTTTTTTAAACATCGGTGCTGCAATTGCAGCTATCTGTTCTCCGGCTCTTGTGCTGCCGGTAAACGAAATGGCTTTTATGCCGGGATGTTTTACGATGGCTTCGCCGCAATCTTTCCCATTACCATGAACGATATTCAATACACCATCTGGTAAGCCGGCTTCTTTACATATTCTTCCTAAAAGAAAAGCAGTATGCGGCGTTACTTCACTGGGCTTTGCGATCACGCAATTACCGGCAGCTAATGCGGGTGCGATCTTCCAGGTAAAAAGATAGAGGGGTAAATTCCATGGAGAAATGCATCCCACCACACCAATAGGCTGACGTAAAGTATAGTTGATGGCTTTGTCTTCCATGGCATGACTTTCGCCGGCAAAATGCATGATGCCGGTTGCGAAAAAGCGAAAGTTATCAGCGGCTCTTTTGATGTCCATTCTCTTGCTTAGCCATAATGGTTTGCCATTATCATTGGTTTCTGCCAACGCCAGTTCGTCGCTATATTTTTCTATCAGTTCAGCAATGCTGTTGAGAATAATACATTTTTTTTCGTTGGAAGTGATGCTCCACGAAGCAAAAGCTTTTTGTGCTGATTGAACAGCCACATTAATGTCTTTTGTATTACTGTTGGGAAGCTGGCCAACAACCTCGGCTGTAGCGGGATTGATGATATCCAAAAAAGCCCCGCTTAATGGGCCGATAAAATTTCCCCCGATAAAATTTTCTAAATGATATGGGATAGCAAGATTCATGATTGTAAAGATAAGATTCCGAATGATACTTGGTGACAGATACTTGATACTGGATACTCGATCCAGTCATCCAGTCATCCGGCATCCAGTTCTGTTTGCTGAAAAAAATCTAACTTACGAGCCTAAAATTATTGCTATGCCAGTTAGTGCCCCCTTCAATTTAAAGAAATGGATCGATGAGCACCGCGACCTGCTCAAACCTCCTGTAGGCAATCAATGCGTATATAAAGATGCGGAAAATTTTATTGTAATGGTGGTTGGGGGACCGAATTCCCGCAAGGATTATCATTACAATGAAAGTGAAGAATTGTATTATCAACTGGAAGGGAATATTGTGTTGAAAATAATTGATGAAGGCGTTGCTAAAGATATTCCTATCAATGAAGGCGATATGTTCCTGCTGCCGCCAAAAACACCGCATTCACCACAACGTGGTCCTAATACCGTTGGTTTAGTGATAGAAAAAGTGAGGGAAACAGAAGAAGATGGTTTTTTATGGTATTGCGAGAGCTGCGGTAATAAACTATATGAAGAATATAAAGTGATCACTGATATCGTTACACAATTACCGCCGGTGATGGAGGCATTTTATAGTGATGAACACAAAAGAACCTGTAATAAGTGCGGGGCTGTGATGGCGCCTCCGGTGCGGAAAGGTTGAGGTTATTATAAATTATAGATTTTGGATTTTAAATTCAACCGCTTTTAAACGGACTTTAATTCAAAATATATAATTCAACATTCAAAATAAACATAGTGAAGATCGACATACACACGCACATCATGCCCGACAGAATGCCCAACTGGGTGCAAAAATTCGGTTATGGTGAATTCATACATTTGGAACGCCGCAATTGCAAAGCCTGCATGATGAAGGGAGACAAATTATTTCGTGAAGTGGAAGAGAATTGTTTTGACGCAGCATTGCGGTTAAAAGAAATGGATGATACGGAAGTGGCCGTGCAGGTGCTTTCTACCATTCCTGTTTTATTTAATTATTGGGCTAAGGCAAAAGATGGTGCTGAGACCAGCCGGTTTTTTAATGATCATATTGCTGATACGGTAGCAGAGAATACACAGCGTTTTATTGGAATAGGCACAGTGCCGTTGCAGGATATTGACCTTGCGATAAAAGAAATGGAACGTTGTGTTACCGAATTAAAGATGCCGGGGCTGGAGATTGGCAGTAATATCAATGGCGATAATTTATCGGATAAAAAATTCTTTCCTTTTTATAAACGTGCCGAAGAACTCGGTTGTGCTTTATTCATTCATCCCTGGGAAATGATGGGAGAGCAGCAGATGCAAAAATACTGGTTGCCCTGGCTGGTGGGCATGCCTGCCGAAACTTCAAGAGCGATCTGTTCCATGATATTCGGAGGCGTATTGGAAGCCTTTCCTGCATTGCGTATTGCCTTTGCGCATGGCGGCGGCAGTTTTCCCATGACCATTGGAAGAATTGAACATGGGTTTAATGTACGTCCCGACCTGGTTGCAATCGACAATGCTGTTAACCCGAGAGATTATATCGGTAAATTCTGGATCGATAGTTTAGTACATGATGATAAAGCGATGCAATACATTATTGATGTGATGGGTGCCGATAAAATTTGTTTGGGCAGCGATTATCCTTTTCCATTGGGAGAACATCACCCCGGGAAATTGATTGAGGCTATGGGATTTGAAAGTGGGTTGAAGGAAAAATTGTTGTTTAAAAATGCGCAGGAGTGGTTGGGGATTAATTCTTGATAACACGAATTCATACGAATTACACGAATTAAAATTTCAATAAGTCAACCAGTTTTTTGTTCGCGTAACAAAAGAATAAATACCAATGGCATTATGAATACTATCGCGGCATCTACGAGGTTGAATTTATTTTCTTTCAGCAGCATTAGTAAATGGCTGCCGTGACTGTAGAGTTGCTGCACCATCAATATGCCAAAGAACCAAATAAACCATTTCGGCCTTTTTATTAAACCGTAGATACAAATGGTGGAAATGCCAATGAATACCGAATGGCGCCACGAGGGACTGTTATCGATAACCTGTACAAATGCAGCTACGTGATATAATGCTGCGAGTAAGGCAAAGAAAGCAACGATGAGGAAAAAAAGTTTCGTTGGCTTAATATTCATTTAATCATTTTTCGTGAATCGTGATACGTGAGTGGTGAATTGTGGGTAGTGAGTAATGCCACTTAAGTGGAAGTTGCCAATTGTACTTCACCATTCTTAACTCCTTGTTCCTTGTTCATCATTCATTTTTCGTGAATCGTGATACGTGAGTGGTGAATTGTGGGTAGTGAGTAATGCCACTTAAGTGGAAGTTGCCAATTGTACTTCACCATTCTTAATTCTTTGTTCCTTGTTCATCATTCATTTTTCGTGAGGCGTGAATCGTGAGAAGTGTGGTGAATAGAGGGTAGTGAGTAATTCCCGTAAACTCAAAGTTGCCAATTGTACTTCACCATTCTTAATTCCTTGTTCCTTGCTCATCATTCATTAGTTCATAATGATCTCCTGCACCTGTGTTGGCGCAAGGTTGGCATTGCGCATGGCTATTGCACGCACGGCATGCCCTGCAAAATCCATAAATGCTTTCCTGCTGATGGCATCATCGCTTACCATTGCAGGCACGCCGATATCACCACCTTCGCGGATACTTTGTACAATAGGAATTTGCCCAAGGAAGGACAATTCAAATTCTTCTGCTAAATTCTTGCCGCCATCTTTTCCGAAAATATAATATTTATTATCCGGCAATTCTTTTGGCGTGAAGTAGCTCATGTTCTCCACCAAACCGATCACAGGTATTTTCAATTGCGCCTGTCCAAACATGGCCACACCTTTTTTAGCGTCGGCTAAAGCCACCACCTGTGGTGTGGTAACAACGATCACACCGGTAACAGGAATGGTTTGCACCACAGTTAAATGAATATCGCCCGTACCCGGCGGCATATCTATTACGAGGTAATCGAGTTCGCCCCAATCCACATCACTTACAAACTGGCGGATAGCACTGCTCACCATCGGGCCACGCCAAACCACGGCTTGTTTTTCATCTATCAGCAAACCGATGCTCATTACTTTAATGCCGAATTTTTCTATCGGCACGATCATACCTTTTCCGGTACCGTCATCTTTCATCATCGGCCTTTCGCCACGAATACCAAACATGATATGCTGGCTGGGTCCATAAATATCTGCATCCATCAATCCCACTTTTGCACCGCCTTCGGCTAAAGCCAAAGCAAGATTAGCGCTTACAGTACTCTTACCCACACCACCTTTTCCGCTCACCACGGCAATGATATTTTTTACCCCGCTTAATATGGTCTTGGCATCTTTCCGGTTACTGCTGGTATTAGCAGTAAAATTGATATTTACCACCGCTTCTTTATTCACCAGTAATTTAATTGCGTTCTCACTCGCCATTCTCATCATATCTTTCATAGGGCAGGCTGGGGTAGTAAGAATGATCGTAAAAGAAACATTATTACCATTGATCGTAATATCTTTTACCATGTTCAGCGTCACCAGGTCTTTGCCCAGGTCGGGCTCCTGCACATTGCTCAGCGCCTTCAGAATATCCTCGTTTGTCATCGTTCAATTATTTGTTAAAAAACCAATAGAACTGCAAATTTAAACAACCATGCCCTTACTTTGTTTATTAATTAGGGAATGTTGTTATTTTTGATATCAACAGCAGTGCAGATGGCATCATAGTTGTGTCACTCACCCGGACGGCATACCAATACTAAACTGATCATAAAATTTCATTGATGCGCAGAATTGTACCTATAATTTTTCTTTTTTGCTTTATAAAACCTGTGCAAACCAAAGCACAGTTTGAAACTTTCAAGGATTCTGTAGTACAATTGTATGGTATCGTAATGACGGCCGATAGTTTAAAAGGCCTTGAAGCTGTGAGTGTAGTGGTAAAAGGACAAAACAGGGGAACGATCACCAATGAAAAAGGTGTTTTCAGCATCGTAGTGTTAAAGGGCGACCAGATCGAATTCAGCAGCGTAGGTTATAAAACACAAACCGTTTCTATTCCTAAAAATCTGGAAGGCAATCAACAAAGTGTGATCCAGTTAATGGTGAATGACACCGTATATCTTCCCGCAACTATCATCAAAGCAAGGCCTACAAGGGCACAGTTTGAAAGGGATTTTTTAAATAATCCTGTGCCCGACGATGATATTGCCATTGCCCGTAAAAATAATGACGAAGCTACCCGCCGCATACTCGTGGCCAATTTACCGGTTGACGGAAGGGAAGCCAGTTCACAATATTTAAGGCAGGCCAGCACTAAAGCTTATTATGCAGGACAAATAGCGCCACAAAATATCTTCAATCCTTTTGCATGGGCCGAATTCATCAAAGCATGGAAGCGGGGCGATTTTAAAAAGAAATCCACTTACAGAAGTGCTGCATCTACATCTACCACTTCGCCATCTACAACACCAACGCCGAACGATATTTATAAACCCAAACATTAATTTCCCGTGGTCGGTGTCGACACCGACCATGGACTAAAAGATGGAATCAAGAAATTTTATTGGCATAAATTCGTGTAATAAAAAAACTATTTAATACCGTGGTCGGTGTCGACACCGACCAGAATTAATCCGTGTGATCCATTTTATTCAGTGTAATCATCATGAAATTATTTTTAATTGGCTTTATGGGCAGTGGCAAAACGCATTGGGGCAAATCATGGGCCATACAAAGCGGCATGCAATTTTTCGATCTTGATGAAGTGATAGAACAGCAGGAACAAAGAACGATCGCCGAAATATTTGAGCAAAACAGTGAAGTGTATTTCAGGAATATAGAAACTGAAGTATTGAAAACATTTGCTAAAAGATCCAATTGCATCATCGCCTGCGGTGGTGGCACGCCCTGTTTCAATAACAATATGCAATGGATGAATGAGAATGGTACCACAGTCTATCTTTCAGCTACTGCAGATGATATTATAAAACGGGTAAAGGGTGAACAGGAAAAACGTCCGTTGATAAAAGGGCTTTCAATGGAAGAACTAAAGACCTTCATTGAAAAAAAATTGCAGGAAAGAGAAACTTTTTATGCCCAGGCAAAAATAACTTTGCCTGTAACGGCCATTGATGCCGATACTATTAACTTGATACAATGAACAGGAAATTTTTAATATCAGGCGCTTTACTGGCTGCGCTTGCAGTGATGGCCGGCGCTTTTGGGGCACATGCTTTAAAAACAAGATTATCACCTGAAAGCCTGCAAACATTCGAGACTGCCGTACGTTACCAATTCTACCATGCATTGGGTTTGCTGGCCGTGGGTATTTTATATGCATCATTCCCTGGCAAATTGATGCAATGGGCAGGCCATCTTTTTATAGCAGGCATTATTTTCTTTTCGGGCTCTTTATATCTTTTGTGTGGTTTGGATACCATAAAATGGATCGGGGCGGTCACACCTGTTGGCGGACTTTGTTTTATTGCTGGCTGGATATTAATAGCAGCCGCCTGTGCTAGGAAAGATTAAAAATTATCGATGACACGATGGAGTGTGATCAATGTGCCGTTATTGTTTTCGATGGTGAAGTGGATATGAATATCTTCCATTCTTTTTTGCATGTTCTTTAAGCCATTACCGAACTGGCGCAGTTGATCAAAGTTTATCCCCTTGCCATTATCCTGGATGTATAACTTCAACCCGTCAGAAACTCTTTCCAGAGTGATGGTCACTTCCGTTGCCTGCGCATGTTTAAGCACGTTGTTCAACGCTTCTTTTACAACAAGAAAAACATTCCTTCTTATCTCTCCGCTCACAACAATATTGGGTAAGTTTTCCGGTATGCTGATACGGCAGTTAACACCGCTGTCCTCAAAATATTCAAGTGAATAACTGCGGATATAAGCGATCATATTACCCAGTGAATCGTTGCTGCTGCTCATACTCCAGATGATCGCATTCATTTTGTTGAGCAGTTCGTTTGCAGAAGAAGATATCTTTTCTATTTCCGGGATAGGTGTATCGGTGATCCTGCTTTTGGCCAGCTCACTGTATAAACGTATCGTGGTCATACCGGCGCCAAGGTCATCATGCATATCGGCGCTGATCCTGTTGCGTTCTTCCTGCTGCGCTTTGATGATATCGATCTGCTTTTCGAAATCTTTTTTCTCTACATCTAACTTCAATGCTTCCTGTTCCTGTATACGTTCCACCAATTCTCTACGGTTCTTATAAGTGAGGCCTAAAAGAAAAAAGGCCAATGCGAATATGATCCCGATATCATGGTAAAATAAAGAACTGGTAAAGATGCTGCTCGCAGAAATATTGAGCAATATGAATGATAAAGCAACGCTGGAAAAAACGATAGCAAAAGCACTGCCCACGGCAAGATAAATGATGAGCTTTTGTTTTTGTTTGAAAGCAATGACGATGAAAAGAATGCCAATGCCCAGCACCACAAACTTCATCAGGTTCTCTAAAAATCTTTCAATAACGAACCAGCCGGTGAAATAATGTATCACGGTAAAACCAACAAGCAGGAGCAGTAGAAATAGCTCGGTGACCTTGAATGTTTTGTCTAAAAGCTGGTATTGATTTTTGGAATCGAGGAAGTGGCGGGTGAAGGCGAGATAAAAGATATTTCCCGTGATCAATAGCACAAGGTCGAGGTAACCATTAAAGAAGCTCGAAAAACTGCCCCAGGAAAAATTGCCTAAAAATGAAAAGAAAAACATCAGCAGGAACATCGACAGCACATATCCCATGTAATACAGGAATTCTTTTTTCCAGGTCATCACATAATTAACGATCACGAAAAGGGCCATTAAAAAAAGCATGCCGCTCAACAAAAAACCAACATTTCTTATGTCTTCACCCTTAATATTATAAATAGACTTGTAGGTATCGAGATAAGCAGGTTGTATCAACTGGGGGGTTAAGATGTTATAATCCTGCCTGCAAAATTCAAGTTGTGTAATAAAGACTTTTTTCTCTTTAGGACCAAGCGTAAGCTTACATATACCCTCAATCGAACCATCCTCTATAAATATGACCTGGTTATTTGCTTTCAGTTCGTAACAGATTATTTTACTGAATACTTTTCCGGGAAAAAAATAAATGCTGGCTGTTGTATCGCTGCTGTTGAACAAAGCCGTTTTTAAATAAGCCGTTTTAGGTACGAGTTGCGGTGGTATCTTCTTTTTATAAGGGAAACTTTTGAAGGATACAAAGTCCTGTTGTATGAGGTTACTCAGCTTTGCCACATTATTGGTGTCGAAAAAGATCAGCGTTTTCCTGTACACGGTCGACGAATCGCCGATGGATGCTATATCGGTGTAATTACTGTCGGCAAGGTTTTGTGCAGTGCCGGACAATTGCAGCAATACGAAAAGGATAAGAAGGGAATGTTTCTTAAGCATCCGGTAGTTTATGGCCAAACCTACAATTTTTTTTAATATAAAAGATAGTTAAGGCTTGTTGCCGTGTGTGTGCAGTATTGGTTTTCTTTATCTTTGTCGCCAATGGCAAGTAAATCAAAACCGGTTAAAACAAAAGCGGCTAAACCTGAACAACTAAAACAGGAGAAGGAAGAAACTGTAGAGGTAAAACAGTTGTTGAAGGATGAGCGTACCCATAAGATCACTGGCAGCGTGCTGCTGCTTATTGCAATATTACTTTTTGTAGCATTCACTTCATTTTTATTTACCTGGGCAGAAGACCAGGACAAGTTCAGCTACCGCATGTTGCTGGCGAATGATATTAAGGTGCAAAACCTATTGGGTACATTCGGTGCCTTTGTTTCGGAAGTGTTTGTGCGTAAGGGTTTTGGTATAGCAAGTTATCTTATCTGTACTTTCTTTTTTGTATTGGGCGTGAATTTATTCTTTGGCAAGAAAGTCTTCTCTGTCTCCCGCAATATCAAATACCTTATTGTTGGTTTACCGGTCATCAGCGTGGCAGCGGCAGTGATCTTCAACAGCCAGGCTTTTCCATGGGGCGGTGCAGTAGGCGATATGATCAGGGAATGGATGTATAAAATGATCGGTAAAGTAGGTACGATCGGTGTTTTGGCAGTTGCGGTATTATCATATATCATCTGGCGCTTTAATCCTGTGTTCAAACTGCCTTCTAAAAAAGATATGCTTGCTGCACCTGTATCCAATACAAACGAAGTGGAAGAAGAGGAATTGAACGAAGAAGAACCTGTTGAGCCTGTTGTGGAAGAAGTAACGGCAACCAAATCAAATTCATTAAAGAAGGGAGAAGCCAAAGTATTCATCGTGCCTCCTGCAACAGATAATGCGCTTAATCATGATATCACCCTCGTGGAAAAAGAACCTGTATTGGAAGAAGAGCAAGAGAAGGAAGAAGAAGTGATGGAAGAAGAACCGGTAGCTCCTGTTGTTCTTGCTGAAGAAGTAAAACCTGTTATCATTCCCAGGGCCAAAGAAAAAGATAACCCTTCTCTTGAACTGGAAATAAAAACAGTTCCTGAAAAAGTAGAAGAGCCCGAACAACAGCAAACGGAAAAGAGTAAACCCCAAACGGTTAAACCTTACGACCCGATCTTAGATCTGCGCGACTATAAATACCCCACGCTCGATCTTTTAGAAAATCATGGCAGCGATAAAATAGTGCAGGATACCAATGAGCTGGAAAACAATAAGAACCAGATCATCAACACACTTAAGAATTACGATATACAGATACAAAAGATTTCTGCCACCGTTGGCCCGACTGTTACACTGTATGAAATTATTCCTGCGGCCGGTGTAAGGATATCAAGGATCAAAAACCTGGAAGATGATATTGCATTAAGTCTTGCGGCATTGGGCATTCGTATCATTGCCCCAATTCCCGGTAAAGGAACGATCGGTATAGAAGTACCGAATGCAAAAAAATCTGTGGTGAGCATGAAAACATTATTGTCTTCGGAAAAATTCCAGCACAATAATTTTTCTTTGCCTATTGCCATTGGAAAAAAGATCGACAACGAAAATTTTATTGTAGACCTTACCAGCATGCCGCACTTATTGATGGCGGGTGCAACCGGACAGGGTAAATCGGTTGGGTTGAATGCGATATTAGTATCGTTGTTGTATAAAAAGCATCCATCCCAATTGAAGTTTGTGTTGGTGGATCCTAAGAAAGTGGAGTTGAGCATTTATAAAATGATCGAAAAACATTTCCTTGCCAAATTACCAGGTGAAGAAGATGCGATCATCACCGATACTAAAAAAGTGGTGCATACATTGAATGCGTTGTGTATTGAAATGGATAACCGCTATGATTTGTTGAAAGAAGCGGGTTGCCGTAACATTCGGGAATACAATGAAAAATTTGCTGCACGTAAACTTAACCCGGAGAAAGGCCATCAATTCTTACCATTCATTGTTTTGGTAGTGGATGAATTTGCAGATTTGATCATGACAGCAGGAAAAGAAGTGGAAATGCCTATTGCACGCCTGGCGCAGCTGGCAAGGGCGGTAGGTATCCATTTGATCATTGCTACACAAAGGCCATCTGTAAATATCATTACCGGTACTATTAAGGCCAACTTCCCTGCACGCATTGCATTTAAAGTAAGTAGTAAGATCGATAGCCGTACCATTTTAGATGCCGGTGGCGCGGAGCAATTAATAGGTAAAGGTGATATGCTCATTAGTTATAATGGTGATCTCGTGCGCTTGCAATGTGCTTTTGTAGATACGCCTGAAGTAGATAAGATCGTTGATTTTATTGGAGAACAACGCGGTTACCCGCAGGCATTCTTATTACCGGAATATATTGATGAGAAAGAGTTGGAATCAAAAGGGGCCGATCTCAGCGACCGTGATTCTTTATTTGAGGATGCAGCAAGATTAATTGTAGCCAGCCAGGTGGGCAGCACTTCGTTGTTGCAAAGAAGAATGAAGTTGGGATATAATAGAGCCGGTCGTTTAATGGATCAATTAGAAGCCGCAGGAGTGGTGGGAACCAACCAGGGCAGCAAGGCCAGGGATGTGCTCATTAAAACGGAAGCGGATCTGCAGCAGATATTTGATACGTTGATTTAGTGAGTGGTGAGTGGTGAGTGGTGAGTGGTGAGTGGTGAGTCGTGAGTCGTGAGTCGTGAGTCGTGAGTCGTGAGTCGTGAGTCGTGAGT